>Ga0335082_10009231_pt1 | contig 10723 bp, 10 predicted proteins | sample Lox_Sample_41_FD_206718 | JGI IMG/M metagenome (GOLD analysis project Ga0335082, IMG submission 206718) | Soil microbial communities from Loxahatchee National Wildlife Refuge, Florida, United States - Lox_Sample_4.1 | ecosystem: Environmental > Terrestrial > Soil > Wetlands | place: USA...
TAATGGTGCCCGTGATCTGGTTCATTGGCAGCCACATGGGCGACGTCACGGTCTATCCCGCCACCGCGCCCATTTCCCACATGACCGCTGCCGAAATCTATCGCTACTACGTTCGCTACATCGGAGTGGGCGCCATCGCAACCGCCGGTCTCGTCGGCATCATCAAATCGATGCGCGTGGTGGCGGGATCGTTCGGCATCGCGCTGCACGCCTTCCGCCACGGCGAAGCCCCGCACCTGGAGCGCACCGACCGCGACATTTCCGTGGTGACCATACTCCTCGGCGTGGTGATTGGGGCCATCGCCGTGGCCATCTTCTTTGGACAACTGCATGTCACCTGGACCACGGTAGCCATCGGCCTGCTGCTGACGCTGCTCTTCTCGTTCTTCTTCACCACGGTAGCGGCCAACGCCATTGCCACCACGGCGAACAATCCGGCTTCCGGCATGACCCTGCTCACCGTGATTGTTTCGGCGGTCGTGTTGCTGAAGTTCGGCCTGTCCGGAACCACCGGCATGTTCTTCGTGATGGCCCTTGCCGGCATGGTTTGCGTCGCCCTCTGCGTTTCAGGACAGTTCATTACCGACCTCAAGGCCGGCTACTGGATTGGTTCCACGCCCTCGGCCCAGGAGAAGGTGAAGTTCATCGGAGTGGCCGCCTCGGCGATCACTGCCGGCTTGACCATCGTTCTGCTGGCTAAGGCCTTCCAGTTCGGAGAGGCTGCGCCCGGAGACATGCGCCAGGTACTAGTGGCGCCGCAGGCCTCCGCCTTGAAGGCCATCGTCTCGGGTTTCATGAGCGGCCAGCCGGTCGCCTATGTTTTATTTGGCATCGGCGCCATGATTACCGTGGTGCTGGAAATGCTCGGCGTCTCCTCCATGGTCTTTGCCCTGGGAATTTATCTCCCGCTGCAACTGACCACGCCCATCCTCGCCGGCGGATTTCTCTCGCACCTGGTGAACAAGCACGCCGACAAAACGGGCGGCGAGCCTGGCCGTACCATACGGGAGCGCGGCGTTATTGTGGCCGGTGGGCTCATGGCGGGCGGAGCGCTGGGTGGTGTCTTCGGCGCGGTGCTGCGCCTGATGCCAAGTTTTAATGAAGAGTGGATTCAAACCCCGTTCTACAAAAACGAACCCATATCGCAGACAGTCTCGGCGCTGTTTTTTATCGGACTCTGCCTGTATGTGTGGTTCGCTTCTCTACGGAAAGTGAGGGAATGATATGGATCAGATAGGACGATACGTTGCTGACGCAGTACTCGGTATTGACACCCTTTGGGGCGGAGACGTCATGTGTCCGTCAGGAACCGGGCGCTTTATTGCCGACTCTTGGTTTTCCGACGAACCGTTGCCCGCAGCCTATACAGCCCCTGCGGCCGCGCGGGTGCGCGAAATCGGCGGCGTCGGCGGCAAGACCATTGATCGCGACGCTGTCAGAGCTTACTTGCGTGAAGTAGATCTCCCGAAGGCCATGGACGGAGTGTGTAACGAGGCGGAGAAGGTCGGCGGCCTCCGAGGCCACTACCTCGCCGGTCTGACTTTTTCCCTCCGGACCATGTGGGAGCTGGCCATGGAGATGCTCGGTGAGGGCAAGCCTGTTCCTTATGAACGCTGCGTGCAGGCTTCAACCGCGCGCCCGCCGGAGCCGTCACGTCCGGAGGCCAAGCGTGAGCGGGTGGCAGAGTTGCTGGATCGCGCGGGCTATTCGACCTCCAGCAACGGAGGCTTGCTGGGTGCGGTTGATACATGGCGGCGCGACCGCAATGCTCCCATGGCTTCGGTGAAGTCGCTGGGCGCGGCCGTGATCGCGTATTTCGATAATCTGAGCGCGGCCAACCTGGTGCCGATGCTGCCCAAAGAGCTGGCTCGTGTGCCGCGGGCCAACATCGACTTCCTGCCTATCAAAGACGCCTGGTTCTCCGGCTCGATGAACTACCTGGGCCGCGCGCGTAATTCCGACGGCAGCCCGAAATACGAAGCCTCGTACGAGATCAACGCCTCGTTGCAAATCAGCTTCCCCGAGTTTCAGCAGCTTGTGAGCCACGAAGTCGTTCCTGGACACGTAACCACCTTCGCCTATCTTCAGGACCTGTATGTGCGTGGCGTAGCGGGCTTCGAAGCGACGGTGTTAACCATGAACACGCGCGCTGCGACCCTGTTCGAGGGACTGGCCAACAACGCCATCCTCATCGCGCACGGGGTGACCGAGGTGAATCAGTTGCCCGACGAGGACATGCAGATCGGCGTGCTGCTGGCGCTGTTGCAGGACGACGCCAAAAACCAGTCATCGTATATGACGTGGGGAGAAGGCAAGCCGCAAGCCGAAGTCGCAACGACATTACGCCGCGACTTTCTCGTGAGCGAGGAACGGGCTGACAAGCTTTCCGGCGCATGGGGACGGCATCCGCTGCTGGGCAGAATGTATCTGCCCGCTTACCGTGCGGGGACAGAGCGGGTGGCAGAGTTGCGCCGCAAGCTGCCGGCACAGCGCGTGCTTCCCGCGATCTACGGCTGCTCTGGGCTGGTGGACATCAATACGTTGGACGAGGTGCTCAGGGGCGCGCAGGTCTAAGCGGGAGTGGAATGTATGCTTCGCTGGCCCTCAGGGCATAATCGATCAGGAAAGAAATAAGCTCGTCGAACCGTTCTGACGTGATTTCGTCGTATGTGCTCCAGTGAGACACATGCGGGACTCCAGTCATGGACCATTGGACACCTGGTCCAGTTCGAACAAAATTGGCATAGCGAATTGGGTCGATTCCAAACATAAGCGCATTGGTCCTGCTTGCGCACTGCCCCAAAAACGAGTGTAGCTGATTGAGGTAGGCTCCCCAGCCCGCTCGCTCGATTTCGGCGGGTAATCGCGGTTTCTCCGGCGCATGCAACTTTGGGAGGTACTTCCCGTCAGGATTCTCTAGCTTGTGAAAGCGATCTTAAGGTCCGTCATTGCTGTTGGCTTGTCGCCGCTATCAAATTTCTGACGAGCGCCCGCAAGGATGTCTCTGACATCCAGATTTGGCACGAGGTCAATCAAGGAAATCCCCCCATATGCCAGTTGACAATATGATTTCAAAACATTCTCAAAGAAGCCTCTTGCTCTAGGAAATAAATCACGTACTGTTTGCGGGTTTGGGAAAATCGCATTGTGCTTCAATGCAACTCTGAGCTTGTTAAGGGCCTCCATTGGAATAAAGTCCGGCGGTTCGGGGTGCCCTGCTTGCTTGATTTCTTGCCAGAAATCCATGAACTCCCGTCGCTTCTTGATGGGGACCTTAAGGTGATCGAGAACTGCGAGCATCAACAGCTCAACGGCGTCGTGTGTTAGCAGTAAGGAGATCGAGAGGCTCATCTCATCGTTCTCTGCCTGAATGCGGGCCGCTCTCTCCAGCACGTACTTTGCATATACGATTCTTCGCAGGATGTCAGGCAACATCAGTTTCTCCGCCCCTTCTCAGCTCACCACGTGTGCGACTGCCACCGACTCCTGGTGCGCCGTGGTGCTGCAGGAATAGCGTCTCGATGATTGCATCGAAATAGAAATTGGCTCTGCCAACAGAGCTGATGTCTAGATCACGACGATCGTGGAGTTTCATGCTCGTCGTATCCGAGGATTTCGTCTTCGGAGCGGGTGTCCTGGGTGGACAAAGCATCGACCCGACGCAAGATCTCCTCTAGCGCTTCTCTCATTTTGCGATTCCGGCGCTTACGTTCCAGCGGCACGATAGCCTCCTTCTGTAATGGTACTCGAATGTATATCGTGCATCTATCCGCTGGTTAGCCAGTGTTTATTACACGGGCTGCGCAACTATCACCGGCTCCATATGCGCCGTAAAGTGTCGTAGGAAGGGCGCTTCAAACGTCAGCCGCATGCCCTGGATCTGCTCGCGGCCCTCCCACACGGCCAGGATCACCTCGATCACGTAATCGATGTGACTCTGGGTGTAAACCCGGCGTGGAATCGCCAGCCGCACCAGCTCCATCTTCGCGGCTGCGCCGAACATCAGGCTGCCGATCTCCACCGAGCGAATGCCGCCTTCCAGATACAACTCCGCCGCCAGCGCCGCGCCGGGAAATTCCCCCAGCGGGATGTGCGGCAGGAAGGCGCGCGCATCAAGATAAATGGCGTGTCCGCCCGGCGGCTGCACGATGGGCACGCCGTGCTCGGTAAGATGGTTGCCCAGATAAGCGGTCGAAGCGATGCGGTACTTCAGATAATCCTCCTCCAGCGACTCCTGTATCCCCACCGCAATTGCCTCCAGGTCGCGACCGGCAAGGCCGCCGTAGGTGGGATAGCCTTCGGTGAGAATGAGCAGGTCCTTCTCCTGGCCTGCGAGCACCGCGTCGTTGGTACAGAGGAATCCGCCGATGTTCGCCATGCCATCCTTCTTGGCTGACATGGTGCATCCATCGCCAAGGGCAAACATCTCCTGCGCAATCTGCTTCGGAGTCTTTCCCTCATAGCCGTTTTCACGCAGCTTGATGAAGTACGCATTCTCTGCGAAGCGGCAGGCGTCAAAGTACAGCGGGATGCTGTGCTTGCGGCAGACCGCGCTGACGGCGCGCGCATTTTCCATCGAGACCGGTTGGCCTCCGCCGGAATTGTTGGTCACCGTCAGCATCACCAGTGGAATGCGCTCGCGCCCCACGCGCATGATGAGCTCCTCCAGCGCCTCGACATCCATGTTTCCCTTGAAGGGATGCCACGCCGCGGGCCGGCGCGCTTCGGCAATCGGAATGTCCACGGCTTCAGCTCCGACGAACTCGATGTTGGCGCGCGTGGTGTCGAAGTGCGTGTTGTTCGGCACCACGTCGCCCTGCTTGCACATCACGCTGAACAGAATGCGCTCGGCAGCACGCCCCTGGTGCGTGGGAATCACGTGCTGATAGCCGAAGATGTCCTGCACCGATTCGCGAAAGTGGTCGAAGCTGCGGCTGCCGGCGTAGCTCTCGTCGCCGATCATCACGGCGGCCCATTGCCGCGTGGACATCGCGCCCGTGCCCGAGTCGGTGAGCAGGTCAATCAGCACATCGTCGGCGGGCAGCAGAAACAGGTTGTAATGCGCGGCGCGCAGCAACTCCTCGCGCTCTTCGCGCGTGGTCCAGCGAATCGGCTCCACGCTCTTGATACGAAACGGCTCAATAACGGTCCTGGTCAGCATGAGAGTCCTTTTTAGCGTTTCACGCAGACTACAGACCATCATCGTAGCTGGGGAGAAAAAGCGCAGTGACTGAGGTCACATGCCGGAGTTGGGGAGAATTGCGCTTATGACGTGCGCAACCGCACCGCGTCGTTGGCCAGCTTGTTGGCCTCGCGGTTTTGCTCGCGGCAGATATGCTCGATGGAAAAATCAACGGCGCGCGCGAGCTTGCGGCAGGTCCAGTTCAGCGAGTGCAGGCGCGGACTGCGGCAGGCATACTCGCCCAGCATTTGTTTGACGACAATCTGGGAATCGGAATAAACCCGCAGCGAGCGCGCCTTTACGGCAACGGCATGCTGTAAAGCTTCCAGCAGAGCAAGATATTCGGCGACGTTGTTGTCCTGGCGTCCGATCCACTTCGAGATCTGGGTACGCTCGCCTGCAGGCGTCTCAATCACGATGCCAATGCCGGCCGGACCGGGATTTCCGTGTGAGCCGCCGTCCACGTAGGCTACCAGATCCGACATCAGGGTCCTTGTCAGCTAAGATGCGGCAACGCGCGCGTTTCGTCAAGCGGCAAAGATGGTTCCTGTGAAAAGACCGCGCTTTTGGCCCGTTTGCTGTGAATATCATGTGAATTTAATGCGGACAAACGTTCGACAGTAGGCGTAAGCATCGCATTTTGTGCAAATTGGACGATCGGATTCCCACACCAGAATAAAGTGCGTTTGCACCAACCTTCGGCGTTGACATTTGTTGCTGGTGTATTAGGATTGCTTTCGTCGATGGCCGAAAAGGCTGGCAACTAAACGTAGCTGGCCGAAAGTAGGCTGGGCGATACGGTCCCGAGGGGCGACCCACAGGACGGCCGGACCCGAAAAAACCGACGGCGTTGCGAGATGACCGTTGGGGTTCGGAACTGCGAAAGCAGTGATCGACCGAAGGCTGTGACGGTACATGCATCCACGCTGCGGACTTCCTCGCAGGAGTTGGCGGCTAGAGCATAACCAAAGTCACAGCCTTTTCTATTTCCCCCGATTTTCCAGCCCTCCCGAACAGAGATCTAATACGCCAAATGGCGTAACGCCAGGTAGCGCAATCCCAATCGCTATGCCGTCTTTTTGCGGATCCAGCACGGAAGCAGCGGATCCAGGAAGAAATAGCTGCCTTTATAGCGATCCAGGATGTCACGGGCGTCGAGGGAGCGTAGGGCCTTTTGCACGGTGGAGGCGGGGCCGAGGCGATACTCCTCGCGCACCGCCTGGGAGTAGATTTCCGCCGGCCCCCGCGTGGCGAGCGCCTGCAGCGTCGCCCGCTGACGCTGCGAAACCTGCTCCCAGAGCAGCTCATAGTAGGTCGCTTGCCCGCTCACCAGCGCGTCGGTCACGGCTTTGACGTCGGCGGCGCCTAGCTGCCGCTTGTCTCTCAGCTCGGCGTAATCCCACAACTCATGCGCGATGCGCTGCACGTCATAAGGAATCAAATCAGCGGTCGTGAGCAATGTTTCCAGGCCCTGCTCGTCCAGCGTCCTGCCCCGCCGGCGAAAATGGCTGGTAATAAACTCTCGCCAATCGCCGGCCGGAATCTTGTCCAGAAACATCTGCGGCCCGGCCTTATGGAAGGGACGCCGGACCGAGAGCATCTCTTCCATCAGCGACGGCTGCGATCCGGCGAAAACGTATCCCACCTCTCGTTGTTCCTGCACCTGGTTGCGGATGGCGTTCTCCACCGAGCCGCCGTTGAATTGCGCAATCTGCTGGAACTCGTCGAGGCAGATGGCCATGCGAAAGCCGGCGTTGCGGGCCAGCTCTCCCGGCAGGGCAAAGACCTCGGGCGCAATGGGAGCAGGATCGAAGCCGGCGCCTTTGCTCAGCGACACGTTGGCCTCGCCGGTGTTCAGGTTGAAGCTGATCTCGGGTTTCACCTGCCGGCCGAAGCGCGTGACCCAGTCTTTGACCCGGTCCCAGGGGCCGGCCGCGCGCAACACCTTCTCGGCAAATTTCTCCAGAAATTGCGCATAGCTGGCGTAGCTGCTCACCGTCAGGTTGACGGTGTGGATGTGCCGCTTCTTCAGCCGCCGCAGGGCAACCGCCACCAGCGAACTCTTGCCAAAGCGCCGCGGGGAAAGCAGGAAGACCTTTTGCCCGTCGGCCAGGTCGCGGACGAGCTGGCTGCGTTCCTCGACGCGGTTGACGAAGTTCGCGTCGTCGATGATTTCCCCGAAGACGAAAGGGTTCTCAGGCAGCGCCATTACGCCTTATAGCGTAACGCCAAATGGCGTAAAAGGCAATGACTGTGTACAATTCTGGCGCTCCTTGCACCGAGCAGATTTTGCAGCCATTAAGGAGATCCCGATGAACCCCCGCGGCCTATGTGTCTGTGCGACCGCAATTGCCGTAGTCGTGCTGGCAGCCGGAGTGGCTGCCGCCTCGGACCAGACTGACGTGTTGGCCACGACACATCAGTTCGTGGACGGCTTCAACAAGGGCGACGTCGCGTCGTCGCTGGCGCTTTGTGCCGACCAGGCGTCCGTCATCGACGAGTTTCCGTCCTACGAGTGGCAGGGCGCGGGAGCGTGCGCAGCCTGGGCGAAGGACTATGAAGCCGACTCGAAGAAGAATGGCGTTACCGATGGCAAGGTCAACCTCGGCAAGCCGCGCGTCGTCGAAGTCACCGGCGACCGCGCCTACCTCGTCTTTCCCGCGGAGTACACCTACAAGCAGAACGGCAAGCCGATGAAGGAGACCGGCTCGACCTTCATCTTCGCGCTGCAGAAAGTCAGCGCCGGCTGGCGCATCACCGGCTGGGCATGGGGCAAGTACTAGAGCGGCCTTGGAATTGGTGCGTACCATGGCGCCGGCAGGAAGGAATTCAAAATCAAACGGCTCCTCGCGCAGGAGGACTCAGCAAAGCGCTTTCGTTCTGTGCTTGCGCAATGAAGGCCATGCGGCCTCGCTGGAACCCAGGGAAGCTGTATTCCACAGTTCAGCATGCGACCGCGGCTGAACTCAAGTCGTAGCGGCAATTCCATCCAAATTGCGGCAAATGAGGACTGCACATGTCGGGTGACGTTTTTATCGGATATTCGAGAAAGGACTTAGGACACGCCGAAACAATCCAAGCTCACTTGAGGAGCGCCGGGATTTCGTGTTTTCTGGACAAAACAGATATAGAGGACTATGCAAAGTGGACGAATGTAGTTCCTGCGGCCATCCGAGACTGCCAGGTTTACCTCGTGCTTATTTCGGACAACAGCCTGGCGTCCGAATGGGTAGGTAACGAATTGGCTTTCGCCACAAAGTACAGGAAGCCTCGTTTACCAGTAATCCTTACGCCAGGGATGAAATTGCCGGACGAGCTGGATATCCAACTCGGCACCATTCAGCACATCGAGGCTGATCCGTCTCTGGAAGCTGTGCTGCCCCGGATCGCCGCGGCCACTGCGCAAATCGGTGACCGGCAGAAGCACGAGAAGGAATGGACTGCACGAGGCGATGTTCTGAATCGGAAAACCTACAACAATAGGATTGACTGCGCTATTAACGGCTATGGACTTGCCAACTTTACGAGCTCGAATGGCACCGGAAGGTTTGACGACGGCAGCTATGTGCTTACTTCGGTACCGGGTGAATATCTTGGGGCTCACATGGAACACCTGCCAGTTACATCCGAATTTGTTGTCGAAGCGAATCTCCGTCACTGCACAGGACCAGTCGACCAGTGGTTCGGCATTGAGTTCGGTCAGCCGTTTCCGGGTAACTATTGTCAGTTCCTGCTGAATGGCAGCGGCGGCGCCCATATCGCCAAACACCTCAATCTGAAATGGTCGCAGCTATTTACCCGCGCGTCTCTCAGCTTCGTGCATTCCAGTGGACACGTAAATCATCTGGCGGTCGTCCGGCATGAGAACACCTTCCACCTGTTTGTCAATGAGCGCCATGTGGCGAGTATCGAGGATTTCGACATTCTAGCTGGAACTCCCGGCGTGATGGTTGGCCAAGGGATCAGTGTGGAGTTTGCCGATATGCGTGTCGCAGGCGTGGGTCTGGAGGCGAGATGCGACGAGGCCCTCAAATTGTGGAGGGAAAAGAAACCGGAGAAGGCCAAAGAAATTCTGGATTACCTTGCCCGATACGACCCCGGCTTCCACGCTTATGGCTTGATCGGCGCTCTGCGGAGATCACGTTTCTGATGGCGTCGGGTGCCCCGGCGTCGGGTGCCCCGGGTCTCGCGGTGTTCGAGACCCGGGCGAAGCATCAATGTGGGAACGCTGTTGGTCGGACAAACTTCAGTTTCAGCACACTCCATTCGTTCACGCCGACCAGTCCCCTCTCCTCGTATGCATATGCGCGGAAGCTGCTCCACGCCCAATCCTCCGGTCTCTCCACCAGACCGCGCTTCACCGGATTACGATGCATGTAGCGAAGTTTCTCGACCCGCTTTGCCGACGTACTTACGTTGAAGTCATAGTACCTCGCCTGCCAAACACGCCCCGGTTGGTTGTGTTCCGAGTTCCGGTGAAGCAGGGTGCCCCGGATCTCGCGGTGTTCGAGACCCGGGCGAAGCCTGCGCTCTTCCCTCAGCAAGCGCCGCGAGAATCCCAGCTTTAGAGCTTGGATTGCGGTAGCGAACGGGCGCTGCTGCAGCTCGCCGACCAGGAGGTGAACGTGCTCCGGCATTACAACGTATCCGATGACCACCCACTGGTAGCGCCAGCGCACCTCCTCCAGCAACTTGAGGAACAGCTCGCGGCGGTGTGCCTTCGATAGCAGGGCCTGCCGGCGGTACAGCTAAGAGGGTTGCGAAATAAACTCGACTGAGTATATGCTTCCGCCACCACAGTTGGCAGTCCCTGTAAGCTGATCGCAGGAGGACGTCTCTCGCAATGACCTACCTATCCCAGTCCCCCTTGGAGGTTTCTAGTGCCGTTCTCTGAGGTGTGGGTCTCAGTACTCCTGTTCTTATTATATCTGGGAGGACTTCTAATAGCGTGGCTCGTTCGGCGCCGACGGCAGCCCAAGTCCTTCACTACGTTGATCCTGCGACTCACTCTCATCGCCGGCACCGCAGCAGGCCTTGTGGCAGTCCTTTCTGGAATGAGAATTTACTACCCCCTTGTGTGGCCCATATCTCTGTTCAGCGCGATAGTTTCAAGCATCATCGCCTTGTTAGTTACATTTCGTCTCTTCGGTTTGTATCTATTTCGATCTGATCAGATGCTCGACTACTCCCAATCAGAAGCACTGCGCGGAGCGGTATCGACGATCCTTGATTCTGAGAGATTCCTTACAGCTCTCAGGACTACGCTCCCGCAAGGAAAGGAAGACAAAGAGTTCGGCCTGGACTACATTCCTTACATGTTGAGCAGCGTGGATGAACGGCGAAAGGGGGCAACGAAGTCAGCTCGCCTATTCCTATTAGCTACCGTTGTGACGGCTTTAGTCTTCTCAGCGGTGGTTATGTATTTTGGCTATATTGGGGTATCCACTTGACTCAGGTAGCCACAATCTGTAGTGTGGCGGTCCATGGAGGACTATCCCCGGACTTTGGCAGAGTTGGAAGCTCGCTTCAGTTCGGAGGGGG
>Ga0335082_10009232_pt1 | contig 10723 bp, 10 predicted proteins | sample Lox_Sample_41_FD_206718 | JGI IMG/M metagenome (GOLD analysis project Ga0335082, IMG submission 206718) | Soil microbial communities from Loxahatchee National Wildlife Refuge, Florida, United States - Lox_Sample_4.1 | ecosystem: Environmental > Terrestrial > Soil > Wetlands | place: USA...
GTCGGCCGTTAGCACTCGCGCGAGTCCCTGCAGCACCGCGAGCGGCTCCGCCTCGTGCTCGAGGTAGGAGCGGAGCGAGGCCGCGGCGAAGAACCCGTCGGGGAAATGCCCAATTCCCTCGCCGCAGGGCGCGTTGATCACATAGCCCCCACGCGCGCGAAAGGTGCGGTCGGCGATCCCTGCGGCCTCGGTCGAGATCTCGATGCCGTAGGGAATGAAGCTCTCGGGAAAGCTCGCGAGCGCGTGGCCGTCGCCGCAGCCGAGATCGAGCACATTGCCGACGCGGATACGAGCGGCGACATAGCCGAGGACTGTCCGCTTCGGCAGCAGATGCATGCGGAAACGCGTCCGCTTGCTCGCCTTGTAGGAGAAAGGGCGCAGCTCCGCGCGCCGCGTTTCCTCGAGCTTTGTCGTGCGCTCCCAGGCCATGGTCTGGAACTGCAGTGCGAGATCCGGGGCGCGGTCGATGTAGACGAAGCCGCACGCGCGGCAGTCCTTGACCGCCCAAGGCGCGTGCGAATACCGGCCGGAGGGCCGGTCGCAATTGTCCCGGCCGCAGAGCGGACAGGCACGCTCCCGCACCGGAATGGTCCCGAATTGCTCCGAGACGACGACCCCTGGTTCCCCCACAACCTCGCTCCCCAAACCCCCGGTAGAGGGCAACAATCATAGGGGGTATTGGGACGGCCTCACATTATTTTTAAGCTCACATCGCCGATTTGAGCGCCGCCAGCGTCCCGGCGGGATCCTCGATCATCATCATGTGCCCCACTCCCGGGAGCACCGTCACTGTCGCCCCCGGGATCGTCTCGGCAAAGGCCTTGCCCTTGGCAGCGGGGGTCATGCGGTCCTCAGCACCCAACAAGAAGAGCGTGGGACAGCGGATCGCCGCCGCGGCTGCGGCCGCGCCCTTGTAGGCAGCGCATGCAGCGAGATCCGAAGCGAGACCTATGTTCGAGGCGCGCTCGAGGAGACGCAGCGTCTCGCCCTGAAGCCAGAGGCCCGGGGCGAGGTTGTGACCGAGCTGCGATCGCATGGCGAGACCCCAGCTCGTTATGAGATCGAGCGCCGCATGAGCGCCGCTCCGCGCGGCTGCGGTGAGATCGGGATGCACGGACATCTCCGGCACGAAGCCGAGCAGCGCTAGTGCATCGATGCGCGATGCGCCGCGCCGCGCGGTCTCCAGCGCCACCAGCGAGCCCATGCTGTGGCCCGCGATCCGCGCCCCCGGAGCATCCGCGGCGTCGAGCACGGCGAGCACCCAATCCGCCATCGCCTCGATGCTCTCGAGCGCGGGACCGTCGCTCGCTCCGTGCCCCGGAAGATCGAGCGCCAGCACGCTTCGGCCGCGATGCGCGATGGCGCGGGTCTGGAGTGCCCAGACCGTGTGATCCATGCCGGCGCCGTGCAGGAAGACGGCAGCCGGAAGATCGGGATCGAAGGGGCGACCGCCGGTTCCCGCGAAGACGCGCTTGCCCTCGACGATAAGCTCCATCCGCTTACTCCGCAGCCTTCGACGGCGCCTTTTGCGCCGCGCGGAGCGCCTGCGCGAGATCGGCAACGATGTCCTCGGGATCCTCGAGGCCGACGGAGAGGCGGATCATGTCCTCGCCGACCCCCGCCGCAGCAAGCTGCTCCGCGCTCATCTGCTGATGCGTCGTGCTCGCGGGGTGGATCACGAGCGTCTTGGCGTCGCCGACATTGGCGAGGTGCGAGACGAGGTGCACGGAATCGATGAACCGCTTGCCCGCAGCGCGCCCACCCTTGATGCCGAAGCTCACCATCGACCCCGCGCCCTTCGGCAGAAGACGCTTCGCGAGCGCGTGGTCGGGATGGCTCGGCAGCTCCGGATGGAGCACCCAGGCGACGGCATCGCTCCCCGTCAGGAATTCGAGCACGCGCCGCGTGTTCGCGATGTGACGCTCCATGCGCAGCGGCAAGGTCTCGACGCCCTGCAGGATATAGAAGGCGTTCGCGGGACTCATGCATGCGCCGAAATCGCGCAAGCCCTCGGCCCGCGCACGCATGACGAAGGCCTGCGTCCCGTATTCCTCCGCAAAGTCGATCCCGTGATAACCGGCATAGGGCGTGGTGAGCGTCGGGAACTTGCCGGATTTCTCCCAGTCGAAGCGCCCGCCATCGACGAGCGCCCCGCCGATCGCGAGCCCGTGGCCGCCGAGCCATTTCGTCGCGGAGTGCATGATGAGATCGGCGCCGAGATCGAAAACGCGGCAGAGGTAAGGCGTGGCGAAGGTCGCATCCACCAGCAGCGGCAATCCCGCGGCGTGCGCGACCTCTGCCACTGCCGGGACGTTCAAGACCTCGAGCCCGGGATTGCCGAGGATCTCCGCAAAGACGAGCCGCGTCTCCGGGCGGATCGCCTTGCGAAATGCCTCGGGATCGCGGGGATCGACGAAGCTCGCCTCGATACCGAAGCGAGGCAGCGTCAGTTTGAGCAGATTGATGGAACCGCCGTAGAGCGAGGCCGCCGCGACGACGTGGCCGCCCATCCCCATGAGCGTGGCGATCGCGAGATGGAGTGCCGCCTGTCCGCTTGCGGTGCAGACAGTGCCGACCCCGCCCTCGAGCGCCGCGAGGCGCTCCTCCAGCACCGCGACGGTCGGGTTGGCGATCCGCGAATAGATGAATCCGGGCTCCTCGAGATTGAAGAGCGCCGCTGCGTGATCGCTGTCGCGGAAGACGAAGCTCGTGGTCTGATAAATCGGCACCGCCCGCGCGCCGGTCACGGGATCGGGCCGCTGGCCCGCGTGCAGGCTCAGCGTGGAGAAGCCGGGAAAGCGGATCTCGGGCATGGCATGGCCCCGCTGCGGAGAACGAGACCGCCACCATACACGAAAAGAAGGTGCGGGAGACGCCGCGCGGCGCCACGCCGCTCGAGGGAAAGACTAGCGGAGGGTCGTTAACGACGGCTGAAGCGGGCGCGCAGAGGATGCGGATGCAGCCGCGTCCTCGGCGCTATAGTGCCCTTACTGCGCGACCCAGCCGCCGTCGATCGAGATTGCGGCGCCGGTTACGGTGGAGGCGGCGTCGCTCGCGAGATAGACGGCGAGGGCGCCGATCTGGTCGGTCGTCGTGAACTGCAGCATCGGCTGCTTCTCGCTCAAGAGCTCGTTCTTGGCCTTCTCGTAGGTCGTGCCCTTTTCGTTGGCGCTCGCATGGATCTGCTTGTCGACGAGCGGCGTCAGCACCCAGCCCGGGCAGATCGCATTGCAGGTGACGCCGTCGTTGGCCGCCTCGCACGCCACCACCTTGGTCATACCGACGAGGCCGTGCTTCGCCGAGACATAGGCGACCTTGTGAGTGCTCGCGACGAGCCCATGCGCGGAGGCGATGTTGATGATGCGTCCCCATTTGCGCTGCTTCATCCCCGGGAGCGCCGCCTTGATCGTGTGGAAGGAGGCGCAGAGGTTGATCGCGATGATCGCGTCCCACTTGTCGTCGGGGAACTCTTCGACCAGCGCCGTGAACTGGATGCCCGCATTGTTGACGAGCACATCAACCGAGCCCAACTCCTTCTCGGCCTGCTGGATCATCTCGCGGATGTCGCCGGGTTTGGACATGTCAGCCCCGGAATACCCGGATTTGATGCCGTGCATGGCGTCGAAATCCTTGCGGATCTTGTCGATCGACGCCTTGTCGCCGAAACCGTTGAGCATGATGCCGCAGCCCTGCGCGGCGAGCGCATGGGCGATGCCGAGGCCGATACCACTGGTCGAGCCGGTGACGACGGCGTTCTTGCCTTTGAGCATGGAGGGCTCCTGAGGGGCTGGGGTGGTCGATAAAGAGATAGGCCGGCCACGAATCCTAGCCAGCCTCCGTTACCGTTTGAATAGCTGCTCCGCCCCGCTTTTTTGTGCACGTTTGCGGGCAATTTCGGCGCGCGCCCGCTCGATCTCGGCCTGAAGGCCTTCGATGTAGCCCTCGAGTTCGGCGATCGCCATCGGGCTCAAGTCCTTGGGCGGTGGCTTCTTGCGCTGGGGCAGCAGATCTTCTTCGTCCACTGGGCGCCTCCTCCGGTGTTGCCAGTCTCGCGCGATCCCGCTAGACACGCAATCCGCCACCGCCCCCGGATGAAATTCCCGACAGGAACAAGCCGATGACCACGCCTCCGGACAACATGACCGCGATCGAGATCACGAAGCCCGGCGGGCCCGAAGTGCTGAAGCTTGCGACCCGCCCCACACCGCATCCGGGCGCGGGCGAGGTGCTGATCGAGGTAAAGGCCGCCGGCGTCAATCGGCCGGACGTGCAGCAGCGCCAGGGTGGTTACGACCCGCCGCCAGGCGCCTCCGACATTCCCGGCCTGGAGCTCGCCGGAAGGGTCGCCGCGGTTGGCCTCGGCGTCCACCAGTTCAAGATCGGTGACGAGGTTTGTGCGCTCGTCGCGGGCGGAGGTTATGCGAGCTATTGCGTGGCCCCGGTGCCGCAAACCTTACCCGTTCCCAAAGGCCTCAGCATGGTCGAGGCGGCGGCGGTGCCGGAGACCTTTTTCACGGTCTGGACCAACCTCTTCGAGCGCGTGCGCTTCCAATCCGGCGAGACCGTGCTCATTCACGGCGGCTCGAGCGGCATCGGCACCACCGCGATCCAGCTCGCGCGCGCCTTCGGGGCAGCGCAGATCTTCGCGACCGCAGGCTCGCCCGAGAAGTGCCGGGCCTGCGAGGCGCTCGGAGCTACGCAAGGGATCGACTACAAATCCGCGGATTTCCTAGCGGTCGTCAAGGAGAAGACCGGCGGACGCGGCGTCGACGTGATCCTCGATATGATCGGCGGCGATTACATGCAGAAGAACCTGAGCGCGCTCGCCATGGAAGGGCGCCTCGTCAACGTGGCCTATCTCCGCGGCAACAAGATCGAGGTCAATTTCGCGCCGGTGATGCTGAAGCGCCTCACCATCACGGGCTCCACCCTGCGTCCGCGAACGGTCGAGCAGAAGGGCGCCATAGCCGCGGTCCTCCACCGCCAGGTCTGGCCGCTCCTGGAAAAGCGAACGGTGAAGCCCGTGATCTACCGTACCTTCCCGCTAGCCGAGGCCGCGGCCGCACACCGGCTCATGGAAAGCTCCGAGCACATCGGAAAAATCGTGCTCACGGTTTGAGTTGAGCCCCTTCCCTCCGGGGGTTCGAGGGGCTATATAGCCTCTAAATTCTCTATCCTTGATCGTGCGCTGGCCTGGCCCGGATGCGGATGCGGGAAGTGCATGTTTCATCAGATACTTAGGAGGCACTATGGCACTCCCGCTGATGCCGAAGGCGACGGCCGTTTGGCTCGTCGAGAATACGGCCCTCACTTTCGAGCAGATCGCCGACTTCTGCGGCCTGCACGCGCTCGAAGTGCAGGCGATCGCCGACGGGGAGGTCGCGGCCCAGATGCAGGGGCTCGATCCCGTCGCCAATGGCCAACTCACGACCGAGGAGATCAAGCGCTGCGAGCAAGACCCGGCGGCCCGGCTCGAACTCGCGAAGGAAGCGCTCCCGGAGCCGCTGGTTAAGCATAAGGGCCCGCGCTACACGCCGATCTCGAAGCGCCAGGACAAGCCCGACGCGATCGCCTGGCTCCTCAAGAACCATCCCGAGCTCAGCGACGGCCAGATCTCGAAGCTCGTGGGCACCACGAAGCCCACGATAGCGGCGGTGCGGGACCGTACGCACTGGAACTCGCCCAACATCAAGCCGCGCCACCCCGTGGCGCTCGGCCTCTGCACGCTCCCCGAGCTCGAGGCGGCGGTCCAGCGCGCGAGCAAGGGGAAGCGCCGCGCCGTCGTCGACGACATCGCCGAGCCCGTGACCGGCGAGAGCGAGAGCACCCCCGCCGGCTGACGCCGGAGCCCCAGGAAGATCGCTGCCTTTTGAGCGGAGGCGTTATACTGGGGTAATGCACGGGGGAACCGCGGTTTCCGCGCGAGTCTGGGCGGGCTTCCTGGCGATGTGCCTGGGAATGTTCATGGCGATTCTGGACATCCAGATCGTCGCGAGCTCGCTTCCGGATATCCAGGCGGCACTCGGCATCCCCATGCACCGCCTGAGCTGGATTCAGACCGCCTATCTGATGGCGGAGGTGATCGCGATCCCCCTTACGGGCTGGCTCACGCGGCTCCTCTCGCTCCGGTGGATGTATGCGACGGCGACGGCCGGCTTCACACTCGCGAGCATCGGCTGCGCGCTGAGCGGCGGCTTCGTCCCGCTCATCGTCTGCCGCACCTTCCAGGGGTTCTTCGGCGGCGCCGTCATCCCCGCCGTCTTCACCTCGGTCTTCGTGCTCTTTCCGCGCCCCTCGCAGGTCCGCGCGACAACGATCGCCGGCGTCTTCGCAGTGCTCGCACCGACCTTGGGCCCGATCCTCGGCGGCTACATCACCGAGACGTTTTCCTGGCATTGGCTTTTCTTCATCAATGTCGGGCCGGGCGTGCTCGTCGTGCTGATCGTAGCGACGCTGGTGCGCGCTGGCCCGATGGATTGGACGCTGCTGCGGCGCTTCGACTACTTGAGCCTCGCCCTCATCGCGATCTGCCTCGCGAGCCTCGAGCTGCTCCTCAAGGAGGGACCGCCCCGCAACTGGGGCGATTTGCTCGTCGCGGGCCTTGCGCTCACCTGCCTCGCGAGCGGCTTTATTGCGGTCCGGCGCAATCTCATTCGCCGGGATCCGCTGGTGTCGTGCTGGCATTTCCGCGACCGCTACTTCAGCGTCGCCTGCGCCTACAGCTTCATCACCGGCGCGGGGCTCTATGGCTCCGTCTATCTGATGCCGCTCTTCCTGGGCTTCGTCCGCGATCACACGCCGCTCGAGATCGGGACCATCATGCTCGTGAGCGGCGTCGCGCAATTGGCCTCGGCGCCGCTCGCGGCCCAAATGGAGAGACGGCTCGACTCGCGTTGGCTCCTCGCGGTGGGCTTCAGCGTCTTCGCCGCGGGGCTCGTAAGCAACGCTTTCGCGACCTTCGAGACCGATTTCAACGGCCTCTTCTGGCCGCAGGTCCTCCGCGGCATCGCCGTCATGTTCTGCATTCTTCCCGCGACGAGCCTCGCGCTCGAGCACCAGCCGATGTCCTGCATTGCGGACGCGAGCGGTCTCTTCAACCTCATGCGCAATCTCGGCGGCGCGATCGGCATCGCCGTGGTCGATACCGTGCTGGAGATGCGGCCCGCCACCCATGTCGCCGAGATCATTGAGCGGCTGCAGGCAGGCGACCCCAAGATGGCGGCCTTCGTGGGGCTCCCTCTCGACCGCTTCCAGAATCTTCCACTTGGCCCGATCGACGACGCGACGAAGCAGACAGTGCAGCCGCTCGTCGAGCGCGCGGCCGCGGTCGCGAGCTTCAACGACGCTTACCTCGTGCTGGGCGGGGTCTTCGCGCTTTCGCTGGTGCTGTTGGTCTTCCTGCGCGGGACGCACCCCGCGCATGCGCGGCTCCGCCCGATCGAAGGCCTCTAAGGCCGTGAGCTCGCCGCGCACCCCCGCACAAGACCTCCAGACCCTCCGCGATTTCCTGCGCTACGCCGTGAGCCGCTTCAACGCCGCGGACCTCGTCTACGGCCACGGCACCGCGACCGCACGCGATGAGGCCGCCTTCATTATCCTGGAGGGACTTCACCTCCCGATCGAGGAGCTCGACCCCTATCTCGACGCGCGCCTTACGACGGGGGAGCGCGAGCAACTCGCGAAGCTGATCGAGGCCCGCGTCACTACAAGGACGCCCGCGCCCTATCTCCTCGGACGCGCCTATGTCGGGGGTGTGGGCTTCCGCGTCGACGGGCGCGCGATCGTGCCGCGCTCCTACATCGGCGAATTGCTGCGCGGCGAGCTCTTCGCGAGCGAGTCGAATCTGCTCATCGGCGATCCCCGCCGTGTCCGCCGCATTCTCGATCTTTGCACGGGTTCGGGCGCGCTGGCAGTACTGGCGGCCCTCACCTTTCCCGAGGCCGAGATCGACGCCGTCGATCTCTCCGCCGACGCGCTCGCGGTCGCGCGCATCAACGTCGAGGAGCACGGCCTTGCGGAGCGCATCCGCCTGCTTGAAGGCGATCTCTTCGCTCCGGTGTCGGCCGAGCGCTACGATCTCATTCTCTCCAATCCGCCCTATGTCGATGCCGAAGGCATGGCAGCTCTGCCGCCGGAATATCGCCACGAGCCCGCGCTTGCGCTTGCGGGCGGCGCCGATGGGCTGGAAATCGTCCGCCGCATCCTCGCGGAGCTGACGACCCATCTCGAGCCCGGCGGCGGGCTCCTCTGCGAGATCGGTCGCGGACGCGAGCGGCTCGAGGCCGAATTCTCGGACGTGCCCTTCCTGTGGCTCGACACCGAGGGTAGCGAAGGTGAGGTCTTCTGGCTCACCGCCGATACTCAACTGAATTGTTGACTATCAACTGACACGTTGTTAAATTGGCCGCATGACCGCCGCGGCGACCGAGCCCATGGAGATCGCGGAGTCCGAGGAGGTCGTCCTCGATCGGGTCTTCTTCGCGCTCTCCGACCCCGTGCGGCGCGAGATCCTCCGCCAGCTCGACGAGGCGCCGAAGCTCGTCTCGGAGCTCGCCTACCCCTTTCCGATCTCGCTGCAGGCAGTGTCGCGGCACATCCAGGTGCTGGTCCGCGCGGGGCTGGTGCGGCAGGAGCGGACGGGGCGCATCAGCCGCTGCAGTCTCGAGGCGGGTCCGATCCTGCCTGCGGCGGTCTGGATCAACCGCTACAGCAAGTATTGGCAGCAGCAGTTCGACCTGCTGGCTGCGGGATTGAAGGGCATCGAGCGCGAGAGATCGCAGAAGGCGCCTGGGCGCCGCCTCCGTGCCAAACCCCGGGGCTCCAAGGGAGGCTCCCGATGAAACCGCATGCCGTCGTCGCCGAGGCGGAGTGGCTCGATGCCCGCAAGCGGCTCCTTGCGAAGGAGAAGGAATTCACGCGCGCCCGCGACGCGCTGAGCCGGGAGCGGCGCGAGCTCCCCTGGGTTCGGGTCGAGAAACAATATGCCTTCGAGGGGCCCAGTGGCCGCGAGACCTTGGCCGATCTCTTCGCGGGCCGGCATCAGCTTCTCGTTTACCACTTCATGTACGACACCGGGTGGAAGGCCGGCTGCAAGAGCTGCTCCTTCTGGGCCGGCAATTTCGAGGAAAGCCTGCCCCACAATTCGGCCTGGCTGCACCGACACGACGAATACGACCGCTAAAGCCGAAAGCGAGGGCGTCTCCGCGTTCCGGCGCGAGGGTGCGCGTATCCTCAGGGTCTCCGACGCCGGCTTCGGCCCGGGCGACGATTTCTGCTCCTTCTGGCATCTGCTTGGTCTGCTGCCGGAAGGGCCGGGCGACTGGTCGCCGAAATTCATTTACCCCGCCCAGCGCGCGCCGTAGCCCGCGCCTTTGAGGCTCTCCGCGATCTCTCCGAGGATCGTGGGGTCGTCGATGGTCGCGGGCATGCGGTATTCCTCGCCGTCCGCGATCTTGCGCATGGTGCCGCGGAGGATCTTGCCCGAGCGCGTTTTGGGAAGGCGCTGTACGACGATCGCGGTCTTGAAGCTCGCGACGGGGCCGATACGCTCGCGCACGAGGGCCACGGCTTCGCTCGCGATCTCCTGCGCTGCCTTCTTTACGCCGGCCTTCAGCACCAGGAAGCCCAGCGGCACCTGGCCCTTGAGCTGGTCGCCGACGCCGATCACCGCGCATTCCGCCACGTCCGGATGCGAGGCCAGCACCTCCTCGATGCCGCCGGTCGAGAGTCGATGGCCCGCGACGTTGATGATGTCGTCGGTGCGGGTCATCACGAAGACGTAGCCGTCGGCGTCGATGTAGCCTGCGTCCGCGGTCTGGTAATAGCCGGGATACTCGCTCAGATAGGATTGCACGAAGCGATCGTCGGCATTCCAGAGCGTCGGCAGCGTGCCCGGCGGTAGCGGGAGCTTCGCCACCAGCGCGCCGATATCGCCGCGCTTCACCTCATGTCCCTCGGGATCGAGCACGCGGAGATCCCAGCCGGGCATGGGTTTCGTCGAGGAGCCCGGCTTGATCGGCATGAGCTCGATCCCCGCGGGGTTCGCGGTGATGGGCCAGCCCGTCTCGGTCTGCCACCAGTGATCGATCACGGGCACGCCGAGCTGCTCCTGCGCCCACTCGACAGTCGGAGGATCGGCGCGCTCGCCCGCGAGGAAGAGCGCGCGGAACTTCGAGAGATCGTGCTTTCGCATGAGGTGCCCCTCGGGGTCCTCGCGCTTGATCGCGCGGAAGGCGGTCGGCGCCGTGAAGAGCGAGACCGCGCCATGCTCCGCAATGATGCGCCAGAAGACGCCGGCATCGGGTGTCCCCACAGGCTTTCCCTCGAAGAGGATCGAGGTGCAGCCGTAAATGAGCGGCGCATAGACGATGTAGGAGTGTCCCACGACCCAGCCGACATCCGAGGCCGTCCACCAGGTCTCGCCGGGCTTGACGCCATAGATGTTCTCCATCGACCAATGGAGCGCCACCGCGTGGCCACCGTTGTGGCGGACGATGCCCTTGGGAATGCCGGTGGTGCCGGAGGTGTAGAGGACGTAGAGCGGGTCGGTCGCCGCGACGGGCACGCAGTCGGCGAGCTTGGCATTGGCCACCAGCTCCTGCCAATCATGGTCGCGCCCCTTGACGAGCGCGGCCGGCTGCATCGGCCGCTGCAGGATCACGCAGGCCGCGGGTTTGGCGCTCGCGAGCTCGATTGCGTGGTCGAGTAGCGGCTTATAGGGAAT
>Ga0335082_10009233_pt1 | contig 10722 bp, 12 predicted proteins | sample Lox_Sample_41_FD_206718 | JGI IMG/M metagenome (GOLD analysis project Ga0335082, IMG submission 206718) | Soil microbial communities from Loxahatchee National Wildlife Refuge, Florida, United States - Lox_Sample_4.1 | ecosystem: Environmental > Terrestrial > Soil > Wetlands | place: USA...
TGGCGACCGAGGTCTCGCCCGCGGCCGCCGGCCTGGCGAGGGCGAACGCGGAAGCCCTCGGGCTCGCCGTGGAGGTCCTCGAGGGCGACCTGCTCGGCCCGCTTCCATCGGAGCTTCGCGGGCGTGTGGACCTGATCGTGAGCAACCCGCCCTACGTGACGCCGGAGGAGTACGGGGAGCTGCCGGAGGACGTGCGGCGCGATCCGTACGAGGCGCTCGTCGGCGGCGTCGACGTGCACGCACGTCGCGCCGCCGACGCCCCGGAATGGCTGTGCGGGGAAGGTCATCTGATCGTCGAGATCGGCGAGACGCAGGCCGACGACGTGACCCGGCTCCTCACCGAGGCCGGGTTCGCGGAGGTCCGCGTCACACGGGACCTCGCGGGCCGCGACCGCGTCGTCTCGGGCCGACCAGCCCTGCCGGGCGCGTGAGCGAGATCCTCGAGGTCGATCTCTTCAATTCCCGGCACGTCCTTCGGGCGGCTCGTCCGGCGGCGGCAGCGCTGAGCGAGGGCCTGCTGGTCGTCCTCCCCACCGAGACGGTCTATGGGATCGCGTGCCGGCCCGACGACGCGGCGGCGACCGCGAGGCTGTTCGACGCGAAGCGCCGCCCGCGCGGACTCAACCTCCCCGTGCTGGCCGCGACCGCGGACGAAGCGCTCGCCCTTGCCGACCCGCCCGAGGAAGCCGCCGTGCTGGCCGCCACCTTCTGGCCGGGCCCCCTCACGATCGTGTTGCGCCGCTCGGCGGCGACGGCGACGTGGGACCTCGGGGACGAGGGCGAGACGATCGGGGTGCGCGTTCCCGACCTCCCGCTGACCCGCGCGGTACTGGAGCGAACGGGGCCGCTGGGCGTCACGAGCGCGAACCTTTCCGGCGAGCCCCCGGCGTCGGACCGCGCCGCGCTCGTCGAGACGTTCGGGGATGCCGTGGCCGTGTACGTGGTGGCGAAGGACGAGCCGCTCAGCGGCGCCCCCTCGACGGTCCTCGATCTCTCCGACCCGGCCAACGCGCGGATCCTCCGTCAAGGGGACGTCTCGCGCGAACGCATCGACGAGGTGCTGGCGTCCCGGGGGCGGTTGCCCCAGTGGGTAGACTCCCCACCGTGAGCACGATTCTCGCCGTCTGCACGGGCAACATCTGCCGTTCGCCGATGGCCGCCGGGTTCCTGCGCGCGGGACTCGTCCGGCGTGAGGTGACCGGCGTGCTGGTGACCTCGTGCGGCATCTCGGGCTGGGAGGGCTCCGAGGCCGTGCCCGAAGCCGTCGAGGCGATGGTCGAGCAGGGCGTCGACGTCACCGGCCACCGCGCGCGGCGCTTCGACCCCCAGATGGCGCGCGACGCCGACCTGATCCTCGCGATGGCGGGGGAGCACCGTGAGGCGGTGAGCGCCGCCGTGCCGGAGGCCGCCGCGCGCACGTTCACGTTGAAGGAGCTGGCACGGCTGCTCGATCACCTGCCGTCCGATGCGGTCGGTGGTGGAAGCGCGGAGGGAAGGCTGGCCGCCCTGACGGCGGCCGCGGATCGCCTGCGCGCGAGCGGCACGATCGAGACCGCGCGCGACGAGGACGTCGCCGACCCCCTCGGCCTGGGCGTCGAGGCGTTCCGTGCGACCGCGTGGGAGATCGAGGGACTGTGCAGCAAGATCCTGGACGCGGCGTTCGGTCAGTCGGCGGCGGCCGGCGCCGAGCAGCCGGACGGTGGGACCACCTGGCTGAAGGGAGGAGCTTCATGAAGGACTATGCGGCCGACTGGGGAGCCCTTCGGCGCACGGATCCCGAGATCGCCGAGGCCATGGCCAACGAGCTGGGGCGCGAGCGCTCGATGCTGCGCCTGATCGCCTCCGAGAACTACGCGAGCCCCGCGGTGCTGGCGGCCCTCGGGTCGACGATGAACAACAAGTATGCGGAGGGCTATCCGGGGCATCGCTATTACGGCGGCTGCGAGTTCGTCGACGTGGCCGAGAACCTCGCGATCGACCGCGCGAAGCAGCTCTTCGGCGCGGATCACGCCAACGTCCAGCCCCACGCCGGCGCCTCGGCCAACCTCGCCGTCTACGGCGCGTTCCTCGATCCGAAGGACGCGAGCCAGAAGGTGCTCGGCCTCGTGCTCCCGCACGGCGGGCACCTGACGCACGGGTCGCCGGTGAACTTCTCCGGCAAGTGGTTCTCCTTCGTCGGGTACGAGGTCGACAAGGACAGCGAGCTGATCGACATGGATCACGTCCGCGACCTCGCGAAGGAGCACCGGCCGCGGATCATCCTCGCCGGCTACACGGCGTACCCGCGGACGATCGACTTCGCCGCCTTCCGCTCGATCGCCGACGAGGTCGACGCGATCTTCATGGTCGACGCGTCGCACTTCATCGGTCTCGTCGCCGGCGGCGCGTATCCGAGCCCCGTTCCCCACGCCGACATCGTGACGTTCACCACGCACAAGACGCTGCGGGGTCCGCGGGGCGCGATGATCCTGACCAGGGAGCAGCACGCGAAGGCGATCGACAAGGCGGTGTTCCCCATGATGCAGGGCGGGCCGCTCGAGCACGTCATCGCCGCGAAGGCGGTCGCGCTGAAGGAAGCGATGCAGCCGGACTTCAAGGACTACGCGGCACGGGTCGTGCGGACGGCCCGCTCGCTGGCGGCCGCGCTGCAAGAGGAGGGCCTGCGGCCGATCGCGGGCGGGACCGACTCGCACCTTGCGCTGATCGACCTGCAGCCCATCGGGATGACGGGCGCCGACGCCGAAGCGCTCTGCGAGCAGGCGGGCATCGCGCTCAACAAGAACGCGATCCCGTTCGACCCGCTGCCGCCGGCGACGGGCTCGGGAATCCGCGTCGGGACGCCCGGGCCGGCGACGCTCGGCATGGACGAGCCGGAGCTGGCGGAGGTCGGACACATCATCGGCGAGGTGCTGAAGGCGCCGGCCGACGAGGGCGTGCGCGAGACCGCGCGCGGGCGAGTGGGCGAGCTGCTGAAGCGGTTCCCCCCGTATCCGGACTGACGGCCGTGCGTGCCTACCTCGGCGTGTTCCTCGCCACCGCCGGGGTGACGTTCGTCGCCACACCGCTGGTGCGGCTCGGCGCGATCCGCGTCAAGGCGATGGACTATCCGTCGGAGCGGAAGGTCCACTCGCGGCCGACCCCGACGCTCGGCGGGCTCGCGATGCTGCTCGGCATCCTCGTCGGCTTCGGAGTCGCCCGAGTGACGCCGGCCCTCGCGCCGGCGTTCCGGTTCTCGTCCGAGCTCCAGGGCGCCCTGCTGGCCGCGCTCGTCGCGTGCGCGCTCGGCGTGGTCGACGACATGCGCAACCTGTCCGCGCCGGCCAAGGTCGCGGGACAGATCCTGGCCGCGAGCCTGCTGATCCTGAACGGGGTCGAGCTGCTGTTCTTCTGGCTGCCGCTGCCGCGGCAGGGCGTGCTGTCGCTCGGTTCGGACCTGGCGGTCCCGCTCACGATCCTGTGGGTGCTGATCCTGGTGAACGCCGTCAACCTGATCGACGGGCTCGACGGGCTGGCGGCGGGGATCGTCTTCATCGCGGCGGCCGCGTTCTTCGTCTACGCGTACCGCGTGCCGCCCGTCACCGGCTCGGCGACCCTTCAGGCGGCGCCGATCCTGTGCGCGGTCGTCGCCGGCGCGAGCATCGGGTTCCTGCCGTGGAACTTCCCGCCGGCCCGGATCATCATGGGCGACACGGGCAGCATGCTGCTCGGCATGCTGCTGTCGGCCGCCACGATCTCGGCCATCGGGCGGACGCTGCAGCCGACCGGCCACGACGTCGCGGCCTTCTCCATTCCGGTCCTGATCCCGGTGCTGGTGCTCGCTGTGCCGCTGCTCGACGTCGTCTTGGCCATCGCCCGGCGCCTGGCGCACCACCGTCCGGTCTTCGCGCCCGACAAGGACCACATCCACCACCAGCTGCTGCAGGTCGGGCACTCGCAACGGCAGACGGTCCTGCTCATGTACCTGTGGTCGGCGATCCTCGCGGGGTCGGCCCTCGGCCTGACGTACGTGAGCAGCCGCGGGGTGGCCACCGCCACCGTGCTGTTCGCCCTGCTGGTCGTCGCGGGGACGCTCGTTCCCCGACTCCTGAGGGTCGGACGCGGAACCCGCGCCGCCGGCACACGCGCGGCGGCGGCCAGGTCGGCCGGCCGCTCCGAGGAGCCGGACCGGCACCCCTAGCGCGCCGGGTCGCGCCGAACCGGCGGGGGGACCGTTCCCCCTGGTTGTTATACTCCCCGCGCTCATGGCCGGAGATCCGGACCGCGGGGACGCATGGAGCGGGTCGGGGACGGTCTGGAGCATCATCGGGACGCTCGGCGCGGGTGTGGCGGTCTGGGGCCTCATCGGGTACGGACTCGACGTCTGGCTCGGGTTCCGGTGGTTGTTCCTGCCGATCGGACTGGTCGTCGGTGCGGCGGGGGGGTTCTATCTCGTGGTCGTTCGATATGGCAGAAACCAACCCAAGACCTGAGCGCGAGATGGTGCGCCGGGCGCTGCCCCTGAGCGCCGCCGCCGTCGCCCTTTCATTCGTCGCAGGCTTCCTGATTGGCGGCTGGCCCGTGGGAGTGTCCGCGGCCCTCGGCGCGTTCGCCGTGGTCGGAAACTTCGTCGCCAACGGACTCGCCCTCGATTGGGCCGCCGGCCGGTCGCTGACGGCATACCAGGCCGTCGGACTCGGCGGGTACCTGGTCCGGCTGACGGTGATCTTCGGACTGCTCTTCGGGTTGAGCACGCTGTCCTGGTTCTCGCCGCTCGCGTTCGGGCTGGCGGCCGTTCCCACCGCCATCGCGGTCCTCGGCTATGAAGCGAGTCTGTGGCGAAAGGGTCTTGCCCAGCAGCTGGTCATCCCGGCGGAGGTACCCGGCGGGAGCCGGGAGAGCGCGCGCCGATGATCGGTGGGCTGCTCGCCGCGTCGTCCCGTCCGGGATTCAGCATTCCCGACGTCCACGAGCTGTTCGAGTACAAGCACTGCTTCGTCGGCTCCGGGTTCCTGTGCGTCAACCGGGTTGCGCTCCTGATTTTCCTGGCGACGATCGTCATCTTCCTGCTGTTCTTCTTCGCCTTCCGCGCTCCGAAGCTCGTCCCGACCGGATCGCAGAACGTCCTCGAAGCGTTCATCCAGTTCGTCCACGACCAGCTGGTGATCGACGTCATCGGCCACGCCGGGGTCGCCTACACGCCGTATCTCGCGACGCTGTTCATCTTCGTGTTCGTGACGAGCGTGATCGAGGTGATTCCCGGGCTCCAGTTCCCGGCGACGTCCCGGATGGCGATCCCCGCGTTTCTCGCGCTGCTCACGTGGGTGATCTTCAACACGGCGGGGATCCGGGCGAAGGGGTGGGGAGGCTATCTCAAGGGCGTGCTGTTCCCGCCCGGCGTGCCGGTTGCGCTGTACATCATCGTGGCGCCGATCGAGCTGGTCTCGACGCTGATCTTCCGTCCGTTCACGCTGGCGCTGCGACTCTTCGCCAACCTGTTCGCCGGCCACCTGTTGCTCACGATCTTCTACCTCGGGACCGCCTACCTGCTGCAGCCGTCGATCACGGCGCTGTTCGCGGGGGCGTCGCTCCTGATGGCCATCTTCCTGACCGGCCTGGAGATCTTCGTGGCAATCCTACAGGCGTACGTGTTCACGATCCTGACCGCGGTCTACATCGCCGGCGCGGTGAGCGCCGAGCACTAGAGAGGAAAGGGGAACCACGCAATGGGTCACATGGTCGCCACCGTCGTGGCGCTCGTCGCCGCAATCAGCGGCAACGTCGGGCTGATCGGGTACGGTCTCGCCGCCGTCGGTCCCGGCATCGGCATCGGCTACATGGTCGGGAAATCGGTCGAGTCGATCGCCCGGCAGCCCGAGGCGGCGGCGCAGGTGCGCGCGACGATGTTCATCGGCATCGCGTTCACCGACATCCTGACGCTGCTCGCCTTCGTGCTGGCATTCATCCTCAAGTAGGCGCAGTGGTCATCGCCGCGACGATCGCTGCCGAGTCGGGCACGAAGCTTCTGCTCCCCGCCGCCAACGAGCTCTTCTGGGGCGCGGTGTCGTTCATCGTGCTCTTCTTGCTGCTCGCGAAGTTCGCCTACCCGTCGGCGTCGAAGGCACTGAGGGACCGCTCGGAGAAGATCAGGACCGACATCGAGTCCGCGGAGAAGGACCGGGACGACGCCGCGCGGCTGCTGGCCGACTACCGTGAGCAGCTGTCCGTGGCCCGAGCCGAGTCCAACCGCATCCTCGAGGACGCCCGCAAGACCGCCGAGCAGCTTCGGCGGGACCTGCAGGCGAAGGCCGAGGAGGAGGCTGCCCGGCTCCTCGACCGCGCCCGGGAGGACATCTCGGGGGAGCGCGAGCGCGCGGTCGCCGACATCCGACGGGAGGTCGGATCGCTCGCGGTCGACCTGGCCGGGCGCGTGATCGGCGATTCGCTCGATCGGGACCGACAGCTCGCGCTCGTCGACCGCTACATCGAAGAGCTCCCCCGGGCGGCGAACGGCGGGGGAGAGGGGTAGCGAGTGCCGGATTCGCGAGACGCCGTCCGCGAGGTCGCCGGCAGGGCCTTCGACCTCGACCGCAACCCGCTTCTTCGCGCCGGCGACGATCTGTTCGCGCTGGCGGGGCTCGTCGATCGGGAGCCGCAGTTGCGCAAGGCGCTGACGGATCCCGCGACGGCGCCGGACGCCCGGCGGGCGCTGCTCGCCGACATCGTCGGCGGGAAGGTGTCGGCGCCCGCGCTGGCGGCGGCCGAGGACGTCGCCGGCCTCCGCCTGCACGACACGGAGCTCGCGCCGCTCCTCGACGACCTGGCCGCCGAGGCGCTCTTCGCGGCGGCGGAGCGGGGCGACGAGCTCGAACGCGTCGAGGACGAGGTGTTCCGGTTCGCGCGCGTCTACCAAGGCGCTCCCGACCTGCGTTCCGCCCTCACCGACCCGGCCCTGCCCGTCGACCGCAAGCGGGCGATCGTCGACGAGCTGCTGGCGGACAAGGCGAGCGAGATCACCGTGAGGCTGATCTCCGAGCTGATCGGCCGCGGCAGGACGCACGACCTCGACCGTGCCCTCGCCGGACTCTCGGCCCAGGCGGCCGCGCGGCGGGGACGCGTCGTGGCGGAGGTCCGCACGGCGGTCGAGCTCGATCCGGAGCGAATGAGCCGGCTCGCCGCGGCGATCGAGCGCGAGGTCGGCACACCCGTGGACCTGCACGTGATCGTGGATCCCGGCGTGGTGGGATCCCTCGCGGTGCGGGTCGGCGACGAACTGTACGACGGAACCGTGAGACGACAGCTCGAGACGGTTCGCGAGCAGCTCGCCGGCTGAGACCGGCGGCCGCGCGACGACCCGGCCCGAGGACACGAGGAGGAAGAGAAGTGGCGGAGCTGACGATTCGCCCGGAGGAGATCACGGCCGCGCTGCGCAAGCACGTGGAGTCGTTCACGCCCGGGGTCGCTCGCGAGGAGATCGGGACGGTCGTCATGGCCGGAGACGGCATCGCCCGTGTGGAGGGGCTCCCGTCGACGATGGCGAACGAACTGCTCGAGTTCCCAGACGGGCTGCTCGGCATCGCGTTCAACCTGGAGGAGCGCGAGATCGGCTGCGTGATCCTGGGTGACGCGGCCGAGATCGAGGAAGGCGACGAGGTCAAGCGGACCGGCGAGATCCTGTCGGTGCCCGTCGGCGACGGATTCCTCGGCCGCGTGGTGGACCCGCTCGGGCGCCCGCTGGACGGGAAGGGCGAGATCCGGTCGGACGAGCGCCGGCCGCTCGAGATCCAGGCGCCCACGGTGGTCCAGCGGCAGCCGGTGAAGGAGCCGCTGTACACCGGGATCAAGGCCATCGACTCGATGACGGCCATCGGCCGCGGCCAGCGCGAGCTGATCATCGGCGACCGGCAGACCGGGAAGACGGCCATCGCCATCGACGCGATCATCAACCAGCGCGCCGCGTGGGAGTCGGGTGACCCGAAGCAGATCGTCAAGTGCGTCTACGTGGCCATCGGTCAGAAGGGCTCGACGGTGCGCGAGGTCGTCAGCGCGCTCGAGGAGTACGGAGCGATGGACTACACGGTGGTCGTGGACGCCTCGGCGGCGTTCCCCGCGCCGTTCAAGTACCTCGCCCCGTATTCGGGATCGGCCTTCGGCCAGCACTGGATGTACAAGGGCGAGCACGCGCTCATCGTGTTCGACGACCTCTCGAAGCAGGCCGAGGCGTACCGGGCCATCTCGCTGTTGCTGCGTCGTCCCGCCGGCCGCGAGGCCTACCCCGGCGACGTCTTCTACCTGCACTCCCGGTTGCTGGAGCGCTGCGCGAAGCTCTCCGACGAGCTGGGGGCCGGGTCGCTCACCGGGCTGCCGATCGTCGAGACGAAGGGGAACGACGTCTCCGCGTACATCCCCACCAACGTCATCTCGATCACCGACGGTCAGATCTACCTGGAGCCCGACCTCTTCTACTCGGGCGTGCGCCCGGCGATCAACGTCGGCATCTCGGTCTCGCGGGTCGGCGGCAACGCGCAGATCAAGGCGATGAAGCAGGTCGCCGGCCGCCTCCGCCTCGACCTGGCGCAGTTCCGCGGTCTCGAGGCCTTCGCCCAGCTGGGAACCGAGCTCGACAAGGCGTCGCAGGCGCAGCTCGATCGCGGCCAGCGCGTGGTGGAGGTCCTGAAGCAGCCCCAGTACCGGCCGCTGCCGGTCGAGAAGCAGGTGATTTCCATCTGGTTCGTGACGAACGGCCTGATCGACGACCTGCCGGTCGCCGACGCGAAGCGGTTCGAGGAACAGCTGCATGCGTGGCTCGAAGCCAACCGGCCCGAGATCGCCCAGCACATCCGCGAACGGGGGGACTTCCCCGAGGACGTCGAGGCGTCGCTCCGGGAGGCCGTCGAGGAGTTCAAGCGCGAGTTCACGCCGTCCGAGGCGGTCACGCCGTCGGAGGCCGAGGCCGAGCCCCTCACCGAGGAGGAGATCGAGCGACTGAAGAAGTTCCGGCGGCCCACCGCGGAGGAGTTCGAGAAGAAGGCCGGGCCCGTCGGCGAGGCCGGAGGGACACAGGTTCCGTAGATGGGTGCGAAACTCCGGGAGACGCGGCGGCGGATCCGCTCGATCGAGTCGACGAAGCGGATCACGAAGGCGATGGAGCTCATCGCGGCCTCGCGCATCCTGCGCGCGCAGCAGCGCGTCCAGCAGTCCCGCCCGTACTCGGCGCTGATCACGCGGGTGATGCAGGGAGTGGTCAACCAGATGGACGAAGTCGTCCACCCGCTGCTCGAGGAGCGAAAGGACCGGCGGGCCGCCGCGGTGGTGGTGATCACGTCCGACCGCGGGTTCGCCGGCGCATACAACTCGAACGTGCTGCGCACGACCGAGGAGCTGACCGCGCGACTCCGGTCCGACGGGATGGAACCGAAGCTGTACGTGACCGGGCGCAAGGGGATCTCGTACTTCCGGTTCCGCGAGCGCCCGGTCGAGCAGTCGTGGCGCGGATTCTCCGAGATTCCGTCCTATGAGGACGCGAAGACCGTGAGCGACGTGGTCATCGACGCATTCGCGGCCGGCGAGGTCGACGAGATCCACCTGGTGCACACCGACTTCGTATCGGCCCTCGTTCAGTACCCCGAGGCCAGGCGGCTCGTCCCGCTGGTGATCGAGGAGACGGAGGAGGCTCCCCCCGGGCCGTTGCCGCTCTACATCTTCGAGCCGAACGCCGAGTACCTGTTGGGCGAGCTGCTGCCGAGGTACGTCGGCGCCCGCCTCTACACCGCGATGCTCGAGTCGGCGGCGTCGGAGCAGGCGGCGCGCCGGCGGGCCATGAGCGCGGCGACCGACAACGCCGAGGAGCTGATCAAGGTGTTCACGCGGATCGCCAACCAGGCTCGGCAGGCGGAGATCACGCAGGAGATCATGGAGATCGTCGGCGGCGCCGAAGCCCTGTCGGCCGCGGACGCGTGAGCGGCCGGCCGACGACACGAACGAACGCACAAGGAGCTCGAGATGGCGGATGAGACGAACGGTTCGACGGGAGACGGGCGCGTCCTTCGCGTGATCGGCCCGGTGGTGGACGTGGAGTTCGCGCCGACCGAGCTCCCCGAGATCAACAGCGGGCTCACGGTGGAGCGCACGCTCGCCGGGGAGACGTCCACGATCACGATGGAGGTGGCGCAGCACATCGGCGAGAACTCGGTGCGAGCCATCGCGATGCGCCCGACGGACGGCCTCGTCCGTGGCGCGCCGGTCACGAACCTGGGAGAGCCGCTCGCGATCCCGGTTGGTCAGCAGACCCTCGGGCACGTGTTCAACGTGCTGGGGCAGGCGCTGGACGCGCCGGAGGAGCAGTTCGACGTGCGGTGGCCCATCCACCGCGAGGCTCCGCCCTTCGACGAGCTCGAGCCGAAGACGCAGATGTTCGAGACCGGGATCAAGGTCATCGACCTGCTGGAGCCGTACGTGCAGGGCGGCAAGATCGGGATGTTCGGAGGCGCCGGCGTCGGCAAGACCGTCATCATCCAGGAGATGATCTACCGCATCGCCAAGCAGCACGGCGGCGTCTCCGTGTTCGCCGGCGTGGGCGAGCGTACGCGCGAGGGCAACGACCTGTTCCTGGAGATGTCGGAGACGGGCGTCATCAAGAACACCGCGCTCGTGTTCGGCCAAATGGACGAGCCGCCGGGCGTGCGGTTGCGCGTCGGGCTGGCGGCGCTGACCATGGCCGAGTACTTCCGCGACGAGATGAAGCAG
>Ga0335082_10009234_pt1 | contig 10721 bp, 8 predicted proteins | sample Lox_Sample_41_FD_206718 | JGI IMG/M metagenome (GOLD analysis project Ga0335082, IMG submission 206718) | Soil microbial communities from Loxahatchee National Wildlife Refuge, Florida, United States - Lox_Sample_4.1 | ecosystem: Environmental > Terrestrial > Soil > Wetlands | place: USA: Florida...
GGTGAAGCAGCACCTCGCGGTTATTCTGCATTGCCAGTTCCGCGACCGTCCGTGACTGGGGCAAACCCGGCATCACAGCAAAGGTGACCTTGGCCGGAAGGGACACTATCTCCCGTGCGGGCTTCAGGTCCTGACCAAGGTCGTCGATTACGATGGCGATGAGCGCGGTTTTTTCAGATGGCTTGACAATCGTAACCTCTTCACGCTGTTTTGCTTCCCTCAGTCCTCTCTTGTCTGGTTTCTTTTTCTTCTCCGGTTTTTCAGGTGTTATTTGTTGTTTAGGTGCCGGCTCTACCTTCTTTACCTGCTGAGCGGGTTTCCTTTCCTCACTGATCCGGAACCTGCGCAGAGGTCCCCAGAGCGAGAGCGCGATCGCGACCAAGGTGAGGACAATCCCTATCGTAATCCAGCGGTCATATTTGCTGCCTTTGCCCTTTGATCTTCCTTTTGCCGGGGGTTTCTTTGCCATGGCAAGCCATTTATACAATATTATGACAAAAAAAACCAGAGGTTTTTCGGTATGGATGGTGGAGGAAACCCTCACTTCACGACGTCATCTGTTTTTTATCACTATGCGCCGTAAAGCAACGTCCTTCAGGGTGGTGATGTCAGGCGTTTTTTTTGTTGCCTTATAGCAATTTCTTGTTGTAAATTAATATAATTAACTATATATTTTAACGGAAAACGCCGATGTGAACGCTGCGAAAGTGATTCTAGGGGCCGGGCAGGCCCTGTTGGCCTGTGGATCGAATGGTGCCGCAATGCCGTCGGAAGCAGGAACCGTCCAGAAGCATTATTAATTTACGCTTTCGGAATCATTGGCCTTCAGGCCGGTGAGGATGTCAACTTGACTTAGAACGTGACGGATTTTATACCGCATACCACGTTCTAGAGAGACAGTAAGACAGTGAGAAGGAGGTTCATTAAAAGATCTATGAGCTTCGAGTACATCCGGGAGATCCCGAAACCGAAAGAAATCCTCGCGGCCATGCCGCTTTCACAGGACCTGACGGCTATCAAGAAGGGGCGCGATCAGGAGATCAAGTCCGTATTCACCGGCGAGAGCCGCAAGTTTTTGCTCATCATCGGACCCTGCTCGGCGCACGATGAAGAAGCAGTCTGTGACTATATCGCGCGGCTGGCAAAGGTCCAGGCGGATGTAAAAGACAAAATCATCATCATTCCCCGGATCTATACCAACAAGCCCCGTACGACCGGCATCGGGTACAAAGGGATGGCCCACCAACCAAACCCTCTGGAAGAGCCTAATATCGTCGAAGGCATCAAGGCCATCCGAAAGATGCACATCCGTGCTTTGAAGGAATCGCACATCCCGGCGGCCGACGAGATGCTCTATCCGGGGAATTATCCGTACCTCGAAGACGTCCTGAGCTATGTGGCTGTTGGGGCCCGTTCCGTGGAGAATCAGGCCCATCGGCTGACGTGTAGCGGCCTCGACGTTCCCGTGGGCATGAAAAATCCCACCTCCGGCGACATGGAAGTGACGCTGAATTCCATTCAGGCAGCCCAGGCTCCCCATATCTTCAGCTACAACCGGTGGGAGGTGAAGACTGCCGGAAATCCCCTGACCCATGCGGTGCTGCGGGGCGCTGTTGATCCGCACGGCGTGACCGTCCCCAATTATCATTACGAAGACCTCGTGAGGTTTGCGGAGGCATACAAGAAACGGGGACTCGTCAATCCGGCAATTATTGTGGATACGAACCATGCCAATTCGAACAAGAAGTTTGCGGAACAGCCCCGGATCGCCATGGAGGTCATGCGGAGCCGAAAGCATTCGGCACTTCTTACGGCACTGATCAAAGGGTTCATGATCGAGAGCTTCATCGAGGAGGGCAGCCAGAAGGTGACGGAGAACGTTTACGGCAAATCCATCACAGATCCCTGCCTCGGGTGGAAGGACTCGGAGAGGCTGATACGCGACTTGGCCGCGATGGTGTAAGTGCTAGGAATTTCAAATTGCAGATCCCGAATAACAAACAGTATCCAATTATCAAATTGCAATAAACAAACGCTTGGAATGTGGTGCTTGGTTATAGGCGCATAAGCTAATGGAATTCTTCGATTCTATTCAGGGAAGAAAAAGCATACGCCGGTTCAAACAGACGCTGGTTCCCGACGAGGACATCAAAAAGATCCTTGACGCCGGCAGGCGTGCGCCCTCCGCAAACAACACCCAGCCCTGGAGTTTCATCGTCGTAAAAAACCATACCGTGTTAAAACAGATGGCCGATGCCGCACGCCAAATGATCGACCGGATGATCCCCTATGCCGAGAGCGAGAAGCAGGCCCAGCGGCTAGCGGCGTACAAAGGCAACTATTACACCTTTTTCGAGAACGCGCCAGTCGTCATCGCAGTGCTCATGGAGGGTTATGACGCGGGAACGGACCGCGTTCTCGCAAAGATGGGATATTCTCCCGAAGACATCAAAAGGCTCAGACCCCTGCCCGGGCTCCAGAGTGTTGCTGCGGCCATCGAGAATATGCTTCTTGCCATCCATGCGCTTGGCTATGGCTCGTGCTGGATGACAGGACCGCTCGTGGCGCAGGAAGCATTTGAGAAGCTTCTGGGCTTCAACAAGGAGAAGGCGATCGCAGCGCTCCTGCCCGTGGGCGTGCCTGACGAGAACCCGCCAGATAGGCCGAGGAAACCGCTGGAAGATATCATGCGCATAATATGGTAGCTTTTTATGACTCCAATTCTCCCGCGTGTAATCTCCAATCGGCAACAATATAACCCCGTGCCATGTATTATATGCGTTGAAAACGCATCGCGACCAAAGAAGGGATCAAGCTTGATGTAGGGGTGCTGTTCTCAATCAGCGTGAAACTGGGGAGACCTTAGTTACCGAAGAATCAAATTCTTATCAAGAGGGGAAGAATATGTCACCACAAGGACGCCAGGAATGCGAAAAAGATCAGCGATTTGCACGTCTGATGAATTATTCCCTGGCAACGTCTCTGAGCCCTCTGCGGTGGGGAAAGAGCTACAATAGTATCAGAAGGCATGGAGGAAAAGCATGAAAAAAATCGGCACTGCATTGCCTGTTTTATTGGTGACTGTATCTTTGGTGATTCCGTCCGCATGCAGCACTGTTAATCCCTACACGGGCGAGAAGCAGACATCGAAGGCCACCGAGGGCTCTGCCATCGGCAGCGTTGCCGGCGCTATTCTGGGCGCGGCGTTGGCCAGCAGGGAGGACCGCACGAAAATGGCGCTGATTGGGGCCGGCGTCGGCGCCGTCGCCGGTGGTGGTGCCGGCTATTACATGGATGTGCAAGAAGCCAAGTTGCGGCAGAAGCTGGAAGGCACCGGTGTCCGGGTGGTGCGTGACGGGAAAAATATCCACCTCGTGATGCCGGGAGATGTCACCTTTGAGACCGATAGTGCCAACCTCGATTCCAAGTTTTTTGAAGTATTGGATTCCGTCGCGCTGGTGTTGAATGAATACAAATCCACACTGGTCACCGTTGCGGGGTATACCGACAGCACCGGTCCCGCTGACTATAACCAGAAACTTTCGGAAAGACGTGCTTCCACGGTGGCCCTTTATCTTCATAGCAGAGGCGTGGCCCAGCAACGGTTGGCGGCCATTGGGTACGGTGAGAAACACGCTGTCGCAAGCAACAATACTACCGAAGGCCGCGCGAAGAACCGCCGAGTCGAGATCACGCTGGACCCCATTACCAACTAAATCCCTCGAGGAGGCGGGAGCGCCCTCACCGCACCGCCACCTCAACAAAATCCTGCTTCCTTCCGTCCCAGAGGTATCCTTTTATTTCGTGGATTGCGCTCTGCTCCACCGACACCACTATATGCACGGCATCGGGGAACTCGGGTTCGCCGAAGACGGTCTGGACCTCCTTGTCCATCGGGGAGAAGTAGGCCCCGCATTCGATGTGGGAATGGTAGAAAGCGAGGACCGCTTCGCCTCTGTCCGCGGCCTCGCCGATGATCCGTTCGACCTCGTTGCGATCCACAGCATAGGCCTCGCGGCTCGTGCGGGGATGTGTCCCGGGGTCCTCGGCGTGCAGCCTTTCCTGAATGTTCACCAGGGCATGGACCCGCAGGACTGTGTCCACACCGGTCACGATGCCGCAGCACTCGGAAGGATATTCGGCGATGGCCTGCTTGGAAATGGTGTCGATGGCTTCCTGAGTGAGCCGCATGCGGTGAGACCTCCCCGGTCAATCAAACGTATAACGGGCATGCTGTTGTAACATGCCCAGGGAGATGAAGAACAGCTCCCCGCAATCCAATAAAAAAGCGGACGAAAGTGTCCATCCGCCGCACATATACTATTGCCATAATTCGTTTGGATATGCGGCACGTTATCGTCGGCTTGGTCCGTGTTCATCCCAGTTGCAGGTGGGTTTTCACCCCGCTTCTTCCGCCATCTTCTCCCTCGGTTCGTCCGACACTTCCGTCCCTTTTGCTATCACAACGATACCCGAGGGTGTCACATGGTAGCGCTTCTTGTCTTTCTCATGGCTATAACCGATCTCACTGCCCGCCGGAATCGTTACATCCTTGTCGATAATGGCCTTCCGGATGCGGCAGTGTCTGCCGATGTCCACGTTTTCCATGAGGATTGAGTCGTGCACCTCACTGTAGCTGTTCACGCGCACGTTCGGAGACAGCACCGAGTTCTGTACCCGGCCGCCGCTCACGATGCAACCGTGCGCTACGATCGAGTCCAGGGCGATACCGAGTCTGCCACCCTTTTTCTCTTGGGCGAACACGAACTTGGCCGGCGGGTTCTGCGACTGGTAAGTTCGGATGGGCCAGGCCTTGTCATAGAGGTTGAGTTGCGGATCCACGCTTACGAGGTCCATATTGGCTTCCCAGTAGGCGTCTATGGTCCCGACATCGCGCCAGTATTTCGCTTCCTTTTTGTTCTCGTCCTTGAAATTATAGGCGCAGACGCGGTCGGCCATCAGCATCTGGGGGACGATGTTCCTTCCGAAATCGTGCGCCGTATCCTGAAGCGCGTCGAACTCCAAGTGTTCGATGGCCTTCTTGGTGTTGAACAGGTAGACGCCCATGGATGCGAATGCCATGTCCGGCCTGCCGGGAATAGGTTTAGGGTCCTTCGGTTTTTCTTCGAACCCGACGATCCTGCAGTCGTCGTCCACCTCGATGACGCCGAATGATGATGCCATATTTCTCGGCATCTCGATCGCAGCAACCGTAGCGTCAGCCTTCTTCTCCTGGTGGAACCTGAACATTTCCGCGTAGTCCATCTTATATATGTGGTCGCCGGCCAGAACGAGCAGGTGATCCGGCGCATCCTTCTCGATCATGTAGATATTCTGGTAGATGGCGTCGGCTGTTCCCTGATACCACCGGTCGCCGACCCGCTGCTGGGGCGGGACGGAAATGATGTATTCGTTCAGTTCGCCGGAGAAGAAATTCCATGCGAGCCGCAAATGCTTGTCGAGGGACAGGGATTTATACTGGGGAAGTACGGCGATTTTCCGTATGCCGGAGTTGATGCAGTTTGAAAGGGTAAAGTCAATGATCCGGTAGATACCGCCAAAGGGAACCGCGGGTTTTGCGCGATGTATGGTGAGGGGATGGAGCCGCTCTCCCTTGCCGCCGGCAAGTATCATTGCCAGAATACTAGTCAATGTATTTCTCCTTGGTGTATCTCCTGTAAAGATAATAGCAAGAGGATGAACGACTGTCAAACACGGATACGGTCCCCCAATCCGGCTTTGCATAACTGTTTCTGTTTTAGAGTTCTAGATAGAGAATTATAATTTTCCTATGATTTTTTTTAATGTTAATTTCGCTTGATTTTTTATCGGCCCATTGTTAATATGCAAGCTCCCTAAGATAGAATCACTAAGTAATCTTACAACCTTAGTTGCGAAAAGCAGCAACAATCCACCACGTGGTAACACCCTTGAAAAATTACAGTAATCAGAAATTATGATACGACCTGTCCGCATTAAGTTTAAGGTAAGGGGGGATTGATATCGTGCTCCAGCAAGAAGAACTGAAACAAGTTGATGCTGTCCTCGATGATGCTGAGGGCCAGCGGGGCATGCTCATCGCGGTGCTCCAGCGCGTGCAGGAAAAGTTAGGTTATCTGCCAGAGGAGGCGATGAAGATGATCGCGGAGAGGCTGTCACTCTCTCTGACGAACATCTACGGCGTGGCCTCATTCTACAAACATTTCCACTTTAAACCCCGCGGCAAGAAGATTGTGAAGGTCTGCGCCGGTACCGCGTGCCACGTGCGTGGCGGCAAGGCCGTGCTGACCGAGATGGAGAACAAGCTCGGCATCAAGGAGGGCGAGACTACGGCGGACCGGGCCGTGACTCTCGAGACCGTGGGCTGTGTTGGTTGCTGCGCCCTAGCCCCGGTGCTTACGGTCAATGATCAAGATCTGTACGGCGAACTGACGCCCAAGATGGTGGACGATATCATCGTCTCGGTGAGGAGCGAACATGGAACTAACGTTTAAGCGGCTCGATAACGCCACGGAGCTCAGGGACCTGAGGGCAAAGCTCAAGAAGGAACACCAGGAAAAGGACACCCACCGCGTCCGCGTCTGCTGCGGCACGGCCTGCCAGGCAACGGGATCCAAAAAGCTGATCAAGCAGTTCGAGGAGGAGGCGAAGAAGAAGCAGGTCCCCCTCGAGATTGTGAAGACCGGCTGCCAGGGTTTCTGTCAGCGCGGCCCGGTGGTGATCCAGGACCCCCAGGAGATCTTTTACCAGAAGGTGAAGGTCCCCGATGTGTCGGGGATCTTTTCGGAATCGGTGCTCCGGGGGATGCCTTATCGCAAACAGCTCTACCGCGAAGACTCCCTGGCCGACCCCAACGTGGCCGTGGGCGATATCCCCTTCTATAAGAAGCAGAAGCGCTTGGCGCTCCACCGGAACGGTGTTGTGGACCCCTGCAACATCTACGACGCGGTCCGTGACGGCGGCTACGAGGGTCTAGCCAAGGTCCTGACCGAGATGAAACCCGACGAGGTCATCGATATCGTGAAGAGGTCGGGTCTCCGGGGACGCGGCGGAGCGGGCTTCCCTGCCGGCCTCAAGTGGGAGCACACTAAAAAATCGGGCGCCAAGATCAAGGCCGTGGTCTGCAACGGCGATGAAGGAGACCCGGGCGCGTTCATGGACCGCTCGCTCATGGAAGGTGATCCCCATTCGGTGCTCGAGGGCATGGTCATCAACGCCTACGCCATCGGTGCGCAGCACGGCTACCTCTACGTGCGGCACGAGTATCCCCTTGCGGTGAAGAACTTGGGCATTGCCATCGAGCAGGCGCGGGCGCTTGGCCTCTTGGGGAAGAACATCCTGGGCAGCGGCCTCGATTTCGATTGCGAGATTAAGGAAGGCGCCGGCGCATTCGTCTGCGGCGAGTCCACAGCGCTCGTGGCGTCCATTGAAGGCCAGCGAGGCATGCCGCGCCCTCGTCCGCCCCGCCTCTCTGAAGCGGCAGGCGGCCTCTGGGGAATGCCTACGAACCTAAACAACGTTGAGACCTTCGCGAACGTTCCGACCATCTTCACCAAGGGCCTTGATTACTACACTTCCATCGGCACTGAAAAATCGAAAGGCACGAAGGTCTTTGCCCTCACCGGCAAGATCAAGAACACCGGACTCATCGAGGTTCCCATGGGTATCACTCTCAGGGAAATCATCTTCGATATCGGCGGCGGCATGCTGAACCCCGATAAGGAGTTCAAGGCGGTCCAGACCGGCGGCCCGTCGGGCGGCTGCATCCCGGCCCAGTTCCTCGACCTGAAAGTGGACTTTGACACCCTGGCGACCGTGGGTTCCATCATGGGCTCTGGCGGCATGGTGGTCATGGACGAGGACGACTGCATGGTGGACGTTGCCAAGTACTTCCTCTCTTTCACCAAGAGCGAGTCCTGCGGCAAGTGCCCGCCCTGTCGCATAGGCACCTGGCAGATGTATGAGTTGCTTGACAAGATCACCTCCGGCGGGGGCGAGGAGGGGGACATCGAGCGGCTCGAGAAGATGGGCAGGCTCGTTGTTGCCGGCTCGCTCTGCGGACTCGGGAACAGCGCGCCGAACCCCGTGCTCTCCACCATCAAATACTTCCGCGAGGAGTACGAGGAACACGTGCGCGACAAGTTCTGCCGCGCCAAGCGGTGCCAGGGTCTGGGCATGTTCCGCATCCGGCCTGAGCATTGCATCCTGTGCGGCCTCTGCAAGACTGCGTGCGCCTTCGACGCCGTGGTGGAGCTCCGCGACCGGTTCTACATCGACCAGGACTACTGCACTAAGTGCAAGGCATGCTACGGAGTTTGTCCCACACAGGCCATTGTTGTTGAAAAAGGAGGGGCCCATGTCAAAGCAGGAAAGTAAGTGCCCCGTAAACAGCACTCGGCTCAAGCTCGCGTTCTTCTATAATGATCCCTCCAAGGACGGCATGTGTTCCAAGTGCCACCCGTGCAAGATCGGCGTCTTCGATGCCATCAAGATCATCGAGGCTATCCAGGCCGGCCAGGGCGTTCCGAAGCATGTCACTCTCCTAGAGCGTATCGCCAGGGACGTGAAGGACGGCGGCATGTGCAAAAAGGGCAAGGACCACGCCGACATCCTGGCAGCGTTCCTCACCCAGCATAAGGACGACCTGCTCCGCCATGTTGCAGGCATCTGCTCGCACCGTGAGTGTTCGGCCCTCGTGACCTACGAGATCGACGCCGGCAAGTGCACCATGTGCGACAAGTGTCGCGAGGTTTGCAAGGATTTTGCCATCGAAGGTCAGAAGGCCGTGGGATTCAAGGGAGGGTTCACGCCCTACCGCATCCGGCAGCGCCGCTGCACTCATTGCGGCGAATGCATCAAGGTCTGCCCCGAAGGGGCGGTTATCGTGGTGGAGAAAGAGCGCGAACCGGTTGCGAAAGAGCCTGTGCGGACCTTGGTTTGCACCTGCGACGTCAGCGGCAGGCTGACCGGCAAGGCCCCGGCCTGCTCCATTCATGATATGGCGGAGACCATAACGCCGGGGAAATAGAAACAAACACCAACACGCAAGCACAAAAGTCCGAATAAAGAACGATATCCAATGATCGAATACCTTGGATTTTGAAGATTGAAGCTTATTTGAGATTTGAATATTAGGATTTGGAATTTATAACTGGAGGCTGTTATGACGACGAAGATGGTGAAAATGGAATTCGATGGTAAGGAATACCACGTGCCTGAGGGCATGACGCTAGTCGATGCCGCCGCGACAGTGGGGGTCCACATCCCGAACCTCTGCCACATCAAGGAGCTCCGCGGCGTGGGCGCCTGCCGCATGTGCATGGTGGAGGTCGAGGGTTTGAAGACCCCGGTCACCGGCTGCACGACCCGCACCAAGGAGGGCATGAAGGTTCAGACCAAGACTCCCAAGGTGGAGGAAATCCGGAAGTTTGTAACCGACCTGGTCCTGTCCTTCCATCCTCTGGACTGCATGACCTGCCCCAAGGCCGGCACCTGCGACCTCCAGCGCTACGCCGCCGACCTGAAGATCCAGGAATCCTCGTTTGGCAGGAAAAGCTTCAACTACCCCCTGAACGACCGGAGCCCCTTCATCACCATCGACAATAACTACTGCATCCTCTGCGGCCGGTGCGTCCGGGTTTGCAAGGAGCAGAATACCAACGTGCTCGAATTCATGGGCCGCGGCATCACTTCCAAGGTCTCGACGGCCCTGGACAAGCCGCTCCACGAGTCGGGCTGCACATTCTGTGGAAGCTGCATCGACGCCTGCCCCGTGAACACTATTATGGAACGCGATCGCTGGCAGCACGGCCGGGAATGGGACCTTGCGAAGCATGAGTCGGTCTGTACCGCCTGCGGTTCGGGTTGCAGCGTGACAGTGAGCAAGAAGGACGGCAGGATCGTCAAGGTGAACGCGAAAGAGGACAACGGCTACATCTGCGTAATCGGCAGGTTCGGTTTCGACGCCCTTCGCTCGGCGAACCGCGTCACCACCCCTATGAAGCGGGAAGGCAAGAAACTCGTCCCCGCTACATGGAGCGAAGCGCTCAAGATCGCGGCCGATGGCCTGAAGAAGGCCGGCTCCAACGCGGGATTCATAGCCTCGGGCTCGCTCACGAACGAGGAGGCCATGGCAGTGCAGTCGTTGGCCCGCGACGTGGCCGGGAGCGCCAACATCGACATGGCGGCCACGGCCTACGCCGGCGGCTTGATCGCGGCGCTGCGCGCGATGTACGGCGATGCCGGTATTGCGATTGCGTCCCAAGCCGACCTGAAATCAGCTGATGTCGTGGTCGTCATTGGAGCCGACCCGTCGCAGAAGAAGCAGACCATGCAGGAAGCGGACGTGATGATACGGCGCCGCGCTCAGGCAGGCGCCAAGGTGATTGTGGTGAGCACAGAAAAGACGGACCTCGCCCATCACGCGAACGCCATCCTGCTGCAACTCAAGGCCGGCACCGACACGGCGCTGATCGCGGGTCTTATGTCCGCGGCGCTAGCCGAAGGCGCAGCTCCGTCCGCAAAAGGCCTCGATGCCCTGAAGAAGTCCCTCGTGACCGTCGAAGCGGCCGCTTCGGTGTCGGGTGTTACTGCAGAACAAATCACACTTGCCGCCAAGACCTATACCGCGGCGAAGAACCCCGTCGTCGTGATCGGCACGGGCATCTCGGCCAGCGAAGAGGCATCGCTCCAGGCTTTGAACCTCGCGCTGATGAAGGGCG
>Ga0335082_10009236_pt1 | contig 10721 bp, 8 predicted proteins | sample Lox_Sample_41_FD_206718 | JGI IMG/M metagenome (GOLD analysis project Ga0335082, IMG submission 206718) | Soil microbial communities from Loxahatchee National Wildlife Refuge, Florida, United States - Lox_Sample_4.1 | ecosystem: Environmental > Terrestrial > Soil > Wetlands | place: USA: Florida...
GCCCGGCGGCATCGCGGGAGTGCTGGCAGGTTTGATTCACCGTGCCGCTCAGGCCAAGGCGGCCGGCGTAACGGCAGCCGACCTGATGACCAGCCCGGCGGTGACGATCGGCCCGGACGACACGGTGGAGCAGGCGGCCAGGCTGATGTACGACCGGAAGGTCAAGCGCTTGCCCGTGGTCGACCAGCGTGGCCGGCTGACCGGGATCATCAGCCGGACCGACATCCTGGCTGTTTTCGACCGCACCGACGCGGAGATCCGTGAGGAGATCATGACCCGGGTGATCGCGGGCCGCTCCGAGCCGAGCCAGTACTCGGTCATCGTGAAGGACGGCGTGGTGACGCTGGAGGGCAACCCCGAGACCGTCGCCATCGGTCACGGCCTGGTCGCCAGGACCCGCCACGTCCAGGGCGTCGTGGCGGTGCGCGACCGTCTCGTCTACCCGGCTCTCCCCAGCCCCAGCAGGGTCGGCCCTTACTTCTGAGGTCGTACCGCCGGGACCTTCGTCCCGGCAGCGCCGGGCGTTCGGCTCTGCCGCCGGCCCCGCGGCCTGGGTGGCCTGGATATAGGCCGTGAATCCGGCCGAGACGAACGGAGAGGAAAATGAGCGCCACGTCACCGGAGCCGTCCGTCACGGTCGGCGTACCGAAGGAGACTACGCCGGGCGAGCAGCGGGTGGCGGTGGTGCCCGAATCGGTCCCGGTGCTGGCCCGCGCGGGCGTACGGGTGCTCGTAGAGCGGGGCGCGGGGACGGCGGCGTGGTTTCCCGACGACGTCTACGAACGAGCGGGCGCGAAGCTCGCCAGCCGGGACGGGGTGGTCAGCGAGGCCAGCGTGCTCGTCGGCGTCGGCACTCCGGCCCCGGAGCTGACCGCCCGGCTGCGGCCTGGCCAGGCGGTCATCGGCATGCTGCGGCCGCTGGTCCAGCCGGAGCTGGCCCGCGAGCTGGCCCGAGCCGGGGTGACCGCGATCAGCCTGGACGGGCTGCCGCGCACCGTGAGCCGGGCCCAGTCCATGGACGCGCTCACGTCCCAGGCCAACGTGGCCGGCTATAAGGCGGTGCTGGTCGCCGCCGATCACTTCGGCCGGTTCTTCCCGATGCTGATCACCGCGGCCGGGACGAGCCGCCCGGCGAACGTCCTCGTGCTCGGCGCGGGCGTGGCCGGCCTGCAGGCCATGGGCACCGCCCGCCGGCTGGGTGCGGTGGTGACCGGTTACGACATCCGGCCGGAGACCCGTGAGCAGATCGAGTCGGTCGGGGCCAGGCTGCTGCGTCTCGCCTCGGTCGCTCCGGCGGAGGGCGAAGACGGGTACGCCCGGGCGCTCACCGCCGAGGAGCAGGCCGCCCAGCAGGCCGGGCTCGGCGCGCAGATCGCCCGCTTCGACATCGTCATCACCACCGCGCAGGTGCCGGGCCGGCGCCCCCCGCTGCTGGTCACCGCCGAGGCGGTCAAGGGCATGCAGGCGGGCAGCGTGCTCGTCGACCTGGCCGCGAGCAGCCTCGGCGGCAACGTCGAGGGCTCGGAAGCGGACCGGACGGTGCTGACCGGCGACGGGGTCCAGATCATCGGGGCGGGCAACCTGCCCGCTCAGGTGCCCACTGCCGCCTCGGCCGCGTACTCGCACAACATCGTCGCGCTGCTGGCCGACCTGATCCATGACGGCGCGCTGAGGATCGACCCCGCCGACGAGATCCAGGCCGGCGTGGTCGTCACCCACCAGGGCACGGTGCTCCACCCCGCGGTGGCCGCCCTGCTCGGATCGCCCGCCGAGGGAGGCAGTCGATGACCACGGCCCTGATGTCCTACATCTACATGTTCGTGCTGGCCATCCTGGTCGGCTACGAAGTCATCACCAAGGTGCCGTCCACGTTGCACACGCCGCTGATGTCGGCGTCCAACGCCATCCACGGCATCGTCATCATCGGCGCGATCATCACCGCGTCGCAGGCCCGGACGACCGCTGGTTACGTGCTCGCCTTCGTGGCCGCGTTCTTCGCGGCCATGAACGTGGTGGGCGGTTACAGCCTGACCGACCGGATGCTGCAGATGTTCCGCAAGCGGCCCGGGCCGGCCGGGCACGACGCCGGCTCCGGCCATCTCGGGGAAAAGTCATGAACGCCGTCAGCATCGCCGTGGCGCTGGCTTACCTGCTGGCCGCCGCCGGGTTCGTCGTGGCCCTGCACCTGATGAACTCCCCGGCCACCGCGCGCCGGGGCAGCCGGCTGTCCTGGCTGGGCATGATCGTCGCGGTGGCGGCGGCGCTGGTCAGCGTCATCCACGACGCCACGATCACGACGACCGGCTGGGTCGTCCTCATCGCCGGTGCCGGCGGTGGCGCGGCGGCCGGCCTGATCATGGCCCGGCGGGTCAAGATGACCGACGTCCCGCAGGTCGTCAGCATCTTCAACGCGGTCGGCGGAGGCGCCGCCGCCCTGGTGGCGGCCGGCGGCTTCGTCCGCCTGGCCGGCGGGAACGGCATCTCCACCCAGGTGATGATCGCGACCGTCCTGGACATCATCATCGGTCCGGTCACCTTCTCCGGATCGCTGATCGCCGCGGGCAAGCTGCAGGGCTGGGTCAGCTCGGCGCCCGTGGTCTTCCCCGGTGCCCGCCTCGTCACCGCCGCCCTCGCCGTCATCGGCGTCGGGGCGAGCTGCTACCTGCTGGCCGGCCATGACTCCATCCCGGTGCTGATCCTGGTCGCCTGCGCCGGCCTGGGCTTCGGTGTCACGCTGGCGATGCCGATCGGCGGCGCCGACATGCCCGTGGTCGTCGCGCTGCTGAACTCCTTCACCGGCATCGCCGTGGCCATCGCCGGCTTCGTGATCGGAAACGGCGCCCTGATCATCGGCGGCGCGCTGGTCGGGGCGTCCGGCGGTATCCTCACCGTGCTCATGGCCAAGGCCATGAACCGCTCGGTCCTCGGGGTCATGATGGGCGGCTTCGGCACCGGTGACAGCGGTCCGGCGGTCGGCCCGGCGCAAGGCCAGGGCGCCAGCATCCGGCGCATCTCGGCCGAGGACGCCGCCATCCAGCTCGCCTACGCCAGCAAGGTCGCCATCGTCCCCGGCTACGGCCTGGCCGCGGCGCAGGCCCAGCACGAGGCGGCCGAGCTGGCCGCGGTGCTGGCCGAGCACGCCACGGTGTTCTTCGCCATCCACCCGGTGGCAGGCCGGATGCCCGGCCACATGAACGTGCTGCTGGCCGAGGCAAACGTGCCGTATGAGGACCTGAAGGAGATGGACGCGGCCAATCCCGAGTTCCCGACCGCGGACGTGGCGCTGGTCGTCGGCGCCAACGACGTCATCAACCCGGCGGCCCGCCGTCCCGGCAACCCCGTGTCCGGCATGCCGATCCTGAACGTGGACCAGGCCAGGAGCGTCATCGTGATCAAGCGGTCCATGGGTCACGGCTACGCCGGGATCGACAACGAGCTGTACACCGACCCGAAGACCGGCATGTTCTTCTCCGACGCCAAGTCCGGCCTCGCCGAGATCGTCGCCGCGGTCAAGGCGCTGGTGCCCAGCTGACGCGACTCGGCCGGGCGATCCGCAAGACCTTGATCCCGAACGGGCCAAGTGTCACGCCCTCCGCCGCATCCTCACCGTCCAGGGTGGTCAGCTCACCGCCGCCGAGCGCTGGCGTGACCGTCAGCGCCTCGGCGGCGTGGCTGGCCAGCACGGCGAACAGCGCGCCGTCGTCGCGGATCAGCGTGTCGCAGGCCACCCGTTGATCGGCCACGGTGACCTTGCGGCGCACCCCGGCGTGCCGGGCCAGCGCGTCGTAGAGGGTTACCGTGTCGTCCGGGTTGACCCGCGAGGTCAGCGCGGCCATGTGCTCGACCGGATACGTGCACAGAACAACAGAGCCGCTGCCGGTGCGCCGCAGCAGCAGCGCGGGCCGGCCGCGGGCGTCGGTGGCCAGCACCTCGGCACCATCGGGTTCCACCGGCAGGAACACCTGGTTGCCCGTTACGGTGAAGGTCAGCGTCGTCCCGGCGGCCAGGCCGCCGAGGTCCTGGCGCAGGGTGAGCCGCACCGCGTCGTCCTCGACCGGGTCGCCCATGCCGACGTCGAGCAGGTGCCGGACGCCGAACATCTCGTTCAGCCGCCCGTACCATGGGCCGCGGTGCGACCGGCTGTCGCCGGCCGAGTAGGACACGTAGACGCAGGCGCCGCCTGCCGCGAGCCGCTCCAGGGCGGCGCCCGTGGGCGCGAGCATCCGCTGTACCGACGGCGCGAGATACAGCCGCGCGTCGCCGCGTCCCTCGCCGGGCCCGTCATCGGCGATGCCGCCGGTTTCCCTGGTCAGCGCCACCGGCAGGTCCGCCAGCCGGGCCGAGACGTAGGCCTGCGCCAGCGAGCGGGCGATGCGCGGCCGGTCGGCCGGATCGGTGAACGGGTAGCTGGTGTCCAGGTAGCCCGGGACGATCAGCGCGGCGTCGGTGTCGGTCCGCGCGCAACGGCCCGCCTCGATCGCGTCCAGGGTGGCCGCGAACGCCCGCATCTCGCGCAGGGTCGCCTTGGGCTGGCCGGCCGCGTCGGTGAGGCCGAAGTGCTGCTCGAAGGCGTGGTGCCGGTACGGGTCCTGGCCGGGCAGGTCGAAGTCGGTGTTGTTCCAGGCGATCCAGCCGGCCGCCCCGGCGAGCAGGCTGTTGTGCAGCACGTGCCGGTAGTAGCGGGCCGCGTTATCCTCCGACGCGAAGTCGGAGCTGACCCCGAACTCCTCCAGCACCACCGGCCGGCCGAACGTCCCGGCCAGCTCGCACTGCCAGGCGGCCGCGTAGTGCTGCCGGATCCGGTCGTCACCGGCCGGGTACACGTGCGGGCCGAGAAAGTCGCACAGCCGCGCGGCGTCGGCCAGCCGGAACCCGTTTTCCCGGCCGGTCGCCTCGATGCCCCAGGCGCCGTCGCCGAGCGAGAACGGCTGGCGGCCGCCTGCCGCGCGCACCGCGTCCCGCATGATCTGCGCCCACGCCGCGACCGTCTCGGGCGGTGCCTGGTCGCCGCCGTACAGCGGCATCTCGTTGGAGACCAGCCAGCCGGCCACGGCCGGGTGCGAGCCGAACCGGCGCACCATCTCCCCGGCGAACCAGGCCTGCCGCCCGACCATCCAGACGTCGGCGTACAGGTCGCGGCCGGCCCGCCAGGGCGGGTCCCAGTTCTGCCCGGACATGTGGCCGACGATGAACGTGGGCACCGTGCTCATCCGCTGCTCGGCGTGCCGGTCGAGGAAGTCGCCGAACCGCGCCGCCATCTTCTCGTCCACCGCGTCCGGCTCCGGCATGAAGTCAGGCCAGAAAAAGAACGACCTGGTCATGGTCAGCCCGTGCTCACGCAGCACGCGCAGTTCATCGCGGACGACGGCCGGATCGTAGCTCCGCCACATGAGCGGCCCCCCGGTCCGCGACCAGAAGTTGGCGCCGAGCCAGCTCACCGGCTGCCTGCCGGCCGTGATCCTGGCGCTGTTCCTGTGCATCTGAGACCTGCCCCCCTTACTGCGTCAACGTCCCGTTCGCCCGGTCCCCGCTCGCCCTGCCTTCCGGTCTACTTGGTCACGATTGAATAACTATACCGGTTAAGTATACTCGGATGCGGAGCACGAGAAAGGACCTCCGATGAGACGCCCGACCATCGCCGACATCGCGCGGCGCGCGGGCGTGACCAAGGCCGCGGTCTCCTTCGCCCTGAACGGCCAGCCCGGCGTTTCGGCCGCGACCCGGGAGCGCATCCTGGCCATCGCGGCCGAGATCGGCTTCGAGCCCAGCAGCGCCGCCCGGGCCCTGTCCGGCGGCCGGGCCGGGGCGTTCGGCCTGATCATCGACCGGCCGGCCCGCATGCTGGGCGTCGAGGTCTTCTTCATGCAGCTCATCTCGGGCATCCAGGCCGAACTGGCACCGAATCACATCACCCTGCAGTTCACCCTGGCCGAGGACCAGGCCGAACAGATCAGCCTGTACCGCACCTGGTGGGCGCAGCGCAGGGTGGATGGCGTGTTCCTGGTCGACCTGCAGGTACGCGACCGCCGGATCCGCGCGCTCACCGAGCTCGGCATGCCCGCCGTGGTGCTCGGCACGCCGCGCGGGTCTGGCCGCCTGCCCGCCGTCTGGCAGGACGACCGGGCCGCCACCGAGACCGTGGTCGGCCACCTGGCCGGGCTCGGTCACCGGCGGATCGCCAGGGTCGGCGGCTTCGCCAGGTACTGGCACTCCAGGCTGCGCACGGACGCGCTCGCCCAGGTGGCCGGGGTGGCGGGCATCGAGGCGGTCTCGGTGGCCGCGGACTACACCGCCGAGCACGGCGCGCAGGCCACGCTGGAGCTGCTGAAGGGGGACGCGCCGCCCACGGCGATCGTGTACGACAACGACGTGATGGCCGTGGCCGGAACCGACGCGGCGCGGCAGCTTGGCGTCCGGGTGCCTGCCGACCTATCCGTCGTGGTCTGGGACGACAGCGTGATCTGCGAACTGGTCCGCCCCGCGTTCACCGCGCTGCGCCGGGACATCCCGGCGGCGGGTGCCTGCGCCGCGCGGATGCTCCGCGAGGCGGTCGCGGGCGAGCGGCCCGCCAGCGTCCGGGAGGCGCCGCCCGTCCTGGAGGTCCGGGACAGCACCGCCGCCGCCCCGGATCCCGCCCGGGCCTGACCTGGAAAGCGCCGCTACCTGCCCGTTCCTACCGAGGCCGGCCGCCTGGCCTGGCATTTCCCCATTGCATCGCTAAACCGGTATAGCCGATGACGAAAGGCCCTATACGACAGGGCCTTTCCGCACTTCCGGGCCGCTCCGTCCGGAGTGCATATGAAAGTGCTCAGAAGGCTCAAATCCGGCTCCCTCGCGAGGAGGTAGGGCAAGTGAGATCCAACACGCAGTGGGCGAGAAGCAGATTCGCCCGGTGGGGGACCGTGGCCGTAGCGGCCGCCCTCACCCTGGCCACGGCCAGCGCCTGCACGAGTACATCGACCAGCACCTCGAACAAAGGCGCCTCGGCATCGCCATCCTCGTCGGGGGCGCTGACCGGGTATCCCCGCAGCCAGACCATCTACACCAGCGGCACGATGTACACGCCGCCGACGAACTGGAACCCGTTCAACGTGGGCAACTACGCCACGGGCGCCCAGGGGCTCATCTACGAGCCGCTGTTCCTGTTCGACCCGATCAAGAACAGCTACATCCCGTGGCTGGCCTCGAGCGGGACGTGGTCCGGCAGCACGTACACGATCAAGGTCCGCGACAACGTGAAGTGGAGCAACGGGCAACCGCTGACCGGCGCTGACGTCGCCTTCTCCATCATGCAGTCCAAGAACAACGCCAACAGCCCCTACAGCGCGAACGTCGCCACTGTGAAGGACGCGGTCGCGAACGGCAACACGGTGACGGTCACGTTCGACGGCACGCCTGGCTTCAGCGAGTTCCAGGCCTACCTGTACCTGGCACCGGTGGTGGACAAGGCGACCTGGGGCAAGGTCGCCGCCGACCAGCTGATCAAGTTCGCCAACACCCACCCGGTCGGCACCGGGCCGATGCTGCTCGACCGCTACACCGCCACCCAGGAGGCTTACAAGATCAACCCCAACTGGTGGGGTACCAAGCAGCTGGGCCTGTCGTTCAAGTTCAAGTACCTGGTCGACGTGGTGAACGGCTCCAACAACGTCCAGCTGTCCATGCTCACCGCGGGGCAGCTCGACTGGAGCAACAACTTCCTGCCAGGCATCAACACGCTGGTCAGCGGGCTCAATGGCGCCGGCGGGTACAACATCTCGACCTTCTACAAGAACTCGCCGTACATGATCTCGGCTAACACCGTCTGGGTCGAGCCGAACACGACCAGGGCCCCGATGAACAACGTCAACTTCCGCAAGGCGCTCGCCTACGGGATCAACCCGGCGCACATCGTCGGCTCGGTCTACAACGGCATCGTCAAGGCGGCCCACCCGACCGGGCTGCTGCCCACCCTGAACTCCTACATCGACCAGAGCGTGACCAAGCAGTACGGGTTCTCCTACAACCCGACGCTGGCCAAGCAGTACCTGGCCAAGTCGGGGTACAACGGCCGGGCCATCACGCTGGAGGTTCCTGACGGATGGACCGACTGGATGGCGGGCGCCCAGGTGATCGCGTCGGATCTCGCCGCGATCGGCATCAAGGTCACTCCCGCCTACCCGCAGTTCTCCGCCCGCCAGAACGACCTGATCAGCGGAAACTACGACCTGGCGCTCGACAACAACGCCGCGCTGGCCTCCACCCCGTGGAGCTACTTCCAGCGGGTGTACCAGCTGCCGATCGCCAAGCAGCAGACGGCCCAGCTGAACTGGGAGCGGTTCAACTCGCCCAAGGACTGGGCCCTGGTCCAGCAGGCGGGCACCACTCCGCTGTCTGACACCGCCAAGCTGAACTCCATCTACAGCCAGCTGGAGAAGGACTTCCTCCAGCAGGTCCCGCAGATCCCGGTCTGGTACAACGGCGCCTGGTTCCAGGGCAACAACCAGTACTGGACCAACTATCCCGCGGCCGGCACCAGCAACCAGGCCACCCCGGTCATGTGGCCGAACTACCTCGGCGCCATGACCAGCGTCTACGGCCTGGCCAGCCTCAAGGCCGTTCCGCCTGCGCCGTGATAACCACCCGAACAGATCTCAGTATCTGACCCATCCAACGCGGCCCGTCGTCCCGGCCGGGCGGCCGGGACGACGAGCCGCCGGTCCGCTGACGCAGCCCCGGGAGTGCAAGGTGCGCCGCTATTTCATCAGGAAAGTGCTCACATATGCGCTGGCCTTCTTCGTCGGCGTGACCATCGACTGGGCTATCCCGCACATGATGCCGGGTGATCCCGTCCAGCTCTACCTGTCCAACTTCAACCTCAAGCCGGCCGGCTACGAGGCCCTCTACAAGACCATGTCCCAGGCGTTCGGCACCAACCTGCCGCTGTGGGAGCAGTACCTGCATTACTGGAAGGGGCTGCTGACCGGCAACTGGGGGATCAGCTTCTGGGCCTTCCCCGCCCCGGTCTCCACGCTCATCTTCGAGGCCCTCCCGTACACGCTGGCGCTTCTCGTGCCCGCCATCGTGCTGTCGTACATCGTGGGCAACCGGCTCGGCGCGGCGGCGGCGCGGCGGCGGGTCCTGGACAACACGGTGCTCCCGGCGGGCTACGTGTTCCAGGCGATCCCCTACCCGTGGCTCGCCCTCGCGCTCCCGTTCCTGCTGGGCGTGGTCTGGCACGTGTTCCCGATCTCCGGTGGCTACGACCGTTCCCTGATCCCGGCGTTCTCCTGGACCTTCATCGCGAGCCTGCTCTACCACTGGTTCCTGCCGTTCCTCACCGTGTTCCTGGTGGCCCTCGGCGGCTGGGCCATCGGCATGCGCAACCTGGTGATCTACGAGCTCGAGAACGACAGCTCGCGTTACCTGCGGGCGCTCGGCGCCCGGGAGCGGGTGGTCCGCAGGTACGCCTACCGAAGCGCCTCGCTGCCGCAGTTGTCCGGCCTGGCGCTGGCGCTCGGCGTCGTGGTCGGCGGCAGCATCGTCACCGAGTACGCCTTCTCCTACCCGGGTATCGGCCGGCTGATCTTCCAGGCGATCAGCAACCAGGATTACTTCCTGCTGCAAGGCATCTTCATCTTCATCATCATCGGCGTGCTGGTCGCCAACTTCATCATCGACATCGTCTACGTCGTGGTGGATCCGCGGACCCGCCTGTCCATGCAGGGAGAGTCGTCATGAGCGCGCTGAAGGGAAGCGCCCCGATCGGGACCCTCACGACGGGCGGGCCGGCCCCGCCACTCGCGCCCGCTCCCCGCCGGCGCCGGGAGACCCTCTACTACGCAGTGCACAACAAGAAGCTGGTCTTCGGCCTGAGCCTGGAGCTGGTGTTCGTCCTGGCGGCCATCTTCGGACCGGTCATCGCGCTGCACAACATGACGGACTTCTTCGCCTCCAACCAGGCTCCGTCGGGACAGCACTGGCTCGGCACGGACAACCTCGGCCACGACCTGTTCGCCGAGGTGGTCAACGGCATGCAGGTGAGCTACCTGGTGGGCGCGATCGGCGCGCTGTGCGCGGCGTTCGTGGGCATGGCCCTGGGGTTCACCGCGGGCTGGCGGGGCGGGTTCCTCGACGAGGTGCTGCAGATGATCACCAACATCGTGGTGATGATCCCGGCGCTGGTCCTGCTCATCGTGATCGGCGCCTACCTGAAGACCCGCGGCGTCATGTTCGAGGGGGCGTTCATCGGCCTGACCACCTGGCCGTGGGTCGCCCGGGCGGTGCGGGCGCAGACCTTCACGCTCAAGTCGCGCGAGTTCGTCGATCTCGCCCGCCTGTCGGGCAAGCGCGGCACCTCGATCGTGATCAGGGAGATCGCCCCGAATATGGCGTCGTACCTGTTCCTCGTCGTCATCCTGCTGTTCGGCAGCTCGATGCTGCTGGCGGCCAACTTCGACTTCCTCGGGCTCGGACCGACCACCGGCACCTCGCTCGGCAACATCATGAACCAGTCCACGCTGTGGAGCGCGCTGCAGCTCCACTACTGGTGGTGGTTCCTGCCGCCCGGGATCCTGCTCACCGGCATGGTCGCCGCGCTGCTGATCGCCAACGTCGGCCTCGATGAGGTCTTCAACCCGAAGCTGAGGGAACAATGAGCGTCAAGGTAGAGAACCTGTCGATCGCCTACCGCATGCGGTCGGGTGACGTCTGCCCGGTCGAAGGCGTCAGCTTCACCGTCG
>Ga0335082_10009237_pt1 | contig 10719 bp, 10 predicted proteins | sample Lox_Sample_41_FD_206718 | JGI IMG/M metagenome (GOLD analysis project Ga0335082, IMG submission 206718) | Soil microbial communities from Loxahatchee National Wildlife Refuge, Florida, United States - Lox_Sample_4.1 | ecosystem: Environmental > Terrestrial > Soil > Wetlands | place: USA...
CGATCCTCCTTTCTTCTCCGGGGGGGGCGGAAGCCGGACCCACCCCATGGTCGCTGCCCGCGGTCTACTCCTCAGGCCTTGGATCGGCCTGGGGGAGACAAACCTTGAGCGCTTTCCTCGGCGCACCTGGGTCCTCGCAGACGGCCCTCAAGAACCTCCCCGGCGCGACCGATTCCAGTGCCTGGGCAGGACGCCCGGGAGAGCACATGACACCGAGCAGGCTCGTCACGATCGAGGAAGCGTCCGAGGCCGCGGGGGATGCCCTCCGGCAGCTGGTGGAGCGCGGACTGGCCGGCTGCCGCGGCCAGGAGTCGAGGCAGGTGAGAGAGGTCTTCGTCCAGCTGGTCGGCGCCCTGAACTTCGACTACGAGGAGGCGGCCGAGCGGCTCTTTGCCCTCTACGAGGAGTGCATCCACGCCGTGCGGCGCCGCCGCTTCGAGCAGCCGCTTCGCGTTCTGCAATATCTCGAGGCGGCATGGGCAAGAAGCCCGGTGCCGCTCGCGCGTCCCCGCTCCTGAGACAGACCACTCACGGAGGCCGGTGCCGCTCGGCAGGATTTTCCCAGTGCACATTCTTCCTGACGCGGCCGCTCTCCTGATCGCCTTCTCGACCGGCGGCGCGCTGGTCCTCTTCCTTGGCCGCGCCCGCATCGTCCGGATGATGGAACGGGCCATCCGGCACGCGCGGGGACGGCGGACCACGGGCGGGAGCGACGTGGAGAGTCAGGCGCCGGCGGCGGGGTCGACGGGGGCCCTGACGCAGGAACTCGAGGCGAGCCGCGCCCAGTACCGGGCCGTCATCGAGAACATCAAGCAGGTCATCTTTCGGACCGACGCCCGAGGTCGCTGGACCCTCCTGAATCCGGCCTGGACGGAGCTGACCGGCTTCAGCGTCGAGGAAAGCCTCGGCCAGAGCTTTCTGAGCTTCGTGCATCCGGACGACCGAGAGCGCCAGGCGAGCCTCTTCCAGCCCATGGCGAACGGGAGATCCCGCTACTCGGGACGGGAGGTTCGGTACCTGACCAAGGCGGGAGGATTCCGCTGGGTCGAGGCATACTCCCGCGTGGCCATCGATGAGCACGACCGCGTGGCCGGCACCTACGGGATGCTGACCGACATCACGGAGAGGCGGCTGGCGGAGGATGAGGCGAGACACGCGCGCGAGCGGCTCCACCATCTCCTCGCCTCGAGTCCCGCCGTGATCTACAGCCGCGACGCCAGCGAGCCGTTCGCCCTGACCTTCGTGAGCGACAACGTGCGCACGTTGCTCGGGTGCGGTGCCGAGGAGCTGGTGGGAGCGCCCGAGGGGTGGTCCTCGATGGTGCATCCGGCGGACGCGGCGTCGGCCGCGGAGGCGGTTCGGAGCCTGGAGAAGGCGGACCAGGAGAGCCGCGAGTACCGTCTGCTCCTCACAGACGGCCGCTGTTGCTGGGTGCGCGACGAGTGCCGGGCCGTGCGCGACTCGAAGGGCCGCCTCGTGGAGATCGTGGGGTCGCTCATGGATGTCACGGAGCGTCGCCGCGGCGAGGAGGAACGGGCCCGGCTCAGCTCGGCCGTGGAAGAGGCCGGCGATTCGATCATCATCACCGACCCCGACGGGACGATCGTCTACGTGAACCCGGCCTACGAGCGCGTGAGCGGCTACGCGCGGTCTGAGCTGGCCGGGAAGAATCCCCGCATGCTCAAGAGCGGCGCCCACCCGCCCGAGTTCTACCGGGCCATGTGGGAGAAGCTCACGCGCGGGGAGCGATGGTCAGGGGCCCTGGTGAACCGGCGCAAGGACGGAACGACCTACGAGACGGTCGGTACCATCTTTCCCGTGGCGGACGCCTCCCGCCCGGTCGTCAGCTACGTGGGGATGATGCGGGACCTCACGAGCGATCGGCAGCTGCGCGAGGAGCTCCGCCAGTCGCAGAAGATGGGAGCGGTCGGCCACCTCGCCGGCGGCGTGGCCCACGACTTCAACAACCTCCTGACCGTCATCACCGGCCGCTGCGAGCTCATGGTGCATCGACTGGGCCGCGATCATCGGGTGAGCCAGGAGCTGGAGCTGATCCTCACCACCGCCCACCGCGCGGCGGCCCTGACCCGGCAGCTCCTCGCCTTCAGCCACAAGCAGGCCCCGGCGACGAAGGTGCTCGACGTCAACGGGGTCGTGGCCAACATGGAGAAGATGCTCCGCCGCCTCATCGGAGAGGACATCGAGCTGATCACGAAGGCCGATGGCGCCCCGGCGAGGGTGGCGGCGGATCCCGCGCAGATCGAGCAGGTCATCCTCAACCTCGTCCTCAACGGCCGCGACGCCATGCCGCAGGGCGGGCGTCTCCTCATAGAGACCGTGGTGGGCCCGCCCGAAGGCGCCGCCCCGCATGGGGAGGCGGACCGGCGGACGTGGATCATGCTCGCCGTGAGCGACACCGGTTGCGGCATGGACGAGCGGACGCTCTCGCGGATCTTTCAGCCGTTCTTCACCACCAAGGGGCCCGATCGCGGCACGGGACTCGGGCTCTCCATCGTGTCCGACATCGTCAACCAGAGCGGCGGCCACATCATGGTGGACAGCGAGCCCGGGCGAGGCACGACGTTCAAGGTCTATCTGCCAGGCGTCGAGGCGGGTGTGTTGACCGAGCCCGCTCCCGACACCGTGCGGCTTCGCCCCGGCCAGGGCACCGTCCTGCTCGTGGAGGACGACTTGGCGGTGCGCAGCCTGAGCCGCGACATCCTGGAGCTGAGCGGTTACCGCGTGCTGGAAGCCGGCGACGGCGCCGAGGCTCTGCGACTGGGCGCCCAGTATCCGGGTCGGATCGACCTCATGGTCACAGACGTCGTGATGCCTCAGATGGGGGGCCGGCACGTGGTGGAACAGCTCCGGAGCCTCCGGCCCGAGACCAGGATCCTCTACATGTCCGGCTACACGGACGACACGGTCCGCCGTCACGGCGTGGCCCGCGCCGACGCTGCCTTCCTGCCCAAGCCCTTCACCGCGGATGCGCTGACCCAAAAGGTCAAGGAGGTGCTGGAAGGATCCTCGAGCGCAGGGGCGGTGAATCAGCGGGACGACTCTTAGGAGGGCCGCCGACTGAAGGCGGACCGTCGGTCCAGCACCTGCCGCACCTTCCCCGCCAGCTCCGTCAGCGTGAAGGGCTTGACCAGGAAGGGCTCTCCGGGATTGATGCGGACCTCGTGGTCGTGCGCCACCCTCTCCGTGTATGCGGACATGAAGAGGACCTTCATGCCCGGCCGCAGACGGCGCGCGGCATCGGCGAGCTCGCGGCCGTTCATCGCCCCCATCACGATGTCGGTCAGGAGCAAGTGGATCGGCGCGGTGGCCACCCGGGCCAGGTCGAGAGCCTCGCAGGGATCGTCGGTGCCGAGCACCGTGTATCCCTGCGCCTCGAGGGCGTCGACCGTGAGGGCCAGCACCTCGGTGTTGTCATCGACGACGAGGATGCTCTCCAGGGTCGGGGGCGACGCAAGCCGCTGGTCGGCCCACCCCGAGGTGGCCGCGCTAGGCATGGGTCGGAGCCGACGTCTGGATGACCGCCGCGGCGTTGGCGAACTCGAGGGCGCTCGCGTAGCGCGCGGAGATCGCATCGCTCGGGAGGCCCAGCCGGGACGACGCGAGAGCCACTGCGGCCCAGTCTCCTCGCTCCCAGGCAAGGACCACTTCCAGGACGCGGCGGAGCAGGTTGTCGCCTCCGAGCAGAGCCGCCCGCACCGCCTCGGACAGCGGGAGACGCTCGATGGCCTCGGAGAGGGGGACCCCCAGGAATGCATCGATCATGGAGAACAGTCCGAGGAAGAATCCGTCCTGCACTTGCTCGGCCCGGTCCAGGGCGAGGAGCAGTCCCTCGCAGAAGCTCGCGCGCACGACCGAGGCCACCGCCAGCTCGCTCGGATGGTCCTCGCCGAGAGCGGCCAGCGCAACCACGGACGCCCATTTCCGGAGAGCGTGGTCGCCGAGAAACAGGATGGCGTGCTGGACCGACTCCACCGGTCGCCGAAGTCCCCAGGCACTTGATCGGAGGCGGGTGAGGAGCTTGAGGGCGAACGAGACCTCGTGCTTGATGATGTCCTCCACCCGCGCATGGACGAGGTCGGGACGGTGCACTTCCCGGACCAGGTTGAGGATGTTGAGCTTCGAAGGGGCGATGGCCCTCCCGGCGACTATGCTCGGACGCGCGAAGAAGTACCCCTGGAAGTAGTCGTAGCCGCTGTCGAGGGCCAGCTGGAACTCTTCGTCGGTCTCGACCTTCTCCGCCAGCATCCTGATCCGGGGGCCGCGCAGTGTCGCGACCATGTCCCGGCGCTCGACGGGGGTTGTCTTGGAGAAGTCCACCTTGACGATGTCCGCAAGGTCCACGAGCTCCGGAGGCAGCGCGGTGGTGACGACATCGTCGAGGGCAATGCCGCAGCCCTCGAGCTTCAGGGCGCGGCAGGCCCGGAGGACCTCGGCGTCGACCGGCACGTCCTCGAGGATCTCCACGACGAGGAGACGGCCCGGGAGGGCACCCGCATGCCCGCCGACGAGGGACTCGCGGGTGAAGTTTACGAACGCCCGCCGCCCTCCGGTGAGGGTCTCGGCGCCCATGACGAAGAAGGCGGTATCGATCACGCGGGCGGTCGCCCGATCAGGATCCTCGACACCGAATGCGTTGGTGAGCCCGTCACGGAACAGCAGCTCGTAGGCGACGGTTCGACGTCGGCGGTCAAGGATCGGTTGTCGCGCCACGTAAATGTCCACGGGCCCCTCCCGTAGTGTCGGCTGGAGGCGGGTCGACCTTGAGCCTTGCCGCCGGCTTGGCATCTTCTCAGAACTTCGTGGGGAGGCAGTACGTGCGGTACGTTACCTCCGACGCTTCCGATGTGGGCGAGCATGGACCGTCAAGGGTGGGCAGCCTCGAGCGTAAACCCGCCGACGAGATTCATCGAGAGAGCGAGCGTGCGAAGCCGACGTGGGCGTCGAACGGGGGATGGGAGGTGCGAGGTGAGCCGCCTCAAGGCCCGTGCCCTCGCTCCCGAGCGGACCTGGCGTCGGGAAGACACCGAGCGGCGCGGTGTGGAGACCCTGGCTCCGGCCGTCGGGGAACTCACCGAGATGGCCGATGCCATGAAGGTCGTCGGTCGGATCGTCGAGCGCGTGCCCAGCCTGCTCCCCAACTGCCTCCATGCCGTGATCGCTCTTCCTCGCCCGGGTGGGAGCCTCGAGGCCGTGGCGGTTGGGGGCCCCCTCAGCGGAGCATTCCGGTCAGGGCGGCGGGTGACCAAGGGATCGCTCGTGAACCGGGTCTGGCAGGAGCAGCAAGCGACGTGGGCGACCGACCTCCTGGCTGAGCCGGAGCCCGACGAGCCGGAGCTGGCCGAGCGGCACCGGACCTTCCTGCGGGCCGGGGTCCGAGGGTATCTGGCCCTCCCCCTCTCGGTAAGGGGACGCACCATGGGCGTGCTCGGCATGGCGTTCAGCCAGCCCTGGTCCTTCCCGGGAGACGTCCTCGCTACCGGGCAGACCTTCGCCGACCAGGCGGCCCTGGCCCTGGAAAATGCCCGCCTCTACTGGGAAGCGGAACGCAGGCGGTGGGAAGACGAGGTGCTGGCCGAAATCTCGCGGACGATCAACGCCTCTCCGGACGTCCATACCGTCCTGCGGCACGTCGTCGAAGGGGCCCGGACGCTCTGCCGGAGCGAGAGCGCACGCATTGCGTTGCGCGAGGCGGAAAGCGACACCCACGCGTTCCGCTACTGGGACGATCGCCAGCGCGGGGAATCAGCCGTGAGCCGCTTCGAGGCGAGGCCCGGCTCGCCGGAGTGGCGGGCGCTCCAAAGCCGTCGACCCGTGCGTGCCCCGGCGGCGGAGGCGGCCATGGACGACGCGAGCGGGGAGGGCCTCCGGGCCCAGCTGGTCGTGCCCATCGTGACCTCTGACGGGCTCGAAGGACTGCTCTTCGTCGAGAGCCGAATGTGTCGGCCCTTCACCGACCTCGACGAGAGCGCCCTCGTCCGCCTTGCTGAACACGCAGCCGTGGCCATCCGGAAGGCCCAGCTCTTCGCGGACGCGGAGGCAGCAGGGCGGCGACTGCAGACCGTCTCCCGGCGGCTCCTCCAGGTTCAGGAGGCGGAGAGGCGACATCTTTCACGCGAGCTCCACGATGAAGTCGGGCAGGCGCTGACGGCGATGCGGATGAATCTTCAAACCCTGCGGCAGCCCGCCCTGTCGAAGCGGGCGAGGGAGCGCCTCGACGAGAGCATCACCCTCGTGGATCGCATCCTGCACGGCGTCCGGCAGCTCGCCCTCGATCTTCGTCCGTCCCTCCTCGACGATCTGGGGCTGGCCGCCGCCGTGCGCTGGTACGTCAGCACGCAGGCCGAGCGGGCGGGCCTCCTCGCCGACGTCGTCACGGAACCATTGCCGCCGGATCTTCCTCCGTCGACGACGATCACCTGCTTCCGCGTAACCCAGGAGGCCATCACGAACATCATCCGCCATGCCCGAGCGGCCCGCATCGCCGTGAACCTTCGCTGTGCGGCACACCACCTCGAGGTGTCGATCGTCGACGACGGCATCGGCTTCGACGTCGCGACCGCTCGCGCCGGGGCCAGCGCGGGATTGCTGGGGCTCGAGGAGCGCGTGGAGCTGGCGGGGGGCCGCTGCCGCATCACCTCGGGGCCCGGACGCGGAACGTCGCTCCGCGCCTGGTTGCCCACGACCCCGCCGTCACCGTCGGTGTCGCAGGTCCAGGGAGAGGAAAGCCCATGACCTCGGCCACGCTTGGCAGCGCCGATGGCAGGCCGTCGCAGGTCAGCAGCCACCCTCTCACTGTCGTGCTGGCTGACGATCATGCTCTCGTCCGCGCCGGACTCCGCTCACTGCTGCACGCGATCGGGGGGATCGAGGTCGTGGCCGAAGCCCGCGACGGGCACGAGGCGGTCGAACTTGTGGACCGGCTGCGACCTCACCTCGTCCTCATGGACATCGCCATGCCTGGACTGAACGGACTCGAGGCGAGCATGCGCATCGTCAAGCGGAATCCAGGGACGTCCATCATCATCGTCTCCATGCACGCCGCCCAGGAATATGCTCTCCAGGCGCTCAAGGCGGGCGCCTCGGGCTATGTCCTCAAGAACGCCGATCCGTCCGAGCTCGAGCGGGCCGTCATGGCCGTCTCACGCGGAGAGACCTACCTCAGCCCCGCCATGTCCACGCACCTCGTGGCCGACCTCCGCCGTCGGGTGGCCGGGGAGCCATCTCCGCTCGAGCGCTTGAGCTCGCGCCACCGCGAGGTCCTTCAGCTCATCGCGGAGGGCAACACGACGAAGACCATCGCGGCGCGGCTCAACTTGAGCGTCAAAACCATCGAGACCCACCGCGCCCAGCTCATGGACCGCCTCGACATTCACGATGTGCCAGGTCTCGTCCGGTTCGCCATCCGAGTGGGGCTCATCGCACCCCTCGGGTGATCGCGGAAGTCACCGCTGGCCGGAATCCCCCGTGGGCGCCCGACGCTGCGAACTCACCGACTCGACACCAGATTCGGTACCCAGCGGCAGAACGTTGCGCGTATTCTCGGCTTGCGTGTCGACACGTCAGCTCGTCGGGATCCGAACGGCACAGGCAGCGTAGACGACGACCGCGTGGCCGCTCACCGTGAGAGCGGCGAAATTCCCCGCGGAGGCTTGGAGTGGCGGGTGGTTACTTCGAGCGGGCCGCGGCATTGGAGGGGCACATCTTGTGATACCAGATCGACCCGAGCTTGACGTGATTCCCGTTCTTGCGGATCCTGAGCTTGCACTTGGGGCAGGTGCCCATCCCGGTCTCCTTCGACGGTTTGATCTGAGCCGCGCGCGACGGGCCTCAGTATACACGACCGTGGGGATGTCGTGACCGCCGGCTGCGTCTTCTGCCGCATCGTCGCGCGCGAGAGCCCCGCCGACATCGAGTACGAGGACGAGCAGGTCCTCGCCTTCAAGGATCTTTACCCCAAGGCGCCGGTTCACCTGCTCATCATCCCCAAGCGCCACATCGAGTCCATCGCCCGTCTCGAGCCCAGCGACGAGGCGGTGGCCGGGCACTGCGTCCGCGTGGCCCGGCTGCTGGCGGAGCAGCTCGGGTATGGCGAGCGGGGATACCGATTCTCGTGCAACACGGGCCCGGAAGGTGGGCAGGTGGTCTACCACCTGCACTTTCATCTCACAGCCGGGCGGCGAGGGTGATCCAGGTCCGCCATCTGTCCAAGCGGTACCCGAGCGGATCGGTCGCGCTCGATGACGTGAGCCTCGACGTAGCCGCGGGCGAGTTCGTCACGCTCATCGGCCCCAGCGGAGCCGGCAAGTCCACCCTCCTGCGCTCGATCAACGGGCTCGTGGCCCCGAGCGCCGGGAGCATCACGGTGAACGGCGAGCCGGTGACGGGCGCCTCCCGGGAGGGCCTCCGGGCCGTCCGAGCTCGCGTGGGGTTCGTCTTCCAGCACTTCAACCTGCTGAAGCGGCTCAGCGTCCTGGACAACGTGCGCGTCGGCACGTTGTCGCGGATCGGGCTCTGGCCGTCGCTCGCCGCCCGGTTCCCGGAGGGGGAGACGGAACGCGCACGAAGGGCCCTGCGCCGGGTAGGGCTGGCGGGTCTCGAGGACCGGCGCGCCGACACGCTGTCGGGCGGGCAACAGCAGCGGGTGGGCATTGCGCGGGCCCTCGTGCAGGAGCCGCGCGTCCTCCTGGCCGACGAGCCGATGTCGAGCCTCGACCCGGCGCTGTCCCGCTCGCTCATGGAGCTGCTCCGGCACGTCAACCGGGAGGACGGGTTGACCGTGATCGCCTCGCTGCACGTGCTGGACCTCGCCATGACATACGCGGAGCGGATCGTCGGGCTCCGCGCGGGGCGGATCGTTCACGACGGGCCGCCCCCGTCGTTGACCCCGGCGGTCGCCGGACTGATCTTCGAGGACACCCGCGCGTGAGCCGGGTGAGTCGATGGGGAGGCGCGTTCGCCATCGCCGCCGCTCTCCTCTGGTCGCTGTGGTCGACCGAAGTCTCGGCGGGCCGCCTCGTGTCGGGCGCGCCATTCATGCTCGACTTCATCCGGCGCATGCTCCCGCCGGACCTGAGCGTGCTGGGCCAGGCGCTTCACGGCGCCCTGCAGACTCTACAGATCGCCTTGCTCGGCACCGCGGTCGCCGCGATACTGGCCATCCCGCTCGCACTCTCAGCGGCCAGGAATACGGCGCCCCGTTGGCTCTTCTACTGGACCCGCAGCGCCTTGAACGTCTTCCGGGCCATCGATACGCTCGTCTACGCGCTCTTCTTCGTGGCAGCGGTCGGCCTGGGTCCGTTTCCGGGCGTCCTTGCCGTTGTCGTCTACACGACGACCGTGCTGGCCAAGCTCTTCTCCGAGGCCATCGAGGCCATGGACCCCGGCCCAGTCGAGGCGGTGCAGGCCGTGGGCGCAACCGGGGTGCAAGTACTGCGGTGGGGTGTCCTGCCGCAGCTGGGGCCGGAGTTCGTGTCCTTCACGCTCTATCGGTTCGAGACCAACATTCGGGCGGCCGCCGTGCTGGGATTCGTCGGGGGTGGGGGCATCGGCTTCTACATCCAGACGTATCTTCGCCTCCTGAACTACCCCGCGGCGTCGACCGTGCTGCTCGTCCTGATCGTCATGGTGATGCTGGTCGACTTCACGTCCTCGCGCCTTCGGGCCCGCCTCATCTAGGACGCCGGGCGGTACACAGAGAACGGCCCCAGGGCCATCTGACCCTGGGGCCGTTTGCTATGCGTCTTCGGGCTGTCCTACTTCAGCAGCTCGATCGCGGCCTTGGCCTTGTCCGAGGCCATCGTCATGTTGCCGGCCTTGCACGCCGCCTCGGCGTCCTTCACGAGGCCAGCAGCCTTCGTGATGTCGGCGCGAGGAGCCTGGCTGCTCGCCGTCGAGCCAGCACCGGCCCGGGGCGACTGCACATCCTGGTTGCCGCGGGGCGACTGGACGTTCTGGTTGCCACGGGGCGACTGCACGTCCTGGTTGCCACGCGGAGACTGCACGTCCTGGTTACCGCGAGGCGACTGGACGTTCTGGTTGCCACGGGGCGACTGCACATCCTGGTTACCGCGCGGCGACTGCACGTCCTGGTTGCCACGGGGCGACTGCACGTCCTGGTTGCCACGGGGCGACTGAACATTCTGATTACCGCGCGGAGACTGCACGTCCTGGTTACCACGCGGAGACTGGACATCCTGGTTGCCACGGGGCGACTGGACATTCTGATTACCGCGCGGAGACTGCACGTCCTGATTGCCACGCGGAGACTGGACATCCTGGTTGCCGCGCGGAGACTGCACGTCCTGGTTGCCACGCGGAGACTGGACATCCTGGTTGCCGCGGGGCGACTGGACGTTCTGGTTGCCACGCGGAGACTGGACATCCTGGTTACCGCGCGGAGACTGCACGTTCTCGTTGGTCCGCGCACCAGCTAGCGACCGCGGAGCCTGGATGTCCTGGCTGCCGCGGGGCGACTGGACATCCTGATTGCCACGCGGAGACTGCACGTCCTGGTTGCCGCGAGGCGACTGCACGTCCTGGTTCCCACGCGGAGACTGCACGTCCTGGTTGCCACGGGGCGACTGGACATTCTGATTACCGCGCGGAGACTGCACATCCTGATTGCCACGCGGAGACTGGACATCCTGGTTGCCGCGCGGAGACTGCACGCTCTCGTTCGACCGGGCGCCAGCCAGTGAC
>Ga0335082_10009242_pt1 | contig 10715 bp, 7 predicted proteins | sample Lox_Sample_41_FD_206718 | JGI IMG/M metagenome (GOLD analysis project Ga0335082, IMG submission 206718) | Soil microbial communities from Loxahatchee National Wildlife Refuge, Florida, United States - Lox_Sample_4.1 | ecosystem: Environmental > Terrestrial > Soil > Wetlands | place: USA: Florida...
CTGTACGCTGGGCAGGGTCTGAGTGCCGCGACGTCCGGCCCGCGGGCCGGCGTCTCTCCGTTGTCCCGGCTGCACGGGGTGGTGACAGCGGGGATCTGCGCGCTGAAGGAGGCGCCACACGACGGCGCTCCCGAGGCGGTGACGGAGATGTTGAAGGAGATCGCGATTCCCGGCAACGCGCGACCATGGCTCGAGAAGGCGCTGGCTGAGGGACGGACTCTCGCGGGCTTCCGCCCCGGGGTCTCCGGAAGCGATGACCGCGTCACCGCCATGCGCGCCGCGCTCGGCATGGTTGCCGCGCTCCGCGACCGCGAGCACCTCATCGATACCTATGAGGCGCTCGCGACGGCCGCGCAGGAGATGACCGAGCTTCGTCCCACCCTCGATTACCCGGCAGCGGCCGCCTATCACCTCATCGGCTTCGATCCCCAGACGATCACGCCGATTCTCGCCGCCGCCGGTCTCCCCGGCTGGACCGCGCATCTCACCGAGCACGCGCCCGCCAACGGCATCACCAGGCCCCGTCTCGCGTACGACAGTCAAGCCAAACGTCACCTGGCGGGCGGGCGGTGAGCTACACCCTCACCACGGCGACGTGGGGGGACCGGACGAGCCACTGGCGAGACTGGCCCGCGAAGGACCTGGCAGCCCGCAAGAGGGATCTGGACGTGACGGTCAGCGTGGTAATCCCCGCGCGCAACGAGGAGGCCACGGTCGGCGAGGTGGTGTCCCGCATCGCACGGCTCGCCGCCGACACCGGGCTGGTGGACGAGCTGGTGGTGATCGACTCCGATTCCACCGACAAGACATCCGAGGCCGCGGCCAGGGCCGGCGCGACGGTGCACCGCGCGCGGGAGGTGGCTCCGCACCTGGACGCCTTCCCGGGCAAGGGAGAGGCGCTGTGGAAGTCCCTGCTTGTGACCAAGGGCGACCTGCTGGTCTTCGTGGACGCCGACCTGACCCAGTGGGGCCCGCACTTCGTGACCGGACTGCTCGGACCGCTGCTGTCCGACGAGCACGTGCTGCTGGTCAAGGGGTTCTACGAGCGGCTGTACCGCGGCAGTGACGGCTCAGTCACCGCCGACGGCGGCCGGGTAACCGAGCTTGTCGCCCGGCCGTTGCTCAGCCTGTGGTGGCCGGAGCTTTCGGGTGTCGTGCAGCCGCTGGCGGGCGAGTGGGCGGCCCGCCGGGACCTGATGGAATCGCTGCCCATCCCCGTCGGATACGGAATCGAACTCGCGGTCCTCCTGGACACCGCCGACGAGCACGGGCTTGAGGCGATCGCGCAGGTGGACCTGGGCAGCCGGGGGCATAAGCACCAGGCGAGCCACGACCTGGCGGTGATGGCCGCGGAGCTGATGCTCGTCGCCGAGCGCCGGCGCGGCCGGCCCGGGCACGACAGCCGGCCCGGGGACAACCGTCTGCCCGGGGACAACAAAGGCGCGGCTGTGCACGACCAGGGCGAGGCCGGGGATCCGGTGCGGCTGCACCAGTTCATCCGGTCAGGCCATGAGGTACGCGAGTACGCGCGGGCCGTGCCGACACACGAACGTCCGCCGGCCCGGTCGGTGACGGGGTCGCGGTGAACGGCACGCGGCATCGTGCGCCCGGTCCGCTGCGGCTGCGGAACACCGAGTTCCCGCCCGGGCAGACGCTCGTCATGGCGATCGTCAACCGCACGCCTGACTCGTTCTTCCGGCCCGGGCTGACCTGGGAAGACTCGGCCGCGATGGACCGGGTGCACGAGGTGGTCGCCGAGGGCGCGGACATCGTCGACATCGGCGGCGTACCAGCCAAGCCCGGCAGCGAGGTCTCCACCGGCGAGGAGATCCGTCGGGTCGCCGCGTTCATCGCCGCGGTCCGCGCCGCCTATCCCGAGCTCGTCATCAGCGCCGATACCTGGCGCCACGAGGTGGCAAGGGCCGCCTGCGAGGCAGGGGCCGACCTGCTGAACGACACGTGGGGCGGCTGGGACGCGGCGACGGCCGAGGTGGCCGCGGAATTCGACGTGGGCCTGGTCTGCTCGCACGCCGGCGGGCTGCCGCCGCGCACCAGGCCGTACCGCGTCGCCTACCCTGACGTGATGGCGGACGTCCTCGACACCACGCTCGGACTCGCCGCGCGGGCGGTCGGCGCCGGGGTGGACCCCGCCAGGATCGTCATCGACCCGGCGCACGACTTCGGCAAGAACACCTGGCAGTCACTGGAGATCAGCCGCAGGCTCGACGAGATGACCGCGACCGGCTGGCCGGTGCTGATAGCCGCGTCACGCAAGGACTTCGTGGGAGAGACGATCGGCGCCGACGTCGAAGACAGGCTCGCGGGCACGATCGCGGCCACGGCCCTGGGGGCCTGGCTCGGCGCCAGGATCTTCCGCGCCCACGATGTGCGGCAGACCAGGCAGGCGCTGCACATGGTGGCCGCGATCAAGGGCGATGCGGCGCCAGCGCGCATTGTCCGGGGGCTGGCGTAACGGCAGGACCTGGCCGGCCACCCGCGGCAGCGACGAGCCGGGACTTGCTGGCAGGCAGATCCCGGCCGGCCGATAATGAGGCGGTGCGTGACAGGTGCGCGGTGCTGGACTGGGCGGCGTCCGGAGCCATGGCGCTCACCGGGATGCCCGAGGGGCCGCCGGTGGCCTCTCCGGCGCCGGTCCTGGCTATGCTCGCCCAGGTCACCGCTGAATTCGCCCGGGTGACCGGGGAGAGTGGCACGGCGGTGCACGCCAACCCGGCTGAGCTGATCGCCGGCCGGGCGGCGCTCGCGGGCCTTACCCGGGGCGGGCGGGTGTCCGCCGGGGGATCGAGCTTCCTGCTGCGCGCGGCGGACGGCTGGTGCGCCGTCACGGTCAGCAGGCCCGATGACATCGCGGCCGTGCCCGCCATCGCCGGCGCGCTCGGCCTGGCCGGAGCCGGCGGTGACGCGGCAGAAACGCGGGCGCAGGCACGGACGGTGCTCGCGGCGGCGGCAGCGGTTACGCCCGCGGCAGAGTTCGCGGCGGCGGCGCAACTGGTCGGCGTCCCCGCGGCCGCACTCCCCGCGTCTACTCTGGCCTCCTTTCTGGCCTCTCCTGGCCTGGCCGCCGGCGTGTCGCTGACCGTGCCTGGCCACGCTTCGCTCGGCGGAGCCGCCGGGTGGCCACCGTGGCGGACCACGCGCATCGCGGCGCCCGCGGCCAGGGCCACGCTTCAGGGCGCGGTCGTTGCCGACCTGTCGTCAATGTGGGCGGGCCCGCTCTGCTCGCGTCTGCTCGGACTGGCCGGCGCGCAGGTCATCAAGGTCGAGTCGCCCGCTAGGCCCGATGGCGCACGGGTTGGCAACAGGGAGTTCTTCGACTGGCTGCACTCAGGCCACCGGAGCCTATGCGTTGACTTCGGCACGCGGGCCGGGCAAACGGCGCTTGCGGCGCTGCTCGAGGTGGCGGATGTGGTTATCGAGGCGTCACGGCCGCGCGCACTTGCCGCCGCGGGGCTTGCGCCGGACAAGATCGCGCACCGGCCGGGTCAGGTATGGCTCAGCATCACCGGGTACGGCAGGTCGGTGCCCGAACGAGTGGCGTTCGGTGACGATGCCGCGGTGGCTGGCGGACTGGTCGGCTGGGCAACCATCGGGGGGCACGGCCAAGGGGGCCGGGGGGCAGGTGCCCACCATGCTGGTGAGCCGTCGTCCCTCGGGCGCCGCGCTCACCGCGAGTCATCGCCCGAGCCGGTGTTCTGCGCCGACGCCATCGCCGATCCGCTGACCGGTGCCTGCGGCGCCCTCGCGGTCGCGCTGTCCCTGTCGGCCGGCGGCGGCGAACTGATCGACCTGCCCATGAGCGAGGTCGCCGCCGCCTTCGCGGCCGCCAAACTGGACCACGGCCCGCACCACGTCCTGCCCGGCGGCGCGGTGCTCTGCCCCCCCTCGGGCCGTACGCAGGCGGTGCTGCCGGCGCGCCGCCAGGCACCGCCCGCGGGGCCGACGGCGCACGCGCCGGAACTCGGCGCGGATACCAGTGCGGTGCTTGAGTGGCTCGCCCGCACGGCCCGCGCATGCTGATCCGCGGTGCACGCGTGTGGCCGGCGGATGCTCACCTGGCCGCCGAGGAGGCGCTTGCCGACCTGCCGGGCCGCGACGTGCGGCTCGCCGCGGGCCGGATCGCCGCGTGCGCTCCCGGACTGCGGCCGGAACCCGGCGAAGAGGTCATCGAGGCGGCCGGCGGAGTCCTGCTGCCCGGCCTGCATGACCACCACGTGCACCTGCGGGCACTGGCAGCCGCGGCAGCCAGCGTCACCGTCGGCCCGCCGCAGGCCAGGACCGCTGCCGAGCTGGCCGCGCGGTTGCACGCGGCCGACACGGCACTGCCGCCTGGCAGGTGGCTTCGCGCGGTCGGCTACCACGAGTCGGTTGCCGGGGAACTCGACCGCCAGGTGCTGGACAGGCTCCTGCCCCGGCGCCCGGTGCGGGTGCAGCACCGCACCGGCGCGCTCTGGGTGGTCAACTCGCTCGCGGCCGACCGGCTTGGCCTCGACGGGTGCGAGCTCAGCGGGGTGGAACGCGACGACGCTGGCCGCCCGACCGGGCGACTGTGGCGAATGGACCGCTGGCTCGCCGACCGGGTACCCGGCCTGACCGCGGACCTGGGCGCGGTGAGCAGGAAGGCGGTAGCACTGGGGATCACCGGCTTCACCGACGCCACCCCCGGTATGACCGAGCGCGACCTCGCGTTCCTGGCCGGCGCCGAGATGGCGCAGCGCCTGTGCTGCATGGTGCCCCCCGAAGTGCGCCCGCCGCCCGGGATCAGCGCCGGACCGGTGAAGATAATGCTCGACGATCTCACCCTGCCTCCGCTTGACGAGCTCGCGGGCCGGATCGGCGACGCGCACGCGGCCGGGCGGCCTGCCGCGGTGCACTGCGTGACGCGGGTCCAGCTCGTGCTCACGCTCGCGGCACTCGATCGCGCGGGACGGCTGCCAGGGGACAGGATCGAGCACGCCGCGGTCGTCGGCGCCGATTCCCTGCCCGATCTTCACGGGCTCACGGTCGTCACCCAGCCGCACTTCGTCACGGAACGCGGCGAGCAGTACGCGGCGGACGTCCACCCGGACGACCTGCCCGACCTGTGGCGGCTTCGTTCCCTCAGCGACGCGGGGGTGGACGTCGCGGCGGGCAGCGACGCGCCGTTCGGTAACGAGGACCCGTGGCAGGTGATGCGGGCCGCCGTCCGCCGCCCAACGCCGTTCCGCGGCGACGAGGCGGTCTCCCCCGCCCGGGCGCTCGCGCTGTTCCTCGGCGAGCCCGCCGCCCCCGGCCTCCGGCGGCTGGTGGCCCCCGGCCGGACGGCCGACCTCACGCTGCTGCGCGCCGGCCCGCTCGAAGTGCTTGACTCACTCGCGTCCGACCTTGTCGCCGCGACGTTTGTCGGCGGCGAACTCGGCTACGCGCGCGGGTAGCCAGCGGGCACGTGCCACACTAGGCGAGGATGGCTGGTTACCTGACCGCAGAACTCGCCGCGCTGACGGGGCAGCTGGAACTCGAGCTGCTGCCCGACGGGAGGCCGGCCAACCCGCTTGCCGTGGTTGAGCTCGATCGCTGGCGCGACATGCCACCGGGGCTGATCCGCGGCGCCGCCGCCCTTGTCGCGCGCGCGCTGCCGGTCACCGTGTGCGTGCTCGACGGACCGCCGGCCGCCAGCATGGGGCCGCTCATCACCGCCGCGACGCTGACGCTGACGCGGTCCGGCGCGACGCGGGAGTTTGTGCCTGTCGGCGACATCCCCGGCTCACCAGACCTGGGCGGGGCGCTCAGCCGCCTGCGGGCGGCGGTCGATCGGTCTCCGCGCGCCGCGATCACCTGCGGGCAGCTGGTACGGCAGACAGCCGCCCTTGACGCCGCCGGCGGTCTGGCGGCCGAGGCCGCGGCGTACTCGCTGCTGCTCGGCGGGCCGGAGTTCGCACGCTGGCTCGGCGAGCGCGGTGAGCCACGTCACCGCGTGCCGGCCGCGGAGCCGGTCCGGGTCAGCAGGGACGGCGGACGGCTGCGCATCGTGCTCGACGATCCCGGACGGCGCAACGCGTTCAGCGCACGGCTACGGGAATCGCTGCTCGACGCCCTGCTCGTCGGCCAGGCCGACGAGACCGTCGAGTCGGTCGAGTTGAGCGGCGCCGGCCCGGCTTTCTGCAGCGGCGGGGACCTGGATGAGTTCGGGGCCGCGACCGACCTGACTGCCGCCTACCTGGTCCGGCTATCGCGGGCGCCCTGGCGGGTCATCGACGCAATCGCCGCCAAGGTCACGGTCATGGCGCACGGCGCCTGCATCGGCGCGGGCATCGAGATGGCCGCGTACGCCGGGCGGATCGCCGCCGCGCCCGACGCCTTCTTCGCACTGCCGGAAGTCGGCATGGGCCTGGTGCCAGGCGCCGGCGGTTCGGTCAGCGTGCCGCGCCGGATCGGCCGCTGGCGCGCGGCATGGCTGATGCTCACCGGCGACCGGCTGCCCGCCGCGACGGCGCTGCGCTGGGGTCTTGTCGATGAGATCGCGGGAGGCGACGGGACCTTATCCCCGTGTGGCGAGGCCCCAGACGAAGATGTCAGCGAACGACTTCGCGACTTCCTTGACCGAGAAATGGCCGCCCGCCCGCAGCGACAGGTACGTGTAGTTGTGCATGCCGAGCCACGCGATGACCGCGAGCCGCGTGTCAATCGGCCGGAAGTCGCCGGACTCCGTGCCCTGCTGGAAGACCGCCTCGACCCGTTTCTCGTAGGCCCGTCGCCGCTGCCGGAACATCTCCGCGTTCTTGCCGGTCAGCGCGGGGAAATCGTGCAGGAACACCCAGACGTGGTCCGGGAAGCGGAAAATCACGTCAAGGAGTTCCTCGCCGAGCATGGTCAGCTGCTCGATCGGGGTTCCGCCCGCCAGGGCTACCCGGTCCGCGCCCAGCATGACCTCGTCCATGACCCGGTCATGGATGGCGGCGAGCAGCTGCTCCTTGGACCCGATGTAGTAGTAGAGGGCGCCCTTGCCGATGCCGTTCGCCTCACAGAGTTCTGTTGTGCTCGTGGCGTGGTAGCCCCGCGCAGCGAACACCTTCGCGGACTCGTCCACGATCTCGTGGCGGCGGGCCTGCCACTTGGCGCTCTTGCCCTGCTTGTCCTTCACCCTGGTTTGCGGCATCCTTGCAGCCTCATCTAGTCCGGAGCTTCTGTTAACCCCTAAAATAACCTGTTCCGACGGGTCGGTCTATCATCGACGCACCGGATAGTGCCGGGCCGCCTTCGGCGAGGTCTGGGCTAGTCAGACGTCGGATTCCCGGCCCCAGGTCACCCTCACTGTCCGTGAAAAATGATACTACTGACTGGTCAGTATATTCAATAGCGCTGCTGGGGGCGTGGATTTACCCGCGGACCGCTGGGTACAAGGTGCGGATGCCGGCGATGCCGTGACCGGTCATCAGGTCGCACGCGATTGCTCATTGCGGAGGCCAGCCCGCTGTTTCTATTATGTACTGACCAGTCAGTGTAGGACCGCAAGGCGAGAGGGCCATGGACTTCACACTCACCGAGTTCGAAGGCGAACTGCTTGACCTGGGCCGTACCTACGCCGAGCGCGAGATCGCACCGGTCGCCGCACAGGCCTGGCACGAGGAGCGCTGTCCCACCGAACTGCTTCGCGGTCTAGGAGAACTCGGGCTGCTCGGCACGCTGGTACCGGAAAAGTGGGGCGGGATCGGGTCATCCATGGTGGGTTACGTGGCCCTGCTCGAAGTCCTGGCGACGGTGGACTCGTCGATCGCGACGGCCTGGCAGGCGCACTCCACCATCGGCAGCCTCCCGCTGCTGTTGTTCGCCGACGACGAGCAGCGCGAGCGGTGGCTGCGGCCGCTGGCTGAGGGTCGCAAGCTGGGCGCCTTCGGGCTGACCGAGCCGGGGGCGGGCTCCGACGTCCGGTCGCTGCGGACCAGGGCCACGCGGGTGTCCGGCGGATGGGTGCTCAACGGCCAGAAGGCCTTCATCACCAACGCGGGCACCGACATGAGCTTCGGCGTCACGGTGCTCGCCCGCACCGGCCAGGACGCGAGCGGCAAGCCGCAATTCGGCAGCTTCATCGTCGAGCAGGGCACCAAGGGCTACACCCTCGGCCCGAAGCTGCGCGGCATCGGGTGGAAGTCCGCGGACACCAGGGACCTGTTCTTCGACGACGTCTGGGTACCCGACAGCCAGGTGGTCGGCGAGCCTGGCGGCGGGCTCGGCCAGTTCCTTTCCGCCCTGGAGGTCGGACGGATCTCCGTCGCCGCTCTCTCCCTTGGCACCGCCGCCGGCGCGATGCGGCTGGCGCTTGCCTACGCCAAGCAGCATGAGGCGTTCGGTACCCCGATCGCCAGTTTCCAGGCGATCCAGTTCAAGCTGGCCGACATGGCCACGGAGATCGAAGCCGCCCGGTGGCTCACCTACTACGCCGCCTCGCTGCGCGATGCGGGCAAGCCGTTCAGGAAAGAGGCTGCCATGGCAAAGCTCAAGGCGAGCCAGGTCGCCACCGCAGTGGTAAGCGAGGCGGTGCAGATCTTCGGCGGCGCCGGCTACATGCTGGAGAGTGACGTCGCCCGCTTCTACTGCGACGCGAAGGTACTTGAAATCGGTGAAGGAACCAACGAGATCCAGCGTCTCGTCATCGCACGCGAACTCGGCTGCTGATGACCGCGAACAATCACGGGCCTGACCCCGCGGGCTTGATCCCGGGTCAGGCCGGCGTCGCCGGACGGCGCGTGGTGATCACCGGGGCCGGGCGCGGCCTCGGCAGCGTCCTCGCCGCCGCCTTCGACGCGGCCGGCGCCAGGCTGGCCCTGGTCGCCCGGTCTAAGCCGGCTCTGGAGGACGTGGCAGGCCGCCTCGCCGGGGATCACCTGGTCTGCGCGGGCGACGTGCGGGACGAGTTGTTCAACGACACGGTCGCCGAGCGGATGACGGAGCGGTTCGGCGGGGTCGACGTGTGGATCGCCAACGCCGGCGTGTCACGCGAGGATCCGGACATCACCCGGATGTCACCGGCGGCCTGGCGTGAGGTGATCGACACCAACCTGACAGGAACGTTCCTCGGCGCGCGCGCCGCCGCGGCCCGGATGGGCGCGGGCGGCCGCATCATCGTGACCGGCTCAGTGCTCGGCGACCGGCCGCACGGCCGCCTCGCCGCCTACTCGGCGTCCAAGGGCGGCGTTCACGCCCTGGTCAGGTCGCTGGCACAGGAGCTCGGACCGCGGGAAATCACGGCCAACGCCGTGGCGCTCGGCTGGTTCGAGACCGGGCTCGGCGGCTTCTGGCAGCGCGACGAGCAGCGCGAGCAGGACATCGCGCGGCACACCGCACTCGGCCGCTGGGGAACCGACGCCGACTTGCCTGGCGTCTACCTGTTCCTCGCCTCGCCCGCAGCGGCGTACATCACCGGCACCACGATCACCGTTGACGGCGGCTACTCACTCCTGTGACGCTCGATCCCGTGACGATCGAAGGAGATGGTCATGTTCAACCTCACGCGGTCCCTCGACAGGAACGCGGACCGCACGCCGCACGAGGACGCGGTCATCTTCCGCGATACCCGGCTGACCCACCTGCAGCTGCTTGACCGGGTGAACGCGCTTGCCGCCGCCTTCCTCGAGGCCGGCGTCGGCAAGGGCGACATCGTGGCGCTGCTGATGGGCAACCGCCCCGAGTTCCTGGAGAGCGCGCTGGCGGTGAACCGGGTCGGCGCGGCGTTCCTCCCGCTCAACGTGCGGCTGGCCGAGCCCGAGATCGAGTACATCATCAGGCACGCGGGCGCGGTGGCGATCGTGACCGAGCAGGGCTTCGCCGGCCCGGTCGCCGCCATCGGCAGGCGGCTGGCCACGCCGTGGACGGTGGTCATGGTCGGCGAGCGCGAAGGCACTCACCTGGCCGCCGCCGGATACGAGTCATTGCTCGGTTCGCACAGCGGCTCCACCGTTCCTCCCGCCGATGTCGCCGAGACGGACCTGCACCGGCTCATGTACAGCTCCGGCACCACCGCGCACCCCAAGGGGGTGCCGATCAGCTACGCGAACTTCTACTGGAAGACGATCGGGCACGTCGCCGAGTTCGGCATGAGCGCGGCCGACCGCACGCTGATGGCCGGGCCGATGTACCACGTCGGGGCGTTCGACCTGCCGGGGATCGGCACCTGGTGGGTCGGCGGCAGCCTGGCGATCCTGCCGCGTTTCGACGTGCCCGACCTGCTCGCCACCATCGAGCGGGAACGGCCGACCAATGTCTGGCTGGCGCCGGCGATGGTGAACGCGACGCTGAACGCGATCGCCCAGTCCCCCGGGCTCGGCGAGCACAGCACGGCGAGCGTCCGCTTCATCACCGGGGGCGGGGAGAAGATGCCGCTGCCGCTCATCGAGCGGCTGCTCGCGGCCTTCCCGAACGCGCGGTTCGCCGACGCGTACGGTCTGACGGAGACAGTGTCCGGCGACACGTTCAACGACGAGGCGCACACCCTGTCCAAGATCGGCTCGGTCGGCAAGCCGGTGGTCGGCCTCGACGTGACGATCCTCGGCCCTGACGACGCGCCGGTCGAGGCGGGCGCCGCCGGCGAGATCTTGCTGCGCGGCCCCAAGGTGGTGTCCGGCTACTGGAAGAACCCCGAGGCCACCGCGGCGGCCTTCGTCGAGGTCGACGGCCGCCGGTACTTCCGCACCGGCGACCTCGGCCACATGGACGCCGACGGC
>Ga0335082_10009245_pt1 | contig 10713 bp, 10 predicted proteins | sample Lox_Sample_41_FD_206718 | JGI IMG/M metagenome (GOLD analysis project Ga0335082, IMG submission 206718) | Soil microbial communities from Loxahatchee National Wildlife Refuge, Florida, United States - Lox_Sample_4.1 | ecosystem: Environmental > Terrestrial > Soil > Wetlands | place: USA...
CACCATCTGTCCGGGGGCCGCTTCGAGCTCGGCATCGGGGCCGGCTGGTACCAGCCCGAATACCGCGCGGCCGGCATCGCGTTCGACCGCCCGGGCCGGCGCATCGACCGGCTCGAGGAGTCGCTCGCCATCATCGGGGGACTGCTGGCCGGCCAGCCGGTGCATCACTCGGGCACCTGGTACCGGATCGACGGCCTGGACCTCGACGTGATGCCCGGGCGCCGGGGCCGCCCGCGCCTGCTGATCGGCGCCGGCGGGCCCCGCATGCTCCGGGTCGCCGCCCGCCACGCGGACATCGTGGGATTGCTGCCGGCCCCGATCAGGGGCGCCGACGAGCACGAGGACCCGCGCGACCGGCTGCCGGCCGCGCTGGAGGGCAAGCTCGCCGTGCTGCGCTCGGCGGCCGGTGACCGGTTCGGACGGCTGGAGCTCAGTGCGTTCGGCACGTTCAGCATCACCGCGCGGCGGCGCTCGGCCACCGAGGAGCTCATCGCCCGGCGCGGCTGGGGCGGGATCGATGCCGGGGACGTATGGGAGATGCCGGCCATCTTCATCGGCAGCGCCGCCCAGATCCGGGAGGATCTCCAGGCCCGGCGCGAGCGGTTCGGCCTGTCGTATCTGGTCACCCCGGACCGCGAGCTGCCCACCCTCGCCGCGATCATCGCCGGCTCCTGAGCGGGCCGGCCCCGGCCGCTCGCCTGCCGCCGCGGGGGCCCGTGGTAGACACGTGCCATGACCGCGCCGCCCGCCCCCGACCTGGCCGACGTGCTCGCCGCGCGCCAGCGCATCGCGCTCTACCTGCCGCCGACCCCCCTGTACCGCTACCCGGCGCTCGACGCGATGACCGGCGCCCAGCTGTGGGTCAAGCACGAGAACCACCAGCCGGTGGGGGCGTTCAAGGTCCGTGGCGGCGTGAGCCTCATCGGCCAGCTGACCGCCGATGAGCGGCGCCGGGGCGTCATCGCGGCCTCGACCGGCAATCACGGCCAGTCGGTCGCCTACGCGGCGGACCTGTTCGGCGTGCGCGCGGTCGTCTGCGTGCCCGAGCAGGCCAACCCGGTGAAGGTCGAGTCGATGCGGGCGCTCGGCGCCGAGGTGGTCTTCCACGGCCGCGATTTCGACGCCGCCCGCGAGTACTGCGAAAAGCAGGCCACCGAGCATGGATACCGGTACTTCCACTCCGGCGACGAGCCGCTGCACATCGCGGGCGTCGCCACCTACACCCTGGAGATCCTGGAGGCCCGGCCCGGCATCGAGGCGATCGTGGTCCCGGTGGGCGGCGGCAGCGGGGCGGCGGGAGCCTGCGTGGTGGCCAAGGGCGTGCGCCCATCGATCGAGGTGATCGGCGTGCAGTCCGAGGCGGCCCCGGCCGCCTACCGCTCCTGGCGGGCCCGCTCGCTGGTCGAGGACACCATGGGCACGTTCGCGGAGGGGCTGGCGACCCGCACCGCGTTCGAGCTGCCGCAGCGGATCATGTGGGAGCGGCTGGACGACTTCATCCTGGTCTCCGACGATGCGCTGAGGACCGCGACCCGGATGATGATCGAGAAGACGCGCAACCTGGTCGAGCCGGCGGGCGCGGCCGCCCTGGCCGCGGTGCTGGACGCGCCGGAGCGGTTCGCGGGCCGCCAGGTGGCCGTCATCTGCAGCGGCGGCAACATCAGCCCGGCGCAGCTGCTGGCGCTGTGGCCCCGCGAGACGGCCTGAGCCAGACGAACTGCTCGATCCCGATCAGCCGCAGCGACAGCCGCTCGTAGCGGGGGAAGGCGGGCAGCGCCGCCGCGCGGTCCACGATCACCGGGCCGGTCACGGCGTGGTCGCTGCCCCGCCAGGTGACCACGCACCAGCCGGCCGCCCGGATGTTGCGGTACCAGCCGGCCGCCTCGCCGAAGGTCAGCGGCATCACGAAACCGCCCGCGGCGGCGGGCCGGATGCCCAGCGGGGTGGCGTACTCCCGGCCGGTCCGGCGGCCCCGGTGGTGAGGATCCCGAGCACCGGCACGTGCCGGCGACCGGCGAACCGCAGCACCAGGGGGTTGACCACCCGGGCGACGGACCTGATCAGCCGCCGGGCGCGTGGGCCCAGGCGGAGGCCGTTCGGGACGGGTGCACGCTGCACGTGTTCGGCGGACATCGGTACCTCCTAGGGCTCGATCATGAGATGCCGCAGCTTGGCCGGGTCGGCGACCAGGTTCAGCTCGGCGATCCGGCCGCCCGCGATCGTGAACCCGATCACCGCGACCGGGTCGTCGTGGGAGCCGAACAGGGCACCGGCCTCGCCGTTCACCAGCACCGGCCGGGCCAGGCTCACGAACCGCGGCGCGGTTCTGAGGACGTGCCCGGCTACCGCGCCGGCCCCGGCCAGTGGCGGGCGGGCCGGGCTGCCCGGGCCGAGATCGGCACGGAAGACCACGTCGGGGTCGAGGACCTGCACCAGCGCCTCGAAGTCCCCGGCCCGCGCCGCCGCCAGGAAAGCGTCGACTACCCGGCGCTGCCGCGCGACGTCCCGGTCCGGCTGCGGGGCGGCCTGCACCCGGCGGCGGGCCCGGCTGGCGAGCTGGCGGGCCGAGTCCGGGCTCCGCTCCATGATCCGGGCGATCTCGCCGAATGGCACCGCGAAGACGTCGTGCAGGACGAACGCGAGGCGCTCGGCCGGGGTGAGGCTCTCCAGCACGACCAGCAGGGCGAGGCCGATCGAGTCGGCCAGCACCGCCTCCTGCTCCGGCCCGGCGTCACCGGGCTCGCCGACCAGCGGCTCGGGCAGCCAGCTGCCCGCGGCGTACTCGCGCCGGGCCTTGCGGGACCGCAGCATGTCCAGGCTGATCCGCCCGACCACGGTGGTCAGCCAGCCCCGCAGGTCATCGATGGCGCCGGTGTCGCTGTGGCCGAGCCGCAGCCAGGCCTCCTGCACCGCGTCCTGCGCCTCGCTGACCGAGCCGAGCATGCCGTAGGCGACCGCCTCCAGATGTGGGCGGTTCCGCTCGAACTGCTCGGCCAGCCAGCCCTGTTCCGTCATTGGTCTGTCCTCGCGTCCCTGAGCCGTCTGCCCACAGGACGTTTCCAGGCCGCCATTTGTGACAGCCCCCAGGTAGATTCTGGCGGCAGGCGGGGCGGGACCGGCAGGCGCATGAAACGGGAACCGGCAACTGTCCACACGGATGCTGCTGCGCGGCGGGCTGGTCGCCGACGGGATCGGCGCCCGGGCGGTGCCTGCCGACGTCCTGACCGACGGGCCGGTCATAGCCGCGATCGGCGCCGTGGGCCTGCCGTCAGGCTGCGAGGTGATCGATCTGGACCCGGGCAGCGTGGTCTGCCCGGGATTCATCGACGCCCACGTCCATGCCGAGGGACCGCTGCTGGCGGCCGGGCGCGTGGACGGCGCCCTCGCCCAGGGCGTGACCACGCTGGTCGTCGGCCAGGACGGGCAGTCGTGGATCGGCGCCACGGCCGCCACCGCGCGGTACCTGAACCGCTACTTCGCGCCGGTCAACGGCGCGCTGGAGCCCGCCCGCGGCCTCAGCCTGGCCGCCTACCGGGAGGCGCTGGCCGGCCGGCTGACGCAGAACGTCGCCGTCCTCGCCTCCCAGGGCACGATCCGGCACAACGTGGCCGGCCTGGCCGGCCGCCCGCTCGATTCCGCCGAGCGGGCCGCCGCCCGGCGCGAGGTCGAGGACGCGCTCGCGGACGGGGCGGTCGGCCTGTCCAGCGGGCTGGACTACCTGCCCAGCCGGTTCGGCGCCGCCGGGGAGATCGCCGGCATCGCGCGGCCGCTGGCGGGCGCGGAGCGCCCGTACGTTTCGCATCTGCGGGCCTACGGTGCCGGCGCCAGGCCCGGGCTGGACGAGCTGGTGGCGGTCGGGCGCGGCGCCGGGGTCCGGGTGCACGCCAGCCATCTGTGGGGCAGCCCGGCCGGGATCGGGGCCGCGTTCCGGGCGGCGGACGCCGCGGGCGTCGGCGTCAGCTACGACATGTACCCCTACCGCCGGTCCAGCACCATCCTGGCGTCGCTGCTGCTGCCGCCTGATCTGCAGGCCCGCGGCCCGGACCACACCCTCGCCGCCCTCGCCGACCCGCGCGAGCGCGCGGCGCTGCTGGCCGGGGAGAAGTTCACCGACCGGTACCTGCGCAACGTCTATCTGGGCTGCCTGCCTGCCAGCGCCGCGGAGCTTGCCGGGCAGCCGGTCACCGCGGCGGCCGCGCGCAGCTCCCGGCCGGCCGGGGAGTGGGTCATCGACCTGCTGATCGAGGCCGGGCTGAACGTGGGCGGGCACCTGGACCGGCCCGCGCCGACCGACGGCGACCTGGCCTGGCTCGTGTCGGGGGAGCGGTACTGCGCCGGCTCGGACGGCATCTACCAGGGCCAGCATCCCCACCCCCGCGGCTACGCCACGTTCGCCCGCCTGCTCGCGCACTACCTCTCGGCCGGCCCGGGCACCGGGTACCAGCAGGCCGCCCGTCACCTGTCGGCGAACGCCGCCGACGTCTACGGGCTGCGGGACCGGGGGCGGCTGGCGCCCGGCCTGGCCGCCGACATCTGCGTCATCGGCCCCGGCGGGCTCACCGCCCGCGCCAGCTACGACGCTCCCCGTGAGCAGGCGGCCGGGGTGAGCCTGGTGCTCGTGAACGGCACCGTCACCTGGCGCGACGGCCGGGCCGTGACGGCCGCGTTCCCCGGCCGGCTCGTCAGCTGACCGGTGTGCCACCGCGGCCGGCGGCGGGCTGGGCCGGTGGGCCGGTGTTCGCCAAGCCCTGCTCGGCCAGGTCTTAGCCGCGGCGGGGACAGGGGTGCCGAAGATAGGGCGCCCGCCCGATGCGGGGCGGGGTGCCTTAGCGCGAGCCTGGATGGTGTCAAGACACAACCAGAGAGTGGTGATCGCAATGACAGCCAACCAGCCAGCACCTCGCCCGCGGGCCTGGCAGGCAGTGCGCCGCGCCGCCCACGCGCTCAAGGCCACCAACGACCAGCAGGTCCTGATGTGGGAAGCCTTCTGGCGCGCCAACCGGTTCCCGGGCAACTAGCCCACGCCGGTGGCGGGCGATCGGGCGGACTGCCCCGGGTCACCGCCGGCAGCTGGCCGGCGGTGACCGGGGCGGTCCATGATCTTGACCTCCGGGAGCCGCGCTAGCATGTGCGCCATGGCGGCCGGGGATCGCCGCCTTCCCGCTGGCTCAGCACCGGAGGTACCACCATGGCAGTCGACACGTTCATCGCCTATGTCGGCGTATACGACAACGTCAGCGACGCTGACGCCGACTACGAGCTGGTCAAGGACCTGCACACCAAGGAGAACCTGATCGACTCCTATGACGCCGCCGTGATCGAGCGCCGCGCCGACGGGAAGGTGAAGATCACCAAGAAGCATGAGACGCCGACCAGGGTCGGTGGCGTGCTCGGCGGGGGCGTGGGCCTGGCCACCGGCCTGGTGGTGGCGCTGTTCCCGTTCGCCGCCATCGGCGGCGGGCTGATCGCGCTCACCACCGCTGGCGGCGCCGCCCTCGGCGCGGTCGCCGGTCACGCGGCGGCGGGCATGAGCCGGCATGACCTGAAGGAGCTCGGCGAGCACCTCGACACCGGGCAGGCAGGCCTCGTCGTGGTCGGGGTGTCCGACATGGGGTCGAAGATCGAGCGGGCCATGAAGAAGGCGAAGAAGGTGGAGGCCAAGGAGCTGAAGGCCGACACCGCCGAGATCGAGGCCGACGCCAAGTCCGCCCAGGGCTGACCCGGCGCCCCTCCTCGTTGCACGCCCCCTGGTGGGGATCCAGACTCGTGGGCATGGGCATGCCCGAGACCTGCTACGCGCGCAGCGGGGACGTCACGGTCGCCTGACAGGTGCTGGGCCAGGGCCCGTTTGGGGCACTGAATCAGTCACCGGGACCAAGGGTGCGAGCGGGGCACGCCTGGCCGGCGGGGGGTCAGCCGGGCCAGCAGGCCCGGGGCGTGGCGGCGCAGGTAACCCGCGTACCCGGCGGCCGCGATCGCGACCACCAGCACCCCCAGCCCGACCTGGACGCCGCGGGTGAGCCCGGGCGGGTAGATCACGCTGACCAGGTAGTGGCCGATGAACCCGCCGCGGTACCCGGCCTCGCCCGCGTGGCGGCGCAGGTAGTTCTCCAGCGGCGTGAGCGGGCAGGTGAAGCCGATGAACTCGATCAGCGCCCCGTACACCATGGCCGGGAGCTGCACCCAGATGAGCCTGGGCCAGCGCCAGGCGAGGAACGCCCCGCCGACGACGAAGCAGATGAACAGCAGGTGGACGGCGACCACCAGGTCAGCAGCAACGCGGTACCACATCAGATCACCGTCCGGGACACCAGGCCCAGCTCCCAGGGTAGGCCGGCCGGCGGCGGGCGGCACCAGCAGATCCGGCGCGGGCTGGCTCCGGCTGCATCCAGGCCGGCTGACGGGGCTTGTTTGACCGCCGCTGGCCCGGCCGGGCACGATCGTCGGTGACAGTCGTGGGAGGGAGCTGATCGGGCGTGAGCATTCTCGGTACCCGGGTCCGGCGGACGGAAGACCCTGGCTTCCTGACGGCCGGTGCCGTCTACACCGACGACATCCGGCTCGCCGGGACCTGCCACGTGTTCTTCGTCCGGTCCCCCGTCGCGCACGCGCGGATCCGTTCCATCGACGTCAGCGCCGCGCTGCAGGCGCCCGGCGTGATCGCCGCGTTCACCGGCGCCGACCTGGCCGATCTCCCGGTGCTGGCGCCACCGATGCCCGGCATGATCAACGGGCAGATGGGCCAGCCGCTCCTGGCCCGGGATGTGGTCCGGTTCGTCGGCGAGCCGGTGGCCGTGGTGGTCACCGAGGACCGGTACCAGGGCGAGGACGCCGTGGAGCTGGTGGACGTCGACTATGACCCGCTGCCGCCAGTGATCGGGCTGGACGAGGCCGCCGCCGACGGTGACCCGGGCGTGCTGTTCCCCGAGGCCGGCACCAACGTCGCCGCCTCGTTCGGCGACGCCGCCGCGTTCAGGGCGGACCTGTTCGACGGCTGCGACGTGGTCGTCACCCGCACCATCGTCAACCAGCGGGTCGCGCCCGCGCCGATGGAGCCGCGCGCGGCGGCCGCCGCCTGGGGCGAGGACGGCCGGCTGACGGCGTGGATCCCGAACCAGGGCGCGCAGGGCACCCGCGACGCCCTCGCGGACATGCTCGCGATCGACCAGGCCGATCTGCGGGTCATCACCCCGGACGTCGGCGGCGCGTTCGGGGCCAAGTTCGGCGCCGACCCCGAGCACGCGGTGGTGTGCTGGGCCGCCCGGCGGCTCGGCCGTCCCGCGCGCTGGGCCGAGGCCCGGGGCGAGAACCTGGTCGGGATGACCCATGGCCGCGCGCAGCGCCAGACGGTCACGATCGGCGGCAGCCGGGACGGCACGGTGGCGGCCTACCGGCTGGAGATCCTGCAGGACGCCGGGGCCTACCCGAGGTTCGGCGCGTTCCTGCCGGCCCTGACCATCCTGATGGCGCCCGGGCCGTACGCGTTCGGCCGCGCCGAGGCGGTGGCGAAGGCGGTGGTAACGAACACCACCCCGGTCGGCGCCTACCGCGGCGCGGGCCGGCCCGAGGCCACCGCGGCGGTGGAGCGGGCCATCGACCTGTTCGCCGCCGAGATCGGCATGGACCCGGCCGAGGTCCGGCGCAAGAACCTGCTGCCGAAGTTCACCAAGCCGCACACGACCGCGTTCGGCGCCGTGTACGACAGCGGCGACTACGCGGCGGCGCTGGACACGGCGCTGGCGGCGGCCGGCTACGCCGATCTCCGGGCGGAGCAGGCGAAACGGCGCGCAGCCGGCGACGTGGTCCAGCTCGGCATCGGCATCTCCTGCTACGTGGAGATCACCGGCCCGGGGATGGAGGAGGGCGGCCCGCGGGAGAACGCCACCGTCGAGGTGCATCCCGATGGCAGCGCCACGATCCTGACCGGGACCTCCCCGCACGGGCAGGGCCACGTCACCGTGTGGGCGATGCTGGCCAGCGACGAGCTCGGCATCCCCGTCGACAAGATCACGGTGAAGTGGGGGGACACCGACCTGATCCCCGAGGGCGGCGGCACCGGCGGCTCGCGCAGCCTGCAGCAGGGCGGGGCGGCGGTGCAGCAGGCGTCGCAGGAGCTGATCGAGGTGGCCCGGCGGCGGGCCGCCGAGACGCTGGAGGCCAATCCGGCCGACCTGGTCTTCGACGCCGCGCGCAGCGCTTTCGCCGTGGCCGGTGACCCGGCCGCCGCGGTGCCGCTGGCCAGCCTGGCCGAGCCCGAGCGGCTGTTCGTGCGCGCCGTGTTCAGCGCGCCCGGGCCGACCTTCCCGTTCGGGGCGCACGTGGCGGTGGCCGAGGTGGACACCGAGACCGGCAAGGCGGTGCTGCGCCGGATGGTGACCGTCGACGACGCCGGGGCCGTGATCAACCCGCTGCTGGCGGAGGGCCAGCGGCACGGCGGCATCGCGCAGGGCGCGGCGCAGGCGCTCTGCGAGGAGGTCATCTACGACGCCGACGGCAACCCGCTGACCGCGACCTTCGCCGACTATGCCGTGCTGTCGCCGACCGAGGTGCCCAGCTTCGAGCTGGCCGACATGGCCACCCCGACCAGCTACAACCCGCTCGGGGCCAAGGGGATCGGGGAGGCGGGCACGATCGGCGCGACACCGGCCGTGCAGAACGCGGTCATCGACGCGCTCACGCACCTGGGCGTGCGGCACATCGACATGCCCACCACCCCGCGGCGGGTGTGGCAGGCCCTCCAGTCGGCGCCCGGGAGCAAGCCGGCCGGGCCGGAGGGTGCGTAGCGCCTGCCAGGCCGCTAGACACCCGCGGGGCACGGCCGGAAGATCCGGCCATCGAGATCGACGTCGAACTTGACGGCGGCGAACCCATGGGCGGGCGCGTACACCCGATGGCAGAAGACGGCGAACCGCCGCTTGTACGGGCAGCGCTGCCCGGGATTGCACACGAAGTGGTCGGCGCCGTACTCGGCCTCTCCCACCCATTTGCCCGTTGGCTGGCTCACCGTGTGGCCGGCGGTGAACACATCCCAGCCGCAGGGCGTCCGTCCCCGCAGCCCGGTGCAGGTGATGCCGTACTGCCGGTTCCCGCGCTGCGAGGCGGCGAAGCACCCGCCGTAGGTGTAGCACTCCTCCACCACGGCCCCGTCGGTGTAGTGCACGCCCCACCAGGAAAGCAGCGGGGAGTTCTTCCACAGCGCCGTCATCCCGTCCCGGTGCACCTGGTTGAACGCGTAGGCGAGGTAGTTCTGCGCATCGCCGGGGGTGAGGTGGAACCCGGTGGTGGACGGCGGGTCGAAGCTGTCGATGTCGTCGAGCTCGACCGCGTCGAACCCCTTGCTCGCGCACATGGCGATCCGCGCGTTCAGCATGGGCTTGAGCGCGTCCAGCTGGCGGAAGTCGACCCAGCGCTCCTCCGGGTAGCCGTAGTAGATCTTCCCCAGCGCGCCAGCCGGGAAGCTCCCGGCGGGCGCCGGGCTGGCATCCGGCCGGTAGTCCTCCCACGCCAGGTCCAGGTAGCAGACGGCCTTCGGGTGAGCCAGCGTGCTCGCCTGCCAGGCCGTGTGGATCCGCCCGATTTCGGCCGGGGTGGTCAGGAAGCCGTCGATGTCGTAGATGTCGACGGCGCGCCGCCCGGTCCGCTGGAGCGGGGTCACCCGGCCGATCTGCCAGTCCCAGCGCATGGGGTGGCCGGTGCGGTCCAGGTGCGGCGGGTACCAGCAGGCCCCGCCGCCCGGCCTGGTGCAGGGCAGCGGCGCCGGCAGCGGGACCACCCGCCAGCGGAAGGACAGCATCGTGGCCCCGGCCGCGTCGGCGGTCCGCACCTCGACGCGGTGCCCGCCCACGGCGAGCTTGCCGGTCGGGAAGACCCGGCTGCCCGGCACCGCCTGCCATGGCCCGCCGTCGACCCGGTAGCTCTGCGACGCCGGGCCGTTCGCCGCGTTGTAGTGCGGCGGGCTCACCTGGAAGTACTCCTCGGTGGAGCCGGTGCGCCGCTCGGGCAGCCCGTTCAGGAACCCGGTCACGGGCCTGCGGGCATCGGGGTAGCGCCGGACCCGGAGGGGGGCCGTGTAGCTGCGTGACGAGCGGATGACGCGGAACGTGAAGGTGGCGGGGTCGGTCTCCACCACCTCGGTCGCCGTCTCGGTGAGCTTCAGGTACGTGCCGGTGTCGCCGTGCCCGGCGACGTAACGGCGCGCGGCGAACGGCGTCACGGCGCTGTCCGCCCCGGGGACGCATCGCCTGCCCTGCCCGCCAGGCCGGGCCACACACGCCTGCCACGTGTAACCGACCTCGAAGCTCAGCAGCGTGTCGCCGGGCGGCAGCTGTGACGGCCGCCAGGACAGCCCGGCCGCCCGGACCACCGAGCCGTCCCGCGGCCGGCCGGCTATCCGCAGCGTGCCGTGGGAAACCGGCGGGCCGATCGCGGTGGCCCGGGCGGGCTGCACCGCCGGGGATGCGCGGGTGGCGCTGGCGGGGGCCGCCGCCGCCAGCGGGAGGGCGAGCGCGGCCGCCGCGGCCAGGCAGGCGGGGATCCGCCATGGCGCCGTCATGCGAGTCATCGCGGTGAGCCCCTTCCGCTATCCGTGGGCCGGGCCTGGCCGCTTTCGTTCTCGCTCGGATGAGCGGATATTAGAACACACTCGTGCGTTCAGCAAGGCTGCTTCTGGTCGTTAATCTTGCTGCCTGAGCGGCCGGGACGGTAGATTCACCT
>Ga0335082_10009248_pt1 | contig 10711 bp, 10 predicted proteins | sample Lox_Sample_41_FD_206718 | JGI IMG/M metagenome (GOLD analysis project Ga0335082, IMG submission 206718) | Soil microbial communities from Loxahatchee National Wildlife Refuge, Florida, United States - Lox_Sample_4.1 | ecosystem: Environmental > Terrestrial > Soil > Wetlands | place: USA...
CATCCGCCAGACCTCGCGCTCGAAGGCATCCAGCGCCTCGTTCAGCGCCAGCCCTGCGTCGGGACGGGTCCGAGCCGCCACGATCTCCTTGCCGCGCGCCTGACAGGTGATGCGAACCCCCTGCCCGCCGTGTCGATGGTGCCCCGTCGGGCGCGCCGTGATGCGCACGTCGATCAGGTCGGAGTGATCACGGGCGAGCTCTTCGAGCCGCGCTTCCGCGACGCGGCGCTGCTCTTCCCGAAAGGTTTCGGGCTCGACCCAGTGCAGGTTCATGTGAAGATCCATTTCTCGTGAGCCGAACGGCCGTCCGGCGCTGGAAGAGATCCAGTAGCAATCCGCGTGCCACCTCGCCGCGTGCTCGGCCTGGGGAAGAGGGCGGTGCGCCTCAGCGATCTGCGTGCGCTCCCGACACCCTCACGGACGCCGAGCTGAGGAGCTGCGCGACACACGCCGACGTGCTCCCATTCGGATGCGGGAGGCGCGCGGTGGATCGCGACCGGGGAGCCCTGGAACGGAGCGAGCGCGTCGGATCGGCGCCCAGCGCCCGGTTCGCCTCGCTGCGCTTCCTAGGCGCCGCGCGCACGGTCACGGGGAGCCGCTTCCTGGTCGACACGCCGCGTGCGCGCGTGCTCGTGGATTGTGGCCTCTTCCAGGGCCTCAAGGACCTGCGCCTGCGGAATTGGGAGCCCTTCCCGGTCGAGGCACGGAGCATTCATGCGGTGTTGCTGACGCACGCCCATCTCGACCACTCGGGCTACCTGCCCGCGCTCGTGAAGCAGGGCTTCGCGGGCCCGATCTTCTGCACGGCCAACACCTTGGCGCTGTCCCGCATCCTCCTGCCTGACAGCGGGCGGCTGCAGGAGGAGGACGCGAGCTATGCCAATCGCAAGGGCTTCTCGAAGCACGAGCCCGCCTTGCCGCTCTACACCGAGGCCGATGCGGAACGCGCGCTCGCCAGCTTCCGCGCGGTCGCCTTCGACGCGGCGGCCGAGGTTGCGCCGGGCGCCCGCGCGACCTTCACGCGCGCGGGTCATATTCTCGGGTCGGCGTCGGTCCGCATCGCGATCGAAGGCAGCCGAGCTGAGGACGTGCTCTTCTCGGGCGACCTCGGACGGCCGCGCCATCCGGTCCTGCTCCCGCCCGAGCCGCCCGGCCGCTGCGGGACGTTGCTGGTCGAGTCCACCTACGGCGGCCGCCGGCACGACGAGGCGGCCTCCGAGACGGCGCTTGCCGGCGCCATCGTGCGCACGACCGAACGCGGGGGCGCCGTCGTGATCCCCGCCTTCGCGGTCGACCGCACGGAGGTGCTGCTGCTCGCATTGCGCCGGCTCGAGGCTGCCGGTCGCATTCCGCACCTGCCCGTCTACATGGACAGCCCGATGGCGCTCGCATCGATGCGCGTCTACGAACGAGCCGTCGCGGTCGGTGACCCCGAGATCCGACCCGAGCTCCGCGGACAGGGCAACCCCTTCGATCCCGGCGACCTCATCGAGGTGCGCGACGTCGCGGCCTCGAAGGCGATCCACGACGCGAAGCTGCCCTTGATCATCGTCTCGGCCTCGGGAATGGCGACGGGTGGGCGCGTGCTCCACCACCTGGCGCGGCGCCTTCCCGACCCGCGCAGTGCGATCGTGCTGGTGGGCTACCAGGCGGCGGGCACGCGCGGGCGCTCGCTTCTCGAAGGCGTGCCCGCTCTCAAGCTGCTGGGCCGATACGTGCCCGTGCGGGCCGAGATCGTCGACGCCGGCGGCTTCTCGGTGCACGCCGACGAACGCGAGATCTTGGACTGGCTGGCACAAGCGCCCGCGCCGCCTCGGGTCGCCTTCGCCGTCCACGGCGAACCCGAGGCGGCGTCGGCCTTGCAGCGCGCGCTGGTCCGAGAGCGCGGCTGGACAGTCGTCGTGCCTCGGGATGGCGAGCGCGTGCAGCTCGATTGATCCGCGCGCAGCGGACCCTGGGTCGTGGCGCGCCTCGCGCCCTGAGACACCATTCCGCCCATCCGCGAGCGGGCCGCGGCCGATCCCCGGGCTCCGCGGCGATCGGAGGAGGCTCGATGTTCCGGCTGCGCGACCTCGGCATCGACACGTTCAACGAGCCGGTTGTATTCATCCACGAGAGCGCCGTCGAGGCCGGCCAGCTCGGGTTTCGCCCGCTGGACCGCGTCCGCGTCGTCGGAACACACCCCGGTGCGGGCACCCGCTGCGAGCTGGACGCGGTGCTCAACTTCGTCGCTGATACCTTCCTCGCTCCAGACGAGATCGGACTCTCGCGGCTGGCCTTTCGCGACCTGCGGCTTCCGGCCGGCACACAGGTGACGGCGACGCTTGCGCCCGCGCCGGCGAGCGTCGACCTCGTGAGGCGCAAGCTCGCCGGCGAGCGGCTCGACCGAGCGGCATTCGACGCCATCCTCGGCGAGGTCGTGCAGCGACGCTACTCGAAGGTCGAGTTGGCGATGTTCGTGCTGGCCTGCGCCCTGCGGCGCCTTAATGAGGGAGAGCTCGTGGCCTTCACGCGCTCGATGATCGGCTGCGGCGCACGGCTCGACTTCGGTCCGGGGCCGATCGCCGACAAGCACTGTATCGGCGGGATTCCGGGCAACCGCACCACGCTGATCGTGGTGCCGATCCTGGCGGCGCTCGGAGTCCGGGTGCCGAAGACGTCGTCGCGTGCGATCACGAGCCCGGCTGGGACGGCCGACACGATGGGCGTGTTGGCCGAGGTGGCATTACCGCCCGAGCGGCTGCGCGAGGTGGTAGAGCGAACGGGAGGCTGCATCGCGTGGGGCGGGGCTCTGGACCTCGCACCGGCCGACGACATCATGATCACCGTGGAGCGACCGATGGGGATCGACACCGAGGCGCAGATGGTGGCTTCGATCCTGGCCAAGAAGAAGACGTCCGGGGCCACACACGCTCTGATCGACGTGCCGTTGGGCGGAACCGCCAAGGTGCGCACCGTCGCGCAGGCCCAGTACCTGGCCGCCCTGTTCCACGCCGTGGCGCGCGCCATCGAGCTCGAGGTCGAAGTGGTGACGACCCACGCCGAGACGCCGATCGGTCGCGGCATCGGGCCGCGGCTCGAGACGATCGACGTGCTCGCGGTGCTGCGGAGGGCCTCCGACGCACCGGTGGACCTGCGGGAGAAGTCGCTCTACCTCTCGGCGCGAATCCTCGAGCTGGTCGGCGCGGTGCCGCCTGACGAAGGCTACCGACGGGCCCGCGAGGCGCTCGACTCGGGCGCCGCGGAGCGCAAGCTCGAGGAGATCGTGGCGGCACAGGGACGCCGCGCGCCGGTGCCCGAGGCGCTGCACCGCTGCACCATTGCTGCGCCCGCCGATGGTCGAATCGGTGCCATCGACTGCTGGGCGATCGCCAAGGTCGCCAAGCTGGCAGGTGCTCCGGCGAGCCCCGCGGCCGGCGTCTGGGTGATGCAGGGTCTCGGCCAGATCGTGACCCGAGGCGAGCCGATCTACGAGATCCACGCGCAGACCGCAGAGCAGCTCGCCTTCGCTCGCGAGTTCGCCGCAGTGCACCCGGAGATCTTCGTGTTCGGCTACTGACCGGATGCGGTGCTGGGCTGGAGGGACCTCAGATACTCCAGGAGGGCGAGGATCTCACCGCGCACCGTCTCGTCGGGCGTCACGCCCTCCGCGATCGGCTTTCCGAGCCAGCGGCCCCATACAGGCATCTCGCGTGTGCCGTGGGCGGGGGGGACGAAGCGGCCGTCTACGAAGGCGGCGATCTCGTCGTCCGGGAAGCGGCCGCCGCGCCGCGCTGCGATTCCCGTGAGGTCGCTCGGCGCAGTGTTGAGCACGTCGCGGAAGGGTCCGTCGCCGCGGCCTGATCGTCCGTGGCAGACGGCACAGTATCGGACGTAGAGACGCTCGCCCGAGACGACGAGCGGCGGGAGCGGCGGTTTGGCCTTCTGCGGCTGCGCGTCTTGCGCCAGTGCCAGCGCGCAGAGGAGGGCGGTGACGGCTGCCGCTCCCTTCTCGAGCCGATCCGTGAACCTTGCGCAGCGCTTGTCGTGAAGCATGGAGACCCCTCTGCAGAGCCGGCGCAGGTGTGGCGGCGTCGGCGACCTCGAACCCGCGTCCATCGTAACGCGTTGGCGCTCGTGTCTCGGAATGACGTCGGCGCTCGTGTCTCGGAATGAGGCAGGGTGGCGCACGGCTGCGCACGCTCGCCCCACTCACACGGCGGACCGGAGAGCGCACCTTCACCCGGGGACAGTACCTCGCTCCATTGGCATTCCCGCGACGGCACGCCGGCTGCAAGACGCTCTCTCAAAATACGAAGATGCCGCGACGCGGCGAAGGAGGAGCGATGACACAAGCGAAGAGCGCGAGGGGTGACGGGCGGGCCGCGGCCAAGAGGCTCGTGGATCTCGTGCAGAAAGAGGTCGACGATGGGGCGAACAGTGTGGAGGAGATCCACAAGGCGATCGCGAACCTCCCCCTCGATATCCTCGAGCGACTCGACATCTTTGAGGAGACAGTGAAGGGCGTCCGCAAGGTCCAGGAGGCCAGGCTGGGCGCCATCTACGACGTGATCCGCAAGGTCAACGAGGAGGTGGGCAAGCTCGCGAAGGAGATTCTGGCGCGTCCACGCGCGCCCAGGCCGGCGCACCGGAAGGGAGTGCACGCGCATCCAGGATGAGTCCGGGCTGGGTCCAGCCTCGATATCGATCTTCGAATCTCGCTCTCTGCCGGGCGCCACCCACTTCGGGGCTGATCGAGTGTCCGGACGAGATCGCGGACGCCGTCGAGCGCTACCTCCCCGATGCGCTGCGCATCCCGGCGCCTGCCCCTCACGAGCACGCGCCGCGCCCCGTCGCCGCGCGGGCGCGGGGCGCTCGTGCAGCGAATTCTAGCCCGCGACGAAGCGCGCGACGTCGTCCCAGAGCGCCTCGAAGCGCTTGCGGTCGAAGGCGCTCCCGGTAGCGAGCCAGTCGACGTGGCGCGGCTCGCGGGCGGGGTCATCGAAGTGTCCGAGCACGTCGAGGTGGTCGGCGCGGGCGGCGTGCACGATGCGTCCCCAGACCTGCGAGCGTGTCGGCACGATCCCGTCGTTCGCGCGGGCGTCGGGTACGCGTCCGAATGCGTGCTGCAGCGCGCGCGCCTGGGCGCGGTTCGTGCGCGGCGCCCGGCGGTGCGGCGTCGCCGCAGCGAGCCGGTAGAGCCCTCCGTAGACGGCGCGACTCAGCTGGGCGGCCGGATCGAGACCGGCGGCGATTCTCGAGCGCACGCTCGGGCGCGCGGCCTGCGCGACGACCGAGCCGCAGCGGACCCCTGGACGCGCCGCGACGGACGCGTTGAAGAGCTCCATCGCTTCGGGTGCGAGCTGGAGGAGCAGCGCCTGGTCGCGAACCACCGCGCGGAGCAGCGCACGCACCGCGCGCCGGCGCCCGACCGTGAAGTCCTCGAGCAGCCGCCCGAACACCTCGTCGAGCAGCTCGCTGTTGAGGACGCCCTCGTCGAGCCGCGCCGCGAGGCCGGCGACCCGAAGCAGCACGCCGATCGGAAGCTGCCCGAAGCGCAGCAGGTGGATGGTCGCAAGCGAGAGCATCTGCAGCAGCCGTTGCCCGCGCAGCGTGGCGAAGAACGAGGCGAGCGGCGTGCCGCGGTGCGGCGTCACCAGCGTCACCACGCTGCGCACGCGTCGGGCCAGCTGCTCTGGCTTGCTGCGGGTCGGCAGCGATACGCCCGGCGCGATCAACAGTCGCGCGTCGAGCCCGCCGCTCGAGTGGCCGATCAGGTGGAGAGGGGAGGCGCCGCGAGGGGCGGTTGCCGCGATCGCCTCGGCGAGCTGCGCCGCGCGCTCGGGCAGCGAGGCAGTCGGGTGGGCGCGCACCACGTGGATGCGCGCCTCGATGCCGTGGGTCGCGAGCCGTGCGGCGAGGATGCCGCGCACGTGCCCGAAGTAGGTGATCTGGCCCAGATTGGCGAAGCCGAAGAAGCCCGGGACCAGGTAGACGTGCTGCAAGGTCTCCTCTCCGAGGCCGGCTCCGCTAGACGCTGATCAGTGTCCCCGCATCGCCTGCGAGGAGGTGGGCGGCGTCACCGAGCGCGCCGATCGCGGCGGGACGGCCGGTGCGCTCGACGAATCGGCACGCGGCTTCGACCTTCGGTCCCATCGAGCCGGGCGCGAAGCGGCGGGCGCGCAGCTGGCGGGGCGTCGCGCGGCGCAGCGGGCGCTGCGCGGGCGCGGGCCAGTCTTCGTAGATGGCGGCTACGTCGGTCAGCAGCAGCAGCGCGTCGGCGCCGAGCTCGCTCGCGAGCAGCGCCGCGGTCAGGTCCTTGTCGACGACGGCCTCGACGCCGCGCAGCGCCCCGCCGGCGGTCACCGCGACGGGGATGCCGCCGCCGCCAGCGCAGATCACCACGACGCCGGCGCACACGAGCCGACGGATCACGCCGAGCTCGCGGATGCGGCGTGGCTCGGGCGACGGGACCACGCGGCGAAAGCCGCCTGGCACCGCGGCGATCGACCAGCCCCGCCGGCGCGCGCGCGCCAGCGCTTGCGCTCGCCCTTCATAGAGCGGGCCGATCGGCTTGGTCGGCGTGCGGAACGCCGCTTCGCCAGGGTCGACCTCGACCTGCGTCAGCAGCGTTGCGACCTCGCGGCCGGCCAGGAGCGGCGCGAGCTCCCGCTCGATCAGATAGCCGATCAGGGCCTCGCTCTCGGCACCGAGCACGTCGAGCGGGTCGGGGCGCGCCCCGCCCGCGACTGCCTCGGCCTGCAGCGCGAGCCAGCCGATCTGCGGACCGTTGCCGTGTGTCACGACCACGTCGTGGCGCGCGGCGAGCTCGGCGACGGCGACGGCCGCGATTCGCACGTTGGCGCGCTGCACCGACGCGTCGGTGCGCCCGCCCGGAGGCAGCAGCGCGTTTCCGCCGAGTGCGATCACGACGGCCAAGCGGACCCCTCGAGGGCGCCGTCGAGCAGGGCCGACAGGACTGCCACCTCGGTGTGCAACCGGTTCTCCGCCTGGTCGAAGACGACGGAGCGCGGGCCGTCGACCACGTCGGCCGCGACTTCCTCTCCGCGGTGCTGCGGCAGGCAGTGCATGAAGATCGCGTCGGGTCGGGCGACCGAGAGCAACGCCGCATCCACCTGATAGGGCCGCAGTGCGGCGAGTCGCTCCGCGCGCTCGGCTTCGGGGTCGCCCATCGATAGCCAGGTGTCGGTATAGACTGCGTCGGCGCCGCGCACCGCGGCGCGCGGGTCGCCTCCCAGCTCGAGCGCCGCACCGGTCGCGCGACCCAGCCGGGCGGCGCCGGCGACGACCGCCGGATCGGGCGCGTACCTCTCCGGCGTCGCCACGGCGAGGCGCATGCCCGCAAGCGCCGCCGCCTCGATCAGGCTGTGTGCCACGTTGTTCCCGGCGCCGACGTAGGCGACCCGCAGCTTCCGCAGCTCGCCGCACCGCTCGCGCAGCGTGAGCAGGTCCGCGAGGCTCTGGCAGGGGTGGTGCGCATCGGTGAGCGCGTTCACGACGGGGATCGTCGACGCCTCGGCGAAGCGCTCCACGTCTGCGTGGGCATAGGTGCGCACCACGAACGCGCGCGCATAGCGGCTCAGCGTGCGCGCCGTGTCCTCGATCGTCTCGCCGCGGCCGAGCTGGAGATCTCCCGGACCGACGCCGATCGGAGTCGCCCCGAGCCGGGCGACGGCGGTCTCGAACGAGATCCGCGTGCGCGTCGAAGGCTTGTTGAAATAGAGCACCACCGTCTCGGAGCGGAGGCGTTCGCGCGCGCGGTAGGGTTCGCGCTTGAACGCGGCTGCGAGGCTGAGCAGCCGTGCGAGGTCGGCCGGCGAGAGATCGCTCGTGCGCAGCAGGTGGCGGAGCATCGACTAGCGGCTCGCCGCGCCGCGGGGATGCGCCTCGAGGAAGGCGTCGACGATCGCGCCGAGACCCGGCTCGTCGACTTCCTCGAGCTCGTAGCGCACGCGGAACACGGGCTTCTCGAGTCCGAGCGCGGCCGCCAGATCGATCGGCGTGCCCGAGACGACGACGTCCGCCGCCGATTCCTCGATGGTGCGCCGCAGCGCCGCCCGCTGTGGGTCGCCGTACCCCATCGCCGGCAGCACGCGACCGATGTGCGGGAAGGCGGCGAAGACCTCGGCGATCCCTGGGGCGGCACTCGCGCGCGGGTCGACGATCTCGGCCACGCCCGCATGCGCGGCGGCGACGTACCCCGCTCCGTAGGACATTCCGCCGTGCGTGAGGGTCGGGCCATCCTCGACCACCAGCACGCGCCGCCCGCGCAGTGCGGCAGGCTGCTCGAGGCGGGGCGGCGACGCGGTGCGCACGAGGCGTGCGCGCGGATTGAGCGCCCGCACGGCGTCGGCCAGACGCTGCACGTCGGCGCTCGCTGCAGCGTCGACCTTGTTCACCACCACCACGTCGGCCATGCGCACGACGCTCTCGCCCGGGTGGTGGGTCGCCACCTGGTCGGGCCGCAGCGCGTCCACGAGCGCCAGGTGCAGATCGGGCCGCACGAACGGGAAGTCGTTGTTGCCGCCGTCCCAGACGAGCACGTCCGCCTCGGCCTCGGCGCGCGCCAGGATCTCCGCGTAGTCGACGCCCGCGAACACGATGGCACCCGCGGCGACGTACGGCTCGTACTCCTCCCGCTCCTCGATCGTGCAGGCCGCGTCGAGGTCGGCGCGTGACTCGAAGCGCTGGACGCGCTGGCGCTCGAGCTCGCCGTAGGGCATCGGATGCCGCAGCGCCGCCACCCGTCGGCCCGCGCGCGCGAGCCGCCGCGCGATCCAGCGCGCCGTCTGCGACTTGCCGCAGCCCGTGCGCACGGCGGACACCGCGATCACGGGAACGCGCGACGTCAGCATCGTGGACCGCGGCCCATGGAGGACGAAGTCGGCGCCACAGGCCAGGGCGCGCGAGGCGAGGTGCATCGCGTCCGCGTGCGACAGGTCGCTGTAGGCCAGCACGACGCGCGCGACCGCGTGCCGGCGACAGAGCGCCTCGAGCTGCTGTTCGTCCTCGATCGGGATGCCGGCCGGATAGAGGGGCCCGGCGAGCGATGCCGGATAGCGCCGGTGCGAGATCCCGGGAATCTGCGCCGCCGTGAAGGCGACGACCTCGCACGCGGAGTCATGCCGGTACACGACGTTGAAGTCGTGGAAGTCGCGCCCCGCGGCGCCGAGGATCAGGATCCGCTCGCGTGCGCTGCCGGTCGCCATCGGACTCCCTCGCTATACACCATTGCCATTCTACCTTGACTGGCCATCAGCACCTCACGCCGCCGGGCCCGTCTCGCCATCGGACTGCTCGCGAACCAAGGGTTGACACTCGCGACGCCGCCGCCACGATCCACCTCGCGCTCCACTTCGGCTGCAACTTCCTCGACGCCTCCGACATGTACGGGACTTGCAATGACGAGGATCTGGTCGGGAAGGCGGTGAAGGGCCGCCGCGACCAGTTCGCGATCGCCACCAAGTGCGGCATCACCCGCGATCCCGCGAACTCGATCGAGCTTAGGCGGTTCAAGTGGGGATTGCGCGAGAGGAGGCGTTACGACGACTTCCAGGCGGGCGAGAGCGGGCCGCTGGGGCGGGCGCGTTGAGGACCGAGGCGAGCGCTCCCGACCGGAATGATGACGGGCGCCGGCGCATCCTCGTTCCGGCCGAACGGAGCGTCGTTGCCGGGGGCGCCGTCGCGCTGGCCCTCGCGATCCTTTGGGCCGACTGCTTCGTGCTGAGCCTCCGCTCGGCGCTCCGGGACGCCGGCATGTTCACGGTGATCGTCTCCGCGGGCGGCAGCGCCGATCTTCCGCCCGTCGTCACCGGCTTCTCGTTCTTCTCGCTGGAGTCCGGCGCAAGATCGGGACTGCGACCGGGCGACAGGCTGCTGCGTCTGGGCGACGTGGATCTGCGGGGCGTCGGGCGTCTCGGCTTGCGCGGTGCCGCGGCCGAGGTGGCCGCCGCGCGCCACGACGGCCGGGTCGCGGCCGTCTTCGAGCGCGATGGCGGCGAACGCGGCGAGACGCTCGTGCCGCTCTATCGGTACGCGAGGTTGTGGCCGCTCGTCGCCGCATCCTCGGTCTTCGCGCTCACAGGATTGCTGCTGCTCGCGCGGGCGCGCGCCGATCCGTCCGGGGTCGCCCTCGCCCCGGGTGCTCCTCTGCTTCGCCCTCGTGCTCGGCGCCAACACCTTCGGCGCGAGCCGCCCGGAGGTCTACGCATCAGTCGCCGTGCTCGTCCTCTCGGCCACGCTGGCGGGGCCGCTGTCACTGCGCACCATCGCGGCTCTCCCGCCCGCGCGCCCGCGAAGAGCCTCGCCGCGCGAGTCGGCCCGTGGGCCTTCGCGGTGTTCGGCCTCCGCGATCGCTGTCGGAGAGCTGCCCGTGGAGGAGGCGAGAGGCCGCGAAGCTCTCGGTGGGAGTGGGGATTGCGACGGGCGAGGCGGGCCCGGTCATCTCGCTTTTCGCGCGCTGAGCAGCGCGTCCGGATTGACCCCGCCGCCGGTGCAGCCGAGACTGCCCCGGGCCCGCAGGGCCGGTGGAGGCGCCTGATGACGCTTGAGGATCTCGCGAACGTCGGTCAGGTCGTGAGCGCGCTCGCGGTGGTCATCTCGCTCGCATACCTCGCGCTCCAGGTGCGCCAGAACACGGCGTCCCTGCGCAGCGACGCCTATGGGCGCGCCCTCGATCGCATCTCCGAGATGCAGGGCCGCTTCGCATCCG
>Ga0335082_10009249_pt1 | contig 10710 bp, 9 predicted proteins | sample Lox_Sample_41_FD_206718 | JGI IMG/M metagenome (GOLD analysis project Ga0335082, IMG submission 206718) | Soil microbial communities from Loxahatchee National Wildlife Refuge, Florida, United States - Lox_Sample_4.1 | ecosystem: Environmental > Terrestrial > Soil > Wetlands | place: USA: Florida...
TCGAGAAGGGCAGGATCATCGCCTACAAGCGGCCGCGCGGCCACCCGGGCCGGCGGGCCCGGGCCAGCTGACTCGGGCCAGCTGACATACCGGCCTGCTGACACCGGGGGGTTCAGAGGCCATAGTAAGTGCCGAACGGGCTGCTACTCGCCCCGGCACGGGAGGACCATGCCCGCGATCCTGGAGCCGGTCGCGGCCTAGCGATCCTGGTCGGCTCTGGCGCTGGTCCCGTCCCGGATCTCGATCGCCTGGTCCACCCCGAGCAGGGTGAGCGCCCGGGCCACCACCGGCTGCGGGCGCGCCAGCTCCAGGCCGCCGCCCCGGTCCTTCAGCGTCCGGCCGGCCAGCACCAGCGCCCCGATCACCGAGGAGTCGGCGAAGCGCAGCCCGGACAGGTCCACGGTCAGGTGCCGTGCGCCGCTGGCCAGCTGGGCGGTCAGCGCCTCGCTCAGCTCCGCCACGTTGGTGACGTCAGCCTCTCCGGACAGCGTCACCACCGGGCCGGATCCACCGGCGGCCACCGAGATCTCGAGCAGGCTCACACGGTGGTGATTACCACACCACGCGGAGCGTCACAACACCGGCCTTCCGCGATCACCGGGCGTCATCTCGCATGACGACGCGTCCGGCGGGTAGAAGAGCCCGCGTTGCCTGGGGGCCCGGGGCGGAAAGGGTGATCTGCGTGAGCGTGATGAGCCTGGTCGCGGGGGCGTACCGGTGATCGCCGTGCGGCCGGTGCCGGGGCCGCGCTACGGTTTGGTGCGTAGCGGGGGTTACGATCGCGCCCGGAGGCGCGGATTCCGCGCTGGTGGAGGTGGCGCAGTGGCGGTCGGCGCCGACGCTCAGATCACGGACCTGACGGCGGACGACCACGCATGCCTGACGTTCGGCGAGCCGGAAGAGCGGTCCGACCTCACCGCGGCGTTCGTCCGCGACGGGCTGGCCAGCGGGCTGAAGGTCGTCTGGATCAGCGATTCGGCGCCGCAGCGGGCCAGCGCGGAGCTGGCGCGGCGCGGGATCGCGGTGGAATCGGCGCTGGCGGCCGGGCAGCTGGCCACGGCGGAATGCGAGGGCCGCCTGCTGTCCGGGCAGGAGTTCGGCGCGGGTCGCGCGATGGACTGGCTGACCAGCCAGATGGCCGCCTGCCAGCGGGAAGGGTTCCCCGGCCTGCGGGTGGCGGTCGACATGAGCTGGGCGCTGCGCCCGGTGACCGGGGTGGAGCAGTTGCCGGACTTCGAGGAGGGCGTGGCGGCGGCGCTGGGCGGCACCACGGTCTCGGTGCTGTGCCAGTATGACCGGGAGGGGTTCGATCCGGTCACGCTGGCCACGGTGTCGGCCTTCCACACCCGCTCGGTGGCGGCGGCGACGTACTACGCCGACGCGGTGCTGCGGATCTGCCGCCAGTACGCGCCGCCCGGCATCCGGCTGGCCGGGGAGATCGACTACCAGCACGCGGAGCATCTGGCCCTGGCGCTGACCGAGGCGATCAGGTTCGAGGGCGACATCACGGTCAGCATGACCGCGCTGAGGTTCATCGACGGCTCGTGTGCCCGGATGATCGTGGACGCCGCCACGGGGCTGGCCCCGTCCCGGACCATGGTGCTGCGCTGCCATCCCGGCATCGCCGCTCCGTTCGAGTTGCTCGGCGCGGGCGACATGGCTGGCGTCAGCCTGGTGAGCACGCATGACCGATGACGCCAGGCACCGGCTGCGGCCGGGCGTGAACATGGCGGCCGGCGACGCCGGGCCCCCGGCCCTCGATCAGGTCTTCGACGGCGATTCGCTCTACGCGCTGCGGGCGGCGGTGGCGGCGCACGGCTCGCAGGCCGGCCTGTCCGAGGGCCGCACCAGGGACCTCGTCCTGGCGGTGCACGAACTGGCCGCCAACGCGGTGCGCCACGGGGCCGGGCAGGGCCGGCTGCGGCTCTGGGCCGCCCAGGACGTGGTGCGCTGCGAGGTCACCGACGAGGGCGCGCCGGGTGAGGCGGACGCGGGGGGAGCGGCAGGCGCGGAGCGGTGGCAGGCCGAGCCCGGCCACGGGCTGTGGCTGGTCCGCCGGATCGCCGACTCGGCCAGCGTTCAGTCCGGCGCGTCCGGTACCGTCGCCGCCGTGATCTTCCGGCGGGTGCGGTCATGACCGCTTGATGACGCCGGACGGCTGGATACGGGCCGCGCTCGCGCCGAAGTCCGCCGAGGACAGCCCGGCGACAAGGGAGACGGCGCCGCCGCCGGGTACCGGGCGCCCGGCCCCGGTGAGCTGGACCGGGTAGAGGCGGGCCTGCTCGAACCGGCCGGACGAGGACAGCCGCACCCGGAGGATCGCGCTCATGGTCAGGTCGCCGTGGACCGAGAAGTTGTGGTAGCCGGCGAAGTTCCCCAGGCTGTAGGCGATCAGGTGGCCCTTGTAGAACTGCAGGCCGCGCAGCACGTGCGGGCCGCTCGCGATCACCAGGCTGGCTCCGGCGTCGATCGCCATGTGCGCGAAGGCCTCGGGGTTGCCCCGGTCCTCGCCCAGGAAGATCTCCTCCCGGCCGGTCACGTGGTCGGCGTCGGACCCTTCCGCGCCGGCATGCATGTACACCACGACGATCCGCGCCGTGCGGGCGGCCTGCCTGATCAGCGCGCGGGCGGCGGGCAGGTCGAGGAGGCTCGCAGTGTAGCCGTATGGCGCGAACGCCACGAACGTGACCGGGACCCCGTTGGCCCGGACGCGGGTGATCTCGCCGGGCAGCCCGGTCTGGGCCATGCCCGCCGCGTGAATGGACCGAACGGTCTGGGCCTGGCCCGCGGCACCGAAGTCGTGGGAGTGGTTGTTGGCGTCGTTCAGGACCGTGAATCCGGCCCGCTTGAAGTAGCGCGCGTAAGACGGCGGGTTCCGGAAGGCGAAGCAGTCCGCGGACGGCCCGGCGCCGCATTTGCTGGCCGTGGACGTGGTGAGCGTGCCCTCCAGGTTTCCGAAGACGATCTGGGCGCCGTGCGTGAGGGCCGGCTCGACCGCCTCGAAGTAGCCCGCCGGATCCGGCGGCAGGACGGGCGTGATGCCGAGGATCGTGTCGCCGACGGCGGTGAGCGTCACCGAGGCCCCGGCCGTCGACGTCCGCGGCCGCGCGGTCGGCCGGGGGGTTGCGGGGCTGGTCGCCAGCGTGGCGGCCGGGGTGGCGGAACTGGTCGGCTCGGCGGTCGGCGAGAACACCGTACCGCTGGAGGTAGGGCCGGAGGAGCAGGCGGAAATGACCAGCGCCACGGCCGGGGCGAGGATCGCGAAGAGCCTGCTGCGCCGCATGCGCCTAACTTAGCCCGGAAAGGGCCTACCTGCGGGGACGTTGAGCCTGACGGCGATTCAGGCCGGACAGGACGGCACGATATGGTGGCGTCCATTGACACCGAGGCGCTGCGGCGCAGGTACGCCGAAGAGCGGGACAAGCGGCTTGGACCTGGGGTTCCGCACGGTCGAGCCGTCGCGGCAGGCCGAGGACGCCTGGGTGAAGCTGCTGCTGTCCGGACCGGGCAGCATGATCGGCGGACCGGACTGCACACCCGGCTACTACAACAACGAGGGCCAGGACACGGCCTCGTTCCTCGGCCGCGGCTACCCCTACGGGCCCAGCGCGTACTTCGCCTACATCGACACGTGGCGCACGTCCGGCACGTTCGGCGGGCTGGAATTCCGGCAACGACGGCGACCGCAGGCGGCCGCTCCATCAGCCGCTCGCGGCGCATTAGTCCGGCGCGGCTTCTCGTCGACAACCACGACGATGTCACATCGTGGTGCACCTGACCACGACGATGTCCCATCGTCGTGGTTGCGCTCCAAGCCCAGGTGCAACAAATGTGCCTGAGGTGACCAGCGTGACAGTTCAACGGAGCCCTCACCGCGCCAGGCTCGCGATCAGGGGACAGTTTCGCCGGGGAGCGTGGCCGTAATCGGCGGAGTGTTACGAATTCCGGGAGTATTTGTAAGTTTACGGGCGATCTTGCTGGTTTAGAGTGTCCCATTCTGGGCAGTGGGTAACGCGGCACCGGCCGCGCGCACAGGCCGGGCGTTTCCAGATCCGTGTTGGGCCAGATCCGTGATGCGGAGGTAGCGCCATGCGGCGGCTCCTGTTCCTGGTAACGATCATCGCTGTCCTGTGCACCGCCGCGGCGACCTCTGCCGCCGCTCAGCCCGCGGCTCATCGGGCCAGAGCCGGCCTGGGGGGTGCCGCTTCCGGCGGCGTGTCCGCGACCCGGGCAGTGCCGGTGCTGCCCGGGTCGCGGACGGCGGCCGGCCCCACGCTCTCGGTCAGCTCGAACCTCACCAACCGGCGGTACGCGGCGTCCGGGGACCGGGCCTACGACCTCGGCAGCGAGGACGGCCGGTATCCGGCCACGGGCTTCCACACCCGGGGCGAGATGGGCGGCATCTGGACGCCGCCGGTCAAGCTGCTGGACGGCATCTGGTTCGGCATCAACGGCCAGTGGATCGGCCCGGCCACCACGTTCAGCTCCGGCTTCGGCTACGTGCAGATGGCCCTGCCCGCGACGGGCGGGGTCCAGCTGACCCGGACGGACTTCGCGCCCGACGGGCGCCGCGCGGTGGAGTTCGGGCTGACGCTGACGGCCGGGTCGCAGGCCGCGAACGTGAGCCTGAACGTCGACGCCCACTCCGAGCTGATGAGCGCCTACCCGTGGGGCTTCACCACGCCCGACCAGACCACGTTCAACCTGCCCGACCGGGCCTCGTTCAACGGGAAGCAGCTGGTCTTCACCGATTCCGGGACTCCGCCGGCCGCCAACGCGCCGGCGCACGACTGGGCCGCGATCGTCGGCGCCACCGGCCTGGACCCGGCGTCCGGGAAGACTGGTGCTGGCTTCCGCGGGCCCCAGGACCCGCCGGTGATCTGCCCGGTCGGCTCGGAGCCGGACAAGTTCCGGTGCGATGACACGGCCTACGGCCAGGGCGCGGGCGGTGAGCTGAGCTACCCGGTCAGCGTGCCCGCGGGCACCAGCCGGACTGTCTGGTTCACCGTGGCCGGCTCTGACCAGGGCATGTCCGACGCCCAGGCGCAGTTCCAGGCGGCCAGCGCGGACCCGGCCGCCGAGCTCGCCGCGAAGATCGCCGCGCGGCAGCAGCTGAACGGCCAGACGCAGGTGTCGCTGCCCGGTGACCCGGCCCTGGCCCAGTCCGTCACCTGGAGCAAGCAGGACATGGCCGACCTGGTCCAGCAGGCGGACAACCTGAAGATCCGCGACACCGAGGAAGGCACCCTGTACCCGGCGCCGCTGGCGACCGTGCCGAGCATCAGGTACGAGGGCGCCGGCTTCCCCGACTACCCGTGGATGTTCGCCACCGACCAGGAGTACACGGTCTTCGCCCTGCTCGCCGCCGGGCAGTTCGCCACCGCCGAGGACGGCATGCGCTCGCTGGCCCGGGTGAGCGTGATCGCCAACCACGATTCGGGCAAGGTGGTGCACGAGACCGTCACCGACGGCTCGGTCTACTTCGGCCTGAACGATGAGCCGGGCGACATCGACGAGACGGCCAAGTTCCCCGACGCGGTGGCCATGATCTGGCGGTGGACCGGCGACAACGCCTTCCGGGACGAGATGTACGCGTTCACCAAGAAGAACATGCAGTACATGGTCGGCCTGACACCACCGTCACCGCCAGCCTTTCGTGCACCCTGCACGCCGGGGCCACGGTGCCGGCGGGCGCGACGGTCCATAACGTGACGCTGAACGGCTCGCCGGCGCACTACACGGTGCGTGACACCAACGCGGGCCGCGAGGTGCTGGTGTCGACGCCGTGCGGCGGCCAGACCTGGCAGGTGCATGTGGTGGCCGGCTGAGCAGTCACCCCGGCCCGTTCGGGATCATATGGTCTCGACCGTGCCGTTCAGCCGCGCTCGTTCGGCGGCGAAGACGGCCAGGTGGCTGGCCAGTGACTCGCGTGGCCCCGAGGAGATCAGCTCGGGGTTCCCGGCGGCGACGGCGGCGGTGAACGCGTCCATGAGGCCCGCGTCGCCGCCGCCGTGGCCCTCTGCGGCGTTCATCGCGCCGGCCGGCGCGGGGGTGACCGTCCGCTCGGCCCGGGTAAGGAAGTCATAGACCCGGATGGTCTCGCCGTCACCGGCCAGCTCGGCGCGGGTGCCGAACAGCCGGGTGCTGCGGTCGGCGGGCCGGCTGAACGCGGTCATGGTGAACGTGGCCGTGGTCGCGCCGGGAAACTCCAGCGCGACGACCTGATGGTCGACGGCGTCGTTGTCGCAGGCGTAGACGCACCGGCCGTACGGCCCGCTGGCCAGCGCTTCGTCCAGGGCGGCGGGCGAGAAGTCATCGATGACCACGCTCAGCGGCCAGCGGTGCTCGCCCGCCTCGAGCAGGCCGCGGTAGAGCCGCGAGGCCGAATAGGGGCAGCCCGCCTCCACCGAGCAGGCCACGCACCGGTCCGCGGCGCCCGGCGGGCGGTTCGCCGCGGTGAAGTGGGTCAGGCTGCCGAAGCTCGACACCCGCAGCGGCGCCCGGCCCAGGATGTACTGCAGCCAGTCCAGGTCATGGCAGGACTTCGCCATCAGCATGGAGGTCGCCAGGTCGCTGCGCCGCCAGTTGCCGCGGACGTAGGAGTGGGCCTGGTGCCAGAACCCGACCGGCTCCAGGTGCTGGACGCTCATGATGTCGCCGAGCTGCCCGGAGGCCACGATCTGCTTGACGGCGCGGGTGTACGGCGTGTAGCGCAGCACGTGGCCGACGGCCAGCATGACCCCGGCCTTCTCCGCCGCCGCCACGATCCGCCGGCACCCCGCCTCGTCCGGCGCCATCGGCTTCTCCAGCAGGATGTGATAGCCCAGCGCGGCGAACGCCTCAGCCGGCTCGGCGTGCATCCGGTCCTGCGTGCAGATCAGGACCGCGTCGGCCAGCCTGCCGCGGCCGGTCAGCTCCCGCCAATCGGCGGCCACGTTCTCGGTGGGGATGCCATGCTCGGCGGCAAGGCGGGCGCGGCGTGCCGGGCTGGGTTCGGCTACCGCGACGACGGAGGCGCGATCGGGGTGGCGCCGGACCCAACGGGCGTACCCGGCGCCGCGCTGGCCTGCCCCGATGACGATCAGAGAAACCGGTGCCATACCGGTGATCTTCCCTGCCGCCGGCTGGCCAAGTACATCGCATCTGTGTTCTAATAGCTGACACGGGTCGAACACGTGAGCTAGGTCACTGACCACCGTCGCCAGGTCGGGGCCAGCCCGGACTGCCCGGGTCAGGCCATGCGTCAGAGGTGATCACGACGAACAAAGAATTCGAAAACTTTATCGATAGTGACGACGATTGGTTCTCCGACATAGAAACCAAGGTCCTGGATCTCGAGAACGAGATTTCCGAGTGGCGCGAGTCGCGGACCCGCGAGCTCGCCGAGTCGCCGCCGCGCCGCGAACGGGAGATGCTCCGCGCCCGGGGCAACTCGGAGCGAGGACGCAATGATGGCCGGACCTCGGCAACCCGGAGGCGGGCCGGCTCCGGCGCCGGGCACGCCGGGCCCATCCCGGAGCGCCAGCCGCGTCGGAGCACCGATCGAACTCAGGTGCTCATCGACCGCGGGCGGCGCACGGCCCGGCGGCCGCGCTCGCGCCGCGGTTACAAGATCGCCATCGGGATGACGGCCGGCCTGGTGGTGCTCGCCATCGGCGCGATGTTCGTCCTCAGGAAGGGCCCGTCGTGGCCGCCGAGCGTGGCGACGGTACAGAGCGAGATCACCACGGCCTGCCAGAACCCGAACGTCGCCTCGGAACCGAGCCAGGTCAACTTCGCCTGCGGCCAGGACACCAGCCAGATCCTCTGGGTTTTCTCGCTGCTGACGAGCAACGACAACCCCGGCTACGCCGACGCCAAGACCGGCAGGAAGGGGCTCGAGCCCATCACTCCCGCCCAGGGAGGCCAGATCGCCTGGTCGCTGAATCTGCATCATCCCTACGATCCGTTCAGCCCGGTCGACAGCCTGGAGGTGGCGGCGCGGGCCATCAACAACATCATCGGCGGGGCCACGCTGACCGGTACCAACGGCAAGCCCACGGTCCAGCCGGGCCTGGAGAGCCAGCCGGAGAACTGCGCCAGGTACACCGGATCGCCGACCATCATCTCGCGGGCTGGGTTCCCCAGCCGGTGCGCCACCCCGGTGACCAGCCCGCAGGGCCAGGCCGCGCTCGTGGCCGATGTGTACCAGCGGTGGATGCCCGGCGCCACCCCGGTGGCCGCGCAGAACGCAAGCGTGCTGTTCGAGAACGCCGGCCATCCCGGCAACCCGCAGGTGCAGGCCATCCTCAAGACCCTGCCGAGTTCCGGGGGGTAAAGACGGCCATCCTGCATCGGCGGCAGGCGACCGCGCTAGTGAGCCTCAGCACCTGCGGGGCGATGACCGGATTCACCTTCGCCCACGGCACGGTGGCCGATATGACGTCACCGACCAGCGTCCCGGTCCATCTGCTGGCCCGGGACGAGCCGGGCGCGCCCGACTCGCCGGCCTCGCCGGCCTCGCCGGCCTCCTCGGCCTCGTCGCACGACGGTGCGCTGCGGTCGGCGATCGTCAGCGTGGCCCGGCACTACCTGCAGCTGGCGCGGAGCAGGACGCCGGCCGAGATGGAGGCGCTGATCTGGCAGGCGAACAGCATCGACGGCGCCGACCACGGCCAGTCGTGCGCGGCCTTCGCCAGCCTGACCCTGGAGCTGGGCGCCAAGGCGGCGGGCCAGCAGAGCTGGGTGACCGGGGGCGGATCCTATCCGTGGCCCCTGCATCCATGGGCCGACGTCCGCGTCCAGCCCAACCCGGCATCGCCGGACGTGGTCTCGATGCTGCAGGACGCCCAGGCGCATCACCGCTGGCACCCGCTGGGCGACGGCTACCAGCCCCGGCCCGGAGACTGGGTGCTGTTCGACGGGCACGTCGAGGTGCTCACCAGGTATACCGGCGCCGCCCTGTACACCGTGGGCGGCGATTCGCTGCCGGACCTGACCGTGAACGCGCACAAGTTCCCGGCTGCGTTCGGCGCCCAGGGCGTGCTCGGCTTCGTCGACAACGGCGAGCTGGCCAGCGCGGCGAGCCGGTCCGCCGGGGACGGCGGACCGGCGCCGCGGGGTGACGCGGCGGAGGTGCCCGGGCTGGCCTCGCAGCTGACCGGGGCGGCCGCACCGGGCGGCTCCGGGCGGTCCTCGCCGGCCAGCCTGGCCGCGATCCCCGGAGTGCTCGCGGACACCCCGGGCGGCTCGACCGGGCCGCGCGCTCCCGCTTACCGCCGGCACGATCAGCCGTCGGCGGGCGGGCCGGGGACCGCCGCCCAGCAGGCCTTCATCAGCCTGGTGGCGCCGGGGGCGATCGCGGCGGAGCAACGGTACGGCATCCCGGCCGCGGTGACGATCGCCCAGGCTATCGACGAATCGGGCTGGGGGCAGAGCGAGCTCGCGACGGCGGACCACAACCTGTTCGGGATCAAGGGGACCGGCCCGGCCGGCCGTGACACGCGGCCGACGCGCGAGTACGAGAACGGGGCCTGGGTCACCCGCACCGCCTCGTTCCGGGTGTACCACAACGTCGCGGAGAGCATCGACGATCACGGCAGGCTGCTGGCCACGGGCGCGGCCTACCAGCACGCCATGGCCAGCCGCCACCTGCCGGACGCGTTCGCGGCCGCGCTGACCGGCGTCTACGCCACCGACCCCGACTACGGCACCAGCCTGATCGCGCTGATGCGGCTGTATCACCTGTACCGCTACGATTCCGCGACGCCGGCCGCCGCGACGCCGGCGGGGGCGCCGCCGGCGGGGGCGCCGCAGGCGGGGGCGCCGCAGGCGGCAGTGCCGGGCGTCCCGGCTACCGGGGCGCCGGCCGACGGGGGGAGCATTCCGGGGGTGGCGGGCGCCCTGGCCGGCGGCGCGGTGGGGGCGCGCGCGACCCGAAGCGGACGGCGACCGGGACCGCGGATCGCGCCGAGGGGGCCGCTGACGAGCGCGCGCCACTACGTGGCCCGGATTCCGTACCCGGTAGCCGCCGACTTCGCGGCGACGGCCAGGGGCCCGCTGACCCGGGCACGGCCGCTGTATCAGGACGTGGCCGGCCGGGCCGGGATCGGATGGGAGCTGCTGGCGGCCTGCGACTGGATGCAGTGCCAGGCCCGGCCGCGCTACTCGCCGGTGCACGGCGAGAAGCTCGGCACCGCCAATCCCGACGGCACGGTTTTCCGGACCAGGTCAGCGGCGCTGGCGCAGTGCGCCAGCGACCTGATCGAGCTGGCCGACGCCGTGTACCTGATCGACCTGCCCAGGGGGCGCGCCCTGTCGGTGCTGGAGCTGGCCAGCGTGTTCGCCGCGTTCCGGTGGGGCGGGCTGCTCGAGGCGCACGGCATCTCGGCCATGGAGTTCCCGTTCTCGGTGGCCGGCCTGACGGCCCAGCACCTGAAGATGCGCTGGCCCGATATTGACCACCCGTACGCGCCGGACAAGCCCGGAGCGCGGTTCCGGCTGCCGTTCGGGGCGGTTCCCGTGGTGCTGAGCCTCGGTTACCGCGCCGTGGCCTAGGCCGGCGGGGCCAGAGTGCTCGTGCGCGCAACCTGAGGGTCACGCCGTGCCCGCCGGATGGACGAGCCGGCAGGCCACCGAGTCCAGGAAGGTGCCCATGGCCGCCGTGGCGCAGCAGCACACGATCGCCTGATCCAGCAGGGCTCCCGCTCGCGTTGGCGGCGGCCAGTACGT
>Ga0335082_10009250_pt1 | contig 10709 bp, 6 predicted proteins | sample Lox_Sample_41_FD_206718 | JGI IMG/M metagenome (GOLD analysis project Ga0335082, IMG submission 206718) | Soil microbial communities from Loxahatchee National Wildlife Refuge, Florida, United States - Lox_Sample_4.1 | ecosystem: Environmental > Terrestrial > Soil > Wetlands | place: USA: Florida...
CACGCGCACGTTGACCAGCGCCTGCGGATACTTCGCCATGACGCGCTTCAGCTCGCTGAGCGGCCGCTGGCCTTCGATCATGAGGCGCGCCACGGTGAGGCCCGCGAGCACGCCGTCGCCGGTGGTGCTGTGATCGAGGAACAGGAGGTGACCGGACTGTTCGCCGCCGAGGTTGTAGCCGCCGCGCACCATCTCCTCGACGACGTACCGATCGCCGACCGGCACGCGTACGAGGCGCGCGGCGCGCTGACGCAAGGCGATCTCGAGACCGAGGTTGCTCATCACCGTCGCCACCACGGTCTTTCCGCGCAGCGTCCCGTGCGCCAGCATGTCCGCCGCCGCCAGCGCCAGCACCTCGTCGCCGTCGACGACGGCGCCCTGCTCGTCGACCAGCATTGCACGGTCGGCGTCGCCGTCGAGTGCCAGGCCGAGATGCGCCTGCTGCGCGAGCACCGTCTCCTGCAGCTGCCGCGGATGCAACGCGCCGACGTCGCGATTGATGTTGACGCCGTCGGGGTGAGCGCCGATGGCGACCACCACGGCGCCCAGGCTGGCGAACACCTCCGGCGCGACGCGGTAGGCGGCACCGTGGGCGCAGTCGATCACGATCTTGAGGCCGCGCAAGCTGCAGCCGCCGGGCAGCGTGCGGCGCAGGGACTCGGCGTAGCGTGCCGTCGCGTCGTCGAGAACCTGCACCGTACCCACGTCGGCACCCGTCGGCAGGCGGGCGCCGCTGCCGTCTTCGAGCACGAGCCGCTCGATTGCCGCCTCGATCTCGTCGGTCAGTTTGAACCCCGTGAAACCGAACAGCTTGATACCGTTGTCCTGGAAGGCGTTGTGCGAGGCCGAGATCACGACACCGCCGGCGGCGCCGAGCTGCCGGGTCAGCAGGGCGATCCCCGGGGTCGGCAGAACGCCGGCGAGCACGACGTCGGCGCCGGCCGAGCAGATGCCGGCGGCCACAGCGCTCTCGAGCATGTCGCTCGAGCGCCGCGTGTCCTTGCCCACAACGAACCGGCGTGGCGTCGGTGCGGCGGCGCACAACTGCGCCGCGGCGCGCCCCAGGCGCAGGGCGATCTCACAGGTCACCGGCTCGACGTTGGCCGTGCCACGGACGCCGTCGGTCCCGAAGAGCTTGCGCGCCGCCGTCGCGGCGTTCGCCTCAGCGCCCCCGACGTTTGCCACTCTTCCCCTTCCGCAAGACGAGCTGCACCGTCGCCGGATCCGACGACACCAGCTCGACACCGGTCGGCAGGTCGACCGTCGGCTTCACGGCGTACTCTCCCGGATCATCACGTTTGGCGTCGATATAGACGGCACCGTGATCCATCTCAAGCATGTCGACGAGGCGCTTGGGACCGCGCACGGTCACCCGCAGCTGCTCCGGAACCAGTCGCACCGCATAGTCCGCGTTGCGCACCTCGATGGGCACGCGTTTGAACTCACGGCTTACCAACACCTCGTCGATGCGCAGCTGCACGGCCACCCGGCCGGCGCTGAACGACAGGTAGTCGCTCACCGGCTCGAGCGGCAGCTCGCGCTCGATGGTGCCGGCGGTGGCGGTGGAGATATCGACCGCCTCGGTGTTGGCCGCGTGCACGTCGGCCACGTCCGACGCCGGGCCGCTCACCTGCACCGTCTCCGGCGCGACTTTCGTATCGGCCACCTGCAGGTCGGACGGCAGCTTGCCGACCAAGCGCACGTGGACGGGCACCGACTTGTGCGCCGTGCGTTCCAGCTCGAGCGTAACCTGTGACGGATTGATGCGGACCACCTTGACGCCGCGCGGCAGCGACAGCGACTCGGCATCGACGCGGAACACCGCCGGCCCGGGCCGCACGCCGTTGAGGTCGAAGCCCACGGACAGACGATTGCGATCGATGCGGCCGAGCAGCGTGCGGGGGCCGCTCACCCGCAGGTCGACGAAGTCGACGCGCGGGCTGGTGATCACCAGGTGGGCGGGGATGTTGCGCATCTCGAGGGGAACCTTCAGCGACTCCTCGGTATCGCGCTCGCCGAAGTTGACGAAGAACCACAGGCTGCAGGCGATGCCGACCGACAGCAATTTGAGGGGCACGTTGGCGGTAAACACCTTGCGCAGGCGCTCCGGATCGAGCAGGAAGCGGCGCAGCACGCGCCCCACCCGGCGTAGGCGTTCGCTCTCGGGCCACTTCATGCGTTCAGCAACCTTTGCACCGTCGTGCGCAGCGTACCGGCGTCGACGTCGCGCGTAATGCGGCCTTCGCGCACCATCGAGATGGCGCCCTCCTCCTCCGAGATGACCACGACGATGGCATCCGTTTCTTCGGTGAGACCGATTGCCGCGCGGTGTCGCGTGCCGAGCGTCTTGCTGACGTGCGGGTTGGTGGTGAGCGGCAGGAAGCAGCCGGCGGCGATGATGCGGCCCTGATGGATGATGAGGGCGCCGTCATGGATCGGCGACGGCGGCAGGAAGATGCTGGTGATGAGCTCCTTGCTGACCCGCGCGTCGAGCTGGGTGCCCACCTCGATGTACTGGTTGAGCCCCACCTCGCGCTGCAGCACGATCAGCGCGCCGATGCGCTTGCTCGCCAGCGACACGGCGGCGCGAATGATCTCCTCGAGGTCCTGCCCTTGGATACCGGGGGCGCCGCCGAAGAACGGGCGCGAGCCGACCTGAGTGAGGGCGCGCCGGATGTCATCCTGGAAGATGACCACGATGACCAACAGGATCGAGCTGAGGAAGTTGTCGAGGATCCAGTTGAGCGTGTACAGGTCGAAGTACTGCGACGACAGGTAGGTGAGGAAGAGCACCGCCAGGCCGATGAGCATCTGCACCGCACGCGTGCCGCGGATGAGATCGATGATGCGATAGATCAGGAACGCGATGATCCCGATATCGATCACATCCTGGATGCGGAGCGTGGACAGCAGATCGAGCATGGCGGTCCAATCGAGCAGGGGTCCGGTTCTATACGATCATTGCATTCGGTGTATCGACGTTCGCGGCACGTGCCGGCCGGTGCCGGACATCCATCGGCTCAAACAGCTCCGCACAGCGCTGACGCATCCCGCTGAAGTGGAGCCACGAAGCTGGCGAGTTGCTCGGTGCCGGCGCGGGGTGATGCGCTCAGGCACTGACGTCGGCGCCCGCGGCGGTGAGCGGCGCGGAGCCATTGGCACGGCCGTAGGTTCGGCAGATCTCGTCGATCTCGGCGCCGTCGAGGACTTCCTTGTCGAGCAGGGCCTCGGCAATTTTGTGCAGCACCTCGATGTTGTTCGCCAACAGATCCTTGGCTTGCTGATAGCTCTCGCTGATGATGCGGCGCACCTCGGCATCGATTTCCACCGCGGTGTGCTCGGAGTAGTCCTGCAGCTGGGTGAAGTCGCGGCCCAGGAAGATCTGCTCTTCCTTCTTGCCGAAGGTCATCGGCCCGAGTTTGTCGCTCATCCCCCACTCACAGACCATCTTACGGGCCCAGTCGGTGGCCTTCTCGATATCGTCGGAGGCGCCCGTGGTGATGTGGCCGAGGATCAGCTCTTCCGCGGCGCGCCCGCCGAAACGAATGGTGAGGCTGTTGGTGATGTAGTCCTTGGTGTACGAGTGGCGGTCGTCGAGCGGCACTTGTTGCGTCACCCCCAACGCCATGCCGCGCGGGATGATCGACACCTTGTGGACCGGGTCGGCACCGGGCAGCAGCTTGGCCACCAGGGCGTGCCCCGCTTCGTGATACGCAGTGTTGCGACGCTCCTCCTGGCTCATGATCAGGCTGCGGCGCTCAGCGCCCATCATGACCTTGTCCTTCGCCACTTCGAAGTCGGCGTGTGCGACACGATCCCGACCGCGACGCGCCGCGAGCAAGGCCGCTTCATTGACCAGATTCTCGAGATCGGCGCCGGCGAACCCGGGCGTTCCCCGCGCCAGCAACGCGAGGTCGACGTCGTCACCGAGTGGGACGCGACGCGTGTGCACGCGCAAGATGCCCTCGCGCCCCTTCACGTCCGGCCGCGGCACCACCACGCGGCGGTCGAAGCGACCGGCGCGCAACAGCGCCGGATCGAGGACGTCCGGCCGGTTGGTTGCGGCAATCAAGATGACGCCTTCGTTGGTCTCGAATCCATCCATCTCCACGAGCAGTTGGTTCAGCGTCTGCTCGCGTTCGTCATGACCGCCACCCAAACCGGCGCCGCGGTGGCGACCGACGGCGTCGATCTCATCGATGAAGATGATGCACGGCGCGTTCTTCTTCCCTTGCACGAACAGGTCGCGCACCCGCGAGGCGCCCACCCCGACGAACATTTCGACGAAGTCCGAGCCGCTGATCGAGAAGAACGGCACCCCGGCCTCGCCGGCAATGGCGCGCGCCAACAAGGTCTTGCCGGTACCCGGCGAGCCGACGAGCAGCACGCCCTTGGGAATGCGGCCGCCCAGCTTGGTGAACTTCTTCGGGTCCTTCAGAAAGGCGATGATCTCTTCGAGCTCTTCCTTGGCTTCGTCGATCCCGGAGACGTCATTGAACGTCACCTTGTGGGTGTTCTCGCTCAGCAGCTTGGCTCGGCTCTTCCCGAACGACATGGCCTTGCCACCGCCGACTTGCATCTGGCGCATGAAGAAGATCCACACGCCGATCAGCAGCAGCATGGGGAACCACTGCACGAAGAGGACGACGTACCACGGATCACCTTCTTCAGGCTTGGCGGCAATCTTCACGCCCTTGTCGCGCAGGAGCTTGACGAGATCGGGGTCTTCAGGGGCAAAGGTCTTGAAGCGCTCGCCGCTGTGATACTTGCCGCGAATGTTGCGTCCCTGGATGGTCACCTCGGTGACGTCGCCCTTTTCGGCAGCCGCCACGAAGTCGCTGAAGATGATGTCGGGTTCCTTGGCCTGCTGCTTGTTGAACAGGTTGAAGAGGAGAAGAAACATCAACCCCAGCACCAGCCACAACGCCACATTTCGCGAGAATTGGTTCACCATTTGCCTCTATATGTGAGAACGCCCGGTCAAGCTAACACACGCACTACGGACCAGCAATGCCCGTGCCTGCTCTTTGCGCAAAGACACGAAGCGTGGCGCGAGTCGCCGACGTTACCAGGGCCCGATCGCTCCGCGCGACGCCCGGAACCCACAAGATTTCACCGGCGGACTCCACGACCGGGCACGTGCGGCGCGCCCCGACCGGCAGCTTGCGGTCGACGAAAAGATCCTGCAGCTTGCGATGCCCGTCGAGGCCGAGCAAACGCATCCGGTCACCCGGCCGTGCGGTGCGCACGATCAGCGGCGCCGCGATCGCCTGCGCGTCCGCCACCAACCCCCACAGGTCGCGCGGCCGCTCCCAGTCTCCGCCAGCCACATCGACCACCTCGGCACGGATATTCCAGCCGGAGGCCGTGCACACCACGGTGCCGGGCACCAACACGTGCGCCACCTCCGCCGGCAACCCCGAGGCCGCGGCGCGCGCCGCCCAGGTTAGACGTCCATACTCGCGGACGACGGAGGAACCAGCGGGTAGCTGCACGTGGGCGTTCGGATGCTTCCCCTGGGCGAGACGGACGACCGCATCGATGTGCGCCGCCGTCAGCTCGCGCAGGGTACCGCGCTGCGTCCGCAACCATTTGCGTACCACCCGCGGTCGCAGACCGGCGGGGGCGTCGAGCAGCGCCGTGATGTCCAGCCCACCATCGGCGTTCTCCGCAAGCACCTCTCCCGCCTGCGCATCCAGGAGCGTCGATTCGGCCATGACATGCCGCGCCGCGGCCGCCAGGTGACGCGCCGCCTCCGGGTTGAACGAGCGCAGCAGCGGCAGGACTTCGTGGCGGACGCGATTGCGCAGGAAGCGCGGGTCCGCGTTGCTCCCATCCTCACAGAACGGCAGCTGCCGGGCCTGCAAGAAGGCGCGCACCTGCGCGCGAGAGCAGTCGATCAGCGGGCGAATGATGTGTCCCTCACGCACCGGGTGAATGCCGGTCAGGCCGTCCCAACCGGTGCCGCGCAGCAGGCGCATGAGAACGGTCTCCGCCTGGTCGTCGAGGGTATGGCCGGTGGCGATGCGCGTGCAGCCCGCGTCGGCGGCCACACGGGCCAGGAACGCGTAGCGGCGTTGGCGGGCGCGTGCCTCCAGGCCGGCCTGGTCGGCTCGCAACCGAGCTTGACCGACGACGCACGGCACGCCGAGGTGACGGGCCACGTCTTCGGCGCACTGCTGGTCGCGCCGCGAGTCGGCGCCGCGCAGGCCATGATTCAGGTGCGCCGCGTGGACGGTGATGCCGAAGCGACCGGCCAGCGCCACCAGGGCCGCCAACAGCGCCACCGAGTCCGGGCCACCGGAGAGGGCGACGAGCACCCGATCGCCGGGCGCCACCATCGCCTCGCGGTTCATCGTCCGCGTGATCTGCTGGAGAAATGCTACGACGGTGCCTCGTTGCACGGCGAGAGCGAGTTTGACATCATCGCCGCGGCATTACAAATGAGTCGCCCTCCGCGCTTCGCCGTCCGCGTCCGCCTGTGGCTGCTGGTTCTCGCCGGCATCGCGGCATGCGCCCGGTCGCCGGCCCGCGCCGACGACCTCGAACCGCACGCGGCGCCGGTCCCGGACACCGACGAAGCGGTGACCACTCGCAAGGAGATTCTGCAGACGATCATGGACGTCCAGCGCAAGTACGGCGCCGACGCCGTGCTGCTGGAGGGGCACCTGATGGGCCATGCCATCCGCGGCGGCTCGATCCTGGAGACGGCAGTGTCGATCCCCGGTGTCGAAGACCGCGACGGGAAGCGTTTCCTCGCGTTCAAGGTGGAGACGGGCATCGTGTACAACGACCGCGAGATGTCCGCGACGGCGCGCCCGGCGCATGCGTGGAGCGAGGTCGTCGAGGCCTCCTTGCGGAAGTTCAAGAGCATGTCCGTGCCCGCCGACGGCGTGGTGTTTCTCGTCGGCTACACGCACAAGCCCTACACCGACGAAGCCGACCTGCGTGCCCACCTGGACGAAGGCCGCGGCGATCCCGAGGCTCTCGCGTTCTACCTGCTCTTGTCCGACATCTCGGAGCTCCTCGCCGACCACATCACCGCGCAGCAGCTCGTGGACCGCTCCACAGTGCTGGTCAACGGCGCCTCGTCGCACCTCGTGCTCACGGTGCCGACACCCACCATCCCCGCCACGAAGGATTGATTTCGGCGGCTCGATCGTGCATGTATTCATGCGCCTGCACAGGTAGCGCGTCAATGACTCTACAACCCGCATCACGGACTGCACAGATCTTGGCGACGGTGCGGCGCTACTGGGGCTTCGACACGCTGCGGCCGCTGCAGGAGCAGGCCATCCACGCCGGCCTCGAGCACCGCGACTCGCTCGTCGTCATGCCCACCGGCGGCGGCAAGTCCCTGTGCTATCAAGTGCCCCCCGAGGTGGCGCAGCGCACCGACATCGTGGTCTCACCGCTGATCTCGCTGATGAAGGATCAGGTCGACGGCCTGCGCGAGTGCGGCTACGCGGCGGCGGCGCTCTACAGCGGCATGCCGGCCGACACCCAGCGCGAGACCGAGGCCGGCGTCGTCGCCGGCCGTTACCGTCTGGTGTTCGTGGCGCCCGAGCGCCTGCTCACGCCGCGCTTCCTGCAACTCACCGAGCGGCTCGGCGTGCGTGCGTTCGCCATCGACGAAGCCCATTGTATCAGCCACTGGGGTCATGACTTCCGCCCCGAGTACCGCCAGCTCGCCGAGCTGAAGCAGCGCTTTCCGCAGGCCAGCATCCACGCGTACACCGCGACCGCGACCGAACGGGTGCGCGCCGACATCGTCGAGCAGCTGCGACTGGTCGATCCCAGCGTGCTGGTCGGCACCTTCGACCGGCCCAACCTCGTCTACCGCGTCGTGCCGCGCGCCGATGCCGAGGCACAGGTACTGGAGGCCATCGGCCGTCACACGGGCCAGGCGGCCATCGTCTACTGCCTGAGCCGCAAGGACACCGAGGCCATGGCGAGGGCCCTGCAGGCGCACGGTGTGCGTGCCGCGCACTATCATGCCGGCATGGAAGCCGAGGCGCGGCGCACCACCCAAGAGGCGTTCGCGTCCGAGCAGCTCGACGTCGTGGCCGCGACCGTCGCCTTCGGCATGGGTATCGACCGCAGCGACGTCCGCTGCGTCATCCACGCCACCATGCCCAAGTCCATCGAGCACTACCAGCAGGAGACCGGGCGTGCCGGGCGCGACGGCCTCGAGGCGGAGTGCGTCCTGTTCTACTCGGCGGCCGACGTCATTCGCTGGGAGTCCTTGATGGAGAAGAGCGCCGCCGAAGCCAACGCCACCGCCGACGTGGTGCTGGCGGCGCGCGAGCTGCTAGCACACATGCGCCGCTTCAGCGTCACGCCACAGTGCCGGCATCGCATGCTGTCGGAGTACTTCGGCCAAGCCTACACGTCCCCCAATTGTGGGGCCTGCGACGTGTGCCTGCACGAGGTGGAGGGCATGGCCGATGCGACCGTGGCGGCGCAGAAGATCCTCTCGTGCGTCGCCCGCGCCGGCGAACGCTTCGGCGCCGAGCACATCGTGGACGTGCTGCTCGGGGCCAACACCGAACGGGTACGGCGCTGGCATCATGAGCAGCTCAGCACGTACGGGTTGATGACGGGCACCAATCGTAAGACTCTTACCAACATGCTGTATCAGCTCCTCGATGCGGGTTTGCTCGAGCGGACCAGCGAGGAACGCCCCGTACTGCGACTCAACGACAACTCATGGGCTGTCCTGCGCGGCCAACACGCGGTGCAGCTGTTGCAGCCCAAGGTCGAGGTCAGGAAGACACGCGTCGATGCGGAGTCGTGGGAAGGGGTCGATCGCGGCTTGTTCGAGAGTCTGCGTGTCCTGCGTCGACAGATCGCCGAGGAACGCAGCGTGCCGCCGTACGTTGTGTTTGGCGACGCGACGTTGCGCGACCTGGCGCGGGTGCGGCCCGGCTCACCGCACGCCTTTCTCAAGGTTCGCGGGATCGGCGAGCGCAAGCTTGCCGACTTGGGACCTCGGTTCCTGGAACACATCGCAGCATATTGCCAGGCGCACCAACTGCGGCAGGAGACCAGCGGCGGCGCGCCCCCGCGGCGTGAGCACGAACGCAGGGGTAGCCCGACGCGCGCGACCGCCTTCGAGCTGTTCGCGAAAGGCTCGTCCGTCGACGCCGTCTGCGCCGCGACGGGCCGCGCCCGTACCACGGCGTGGGAGTATCTCGCCGAATATGTCCAAACCGAGCACCCCGAGCGGATCGATGCCTGGGTCGATCAGCGGACCTACCGCGCCGTAGCGGAAGCCGCCAACGACGTCGGCCTGACCTACTTGAAACCGATCTTCGAGCACCTCGGTGGGCGCGTACCGTACGAGCAGATTCGCCTCGTTGTGGCGCACCTGCAGGCCCGCGAGGCACCGGCGTAGTCGAGCCGTCAGCGGCGCGCCGGCAGCCGGCAGGTGAGCCGAATCCCCGACGCCTGCGCTCGCGGCTCGGATGCATCGTCGAACGACCAGGTGGTCAAGGCGACGGAACGTTCCCGCAAGCCTGCCAGGAACACATCGATCGCGAACGGCGCACTGCAGAAGTTGCGTTGCCACGCGCTGAGCGGCGGTTGGTGCGGGTAGCCGTCGCTCGGGCTGGATGGATCGCGGAGATGGTGCAGCGCGGTGTCGAGGGCGAGCCGGTCCGTCTCCAGCACGCCGCCGAGCTCGGCGATCCGGGCGCGAGCCGGCGCCGGGCGCAACACCCGCACCCGCCGCACGCCACGCGGCTCGCACGCCGCCAGGTTGCGGTCCTCGTTGTTCAAGCACACGACGACCTGAAAGCGGCAACGGCCGGGCGCCGGATCGCGGTCACATGAGTCATCCTGATCGGTGCAGATCTGCTGGCTGTCGCGCCAACCCAAGCGATCCAAGGGTTGGTGCGGATTCACCACGTACCATTCGACCTGACAGCTACGTCCTTGATGCGCGGCGTCGCGCCGGTTGCCACGGATCAGCGCGCCACTGGCACCGTAGCGGCAGGCGTCGCCGAGATGCGACGGGCACGCGTCACCGGACAGCAGGTTCCCGTCGTCACACTCTTCGCCCGGCTCGAGCGTGCCGTTCCCGCAGCCCGGGGCCACGGTACCAGTCGCAGACGGCGTCGCTGACGGCGTGCGAATCAGCGTAGCGACGGGGGTGGAGGTGCACGTCACCGTGGGCGTCTGACTAGCGGTTGGCGTCGGCGTGAGTGTCGAGGTGTTTGCAACCGTGAGCGTGCCCGTCGCCGTCACCGTCGCTGTGCTTGTCGCGGTGGTGGTGGGTGTATTCGTCTGCGTCGCGGAGGCCGTGGAGCTTGGCGTCGGCGTCTCACTGGGCGTCTCTGTCGCGGTGTTCGAGGGCGTATGCACCGCGGTCGCCGTGACCGTTTCCGTCCTCGTCGCCGTGGCGCTCGGTGTGTCCGTCTGCGTCGCGGTGGCCGTGGCGCTGTGCGTCGGCGTCTCACTGGGCGTCTCTGTCACGGTGTTCGAGGGCGTATGCACCGCGGTCGCCGTGACCGTTTCCGTCCTCGTCGCCGTGGCGCTCGGTGTGTCCGTCTGCGTCGCGGAGGCCGTGGAGCTTGGCGTCGGCGTCTCACTAGGCGTCTCCGTCGCGGTGTTCGAGGGCGTATGCACCGCGGTCGCCGTGACCGTCTCCGTCCTCGTCGCCGTGGCGCTCGGTGTGTCCGTCTGCGTCGCAGTGGTCGTGGCGCTGT
>Ga0335082_10009251_pt1 | contig 10709 bp, 8 predicted proteins | sample Lox_Sample_41_FD_206718 | JGI IMG/M metagenome (GOLD analysis project Ga0335082, IMG submission 206718) | Soil microbial communities from Loxahatchee National Wildlife Refuge, Florida, United States - Lox_Sample_4.1 | ecosystem: Environmental > Terrestrial > Soil > Wetlands | place: USA: Florida...
ACGAGGAAGCTCGGGTCGCCGGAGAGCAGGTACCCGCGCAACCCCGTCTCGCGATCCACCAGCAGCTCCCGCAGCCGCGCCGACCGGGCCAGCACCTGATCCGAGCGCTGCGTCAGCCGCGCCTGGTGGACGAGCACCGTCACCCCGCAGCCCAGCGCGACCGCGAGCAGCGCCAGCAGCAGCGCCGGGACGAGGAAGGCGCGGGTCATCAGGCGCCGGAACTCGGCCGACTCCGGCACCGCAGCGGAGGACTCCGCGGGCGGCGCTCCGGGCCGCGCCGGCGCAGGCTCGACCACCACGGCCGCGGGCGGCCCGGCAACGCTCGCCCTGGAGGCGTCAGTGGCCTCGCCGAGCGTCTCGGCGGCGGAGCGGGTCGTCGACACGGGAAGCGGAGTTCCGTCTTGTAGCACGCTCGCCATGCAGCCAGGCGCGCGGCTCCACTGTGGGAGATCGGGCGACGAAGGATCACACCAGCCGCGCGCTGATCTCCTGGTGCAGGTGCGCTCCGCGACCGGTCAGGCGCACGCGGGTTCCGAGCCGCTCCACGAAGCCGTCGCGAACGAGCACCGCGAGCGCATCCGTGCGCGGCGCGATGCCGTGCGCGGCCCACAGCGCCGCGAGGTCCAGCCCGGTCCGCAGCCGCAGCCCGAGGAGCACCCGCTCGGCGTAGAGCGCACCGGCGTCGAGGGCCTCCTGCTCCTCGTCGGGCAGACGCCCGGACTCGACGGCCTCGAGCCAGCGCGGCGTGCTGCGGAGATTCGTCGTCCGCACCCCGCCCCCTCCTTCCCGGAAGAAGCCCACCGCGCCCGCGCCGACGCCGAGCGAGTCGCCGCCGGTCCAGTACAGCGCGTTGTGACGCGAGTGTCTGCCCGGCAGCGCGTGGCTGGAGATCTCGTAGCGCGCCAGACCCGCGGCGGCGAGCACCTCCCCCACCGCGTCCACCATCTCCACCACCGTCGCGTCGTCGGGAAGCTGGAGCCGACCCTGGCGAAGGCGGCGGCTGAAGACGGTGTCCGCGCCGAGATGCTCCCGCTCCACCGTCAGCACGTAGGAGGAGACGTGCTCCGGCCCCAGGAGGACCGCCCGGCGGGCATCCTCGATCGCCCGCTGGAGCGACTGTCCCGGGACGCCGTGGATCAGGTCGATCGAGACGTTCTCGAACCCCGCCGCCCGGCAGGCAGCGAAGGCATCCTCCGCCTGGGCGGGCGAATGGGACCGCCCCAGAGTGGCCAGCACGCCTGGATCGAACGACTGGATGCCGAGCGACAGACGGTTGACGCCCGCGGCCCGGTAGCCCGCCAGGCGGGAGGTGTCAGACACCTCGGGATTCGCCTCCAGCGAGATCTCCGCGTCCGCGGCGAGCGGGAGGGCGGCGGCGACGCCCTCGAGGACCCGCGCGACGTCGGCGGGCGCCCAGAGGGACGGGGTCCCGCCGCCCAGGTACACCGAGTCCAGCGGCCGGTCCGCCCACGCCGGCCGCTGGTCCAGCCTCAGCCGCAGCTCGGAGAGGACCGCGCCGGCATACCGCGCGCCCGGCACGGAACGGGCGACGGCGATGGTGAAGTCGCAGTACGGGCACCGCCGCAGGCAGTACGGGAAGTGGACGTACAGGCCTCGGCGCGCGACCTCGAGCCCGGTGAGCGGATCGACCTCCATCGACCCCGGGGCTCTACACCGGGCGCCGGCCGGGCGACATCCGCCGCCCCGGGCAGGCCGGTCCCGGGGCGCCGCCGACCTCGGCTTGCGATAGGCCTTCGGCAGCACCGGGGGCGCCGGCGCGACCTACTTCTCTTGGAGGCGGGACTGGAGCGCATCGGTCCCGGATGCCATCCCCCTCCGGATCGCCGCCCGGGCGAGCAACCGGGTCGAGTCGAGCGCCGGCAGCGGCGAGTTCGCGTCCGAGATGATCAGCGGGATCTCCGTGCACCCGAGCACGACGGCGTCGCACCCGGCGTCCTTCAGTCTGCCGATGACCTCCTGGAACGTCCGCACGCCCGCGGGCAGGAAGCGACCATTGACCAGCTCCTCCATGATGATCCGGCTGCACTCCAGCCGGTCCGCTTCCGACGGCCGCACCCAGGCGATCCCCCGTGCGCCGAGCTTCTCCGGGTAGACCTCGCTCGCCACGAGCCACCTCGTCCCGGTGAGCCCGAGCTTCCGGAACCCCCGCCGCACCGCCTCCTCCGCCACCACCTCCGCGATGTGGAGCCAGGGCAGCGGCGAACGGCCCTCGAGGTACGGGAAGGCCTGGTGGATGGTGTTGTCCGGACAGATCAGCAGCTGCGCCCCACCCGCGGCGAGCTTCCCCGCCGAGTCGAGCATCAGCTCGGCCACCCCCGCCCAGTCGCCCCGCACGATCCGCTCGTCGTAGAGCGCAAAGGAATGCCCGTGCAGCGAGACCTCGGGGTGCGCGTAGGCCCGGCCGAGCAGACCCGGAGCCTCGGTGCACAGCGTCCGGTAGCAGAGCGCTGCGCCCTCGGCGGAACAGGCGACGATGCCGATGTGCTCGGACATGGAGACGTGCGCGCGGCCCGGCCCCATCGCCGCGGCCCGCGCCCTCGGTGAAGTCATCCAGGCTTATCGCGCAGGACCAGGAGCACAGATCAAGGCGCCGCCGCGCCCGCGCCTGCTGGCCGGAGCTACTTCTTCTTCAGCTGCGCCTCGAGCCGGGCCACCTTCGACTTGAGCAGCGCTGCGCTCTCGGCGGCGTTCTCCGCCGCGACCAGCTTGGTCTTGAGCTTCGCCACGTCCGCGCGCAGCTTCTCCAGCTCCCCGCTGCTCGCCCCTGAAGCGGCCGGACGGCTCTCCAGCTCCGAGACACGAGCCTGGAGCGCCTCCCGTTCCCGCCTCTCCTTGGTGAGCGAGGCCTGCGCCTCCATCGCCTTGCGGTTGGCGTCGGTGAGCTCCTCCCGCGTCTTCTTCAGGGCCATCGCCTCGCCCCGCAGGCGCTCCACCTCCTCGGTGAGCTTCCCGATCGTCGCCTCCGAGCCCCCGGCGAGCTGGGCGCTGAGCTGCTCCCGCAGCGAGCTCGACCGCTGCTGCTCGGCCTTGAGCGACTCCTGGAGCTTCTGCAGCTGCGAGCCGGACTGGGTGGCGCGCGCCTGGGCGTCCTTCTCCGCGCGGATCGCCGCCTCGGCCGCCTGCACCCGGGCCTTCAGATCGGTCTCCAGGGCCGCTCGCTTCTTGCGCTCCTCCTCCAGGCTCGCCTCGAGCCCGGGGATGCGCGCCTCCGCCTTCTGGGCCGCCTGCAGCTCCTTCGCCAGCGCGAGCAGCTTCTGCTCGGTCGCCTTCCTCTTCTCCTCCTCGCCCTCGAGCGCGGCCTCCAGCTGCTGGGCCTGCGTCCGCTGCGTCTCCAGCATCGAGCTCGTCTCGTCGTGCGCGCCCTGGTACTGCTCCAGCTGCCGCCGCAGCTCCGTTCCCTTCGCCTCGGCCTGGGTTCGCTTCTCGATCTCCGCCTGGAGCTGCCGCTCGAGCGCCTTCAGCCGCTCGCCCCGGGAATCGGCTTCCTGCTTCGCCGCCGTCTCGGACCTCTGCGCGGCCTGCAGCTGCTGCGTCCGCTCGGCGAGCTTGGCCTCCAGTGCCTTGCGCGCCTGACCCTCCCGCCCCAGCGCCTCGTCCAGCTCCGCCTGGGCTCGCTCCTCCTCCGCCCGCATCTGGGACTGGACCGCCTCGAGCTGCCCCCGCAGCGCCGCCGCCTCCTCGCCCTGCGCCTGGAGCTGGTCCTCCAGCTCGCCGACCCGCCGCGAGCTCTGCTCCAGCTGCGCCTGCGCCTCCCGCACCTTGGCCAGCTGCGTCTCCAGCGCCTGGCGGAGCCGCGGCACGTCCGCCGCCTCCTTCTCCACCTCCGCCTTCTCCGCCTTGAGCGCGGCCATGAAGGCGCTGGCCTCCGCCAGCTCCTCGCTCGAGGCCTCGGCCATCTGCGCCGCGCTCTCCTCCAGCGCCTGCGCCCGCTGCCGCGCCTCGTCCAGCTCCCCCTCCAGGTAGCGGACCCGTCCTTCCAGCTCGCCCACCGTCCCCTTGCTCTTGCCGTGCTCCTGCTCCAGCCCCGCCAGGCGTCCACGCGCGGCCTCGAGCTCTCCCCGGAGCTGCTCCGCCTCGGCGGTCAGGGTCTCCAGCTCCTGCCGGACCCGGTCGCGCTCGGTCGAGGCGGCGCCCCGCTCGGAGGTGAGCGTCCGCACCTCCTCGACCAACCGGTTTCGCTCCGCCTCGAGACGGTCGGCCGTGCTGGCCATCTCGTGGTACTGGCCGTTCACCGCGTCGAGGCTTCCCAGCGCCTCGAGCTTCTCCACCTCCAGCACCCGCGCCTTCTCCTCGACCGCCTGGAGGCTCTCCTTGACCGTCGCCAGCTCCTCGGCAGCCGCCGCCCGGGCCAGCTTCTCCTCGTCCAGCGCCCCCTTCACCGCGGGCAGCTCGGCCTCCACCTCGGCCAGCGCGCGGGCCAGGTCCCGGCGATCGGCGTCGCTGGACGACAGCTGCTGCTCGAGCTCCGAGGCCTGCGTCTCGGCGGCGTCCGCCCGAGCCCGCTCCTGCTCCACCGCCGCCTGGAGCTGCTCCAGCCGGGCCGGCAGATAGCGGAGCTGACCGAGCTGGGGCAGCACCTCGTCGAGCTGCCCCTTCAGCGCCAGCGCCACCTCGCGCAGCCGCGCCGCCTCCAGGTCGCGCTGCTCGTAGACGCTCCGGGCGCGACCGAGCGTCTCCTCCTTCAGCTTGAGAACGGCCCGGAAGTACTCGAGCTTCTCGTCCAGGGCGATGCCGCGGGGGGGCCGGGGCTCGGGTGGCTCTCCGAAGGGGTCCCCGGCCGGGCGGGGCAGCGCGGCGGGGACCTGGGCGACCGGGACCAGGCCTCCCGTCGGGGCGGCGGGAGCGGCCGGCTGCCCCCCGGCCGGGCGATTCCCGGGCGGACGTCGCGGCAGGGGTGGGGGCGCCGGGGGGCCGGGGGCGGCCTGCTGGGGCGGAGGGGAGTTGCGGCGGGCGGGGGGGGCGGCCGGTGCCTTCGACCCGAGGGGTTCGTCCCCGAAGTCCAGATCTTGAAGAGGGTTGACGTCTTCCGGTGCGCCGGGCATCGCCTTGCAGGGCAGACTACCTGTGCTTCGCCCAAAGGCCCATCCCACATGCCGACCCGCCACCGCCTCGACAATGGCCTGACCCTCCTCCACCAGCACCAGGGCGCGGCCCATGTCGTCGCCTTCCAGATCTGGGTCGACGTGGGGGGTGCCGACGAGACCCCCGACGAGGCCGGCCTCGCCCACCTCCACGAGCACATGCTCTTCAAGGGAACCGAGCGCCGCGGGCCCGGGGAGATCGCGCGGGACATCGAGGCGCACGGCGGCGAGGTCAACGCCTGGACCTCGTTCGATCACACCGTCTACCACACGGTGATGGCCGCCCAGTTCGCCCGGGAGGGCCTGGACGTTCTCGCGGACGCGGTGCGCTTCCCGCGCTTCGACCCCTCCGAGCTGGCCCGCGAGTGCGAGGTGGTGGTCGAGGAGATCAAGCGGGCCGAGGACACCCCCTCACGGCGCGCGGCGCGCGATCTGTTCCGCGAGAGCTACCGCGTGCATCCGTACCGTCTGCCGGTCCTCGGGACGCCGGAGAGCGTCCGGGCCACCACCCGGGAGCGGATCCTCGACTTCTACCGGCGCCACTACACCCCTGAAGCGATGACCCTGCTCGCGGTGGGGGACGTCCCGGTGGACGCCGTCCGTGCCTGGGCGGAGGAACTCCTGGGAGGCGACTGGAAGCGTCCCGCCGCTCCGCGCCGGCAGCGGCCGCTCGAGCCGCCCAGGCAGGGACGCCACATCCACCTCGTCGCCGACGAGGCGAAGGAGGTCTGGCTGAACGTCTCCTTCGCCATTCCCGCCGCGAACCACGAGGACGTGCCCGCGCTGGACGTGCTGGCGATGCTGGCCGGCCAGGGCGAGACGAGCCGGCTGGTCCGGCAGGTGAAGCGCGACGCCAGGCTGGTGAACGAGATCAGCGCCTACGCCTACACCCCGGTGGACCCGGGACTCTTCGGGGTGGGGCTGACCTCTCCGGTGGAGAAGGCGCGGCCGGCGCTGGTCGAGTCGCTCCGCACGCTGGCCCAGCTGGTGGCCGCGCCGCCGACCGAGGAGGAGCTCAGCACGATCAAGGCCCTGGTGGAGAGCGACGCCGTGTACGCCCGGGAGACGGTGCAGGGCCTGGCGCGAAGGCTCGGCCACTACGAGACGACGCTCGGAGGCTTCGAGGCGGAGGAGCGTTACCATGCGCGCGTCGCCGCGCTCACCCCCGATGCGGTGTGGCAGGCCGCCCGGCGCTACCTGGACTTCGACACCGCGGTGGTGACCGGACTGCTCCCCCCGGGCGCGCAGCTCGGCGAGGCCGAGGTGCATGGCGCCCTCGACGAGGCGCGGCGCTCGCCGGGCGTCACCACGCCTGCGCGGCGGGTCCGGACGGTGCCCTCGGCGGCGATGCCGCGCCTGCGCGGAAGCGGACCGGAGGCGGGCCGGGTCGACGTCGAGAGGCTGCCGAACGGGGCGACGCTGCTCATCCGGGAGGAGCGGGCGACTCCGCTGGTGGCGATCCGCGCCGCCTTCGTCGGAGGGCTCCGCTTCGAGACCCAGGAGACCAACGGCCTCACCACCCTCCTGGCGCGGATGCTGACCCGGGGCACGACCTCCCTCGGCGCCGAGGAGATCCAGCACGTCCTCGACGCCTGCGCCGGGTCGATCGGGGCCGCGGGGGGGCGGAACTCGATCTCGCTCCGTGCCGAGGCGCTCTCCCGGCACTTCGACCGCGCCTTCACCGTCTTCGCCGACTGCCTGCTCGATCCCGCCTTCCCGGCGGACGAGCTGGAGCGGGAGCAGGCGCTGCAGCTCCAGGAGATCGCCGTCCGGGACGACCGGCCCTCGGCCCTGGCCTTCGACGCCTTCAGCCGGGCGCTGTTCCAGCATCACCCCTACCGGATGCCCCAGGTCGGCGAGCGCGCCACCGTCGAGCGCCTGGGCGTCGATCAGCTGCGGGACCACCACCGGCGCTTCCTCGATCCGTCGCGGATGGTGGTCGCGGTCATCGGCGACGTCGACCCGGCGCAGGTCCGCGAACGGGCACGCACGCTGCTCGGGGTCGCTGGCGAGGGAGGCGGCCCGCTGCCGGACGTTCCCCTCGAGGATCCGCCCTCCGAGCCGCGGCGTGTCCACCGCTCGCTGGCCAGGGCCCAGGCCCACGTGGTGCTGGGCTTCCAGGGCCTCACCCTCTTCGACCCGGACCGCTACGCGCTCGAGGTGCTCTCCACCGTGCTCTCCGGGATGGGCGGGCGGCTCTTCACCGAGCTCCGCGATCGACGGAGCATGGCGTACACCGTGACCAGCATGGCGGTGGAGGGGCTCGACCCCGGCTACTTCGCCGTCTACATCGGGACCAGCCCAGACAAGCGCGAGGCGGCCGAGGCAGGCATCGAGGCCGAGCTCCGGCGGATGGTCGACGAGCAGGTCCGTCCCGCCGAGCTCGACCGGGCGCGGGCGCACCTGGTCGGTACGCACGAGATCGGCCTGCAGCGCAACGCCGCCCGGGCGGCGCTCTTCGCCCTCGACACGGCGTACGGCCTGGGGCTGGAAAACTTCGAGCGCTACTCCGAGCGCATCCAGGCGGTGACGGCCGAGGAGGTGCAGCGGGTCGCGGCCCGGGTCATCCGGCTCGACCGGAAGGTCGTGGCGGTGGTCGGGCCATGAGGCGTCCGGCGCCCCGGGACGGATGCGGACGGTCGAGACGGCCAGCCCGGCGGTCGGCGGAGGGACTCCGATGAGCGAGCCCGCGCTCCTGCTCTGGGATGGCGAGTGCGGTTTCTGCCGCCGCTCGGTGGAATGGGCCGAGCGCCGCGACCGGAGCCGGGCCTTCCGCGCGGTGCCCTACCAGCAGGCGCCCTCGCCTCCCATGACGCCGGCCCTCCGCGAGGCCTGTGCGCGGGCGGTGCACGTCCTCACCGCCGAGGGCCGGCTGCTCCGCGCCGGGCGCGCCTGCCTCTGGGTGCTGGACCGCATCGGCTTTCCCGTCCTGGCCCGGATCCTCTCCGTCCCACCCCTGGTCTGGATCGTGGAGGGGGGCTACTGGCTGGTCGCCCGGAACCGGCGGCTCGCCTCGCGCGTCCTGTTCCGCAGAGGAGCCGAGCGATGATCTGCGTCGCCGTGACCTATGTCGTGCTTCCCAACCGGGAGGACGAGGCGGTCGATCTCTTCACCCGCATGACCCACGCGACCCTCGAAGAGCCGGGGTGTCGGATGTACCAGGTCCACCGGAGCCGGCAGGAGCCCCGGCGCTTCTTCCTCTACGAGCAGTACGAGGACGAGACGGCGCTCGCCGCGCACCGGGCGAGCCCCCACTTCGACGAGTACGTGCAGCGCGGCCTGTTCCGGATCATCGAGAGTCGCACGCCCGACACCTGGATCCCCCTGCAGCTCCCTGGCAAGCGCCGGTGAGCGCCGTGTCGCTGAGCCTCGACGTGCCCGAGCCCGAGGCGGAGCGGGTCGGGGCGCTCCTCTGGGACGCCGGCGCGACCGGGCTGGAGATCCGCGACGCCGAGGCGCCTCCGATGCCGGGCGTGCGCGGACCGGCCCCCGGCGAGGCGATCCTCGTGGCCTGGTTCGCCGAGCGGGGCCCGGCCGAGGCAGCCCTGGAAGACGTCCGCGCGTGGGTGCCGGGCGTGCGCGCGGTGGTGGAGGAGACGCCGGAGACCGACTGGTCCACCGCCTGGCGGTCGCGCATCCGCTCCACGCGCGTCGGGCGGCTGTGGGTCGGCCCCCCCTGGGAAACGCCGCCCGAGGGCACCGTCGGCCTCACCATCGAGCCGAAGATGGCCTTCGGCACCGGGGACCATCCCACGACCGCTCTCTGCCTCGCCGCGGTGGAGGCGTTCTGTACCGCCCACCGGGGGGCCTCGGTGCTCGACGTGGGGACGGGAACGGGCGTGCTCGCGCTGATGGCCCGGAAGCTCGGCGCCGGACGGGTGGTGGGCGTGGACAGCGATCCGATGTCGGTCCAGCTCGCCCGGGAGAACGCCGCGCTCAACCGGGTGGAGGGCGTGGAGCTCTCGGGCGCGACCCTCGAGGAGGTCCAGGGATCGTTCGATCTCGTGGTGGCCAACATCCTCGCCAACACGCTGGTGGAGCTCGCCCCGGCGCTGGTCCGCCACACCGGGCGGCGGCTGGTGCTCGCCGGGGTTCTCGCCGATCAGGAATCGAGCGTGCGCCAGGCCTTCGTCCGCGAGGGTCTGACCGCCGATGGCGGGGCGCGCAGCGGAGACTGGGTCCGGCTGGATCTCCGCCGGGCCTGAGGCGCTCGTGTTCCGGGTCCGCCTCGACGTCGCCACCCCCGCTCCCGAGCGTGTGCGGGTCGAGGGCCGCGCGCTGCACCACCTCCGGGTCGCCCGGGTCGCTCCGGGCGAGGCGGTGGAGGTGTTCGACGGGCGGGGTCGCGCGTGGGCCGCCCGGGTGGAGTCGCTCGAGGAAGGCGCGGCCGTGCTCCGCCTGGGCGAGGAGCGGCAGGGTGCGCCGGGGCGGATCGTGGTGCTCGTCCAGGCGCTTCCGAAGGGAGACAAGCTGGACTGGCTGATGATGAAGGCCACCGAGCTGGGGGTCTCGGAGATCTGGCCGGTGCTCACCGCGCGGTCGGTGTCCCGGCCGAAGCCCGAGTCGCTCGGCGGACGGCAGGCCCGGTGGCAGCGCATCGCGGAGGAGGCGGCGCGCCAGTCGGGTCGAGCCGACGTGCCCGGGATCGGCGCGCTCCGCTCGCTGGAGGATGCGGTCGCGGCGCTCCCGCCGGGACTGCGCCTGCTGGTGCTCGACGAGGAGGAGCGCTCCGAGCGGCTCGCCGATGCCGCCGGGGACGAGCCGGTGGCGCTGGTGGTCGGGCCCGAGGGCGGGCTCACGCGCGAGGAGGTGCAGGCGCTGGCGTCGCGGGGCGGACGGGCGGTGACGCTCGGGCCGCTGATCCTCCGGACGGAGACCGCCGGGCTCGCCGCGCTGGCCGTGCTGCGGCACCGGGACGGGCTGCTCGGCTGAGCTCGAGATCGATCGCCGGCCCGCAAGCATCCCCTGGCGCGGCGGGGCGTGCCCGAGCCCGGACGGGTGAAGGCGGCCGCGCGGATCGTCGCGCTCCGGCCGTGCCGGCCCGAACGCCGAGCGGCCGACGTGCCTCGCCGACGTCGCCGCCCCGTTTCTTGCGTCGACGCCCCAACGGGCCTTTCATGCCCGGGTGTCCAGGTGTCTCAAGTGCGGGGCCGATCTGCCGCCGGAAGGCGAGTGCACGGCCTGCGCTCAGGACGCCGCGCCGGGGAAGACTCCGGAGATCCTCCGGCGGGAGATCCCGCTGGACCGGCGGCAGATCGCGGGCGCCGTGCCCCCTCGAGCGACACCCCTGCCCTTCCAGCTCGAACCGCCCCGTGGGCCCGCCGGCATCCCCGTCCTGACCCCGCTTCCGCGGCCCGGGTTTCCGACGGCGTCGCAGCCGCCGATCCTCACCCCGGTGCCGCACACAGGACCGGCCGCCGTCCGGGGTCCCGCGACGGGCGGCCCCGGCGCGCTCCCGCCGGCGACCTCGGCGCCTGCGCCGGGCACGGCTCGGCCGCAGACGCCCGGAGCGCCTCCCGGGGCGAACGCCGGTCGCCTCCCGGGGCCCCGGATCCCGACGCTGTCTCCCTCGCCGACCAGTCCGGGCCCGAGCACCGCACCCGGGGA
>Ga0335082_10009252_pt1 | contig 10709 bp, 6 predicted proteins | sample Lox_Sample_41_FD_206718 | JGI IMG/M metagenome (GOLD analysis project Ga0335082, IMG submission 206718) | Soil microbial communities from Loxahatchee National Wildlife Refuge, Florida, United States - Lox_Sample_4.1 | ecosystem: Environmental > Terrestrial > Soil > Wetlands | place: USA: Florida...
CATCCTACAGGTTTGGCGCGGGCACAACAAAACCCCGCCCGGGGGGCGGGGTTTTGGCGGACGCGGAAGCGCCGGAAACGTTTGTGAACTAGGCCTTGGTGACCTTGCCGCTCTTGATGCAGCTGGTGCAGACGCGGATGCGCTTGGAGGCGCCGTTGATGAAGGCCTTGACGGCCTGCAGGTTGGGGTTCCAACGGCGGCGGGTCACGTTGTGGGCGTGAGAGATGTTGTTACCGAACTGCGGACCCTTGCCGCAAACGTCGCATACCTGTGCCATGACTGTGCTCCAAATCGTGAGTGTACTTGTGAGGCCGCGGCCTGAGGTGAAGGGAGGCGATTGCCTCGTCTCACCAGCCAGTTTCTTACCTGGCGAAGAACTGGTTCAGCGACGGCGCACCCAAGCGCCAGCCGCGCGGCTGGCCGAATCCTCAGTATACCGTGAAATGCGCGCGAGGCCAAGCGCGCCGCCTGCGGGGGCGCGGACCAGGCATGCAGCGGGATGAACGCCAAAAAAATCCCCTCCCCAGGTGAATCGGGGAAGGGGGTCAGGAAGTCACACAATCCAGAGGCAGGAACAGAGTGAGCGAAGGTATCGCCTTCTCCCGGCAAGTTGTTACTGGCCGGGTGTGGGCGCGGGCGCCTTGGTGAAGGTGAGGCTCATGTTCTTCAGATCGATGTTTTCAAGCGCGGCGGCGCCGGACTGGGTGTTGGTCGTGAACTCGATGCGATCGTGCTTCTGCTCGATAAGCGTGGCAGGTACCGTGGCGGTGGCAGGGTGGCTAGCGTCTTTCTGTTCGATCGTGACCTGCACGTTGGGAGCGGTTCCTGTCCAGGTGAGCTTGTAGTCGCCGGCGGGGAGCGTGGTGTTGCCCACGGTGACCGCGTTGGGGAAGGTGATGGACTGCGAGTTCTTTGCAGCGAATGCAGGAACCGACAGAAGGGTGAAGATAAGTGCGTAACCAAAGGAGCGTTTCATGATCAAGTCCTCAAATGCCCCGATAGATTTCCGCGGGAGCGAGGCATTAAGAAGATTACACAACACGACTGTCAATCGTTCAGATTAAGAAATGTTAAGCGCCGCTCCAGCGCGCGGTGTGCGTGGAGAGCGGAGCTGGCAGCGCGAGGGTCAGAGGGGATCGGCGATGAGGGGAATTACGATGCGGACGCGCAGGCCGGGAGAGACGTTTTCAGCGGAGATGGAGCCGTGATGGGCCTGCACGGCGCGTTTGGCGATGGAGAGGCCGAGGCCGGATCCGCCGCCGTTTGTGTTGCGTGCTTCCTCTACGCGAAAGAAGGGATCGAAGATGCGTGTAAGCGTGTCAGGGGGGACCCCGGGGCCGTGATCGCGAACGACGATTATGGCGTGCGCGTCGAATTCGTCGAGCGAAACCTCAAGGGGGGCGTTGGGAGGGGAGTAGCGAATGGCGTTGCGGAGGACGTTTTCGACGGCGCGACGGAGGAGTTCGCGGCTGCCGAGGGCGTGGCCTTCAAGGTGGCCGGTCAATTCGATTTGGCAGCCGCGCATTTCGGCCTCGACGCTGCAGTCGCGGACGACTTCCTCGACGACCTGCGCGACGGGCACGGACTCGGCGCCGCGCAGAGCGGGATCGCCTTCGACGAAGGTGATTTCGACGATGTCGGAGACCAGGGAGGCGATGCGATCGACGTCGCGCTCGATGCGATCGAGTGCGGCATTCGAGTCCGGCGAGGTGCGGGCCAGCCGGATAGCGAACTTGAGTCGGGCGAGGGGGGAGCGGAGTTCGTGGGAGATGTCGCCGAGCAGGCGGCGCTCGCTGACGATGAGGCGTTCGAGGCGTTCGGCCATCTGGTTGAAGGAGCGGCCGAGCTGGCCGATTTCGTCGGGGCGGCGGGTTTCGACGCGAACGGAGAGGTCGCCGTGTCCGAAGAGCGCGATGCTGCTGGCGATTCTGCGGATGGGGAGGATGACGCCGACCGAAGCGAGCCAGAAGAAGACGGCGATGGCGCCGATGACGAGGAAGTAGTAAGGCAGGAAGGTCCAAACGTGGAGGTGATAGAGGAGGCCATCGGCGGCAAACCAGTATTTGCCGTCCTCGGAGCGATGGGCGATGATCCAGTGGCCGTGACTGCGGATACGCGAGATGGTGACCGGGGGCGGGGGGAGGAGACTGGATCGGTTTACGCCGGTGAGGACATCGACTCCGTTGGCGTCGAGCAGGTAATGCGAGCCAAGAAAGGTGCGGTCGAGGCGCTCCATGTAATCGGCCAGCGCCTGCTTTCCGTGCTGCTCGTACTCTTCGCGCGCGCTATCGAGCTGAAGCTGGTCGAAGCGATTGAAGGTGGGGTCGATGGTGAGGCGCTGCATGCGATCGGAGATGGCCCGGAAGACCACGAACGAGACTCCCAGGATCAGGAGCATCGAAACAAGCGTGGCGAAGAAGAGGGAGTTGAGGCGCACGGATCAGTTCACCCCCGTGAACATGTAGCCGACACCGCGAATGGTGCGGATGAGGCGCGGGCCGCCCTGGAGCTTCTTGCGCAGGTGGCTGATGTGCACGTCGAGGAAGCGGTCGTAGGGTGTGGCTTCGCGATCGAACAGTGCGGCGGTAATTTCGTCGCGGGAGACGATGCGGCCGGCGGAGCGGACCAGCATTTCGAGGAGATCGAACTCGGTGGAGGTGAGGTCAACGAGCTTTCCGGCGCTCCAGGCTTCGCGGGTGGAGGGATTGACGCGGACAGAGCCGACGGTGAAGGATTCGGCTGGAGCGGCTGGAGCGGATTCGGTTCGGCGCAGCACGGCGCGAACGCGGGCCAAGAGCTCATCGGGATCAAAGGGCTTGGGGAGGTAGTCATCGGCGCCCGCATCGAGCCCCTGGATGCGGTCCTGCTGTTGCACACGGGCGGTGAGCATGATGACGGGGACCTGCTTGCGGCGGCGCAATTGCTGGAGGACCGCGAAGCCATCGAGAACGGGGAGCATGACATCGAGGATGACGAGATCGTGGGGGCCGTTCAGAGCGCAGGAGAGGCCTTCGCGGCCGTTGTAGGCGCACTCGAGGCGATGACCCGCCTGGGTGAAGAATTCGCGCATCATGCCACAGAGCTCGGCGTCGTCGTCGATGAGGAGCAGCGAGAGAGACTTCGTTCTGTCTACGGTTTCCATGATGGCGCGTTGCGGGGCGCTCCGGTCCCAAGTCTCGCATATTTCGATGCGTCAGCGGGCTTCTTAACACTTCTTAATGTGTTGCGGAGTTACGCTGGTCCGGCACCGCGGAAGCGAAACTACCGGCGCACGTGCGGGATGAAGCGCAGACTTTCTGCCAGGAGCCTGCAGGCTGGAATGCAACCATCTTCGGCTAGAGAGCAGAGTCAGACGCCCGACGACTGCAGACTTTCCGCCCGGCGCAGGCAGCCGGAGAGGAAGCCGCATCGTGGGCAACCGGGAGCGGGAGAGATTGGACGGGAGCGGAACATGCGCCTCCGTTCCGATGGAAGTGGGATGGAAAATCAATCACGGGCTACGGCGTCCATTCGTGGGGGAAGCCATGCGCGGAGGAGTCTCTGAGGCTCAAAGCAAGCGGGATGGGGACTGGCATAACTGCCAGATGGAAAAGCTGCACGGAGGGTTGTACTCTCATTCGCGGCGGCACAGTAGGTTTTCGGTTGAATCGCTTAGAGCTTCCCCGTGTATGAAGAGTTGTGAATGAGATACGGATCGAGCGGTCCGCAGGGTGCGGGACCGAATGCGTCGATCCACCAGTGAGTGGAGGAGTTATGGCAACATCGCTCAGCAACAAGAAGGCCGTGAAAGATGACGGCTTGAGTTCCGGCGCGGCACAGCCGCTGCCGGCCGAGGAGTTACGCAAGCTTGACGCCTATTGGAGGGCGTGCAATTACCTCGCCGCGGGCATGATCTACCTGCTCGACAATCCTCTGCTGCGTGACCCGCTGACAAAGGACCACATCAAGCGACGGCTGCTGGGCCACTGGGGCACAAGTCCGGCGTTGAGCTTTACCTATGTGCATCTCAACCGGCTTATCCGCAAATACGATCTGGATGCGATATTTCTTGCGGGGCCGGGGCATGGCGCTCCGGGGGTGCTGGGGCCGGCGTACCTGGAGGGCACGTACTCAGAGGTTTATCCGAGCAAGAGCGAAGATATCGCCGGCATGTGCTCGTTCTTCAAGGAGTTTTCGTTTCCGGGAGGAATCGGCAGCCATTGCACGCCGGAGACGCCGGGCTCGGTGCATGAAGGGGGCGAGCTGGGATACAGCCTCTCGCACGGATTCGGATGCGCATTCGACAATCCCGACCTGCTGGTGACGGTGGTGGTGGGGGACGGCGAATCGGAGACGGGGCCGCTGGCTACTTCGTGGCACTCGAACAAGTTCCTCAACCCGATCCGGGATGGGGCGGTGCTGCCGATTCTGAATCTGAATGGCTACAAGATCAACAATCCGACGATTCTGGCGCGTGTGTCGCACGAGGAACTGCAGAGCCTGTTCGAGGGGTACGGATGGACGCCGTACTTTGTGGAGGGCTCCGAGGTTGACAGCATGCATCAGACGATGGCCGGGACGCTGGAGAAATGCGTTCTTGAGATCCGGCGCATCCAGCAGGAGGCGCGCCGGAGCGGGGTGGCGACGCGAGCGCGCTGGCCGATGATTGTTTTGCGCAGCCCCAAGGGATGGACCGGACCGAAGGAAGTGGACGGCCACAAGGTGGAAGGTTACTGGAGGGCGCACCAGGTACCGCTTGCGGGCGTGCGCGAGAATCCGGAACACCTGAAGCAGCTGGAAGAATGGCTGCGCAGTTACCGGCCGGAAGAGCTCTTCGACAACAGCGGACGTCTGATTCCGGAGCTGAAGGCGCTGGCTCCGACGGGGACACGGAGGATGAGCGCCAATCCGCACGCGAACGGTGGACTGGTGCGCAAGGCGCTGCGCATGCCGGACTTCCGCGAATACGCGGTGACGGTGGACAAACCGGGTGTGACCGCAGCGGAGAACACGCGGCCGCTGGGCCGGTTTCTGCGCGACATCCTGAAGCTGAACCCGACGAACTTCCGCATCCTGGGGCCGGACGAGACCGCTTCGAACCGGCTGGACGCAGTGTACGAAGCGAGCAAGAAAGTGTGGCTGGCCGATTATCTGCCCGAAGATGCCGACGGAGGAGAGCTGGCGCTGGACGGGCGGGTGATGGAGATGCTCTCAGAGCACACGCTGGAAGGGTGGCTGGAGGGTTATCTGCTTACCGGCAGGCACGGGTTCTTTTCCACGTACGAAGCGTTCGTGCACGTGATCGATTCGATGTTCAACATGCATGCCAAGTGGTTGGCGACGGCGGAGGAGCTGGCGTGGCGCGCGCCCGTCTCGTCGCTGAACCTGCTGATTACGTCGACGGTGTGGCGGCAGGACCACAATGGGTTCACGCACCAGGATCCGGGATTCCTGGACATCGTGGTGAACAAGAGTCCGAACGTCTGCCGCATCTACATGCCGCCGGATGCGAACACGCTGCTGAGCGTGGCTAATCACTGTTTGAACAGCACGGGCTACATCAACGTGATCGTGAGCGACAAGCAGAAGCACCTGCAGTACTTGACCATGGATGAGGCAATCGCGCATTGCACCAAGGGGATCGGCATCTGGCCCAAGGCGAGCAACGACGAGGGGACGGAGCCGGACGTGGTGATGGCCTGCGCCGGCGACATTCCAACCAAGGAGGCGCTGGCGGCGGTGGTGATGCTGCGGGAATACTTCCCCAAGCTGAAGATCCGGTTTGTGAACGTGGTGGATCTGTACCGTCTGGTGCCGTCGACGGAGCATCCGCATGGGTTGAACGATCGCGACTTCGACAGCCTGTTTACGAAGGACAAGCCGATCATCTTCAACTTCCACGGGTATCCGTGGCTGATTCATCGCCTGACGTACCGGCGCAACAATCATGCGAACCTGCATGTGCGCGGCTACAAGGAGAAGGGCAACATCAATACGCCGCTGGACCTGGCGATCAAGAACCAGATCGACCGGTTCAGCATTGCGATGGACGTGATCGACCGCGTGCCGAGCCTGCAGGTGTCCGGAGCGCACGCCAAGGATAAGCTGCGCAACATGCAGATCGACTGCGTGAACTATGCCTACGAGCACGGGGTGGACAAGCCGGAGATCGATCAGTGGACGTGGCCGGGATAGAGCGGCCGGGCAGTTGATACTGCCGCTTTCGGCGGGCAATTCAGGGTGGCTTTTACCGCAAGTCCAGCGACGAAGACCTTGCTGGGGATGCCGCGGAAAAGCCACTCATCCCTGAAGTCTCCGGCCCATGGTAACTGCAAGACCGCTGCAGGTGGGGCGCGGCATTGCGCACCTCAATGGGGTGGGTAAACAAGCAGCCGATGACGCCTGCAACAGAGGGAGGGGTTCGATGAGCGTTCAAAACATGGCAGGAATCGAGTGTCTGACGGCAGGCAAAGGCATGACCGCCAAGGTTCCGATGCCGGCGGGGTTGCTGGCGGAACTGATGGAGCGCTACGGGTGCGGGCCGGTGCAGTTCTCCGGCGCTCACAATGCGCTGTATGAGAGCCACCTGGTGTTCGATCGCGTCATTGACCCGGCGGAGGCGGACGCGCGCACGCGTTTTGAAGCGTTTGCCAACTCGGTCCGCGACATTCTGTCGCAGCGCTGGGTGAAGACCGAGAAGACCTACGAGAAGCAGAATCCCAAGCGGATTTATTACCTCTCGATGGAGTATCTGATCGGGCGTTCGCTCACCAACAACGTTACCAACCTGGAACTGGAGACGCTGACGCAGCAGGCCGTGCGGCAAAAGGGCCTCGACTGGCTGGCCATGCTGGAGCAGGAACCCGATGCGGGGCTCGGCAATGGTGGACTGGGACGGCTGGCGGCGTGTTTTCTCGATTCGATGGCCACGATGCATCTTCCGGCGATGGGCTACGGCCTGCGCTACGAGTACGGCATGTTCAAGCAGTCGTTCGAGAACGGGTGGCAGCGCGAGAGGCCGGATAACTGGCTGCGGCGGCCCGATCCGTGGGAGGTGGCGCGGCCGCAGGACAGCGTGGAGGTGCGGATGAACTGCTCCTTCCAACTGCACGGGGGGAGCCTGCGCGCGCAGCTTGGCCGGCCTTCAAGCCTGATCGCGATTCCATTTGACCGGCCGGTGGTGGGCTACGGCGGAACGACGATCAACACGCTGCGACTTTGGGCGGCAGCCGCTCCCGAGTCGTTCGACTTCGGGGAGTTCAGCAGCGGAGACTTTGTTGCGGCCCTGGCGGAGAGCCTGGCGGCGGAGTCGATCACGCGGGTGCTCTACCCGGACGACTCGACGAGCATCGGGCAGGCGCTCCGGTTCCTGCAGGAGTATTTCCTGGTGGCGGCGTCGCTGGGGGATCTGGTGCGGCGCTTTCGGCGCAGCAACGAGGACTGGAACGATTTCCCGGACAAGGTGGCGATCCAGCTCAACGACACGCATCCGGCGCTGGCGGTGCCGGAGCTGATGCGGATTCTTCTGGATGAAGCGCACCTGGGATGGGAGCAGGCCTGGGATCTGACGGTTCGGACGTTGGCGTATACCAACCATACGCTGCTGCCGGAGGCGCTGGAGAAGTGGCCACTGACCGTGTTTGAGATTCTGATTCCCCGGCACCTGGAGATCGTCTACGAGATCAACCGGCGGCTGCTGGACGATGTGCGTGCACGCGATGGCGGAGACGCCGACCGGGCAGCCCGCGTCAGCTTGATCGAAGAAGGCGGAGAGCGGAAGGTGCGCATGGCCAACCTGGCGATTGTGGGATCGCACAGCACCAACGGGGTGGCCGCCATTCACTCGCGCCTGCTGCGCGCCAACACGGTGCGGGACCTGGCGGAGCTGTTTCCGGAGCGGTTCAACAACAAGACCAATGGCGTGACGCCGCGGCGCTGGCTGCTGCTGGCCAACCCAGCGCTGGCGTGCACGATCAGCAGCGCGATTGGCGACAAGTGGATCAGCGATCTGAGCGAGCTGAGCAGGCTCAGGCCGCTGGCCGGGGATCAGACGTTTCGGACGGCGTTTCGCGCCGCGAAGCACGAGGCGAAGGCGCAGTTTGCCGGCTGGCTGAAGTCGACGGCGGGGCTGACGGTGGATCCGGACACGATCTTCGACAGCCAGATCAAGCGCATTCACGAATACAAACGGCAGCTGCTCAACGCGCTGCGCATCGCGGTGCTCTACAACCGGCTGCGCGACAACCCGGACATGGAGATGACGCCGCGCACGTTCTTCTTTGCCGGCAAGGCGGCTCCGGCCTATCACCTGGCCAAACTGATCATCAAGTTCATCAACGATCTGGCTGCGCGGATCGACGCCGACCCGGCGGTGCGAGGGCGGCTCAAGGTGCTGTTTTTGCCCGACTATAACGTGTCGGTGGCGGAATGGCTGATTCCCGCGACCGAGGTCTCGGAGCAGATTTCGACGGCGGGATACGAAGCCAGCGGCACCAGCAACATGAAGTTCATGATGAACGGAGCGCTGACGATCGGTACGCGGGACGGAGCGACGATCGAGATGGCCGAGGAAGCGGGGGAGGAGAACTTCTTTCTCTTCGGACTGACGGCGGAGCAGGTGGCCGATTCGCGAGCCTGGTACCATCCCCGGTGGCACTACGAGAACGATCCGGAGACGCGGGCGGTTCTGGACATGATTTCGTCGGACTATTTCAATCCGCGCGAACCGGGGATCTACAGTCCGCTGTACGATGCGCTGCTCACGCACGGAGACCGATTCATGCACCTGGCCGATCTTCGCTCGTACCTGGCGGCGGATCAGAATCTGCTGGATATGTACCGGGATGAAGAGACGTGGACGCGCAAGGCGATTCTGAATGTGGCGAGTTCGGGCAAGTTCTCCAGCGACCGCACCATTGCCGAGTACGCGGCGGAGATCTGGAATGCGAAGCCGTGCCTGGTGCCGTAGAGCGATTGCTGACAAACGGCTTCAATGGGGCTGAAGCCCCACGGAACCCAAGCCACCATCCAGGGGCCTGAAGGCCCCTGTTCGCTCCAAAAGCTCCGGCGCCGCTGTGCGGTCCGCGCGGCGGCACGCGCTTTTACGTGCAACCGCCAGATTGCATTTTGATGCGAAGGCGCGCTCTCACAGCAAAGAAGCTGAGCGGTACGGCTGCGCCCCATGGAAACGAACGCGACGATTCCTGGTGCTCGTGCCATGGACGATGTTTTACCATGAGCGCGCCCAGGTAAATCGGATTCTCAGTTCGCCGATTACTTCCTGTCCTGGATTGGACGCGTGTCTTCCATGTGCAGATCGACTCTTCTCGCGTGTGTGCTTGTCCTTCCCGTTGCCGGGATGGCGCAGGGTTCCGGATCGCCGCCTGTGACCTTCACGGCCGAGCAGGATCACCAGAACATGATGGATCAACTCGGCATCAAGGCGCTGCGGCCGGGGCCGAGCGGAAACGAGAACGCGCCCAATCACGCCAATTACGACGAATCGAAGGCGAACCCGTATCCGAACGTGCCCGATCCGCTGGTGATGAACGACGGCCGCAAGGTGACCACTCCGGAGATGTGGTGGAAGGAGCGGCGGCCGGAACTGGTGGAGATGTTTTCGAAGTACGTTTACGGACGCGTGCCCGCGAGCGTGCCCGGGGTGAGGTGGAGAGTGACCGCGGTGGATCACGAGATGATCGGGTTCACGCCGGTGATTGCCAAGGACGTGATCGGCGAGGTGGACAACGCGGCGTACCAGGCCATCAGCGTGAAGATCCACATGACACTGGTGACGCCGGCGACGGCAAAGGGGCCGGTGCCGGTGCTGATGGAGTTCACGCGCGCGGGATTCCCCAATCCGCATGAGCCTTCGGCGGAGGAGTTCGCGGAGATCAACAAGGCATGGAAGGCGCTGCTGGTGCAGCAGGACCCGGGGTTGCGGGAGGTGTTCGAGAAGCACCCGGCGTGGGAGCCGGTGAAGGCCACGCCCTTCGCGTTTCCGCAGTTGAATGAGGACGGCGACCTTCCCAACGAGTGGCAACTCGTGGCAGCGGGATGGGGGTTCGTGCGCTTCGATCCGGCCAGCGTGCAGGCGGACGACGGCGCCGGAATTACGCGGGGCATCATCGGCCTGGTGAACAGGGGGCAGCCGCGCAAGCCGGAAGACTGGGGCGCGCTGCGCGCGTGGGCATGGGGCGCGGGACGCGGGCTGGATTATCTCGAGACCGATCCGGCGGTGGATGCGAAGCATGTTGGCATCGAGGGAGTTTCGCGCTACGGAAAGGCGGCGCTGGTGACGATGGCCTTTGATCAGCGCTTCGCGATGGCGCTGGTGGGGTCGTCCGGCAAGGGCGGTGCGACACTGCTGCGGCGCAACTTCGGTGAGGCGGTGGAGAGCCTCACGGGCGGCGAATACTACTGGATGACCGGCAACTTCATGAAGTATGGCGCGTCGGAGGCGACGTTCGGCAGCATGACGCCGGGGGACTTGCCGGTGGACTCCAACGAACTGATCGCACTGTGCGCGCCGCGGCTCACGTTGATAAGTTACGGGGTTCCGGAGAAGGGCGATGCGAAGTGGCTCGACCACGAGGGCAGCTTCATGGCGACCGTCGATGCTAGCCGCGTGTTCGTTCTTCTCGGAGCCGCGGGCCTGGGCGTGGAGGGAGATTATCGCACGGCGAAGATGCCTCCCGTGAACCATGGCCTGCTCGACGGCCAGCTTGCCT
>Ga0335082_10009253_pt1 | contig 10708 bp, 7 predicted proteins | sample Lox_Sample_41_FD_206718 | JGI IMG/M metagenome (GOLD analysis project Ga0335082, IMG submission 206718) | Soil microbial communities from Loxahatchee National Wildlife Refuge, Florida, United States - Lox_Sample_4.1 | ecosystem: Environmental > Terrestrial > Soil > Wetlands | place: USA: Florida...
CGAAGCCAATTCGACGGGCAGGTTCTCCCGTCTGATCGCCGTCGCATTGATTTTGAGACTGCCTCCAGGGACTACGGCGTACCTGTCGGCAATCGCCTCGAGCCAAAGCCCGGAACAGAGCGCGATTGTATCGTCCAGATCGCGACGTTTCGCTTCCACCGCCGGCTGGTGCAATTCAGCCATCAGTTTTCTGGCTTGCATCAACAGCGGGATCGTCTTCGCCGGTTGTTCGGGATCGAAGGCGCGTACGGCCTGCTGCAGAATCTCGCCCACCGGCCCGCCTCCGGCCACGCGATTCCAGGACAAGTCCACTCCATCGAAGACGTCGCGTGTGGCTGGTTCACCGGCCACCAGGACCAGGAAATTCCGAGCCGATCCCCGGCGTTCGGAAGCGCCCATCCCCTGGCTGCGGTGCATGCTGCGCGACATCCCCGCGATTTCAGCATAGGAATGGCCCAGGATTGCATCGTAATCACCCGGGTCGACGACAATCTGGTTCTTTTCCTTCGCTTCCTTCGCGGCTTCGGCTTCCTGCTCGCGGGTGAATGTAAAAGTGTTCCAGAATGCCCGCTTCGCCTGCCAAGGCTCGACCCAGCGCAGTTGCTCCGGAAAGCGCTTGGGATCGGCGGCGGCGGCGAAAGCTTCCTTACCCAGAATGGCGGAAACCTGATGCTGGCCGTGTCCATCGCGCGGCGTACCGGTGAAACGCAGGATGATCACATCGGGGCGAAAACGTCGAATCACCCAGACCACGTCGCTCAGAATCTTGTCGTGACCGCCCCATTTCGCAAAAGTTTCGTCCGTGGTCTTGGTGAAGCCAAAGTCGATGGCACGAGTGAAGAATTGCTCGGCGCCGTCGATTCTTCGCGCGGCCAGCAGTTCCTGAGTGCGGATGACGCCGAGTTCGTCGCCCTGTTCTGGACCGATCAGGTTCTGGCCGCCTTCTCCTCGGGTAAGCGAGAGATAGCCGGTTCCCACCTTGCGGCCGCGGGCAAAATAGGCCAGCAGTGCGGTGTTTTCGTCGTCCGGATGGGCGGCGATCATCAAGACGTTTCCGACGACGTTCAAGCGGGCTAGTCGAAGCTTAACCTCTGCCGTACCAGATACTTCCCTTTGACAAAAAGCTGGAGTAAGATAACTTACAAATATTGCGACAAAGAGTAGGACCGATTTGGTCGCGGAAGTGCATCTAACAGTTGTGAGCGGCACGTATATTCAACATCATACGTGAGCCGAAGGGGGGTTTGTATGGCAGTCGGTGAAACGAAGCCAGCAGATAGCTGGTGGGAGGCAGCCAGGACTTGGATTCGGACCGGCAAGAGGAGGGAATCCGAGCGCCCCAAAATTGGACTTGCGCTTGGCGGCGGGTTTGCTCGAGGCATCGCACATATCGGGGTTCTTCGAGCTCTCGAGAAAAGCAACATCCCCATTGACGCAGTCGCCGGCGTGAGCTCCGGATCCATTGTCGCCGCGGCAATCGCGAGCGGCGCAACCGCGGATGAAATTCAAGCCGTGGCGCTGTCCATGAAATTCCGCGATGTCGCGCGGTGGACTGTCAACTTGATGGGCTTGGCGGGCAGCGACCGGATGATCAACTTCCTCGCTCGCCTGCTGAAAACCACAAGGTTTGAAGAGATGAAGATCCCTTTGGCAATTTTGGCCACGGACCTGGTGCGCGGCAAAGGCGTGACGTTCCACGAAAGAGGAGATGTGGTGCTTCCGATTCGCGCTAGCTGCGCGTATCCTGGTCTCTTCCTTCCGGTGCGCCATCAAGGAAAGCTGTTAGTGGACGGCTTCGTCGCCATGGAGGTTCCCGCACGGACGCTTTTGACCATGGGTGTTGAGCGTGTTATTTCCGTCGCCATCCCGAATCAGGAAGGCGTAGAGGACTACGGCAACATGTTGTCCGTCATCAATCGATGCTTTCAGGTGATGAGCGCTCGCACTGAGAAGGATTGGCGGAAGTATTCCAGTGTCGTAATCGCTCCTCCCGTGGCAAACATGGCGTGGGATTCATTCGCAAACGCGAAGAAGATGATCGAACTCGGTGAGCAAGCTGCGATGGCGGTAATGCCAACCATCCGGAATTGGCTGGGACCGGTCGCATCGCCCGTCCTTCAGCCTGAGCGTATGCGGACCGAGTCAGTGGTCATGCCGACGAAGCTAGGTACTGCGGTTACAATCGGGAATAGTGGCGAATAACCCCAACACCGCACTGCGCTCGAGCGTACTGATCGCCGACGACGAAGAGAATCAGCGAGCTGGCCTGGCCAAGATGATCGAGTCTTGGGGCTATGACGTGGAAACGGCGGCCGATGGCCAGGAGGCGCTGGAGAAGGTCACCCAAAAGCCCTTCCACGTTCTAGTCACCGACCTGATGATGCCACGCATGGACGGCACCGAGCTTCTGAAGCATCTGAAAACTCGGGGCGACGCGCCGACCACCATCGTCCTGACGGCCTTCGGAAATATCGAAACAGCCATACAGGCAGTGCACGATCTAGGCGCATTTTGGTTTTTTGAAAAACCGATTCAGCCCAGTCAACTACGCGTGCTGCTGGAGCGCGCCGCGCTGCAAGGCCGCATGGAAGAAGAAAAGGAGCGGCTAGAGCGGCAACTCTCCTACAAGGGCGTGCTGGTGGACCTGGTGGGTTCTTGCCCGGCGATGCAGGAAGTTTTCTCGCTAGTCCAACAGGTGGCGCCATCGAAAGCCGCCGTTTTGATCGGAGGGGAGAGCGGCACGGGCAAGGAATTAGTTGCGCGCGCGATTCATCATTTGAGCCCGCGCAGCGACGGACCGTTTGTGGCCATCAACTGTGCGGCGCTGCCTGAGACGTTGATGGAGAGCGAGCTGTTCGGGCATGAAAAGGGGGCGTTCACAGGCGCTGTCGAACGCCGCGCCGGCTGCTTCGAGCTGGCTCAGCACGGAACGCTGTTGCTCGATGAGTTGGGTGAGATGCCAGTGGGAACGCAGGCGAAGCTGCTGCGAGTGCTCGAGGATTCCTGTGTCCGGCGCCTGGGTGGGCGAGCTGAAATCTCGGTGGACGTTCGCGTGGTCGCTTCCACCAACAAAGTGATCGATGAAGCGTTGCGCAAGGGCGAACTGCGCGAAGACCTGTATTATCGGCTGAATGTTTTTCAAATCACCTTGCCGCCGCTTCGCCAGCGCGAAGGCGATCTGCCGCAGCTTAGCGAAGCGCTCATCGAACAGATGAACAAGAAGCACGAAACCCGAGTGGTGGATGTAAGCCCGGACGTGATGGAGCAGTTTCGACGCTATTCCTGGCCGGGCAATGTGCGCGAATTGCGTAACGTGTTGGAGCGGGCCGTGATTCTAGCCGGCGAAGGCTCGATCACGTCGCATCATCTCATACACGATTTCGGCGCACCGTCCGGGGCCAGGCCCGCGCAGCAATCGAATGAACCGGACGTGGTCCGGCTTCCCGTCGGGACAACCGTCGGGGAGGCTGAGAAGGCATTGATTCAAATCACGCTGCAACACACCAAGAACAACAAGACCCGCGCCGCCGAGATTTTGGGGATCAGCCTAAAAACATTGTTCAATAAGCTGAAGGAATACGGCGCAGCCGAAGCGGAGACCGGTACCGCAACCTAGATGTCCCTCAAGACGCGCCTTCGAATCGCCATCGTGGCGTTGGTCACGCTGGTCGTGATTGCTATGTCGGCGCTGTATCTGTACGATTTCACGCACCTGCTTTTCAAGAACGCAGCGGATCGCGCCGATTTGGTAGCCAAGGAGGTCAGCAGCGGACTATCGGGGATTCTCAATGCTGGTGTGGCTGCTCGCCAACTGCATCCTGCTTCCTTTGGGGAATGGAAAGCCGCCTGGACGGATGTAATCCGCGCGGATGCCGCGGTGAAGGCGCTGCTGCAACGTTCCTTGACCGCGGCCGATCTTGTGGTCGGTATTCAGATTAAGGATGAGCACGGCCATGTCCTGGTGGAGTCCGACCCGCACCAGGTGAATGCGAGCTCGGGGGAGGATTTTCGGACGATACAGCGGGGCTTCTGGATTTCAAACCTGTGGGATTTGATGAAGCGCCGCGAGGACTACTCGGCCAGCAATAAAATCGGCGTGGGCGGACAGAGCGTTTTTCAGGTAACCGTAGTGGTCCAATCGGTTCTGCTTCGGCACGCTGTCCAACCGGCCTTGAACAATCTGGCACTGGCGTTTGCGGCGTCGTTGTTTATTGCGGTTTTCTTAGGCTCTGTGATTCCCAACATCGTGCTCGATCCTCTGGAGCGCGTCAGCCGAAATATCGATTTGATTCGGACGGGGGAATTTGACTCCGCCACATTGCGGCCCCGGCACGAGTCGGTCGAGTTCGCGGCGGTTCAATCGAAGCTCAGCCAGTTAGGCGAGCAGTTTCAGGGCGCCAAACGGGATGCGCTTGAACTGAGGAGCAACGTGGAGCAGTTGCTGCGGCGGCTCGAGGAAGCAGTGCTCCTGTTTGACAACTCCGGCCGGCTGGTAATGGCGGGGGAACCCGCTGGCCGGTTGCTTGGCAGGGAACGCCACGAAATGATGGGGCATAAGCTGGAGGAAGTGTTCCCCAACTCGACGGCGCTGGGCGCCGTGATTGAAAAGGCCGTTCAGGGGCGGCAACCAGTCCGGGACCTGCCGGTTACGATCTTACGCGACGGGACAGGAAGTACGCGACTGCTGGTGAGCGTCCAAGTGCTGGAAAAGAACCCGGGTCAGGAACAGATGGGAACGCTGGTGACACTGCGGGATGTGGAGAGCCGGCGACAGCTTGAAAGGCAGCTCGATGTTTCTTCACGGCTGGCCGCGATCAGCCGTTTGACCGGAGGAGTAGCGCACGAGATCAAGAACCCGCTGAATGCCATGGCCCTGCACCTGGAGGTCCTGCGCAGCAGACTTGGGGGGCCGGATCCGGAGGTGGATGTGATTGCGCGCGAGATCAAGCGCCTGGACAACGTGGTCAAGACTTTCTTGAACTTCAACAAGCCGATTGAGCTCCAGGCCAAGCCCATCGACTTGAGCCAGGTGGTCGAACAAGTGATGGCTCTGCTGTCCATTGACGCGAAGGCCAAACAGATCCATCTGGAGACCATTCTCGAACCCAGGTTATGGATCAATGGCGACTCTGACCTGCTGAAACAAGCGATTGTGAACGTCGTCAATAACGGTATGGAGGCTATGCAACAAGGAGGGACTTTGATGATCCGCACGGCTTGGGACGGCGATGAATGCCAGGTTGCAATTACAGACGCCGGCCCGGGAATCGCCCCCGAAATCCGGGACCGCATCTTCCATCTCTATTTCACAACGAAGGAGCAAGGGACGGGAATTGGGCTGGCCATGACCTTCCGTGTGGTTCAATTACACAGTGGTACAATCGATTTTGTCAGCGATCAAGGAAAAGGCACTACGTTCCGATTGCGCTTCCCTGGGATGTTGGACTATCGGGGTGAAACCGCAAGTTCAGCAGCAAGCAGTTCTTAATCCGCTCCCAACTATTTAAGGCCGGGTTTCATGCAGCGTCCTCTGAGCGCCATATCGTTGCTGGTTTTGTTGAGTGCGGGAGAGTCTGCCTGCCATAAGAAGCAAGCCGTAATTCCGCTGCCTTCACCTGCTCCCGCGGCGAGCACCGCTCCCACTAAGCCGCCGCCTCAACCGCCTAGCGAGCTGGGTCCACCGACTGCGCTGCCTCCGCAAAACCCTAACCCGCCGCAACCGACCCCGGCTGAAACCTACCAGAAAAACCGGTTACCGCCACCGGCGCCTGCTCCGAGTTCCCGGCGTCAGTCACCTCCGCGTAACACGGCGCCATCAACTCCGACACCCGCGCCTACGAACGCCTCGCCACTCACTCCAGCGGTCGATCCACCGCGGCTGGGAGCCATGCTGACGCCCGATCAACAGCGGCAATATAACACCGATATCGATCAAAGCTTACAGCACGCTCAGACCAGTCTTGGAGCGATTCGGAATCGTCAACTAAATAAGGAACAGCAGGACAGGCTGGCTCAGGTCCGGACCTTTATCCAGCAGGCACAGACCGTACGCGCGTCGGATCTGCCAGGCGCTAAAAGCCTGGCAGAACGCGCTGAAGTGCTCGCCCGGGATCTCGCGGCGAGTATGCAGTAGTGAGGTTATTGACCGCTGGGTTTATTCAGGGACTCGGTTGCGCCTTGGCCGTTCAGGTCCAAGGAATAGATCTTCACATCGACTCGACGGTTTTCCTTGCGGGCCGCGCGGGTCTTGTTGTCGGCGTCCGGAAAATCGGCGCCTGCGCCTAATTGACGAATCGACCGGAGCGGAATGTTATGTTCCACTGCCAGGTAATGGACGACGGCGTCCGCGCGTTTGCGGCTCAATTCACGATTGTAGGTTTTGTCGCCAGTCTTATCGGCGTAGCCTTCTATCTCGACTAAGTAGTTCTTCATGCCGGCGACCTTTTGGATCGCATCGTCGAGCTTCTGCGTTTCATCTTTACTTAGAGCGCTACGATTGAGTCCAAAGTAAACTTGCTGAGAAGCGACGAGTTTATAGTTATCCAGGTTAGAAAGGGAAGTGTCCAGCTTCTGCGCGGTCTGTTGCGCGGCGCTGTTAGCGGCATCAGCCCGCTGAGCAGCTTCGGCGGCAGCACTATTTGCTTTTGCGGCAGCTTCGGCGGCTTCGGCAGCCTTCTTACCGGCGTCTGTGGCCTTTTCGTCTGCTGTTGCTACCTGCCGATCGAGATCGCCAATAGATTGCTTATTCTCGTCGGTTTGCTTCTGTATCTTATCGACCTGCCCTTGTGTCTGATTCACTTGGTTTTGTACCGGCGCGATGGCTTCGCGGACATGCTTTTTCGTCGCGCAGCCAGTCCCCAACAAGCACAGAGCCGAGAAGGCCCCCAAGAACCCAAAAGTTTTGCGGAGTGTCATATGAGCTAGTTCTCCTCTCCCCCGGAAGGAAGCAACCTCCCTGCCAAAGGCCTAACTCTATGATCCACAATGAGATGAAGGATTGTCAATCAGCAGTTGCTTGTAAAACTTGCTGTCTATAGTCCACCTTTTGACACGAACTAGGTAATAGCATTTAGAGATGGCAGAGCAGAATAGGTGGCCGAAAGTCGCGATCGTCGGGGCCGGAGCCGTGGGAGGTTACTTCGGGGGAATGCTGGCGCGGGCGGGCGCGCCGGTGGTGATGATCGGGCGAAAGCCGTTCGTCGAAGCGGTGGAAATGTCGGGGCTGCTATTAGATACAGTGCATTTCCGCGCGAACCTGCCTTTGCGGGCGTCGACCGAGTTGAGTGCCGCCGAGGGTGCGGATCTGGTGCTGTTTTGCGTGAAAACAACGGACAATGCGGCGACCGCGAGGGGGCTCGCGCCGTACCTGGGGTCAGGCACGACCGTCGTCAGCTTGCAGAATGGCGTCGATAACGTGGAGCAGATTCGCGCTGCGGCGAACATTGACGCAATTCCGGCTGTGGTCTACGTTGCGGCATCGGTGCCCGAGCCCGGCCATGTGAAGCACGTTGGCCGGGGAGACTTGATCATCGGACCCGAGAGCGAACGCACGAAGCGAATTGCGGCGGTTTTCGAGCAGGCCGGGATTCCCTGCCGGATTTCCAGCAATATCGATGGGGACCTGTGGGTCAAGCTGATTTGGAATTGCGCTCTGAATGCGGTGTCTGCATTAGGGCAAGCGCGATATGGACAAATCGCCGAGAATGCGGACGCGCGGGTGTTGCTTCAGACGATCGTGGATGAGGTGTTGGCGGTGTCACGTGCCGCTAACGTTGTTCTTCCCGGCTTCGAGGACCGGCAGGCGGCTATTGCAGGCGCAATGAAGATTGCCACGCAGATGTCGGACGCGTTGTCCTCGACGGCGCAGGACGTGCAGCGCGGACGTCGTACGGAGATCGACTCATTGAACGGGTACATCGCGCGGCGAGGCGCGGAGCTTAGTGTACCGACGCCGGTGAACCAGGCGTTGTTTACGCTGGTGAAGCTGCTGGAAGCTCGATGACTCCGACTTCATATCAGGCGGCGCCCACCATGGTCTGGAGCTGGACGACGATGTGATGCATTGCTGCTGCTTGGGCGGCAATCTCCTCACTGGCTGATGCGCTTTCTTCGGTACTCGCGGCAGCGCCCTGCGTCACTTGTTCCATTTGCAGGATCGCTTTCGAAATACCTTCGATACCGCGGGCCTGCTCCTGGCTGCCGGAACTGACTTCATCTACTAACACTTTTACTCTCGCGGTGCTATCGACGATCGAGCGTATCGCAGCGGCTACCTGCTGTAGCTTAGCGCCCCCGTCGTTGGACTTGACGATGGAATCCTCGATGAGCGCAGCGGTATCTTTCGCGGCTTGCGCGGAGCGTTGCGCGAGATTCCGAACCTCGTTGGCAACGACAGCAAAGCCCATTCCCGCTTCGCCTGCGCGAGCAGCTTCCACGGCGGCGTTCAGCGCCAGAATATTTGTCTGGAAAGCGATCTCGTCGATAACTTTGATGATCTTCGAGATGCTGTTACTCGATGACGTAATGGCGTCCATGGAAGAGAGCATCTGGTCCAGCGCGCGATTTCCATCGGAAACGTGAGCGTCGACCGAGGTCATGAGTTCGGCCGCGGTCCGGGAGTTCTCGGAGTTCCTGTGAATCATGGAAGTGACCTGCTCGCTCGAAGCGGCAGTCTCTTCCAGCGATGCCGCTTGCTGTGAGGTACCTTGAGCCACCGACTGGCTGGCGGAGGAGATCTGAGCAGTAGCGCCACTGATCTGTCCGGCTCCTTCGTTCAATTCGGTAGCGATTTGCCGTAGGGTGCGACCGACTTGGCTGACAATACTCAGGACAACCACGACTCCCGCGAAGGCAAACGCCAGCATGATGACCGTGGTCCAGCGGCCCGCTCTGAGGCGATTTGCGCCGATCGCTGCGCTGTCTTTCATCAGTTGAGTCTGGAGATCCATGATGTCTCCAGCCACCTTTTCCATCGCTACGCCAGCGGGCGCGCCCTTCTCCCGATAGAGTGTTGCGGCTTCCTTGAGCTTTCCCGCCGCGCAGAAGTCGGACACTTGCTGGAAGTAGTTGGCGTGATCTTCAATCCTGGCCGCGATTGTTTCGGTCAGTTCCTTACCCCGATCCAACGTAAGCAGCGGCTTGATTTCTGCAACCAAGGACTGCGCTTTCTTGTAGCGGGCAGCATAGTCCTTGCGTGTGCTTTCGAGGCCCTTCTGGTCGTTTTGAAGGGCATTGAGAAGCAAGCCTCGTTGGCCGGTGCGCATGCCGTTGGCCGTGGCTCTAAGATTCCCCGCCAGAGCCAGCTTTTGGGCAATGGGTCCGGTCGATTGCGTCAGTTCTTCTCCTATTCTCTCCAGCGAGTAGAGCGATGCCAACGTGAGACCCACCACACCGAGGGCCATGGCCCCAACGCAGAAACTCAATTTTTTCCCGATAGTCATTTGTCCTCGCACCGCGCTTCAACGCGTTCGTTCTCTGTATCGACGCGTTGGATCTGGCTAATAGCACGATTCTCTCCGTCGATGAGTTTTGCATGTACGGAAACGGCTTCCTGATTGCTTCTCTGGCAATTTTTGGTCTACTATTTCCCGCTCTTGGAGCGGATGATCCGAATCCCGGAACTCCCGCGGCCGACGCGCCCAAAGAAACAAAGCTGCCTTCCTGGCTAGAGCTTGGAGGACAGATTCGAGGACGGTTCGAGGACCCATCGGGATCGAACGTTTCGAATGAAAATTCCGATGGATATTACCTCAGCCGCATCCGGGTTGATCTCGGGATCAGGCCGTCGTCGTGGCTCCGGTTTTTTGTCGAAGCACAAGACGCCCGTGTGGGAGGATACAACACGTCGCCCGCGCCGAACACGGTTTCCAATCCGATCGAACTGCGACAGGGCTATGTGGAACTGAATCGCCCAGGGGGTCTCGCTCTTACAGTAAAAGCCGGAAGGCAGACACTGATCTTCGGGGGGGAGCGGCTAGTAGGTGCAAGCGATTGGGGCATTTCCCGCACCTTCGATGCAGTGGACCTTACGCTTTCCGCAGGTCGCGCGAAAGTGGACCTCTTCGCCGGATCGGTGGTCCTCATCGACCCGACTCGGTTCGATCGTCACAAGCCGGGCGAGCACCTGTACGGGGCTTATGGCTCCGTCCAGAAGGTCCTTCCGGGAATGAACATAGAGCCCTACCTGTTGTGGAAGCAGACGCTTCTTGTGGCGGGCGAGAAGGGCGGGATTGGCGACGCTCTGATTGTTACGCCGGGCGTGCGTATCTTCGGAAAGACGCTGCGGCGGTTGGATTATACCGCCGAGTTGGCGGTCCAACGCGGCTCTTATTCGGCCGATTCCGTGTCGGCGATGGCGGGCAGCTACGTTGCCGGATGGACCTTGAACGGCTCGGCGTTCAAGCCGCGCATCAGCGTGGAGTTCAATCATGCTTCGGGCGATCCGGCCAGCAAGGATGGTACGCGGCAGACGTTCGATCAACTCTATCCGACGAATCATTCTTACTACGGCATTGCGGACCAAATGGGTTGGAAGAACATGCGCAACCCGAGAGTAGGTTTCGATTTCGAGCCAATCAAGAAATGGAAGCTGCGCGCCGATTTCAACGAATTCTACCTTGCCACCACACAGGACGGGCTCTACAACGCCAGCGGAACCAGAATCGTGCTGAACCGCGCCGCCACCAGCCGTCACGAGGGATCGGAAGCC
>Ga0335082_10009254_pt1 | contig 10708 bp, 11 predicted proteins | sample Lox_Sample_41_FD_206718 | JGI IMG/M metagenome (GOLD analysis project Ga0335082, IMG submission 206718) | Soil microbial communities from Loxahatchee National Wildlife Refuge, Florida, United States - Lox_Sample_4.1 | ecosystem: Environmental > Terrestrial > Soil > Wetlands | place: USA...
ATCGGTGAAGATCCGCAGGAGCTCGGCGTGGAACTGCGGGTCCGTCATCTGCCCGAGCCTGTGCCGCAGCAGGCGAAGCCGCTGGGACGGATCGATCCCGTACATGGCGCGCTTCTGCAGCAGGTGCACGTACAGGCCGTCGATCATGGCCTCCGCCTGATCGGCTATGGTCTTGCGGTCGGCCTGGGTTATCGGACTGCTGTCGAGGATGGTCCGGAACTCCGGCAGCGTATGCACTGCTCCGAGGTCGTGGTCCGACGTGAGCCCGAGTTGCGGAATGGACGACATGGGCAAACCCCCCTTGCTGCTCCGGTGCCTACCTGGCGCCGGTCCCCGCCGTCGGGCGCTGTCGCTGGCTGAATGCGCCCCTATCAGGACGGTACTCGAGAGCGCGGGCCGTGATACACCTGCCGTTACTAGGAGGAGGCCTGCTGAGGTCTCACCCGGCGGCCACGGGCAAACTCGGCGGCGAACGCGGCCTCGCCCAGCGCCTGCTCGAGCATGGCCTGATAGAGGGCGGCCACGCTCGGCCCGGGATCCAGGCCAAGGTCGTCGGCCAGCCGGGCGCGCAGCTCGCTGTAGCTGTTCACCGCCTCGGCCGGGTACTCGCATCAGGCGCCACAGCTGTCACCGCGCTCGTGATCGTGGGTCGTTATCCCCTCATGTCGGGTATTTCGACCCACCCACGATGATCCCGTCCGGCCGCCCGGCCTGTACCTGCGGAGCTACCGTGACACCTGACGTGACCCGTAGGCCGCGACCAACGAACGCGCTCTAGCACAATGCCGCCTGGCTTATTTTTGATCGTGGATGAGCGCTCCGGCCTCAGCGGTGCTCATGGTGCCACGGGGTCTGCGGTGTGCTGCCGCTGCTCCTGGTACCGGGCCGGCGGCCTGGTCATACGGCATGGATGCCGCGTTCATGTTGCCGCGGCTGCATGGTAGCGGCATTCATGCAGGACGGGTCCGGTACTGGCGTGGCGAGAGTGACGGAATTCCGTTTCCGGTACGGGCCGCAGCCGGCGGCGGAGCGTGAGCGGATCAAGATCAACGTAAAGCTCAACGGCATTGCGCTCTAGCATGGCCTCCGTGCCCGACTTTGACACCACCACGCCATCCATCGCCCGGGTCTACGATTACCTGCTCGACGGGAAGGACAACTTTGCCGTTGACCGGGAGGCGGCGGAGCGGCTGAAGGCCGCGGCGCCGCTCACCGTCGAGGTGACGCGGGAGAACCGCCAGTTCCTGGCGCGCGCGGTGACATGGGCGGCGAACCAGGGGATCACGCAGTTCATCGACCTGGGCAGCGGCATGCCGACCGTGCCGAACACGCATGAGACCGCGCAGGCCATTTCCCCGGGCGCGCGGGTGGCGTACCTGGACAACGACGCGGTGGTGCTCAGCCATCTGCGTGCGCTGGCCGCCAAGGGAAACCCCGGCGTGACCGTGGTGGACGGTGACGTGCGCGAGGTGGCCGCGAGCCTGGACGCCGTCGCCGCGGGCATCGACCTGTCGGCGCCTGCCTGCCTGCTGACGGGGTTCCTCCTGCACTTCTTCGAGCCTGACACCGCGCGGGACCTGGTGGCCCGGTACGTCGCGGCGCTGGCGCCGGGGAGTTATGTCGTGCTATCGGTCGGCCGCGCCGACGCCGAAGCGGCGAAGGCGGGCTTCAGCACCTACTCCTCCGGGGCGGCGCAGGTGTACAACCACTCGGTGCCGGACTTCGCCAGCTTCTTCGGTGCCCTGGAGCTGGTGCCGCCGGGGGTGGTCGACGCCCGGGAGTGGCGCCCGGACTGGGAGCAAGCCGTGCGCCTCGCGCCCCGCGACGGCCAGGCGATCGTGGGTGTAGCCCGGGTCGGTTAGACCGCCACGCCCCCGTCACCTCGGCCGTCCAGCGTGAGCACGATCCGGCCCCGGAGGCCTCCGGCCGCGACTCGCTGGTGGGCCGATGCCACCTGCTCCAGTGGCAAGGTCACGGCTACCCGCGGGGTCAGCTGGCCGGCGTCGACGAGTGCGGCGAGTTCGGCCAGCCGCGGCCCGTCGGTATGGATCCAGACGTTGTGCACGCGCGTGCCGCGCAGCGGGACCGGAGCGGCGTCGGCCGTAACCGCCACGAACGCGCCCTTGTCCCGGACGGCGTCGAGGGCGGGCATGCCGGCGAGCCCGGCGTCCAGCGCGCCGTCCACGCCGCCGGGTACGACCCGGCGTACTGCTCCGCCCAGGTCCTGGGTGCGGGCCACGAACTCGTCGGCGCCGAGCCCGCGGACCAGCTCCTCGTCGCGGGGAGCGGCGACCGCTACAGTGCGGAGCCCGCGCAGCGCGGCGAGCTGCAGCGCGAACCCGCCCAGCGCGCCGGCCGCGCCCGTGACCAAGAGCCACTGGCCGGGCTGGAGCGCGAGCAGGTCCAGCGCCTGGTCCGCGGTGAGGCTGTTGAGCGGAATTGTCGACGCCTCGACCGGTGTCACGCCGCGGGGCGCAGGCGCGACCGCGTCCGTGTCGAGGACGACCTGCTCGGCCTGCGCGCCGACCGGCGCGGTCAGCAGATCGCGCATCCCGATCACGGCATCACCGACCGTGAACCGGTCCACTCCAGGACCAAGCGCGTCGACCACGCCGGCTAGGTCCCACCCCAGGCCGACGTCGCCGTGAGCCGCCATCAGGCCGTGCTCGGCGAGCCGGCCAGCGCGAGTGGCGATGTCGACCGGGTGGACCGGCGCCGCGTGCACGCGGATGCGCACCTGCCCGGCGCCGGGCTGCGGGATCGGGACGTCGGCTAGCTCGATGGCATCCGGGCCGCCATAGCCGCGGATGATGACCGCTTTCATGTGATCTCCCACGTCGGGGCGCGTTGGGCACTCGCCATTAGAATCCAGCGAGCTGTCCCGCACGATCGCGGGTGTCAGCCAGAAGATGCTCACCCAGACGCTGCGCACGCTCGAACGCGACGGCTCGGTTACGACAGCCCGTCAGGCCCCGGCCGGCGGCAGGTCCCGTACCTGCTGCCGGGTTATGGCGAGCCGGATGCCGTCCTCGCCGAACCCGGCCACCATCTCGGCGGGGATGGCGGTGTCGGCGTGGTCCCACGCGGGCCCGTGCCGTACCAGCACGTGGGTGACGCGACCGGTGCTCGCGTCGATGCGCACGGCACGGAGCCGCCCGGCCTCGCCGTCGGTGGCGTGCACGCGGTCGCCCCGGTGTTCTTCCACCTCGTCCGGTGGGATGACGTCGATGGTTTCCTTTTCCGGGATCCGCAGGATCGTGCCGCCGTCGGCGGCGGGCCCGCCCGCGCCACGCCAGCCGGAAGGCAGCAGCTGGATCGGGTCGGGATACCCGGGCACGAACTCCGCCAGCGTCTCCTCGGCTGCCTCCAGGCTCATGAATTCCGCCTCGGTGCAGCGCAGCCGGATCTGATCCGGCCGTGCGTCGGCGAAGTCGGCGAAGTCGGCGAGGTCCAGCGGGACGAGCCGGGCCAGCCCCGCCCGGCCGTGCGGCTCGACCACGAGATGGGTCACAGTCCGGGCCGCCGGGTCGACGACCACGGCTTGCACCTCGCCACGGTAGCCGTCGCTGCCCACTGCGCTACTCCCGATCACCAGCGTCACCATGAATGCGGCCTCCTGATCTAGCCGAAGGTGAACGAGTAGGCCGCGGCGCCGGGATCGAGGAACGTGATCTCGAAGGTCCGCTCGGTGACGGGCCCGTGCCGCCGGACGAGCTGGTACAGCCGCTGCTCGCTGAGCATGCCGGAGCCGTTCTCGTCTGTGTCGGTACCGTGATCCGCGCCCGGCGGCTGCCCGTCGATGAGCACACGGAACCGCACCGGGGTTCCCGGGGCGGCGGGCCCCATCACCAGGTTGACGTCGCGGGCCTGGAAGCGGCAGGCGATCTGGCCGCCGGCCGTGTTGAGCGTGGACGCCTCGTCCTCCGTCATCCAGTCACCTGCCAGGGCCCACTCGTTGAGCCTCAGCCGTTCCGGTATGGCATAGAGGTGCGACTTGCCCGGTACGACGCCTCCGGGCGAGGCGAAGTTCTCGGTGCGGCCGTAGCCGGTGTAGTTTTCCGGCGATCTCAGCGTGGCCCAGTCGGCGGGCGCTTCCGCACCCTGGGGGTCGACCGTCACCAGGTCGTGGTCGGCGCCGGCCGACCCGGCCTCGGCCAGCAACTGCTGAATGACCATCTCCGACCTCTGATACTCGCCCTCGCCGAAGTGGTGATGCCGGATGCGCCCCTGGGTGTCGGCGAAGTAGAGGGCGGGCCAGTAGTGGTTCGCGAACGCACTCCAGACCGCGTAGTCGTTGTCGGTCGCGACCGGGTAGTCGACCCTCGTCTCTCGCACGGCCCGGCGGACGTTGTCCGGGTCGTGCTCGAAGGAGAACTCGGGCGTGTGCACGCCGACGACCACCAGCCCAGAGTACTTCCCGGCCCAGGCGCGGACGTAGGGCAGCTGGCGGAGCCAGTTGACGCAGGTGTAGGTCCAGAAGTTGACCAGGACTACCTTCCCGCGCAGGCCGTCGGTTGTCAGCGGGGGCGAGTTGAGCCACCCGGTAGCGCCGTCAAAAGACGGCAGCCTGCTCTCGACGGGCAGGGCCGAGGCCGTGTGCAGCCCGGCGGGCACGGGCCAGTGTGGTTTCATGACGATGCCTCCTGTGCTCGATATCATTCACGATCGCGCACCGGTACGGCCACTCGCGCCCGTGACAACCCCTGGCCCGCACTCGGCGGCATCGCGTCAGTAACCGGTCGCGCCGTCGATCCGCTGACGCAACAGGCCGGCGTGGCCGTTGTGCCTGGCGTACTCCTCGATCATGTGGAGGTACACCCAGCGCACGCTCATCACGACCTTACGGCGCTCGTGGAAGAAGGTCCCGTCCAGCTCCCGGCCTGCCGCGGCCCGGCGGGCGAGCTCGACCTCCTCCCGATAGGCGGCGAAGTCCCGTTCGGCGTCCGCGCCCCCGACGTTGTCGAACTCCCCGTCGGGGTCCGCCTCGCTGGAGTAGAGGAAGCCGGCATCTTCTCCCGCGATGCGGCGGCGGAACCAGCCTCGCTCGACGTCGGTCATGTGCCGGACGAGCCCGAGCAGCGACAGCGTCGACGGCGGGGCTGGGCGCTGCCTGAGCTGTTCGGCGGTCAGCCCGCTGCACGTGCTGAGCAGCGTCTCGCGGTGAAAGTCCAGCCACGCCTCCAGCATCTGCCGCTCACCGGCGACGGACGGCGTGCCCTGGCGGGTGATATGGGGCGCTGTCCATGTCATGCGCCCCAGCATCCAGCCCCGGCGTCTCGAGCACCAACTCAGCCCGGTCCGCGGCCGGCATACTGATACAGACCACAGGCGACCGGCGAAAAGGCGAAGGAGCACCGGCTATGAGCCGCCGAGCGAAGATCGTGTGCACCCTCGGCCCCGCCACCTCGGACCCCGGGGCGATCACGGACCTGGTGGGGGCGGGCCTCGATGTGGCGCGGCTCAACATGAGCCACGGCGACCACGACGCGCATCGCGCCGCCTACCAGGCCGTTCGCGCGGCCAGCGACGCCAGCGGCCGGAGCGTGGGGGTGCTGGTCGACCTGCAGGGTCCCAAGATCCGGCTGGGCCGGTTCGCGGCCGGGGCGGTGACGCTCGCGGCCGGCCAGGAATTCACCATCACCGGGCAGGACGTGCCGGGGGACCAGAAGGAGGTGTCGGTCAGCTACCCCGCACTGGCCGGCGACGTCCGGCCGGGGACACGGCTGCTCGTGGACGACGGCCGGGTGGTGCTCGAGGTGACCGCGGTGCAGGGCGAGCGGGTCCGCACCCGGGTCCTGGTCGGCGGCCCCGTCTCCGACCACAAGGGCCTCAACCTGCCCGGGGTCAGGGTCAGCGTGCCGGCCTTGACCAGCAAGGACGCAGATGACCTGCGGTGGGCGCTGGCGCTGCGCGCCGACATGATCGCCCTGTCCTTCGTGCAGGGGCCGGAGGATGCCGAACCTCCCCGCAAGATCATGGACGAGATGGGCGTCCGCCTGCCGCTGATCGCGAAGGTCGAGAAGCCCCAGGCGGTGGCGGCGCTGGACGAGGTCATCGCCGCGTTCGACGGGATCATGGTGGCCCGCGGGGACCTGGGCGTGGAGTACCCGCTGGAACAGGTGCCGCTGGTCCAGAAGCGCGCGATCAGGCTCGCCCGGCAGGCCGCCAAACCCGTCATCGTGGCCACCCAGATGCTCGAGTCGATGATCAGTGCGCCGCGGCCGACCCGGGCCGAGGCGTCCGATGTGGCCAACGCCGTGCTTGACGGCGCGGACGCGCTCATGCTCTCCGCGGAGACCAGCGTCGGCGCCTACCCGGTGAACGCCGTGGCGACCATGGCGCGGATCATCGAGGCGGCGGAGCAGGCCTGGCCCTTCACCCCGGACCCGCCCGCGAGCGCGCCCGAGACCACCGGATCCGCCATCGCCCGGGCGGCAGCCGAGGTCGGGGCGGCGGTCGGGGCCAGGGCACTGGTGGCCTTCACCATGACCGGGGAGACCGTACGGCGGCTGGCCAGGTGCCGGTCGCCGATCCCGCTGCTCGCATTCACCACCGAGCCCGCGACCCGCAGCCAGCTCGCGCTGACCTGGGGCGCCGAGACATTCCTCGTCCCGCCCGTGGCGCACACCGACGACATGGTGGGCCAGGTCCAGGCGGCCCTGCGGGAAATCACACGGTGCCAGGTGGGCGACTTGGTGGTGATCGTGGCCGGCAGCCCGCCAGGCACCCCGGGCCGAACGAACGCCCTGCGCGTGCACCGCATCGGCGATGCCATCGACTCCTGAAAACCTAATCCCCCGGCAGCAGCGGGCGCATGAACGTCCGCTCGTAGCGGAGCACGCACCCGCTCTCGTCCCTGATCCGGTCGGCGGCCACGAAGTCAGGGTGCTCCCCGAACAGTCCGCGGTACTGCTCGTACGCGGCGAGGCTGGGGAAGCTGAACAGGGCCAGCGCCTTGTCGCTCGCGCCCTCGGCAGGCAGGAAATAGCCGTGATGACGGCCGCCGTGCCGGTCGACCAGCTCCATCCACCGCCGGGCGAAGCGCTCGAAGGCGTCGGTCTTCGCCGGATCGATGACGTACTCGACGACGCAGGTGATCATGACGGCAGGTTAGCCAGCGCCGGCCAGCCCGGCAATTCAGGTACAGCGAAGCCGGGAAATTAACGATCACCCGGAACCGTCGTCTGCTAATTGCTCGGGTGCCGAACGGTGCAGTTGATGTCCGGATGCACGCCCGTGTAGTTGAGCGGCCCGGCCAGGATTGTCACCCCGATCGTACCCGCGGTGCTGCAACTCATTGGCCGGCTGTAATCCCCGCGCTGCCCGGCGGCAATACCCCCGATGACCAGCCAGATGAGAAGCAGCACCGATCCGATGTGCATCGTGGCCTCCATAGCATCGTCCGCGTGAATACGTGAATACGTGAATACGTGAATACGATGAGACGGCTATCGCGATTGCCGGACATTGTCATGGCCCTGGTATCTCGGAAAGGAGCCTACCCGGGCCGCGCGGCACCCAGTCCAATCCCGCACCCTTTCCAGAAATCTGGAAGCCAGGTCAGCGACTGGGGAAGATGCTTCCCGCTTGGTAGACGGGGGTCCCGCCGAGGACGGTGGCCAGGACGCCGATGTCCGGGATCTGCCCGGGTTCCGTCTCGAGCGGGTTCTGGTCCAGGACGACGAAGTCGGCGAGCTTGCCCGGCTCGAGCGAGCCGATCTCGCCCTCCCGGTGACAGGCGTAGGCCGCCTGGGTGGTGTACAGCGCGAGCGCGTCGCGAGCGGTGAGGCGCTCGGCGGGGCCGAGCACGCGGCCGTCGCCCGTTCGGCGCACGATGGCGTCGCGGATGCCGATGCGGGGATCGGCGGTGATGACGGGTGCGTCGGAGGATCCCGCCACCGTGATGCCGGCCTGCTGCCAGGAGGCGAAGGCATACAGCTCGTCGCCGGTCTCCGGGAACGCCGCAAGAAACCCGTCGCCCAGGGACGACAGGAATCCAGGCTGGCTCGCCACCACGATCCCCAGCTCCGCGGCCTGCGCGGCCAGCGGCGTATACATCGCGCCGCCATGCTCGATGCGGTGCCGGCGCGGGTTGCCGCCGCCGGGGCCCAGGACCGCGGCGTACGCGTCCAGGACGATCTCGATGGCCCGGTCTCCCTGGGCGTGGATGCAGACCTGGAAGCCGCGGGCGTCGAACTCGCGGACCATCCCGGTCAGCTCGTCGCCCTCGAAGTACAAGATGCCCGAGCCGTGCGGCGGCACCGGGTAGGTCCCGCCGATGGCCGCGGTGCGGCTGCTCATCCCGCCGTCGGCCCAGATCTTCACGGCCTCGGTGGCCAGCCGGCCGGAATGACGGCCCTGCAGGCCGGCCCCGAGGAGCCAGTCCACCTGGTCGTGCACGACAAGGCCGTAGATCCGCTGGCGGAGCAGGCCGGCCGCGTCCGCCTCGGCAAACGCGGCGAAGGTATCGCGCCGCATGTCGGCGTCGCAGGCCGCCGTCAGGCCGAACGAAGCCAGGCGCTCGCCCGCCGTCTCTACCAGCTTGGCCCCGGCGGTGCCCGCCTGGGCGAGGTCACGCCGGATGTTCTGCTCGAACAAGGCGAACATGGGTGCCTCGTACACCACGCCGTCGAGCCGGCCCTCGCTGTCGCGGCCGAACGCGCCGCCCGGTGGATCGGGCTGGTCCTCGGCGAACCCCGCCTCGCGCAGCGCGGCCGTGTTCAGCACGCAAACGTGCAACGACGTGTGGTACAGCACGGCCGGGCGGTTCGGCACGGCCGTGTCGAGCTCCGCCCGGGTCGGATGCCGGCCCTCGCGGAGCTTGTACTCGGCGTACCCGGCCCCGGTTACCCAGGAGCCGCCAGGAGTCCGTTCGGCGGCCTGCCTGAGCCGTGCCTGTATCGCGGCGATGCCGGGCGCCGACGGCTGGCCGCAGTCGGCGGCGGCCGCGAGGTAGCCGATGTCAGCCACGTGGCAGTGCGCGTCGATCAGGCCCGGGATAACGGTCGCCCCGCCCAGCCGCACCACGTCGGCGCCGGGCGCGGCCGCGCGGACCGCCTCGGCCTGCCCCACGGCAGCGATCCGGCCATCCCGGATCAGCATGCTGCCGGCGGGCCCGGCGCCGGGTGCCATCGTGACGATATCGGCATCAGTAACGACCAGCTCCACCGTGCCTCCCGGTCAGAGCGTACATCCGCCCGGAACCCTGAGACGGGCGCCCCCGGCCGTCAGCCGGTCATCTGGCTGACGTTGAAATCAGGGAAGCCAAGGAACTGGTGCATGACGTCCGCCACCCGCTGCAGCCGGGTCACGTCGACCTCTCCGAGCGGATAGGAATCGAGCGCCATGACCGCGGCCTGCACCTTGGTCAGGCCGAACGGCGCCGGGAGCGCCTCCATGGCCCGCTCCACGGCGGACCGGCTCGTGTTCGCAATCTGCTGGCCCTGCTCGAACGCGGTGCGGAACGCCGCCAGCGTCTGCGGGTGCCGAACGGCCCACTGCCTGGTGACGGCGCAGCCCTGCACCGGGAACGCCTCGGTCGCGCCCTGGTCCAGGTCGGCGAGCTGGGTGACGCCCATCGACAGCTCCGCCTGGCTGGCGAACGGCTCGGGCAGCACCGCCGCCGTGATCTTCCCGGCCTTGAGCATCGCGGCCATCTCGGGCAGCGGGTAGTACGCGAAGCGCGCCCCGGACACCCGCAGCCCGTGATCGGCCAGCGCGGACGCGGCCAGCAGGTACAAGATGTTCCCCGGCGCGTTCACGCCGATGGTCCTGCCCTCCAGGTTGGACAGCGTCCGGACGTGCGAGCCCGGCATCACGTACAGGCCCTGGGCTCCCGGTTCCATCACCGAGCCTTCGGCGAAGATGTTCAGGTTGGCGGCGACCATGGGATCGCTGGTCGAGGAGGGCCGCTTGCCCTGGTCGTAGTTTTCCTGCGCCTGGATGTAGCTGACGTAGTTGCCGCACGAGATGTCGATCCGGTTGCGCGGCCTGGCCAGCGCCTGGGCGTTGATGACCGTCGCGGAACTGACGGCCGGGACAAAGGTGACGTGCAGGCCGTGCGCCGCGAACAGCCCCTGGTGCAGCGCGACGAAGAAGCCGGCGGAGTCAACGGCCGGCACCACGGCGACATTCACGTCCGGCTGCTCGATGCCGGGCGTGGCGGCGTTCCCGCCGCTGGCGATTCGGGGCACGAACAGGATCGCCAGGACGACGACGGCCGCGATGGCACCGGCTATTTCGGCGACCCGGACTGCCCGCGTGAACCTGCGTGGCATCGTCGGCTCCTTTCTTCCGTGAGGTCAGCAGGCCCAGGCACGGATGGCCTCGGTACTTGCCTGCGAATCCCGATCACGGCGCCCGGTCGCCGTAGTCAGCCGACCAGCATGGCCGGCCCGCCGCAGGCGGCACCGGTGCAGTTCGGCTGAACGGGCCGATACCAGCGATTCATCGGTTGACTGGTGGCCGTCTGGCACTGGTCCGGGAGAGCGCAGGTACTCTGCGCGCCTGCTCCCGGGGCCCGGGCAACATGCCGAACTACCCGGTGCCGCTTGCGTGAAAAATATTGCTGCAAGTTGCAGTGAGAGACATCGGTCAGCTGACCGATATTTGAACGCTGGTCACTCCCGCCCGGGGAGCTTCACGGATCCGCACTGCGGACGAGGCCTAGCGTGGCGAGCCGCGGCCCCGGAACCACGTCAACGTCACA
>Ga0335082_10009256_pt1 | contig 10707 bp, 6 predicted proteins | sample Lox_Sample_41_FD_206718 | JGI IMG/M metagenome (GOLD analysis project Ga0335082, IMG submission 206718) | Soil microbial communities from Loxahatchee National Wildlife Refuge, Florida, United States - Lox_Sample_4.1 | ecosystem: Environmental > Terrestrial > Soil > Wetlands | place: USA: Florida...
TCACGTGACCGGCCGGTCTCGCTTTCAGCCGTTCCGGACGGGGCTGGCGATTCTCCGCGCCGCCATCCAGCTGGCTCCGGGACAATTCGCCTGGCGCCAGCCGCCGTTCGAATATGAATATGAAAAGTTGCCGATCGATATCCTGGCCGGCACGGACCGCGTCCGCCGGTGTCTCGACGAGGGCGCCTCTCTGGACTCGATCGAGGCGGAATGGCAGCCTGATCTCCTGTCTTTCCAGTCTGCTCGCGCGCGAAACTTGCTCTATCGGGCTTAGCCGCGCGCGCCTCGTCTGAGAGCAGCGTCGCGGTCGAATTCGTCTGGCAACCGGCCGCGGATGCCCCGGCTATTGTTGGACGTACATCGTCACGTTGCTCTGCGACGCAACACCGCCGACGGTTACCACCACGGACACGCTCCCGCTCGCGGCGCCGGACGGCACCACCGCGTTGATCTGATAAAGCCCCTGCACCGAGTTGGGAACAGCGCCGCTATACTGTACGGTCGCGGGCTGTCCGGCGATGGTCACGGCGACACTCGCGGCGATCGCCATGTCCGCCGTACCGAGCGCGCCGGTCTTGCCCGAGGGCCGTAGATTGCCGGCGCCCGTCACGTAAATCGCTACCGTCGAACCTTTCGCGGCGGGCGCATTCGGGCCGTTCACTACTCCGCTCTGGTTGATCACCGACGCCTGCCCGGTGCCGGTCGAGGCAGTCGTAAAGATCCCCGGAGCCGCCGGGCTGATCGCCTGCTGCGTCACCGGCGCCTGCTGCCCGTTATACGTGAATTGCACCGCCGCTTGCGTCTTGCCGGACACCTCGAACGGCACGATGATCCCAACCTGGTTGGTGCGGGCATACAGAATCGGGGCGGCCACGTTGTCGAAGGTGACGCCGACGCCGCCGAGCGTGGTGGCGAGCCCGGATACCAGATTCCGCGGCCCGAGGTTCGCGCCGAAGATCGTCAGGATCGTGCCCGGAGCCACCGGACCCGCGACATAGCTGGCAGCGTTGACGATCGAGGTGATCGCCGGCGCCTGGCCGCCTGCCGGACCGGTTTGGACCGTCAGCGTGACTGCGACCCCTGCGGCCGTCAACCCGCTCGACGTCACGTCGATGCGCGCCGTGCAGTCGCCGCCCGTCGCGGGAGGCGTGGCGGTCACGGTCAATGTGCCGGGCGTGGTCCCCGATGCCGGCGAGACCGCGAGGAAGTTGCCGCAGGTGGAGCCCGAGACGCTTGCGGCGAACGCGGAGGAGCCCGCGGTGCTCGCCACCAGCAGCGTCTGGGTAAGCGCGCCCGCGCCCCCGCCCTGCGGACCTCCCCCGCCGAACGACGTCAGCGTCAGCGACGCCGGGCTCGTCACCAGCGACGGCGTGCTCACTACGCTCATGACCACTGGAATCGAAAATGGCGTGTTGCTCGCGCCCGATACCGCGATGCTGACTGTCCCCGGGTACGTTCCCGCCGGCATCCCCGCCGCTCGCGCCGATATCTGCAGGCTGCCCGGAAGCGTTCCGCTCGGCGCGCCCACAGTCAGCCACGAGGCCGACGTTGTGGCTGTGTAGTTCCCCGTCTTCGAATCTGAGAGCGACACTGCCACCGCCTGCGCCGAAGCCGTCGTGGAGCCCGTGGTCTGGGCCAGGAACAACGACGTGGGCGTGGCGGAGATCGTCAGCGGCGTCTGGCCGTCCAGCAGGGCCTGGATCGAGGCAGCGCGGCCCTCGATGAACGGTTGGAGTCCCGGCGCGCCGCTCTGCCCGCCGCCTCCGGGCGGAATTCCCGGTTGTCCGCCGCCTCCCGGCCCTCCCGGTCCCGCTCCGCCGCCCGGATTCGAGCTGCCCGCGTCGGAAGTCATGGCTGCTTCGAACTCCGCCATCGTGACTAGCTTCTGCGTGTCTTTCTCCACCCACGGCCGGATCAATGCCCGCAGCGCGTTCATTCGTGCCACCACTTGCGACGGGACCATCTGCTTCTCCACGAGGCTCCGGTAGATCTCCCGATACCGCTCCTTGTATTTCGGAACCGACCACAGCTTCGTCGCGATCGGACGCGTGGCCGAGCTTCCGCCGAGGCCGCCGCCTGCGCCGCCCGGGCCGGTGTTGGCCGGCTGCACCCACTCGAGCGCGAGCTCTTTCATCTGCTGCACCGTGAGTCCCTGCGACAACGCGCCGAAGGCTAGGAGCAGAAGGTGTGATTTCATCACTGTCAAAGGCCTTAAACGGCGCGGCGCCGCTCCTGGTTGCGTCCCGGGCACGCTCCTTAACAAATCTTTACGGCCGCGGTTGAAGCCGCGACACGGTTCTAAGCAGCCTCGGTTCGATTGATGCTCAACGAGGGTATCGGCTTTGAGCGATCCACCCCGCAACTCCGGTCTCGATGTTCGTTCCTGAACCCCCGATTGGTGCTAAGCCGCTCAGCGCCGGCAAAGCCATCGAGCCGATCGGGAATATCATGAGGAAGGTCGCAGGGCAGACTGCCCTGCAGGGATGGAAGGGAGGGCCCTCGAGCCGGCAAGGGTATCGCAGTCGAATTGTCGGCGAGAATCAGTGATTCGATCAACAAACCGGTAGAACCGGGCGACGTTCTGCCGGACCGTCAAACGCCGCTGAGCCAAAGATGAAATGAAGAAAACGGATGTTCTGCGCGTGTGGGGACGCGTCCTGCGGGGACATACTCCCTTTCTCTCGCTCGAGATCACCAGGGAGTGCCCGCTCAACTGCCCCGGATGCTATGCATATTCTCCCGACCACCTCGGGCCGCTGATCACCTTGCGGCAGCTCTCGGACTATCGGGGACAGGATCTGGTGAGGGCGGCCGCCGCAGTCGTCAGGCGGCTTCGCCCTGTCCATGTCTCGATCGTCGGCGGAGAACCCTTGGTTCGCTACCGCGAGCTTGGCGAGCTTTTGCCGCTGCTCGATCGGATGGGAGTGGAAGTGCAACTGGTCACCAGCGCCGTTCGGGCGATTCCGGAGGAGTGGAAGCACATCCAGTCCCTGCACCTGGTCGTCTCGATTGACGGCTTGGCCCCTGAACACGACGCTCGCCGATCGCCCGCCACCTACGATCGCATTCTGAAGCATATCGCTCCGCACCGCGTGATCGTGCATTGCACGGTTACCAGGCCGATGCTTTCGCGGCCGGGATACTTGAGTGAGTTTTGCAGGTTCTGGTCGGACCGGCCTGAGGTCCGGAAGATCTGGTTCAGCATCTACACTCCACAGGAAGGCGACAACTCGCCGGAGCGGCTGCGCGCGCAAGATCGCGAAACCCTGCTTCAGGAGTTGTCCGCTACAGTGCGTTTCCCGAAAGTGCATTTGCCCCGGATGGTGCTCGACGGTTACCGCAACCCGCCGCGCTCGCCCGAAGAGTGCGAATTCGCCCGGCTGACCACTTCCCTTTCGGCCGATCTGAGGACCTCCATCACGCCGTGCCAGCTCGGTGGGAACCCGGTTTGTCAGGAATGTGGCTGCATGGCCTCCGCGGGAATGCACGGTCTCGGAAGGCTGAAGCTCGGCGGTCTTGTTCCCCTCTCCACAATTTTGAATGCATCGATCCGGCTGGGTAAAGGCGCGCGCCCTACATCTCGGTTCGAATCACGACCGGCTCCGAGACTCCAGGCGTGACGGTCCGCGGACTGCGCCGCTGCAACCGTTGGCGTGATAAGATGGCGGCCGTCATGAAATCCTTGGCGCGCCATATGGAGGAGGCCGGAATCGGCGTGGCCCAACTCGTCGCTGTCACCGGATTGGATTCGAAATTGGTCAGGGCCATCGCCGGCGGCAACTACATCCCCAGCCCGTCGCAGCGCGAACGGCTGGCAGCCGCTCTGGGCATTTCGAAGGACGAGATTTCATGGGAGCACGCGGTTCCGGTTCAGCACCTGCGCGGCAACGGCCCGCAATCCGGGCGCACGACTTGATCGCTCGTCCTCGTACCCCGTGCCCCCCACCGGCAGCCGCCGCCTCACTCTCCGCGGGCGCGAGCGGCGGTTTGTTTGTACGCGTCCTGTGGTCTGGGCACGGCGCCGATTGAATAGTGCACCGCGGCAACTCGGGCGGCCTGACGATGTATGATACCTGAAAAGGACCCCAAACAGATGCCCGCATCCGGTTTGAAAGGAGGGGAACATATGTGCGAACGTCTTGCATCCCGGTACCCAGGCATGGCTCTTCTGGTGGTGCTCGCTTGCGGCAGTGCTTTCTCCCAAACGGCGGAGATCACTGGGCGCGTAATGGACGCATCCGGCGCAGTCATTCCACGTGCTACGGTCAGCGTGACCAGCATCGCCAGCGGCGCGGCTCGCGAAGTGCAAACCAATTCCAGCGGGTATTATACGGTCCCGCTGTTGCTTCCCGGCGAATACCAGGTGAGCGTTCAAAGCCAGGGGTTCAAAACGCTGGTTCGTTCCGGTGTCGTGCTTGCCGTCGATCAGCGCGCCGAACTCGATCTCACCCTCGAAGTGGGCGGCATGGCGGAAAAAGTCGAGGTTCAGGCCGCTGCTCCGCAATTGAATACTGTCGAGGCCAGCCAGGGCCAGGTGATCGCGAACAAGCAGATTGTCGATCTGCCCCTCAACGGCCGCACTTACGACGACCTCGCGCTGTTGTCGGCGGGAACCGTGCAGCCGCTGAGCAACGCCCGGTTTGTCGGATTCTCCTCGGGAGGCATGAGGGACACGCAGAATAACTTCCTGCTGGACGGCGTGGACAATAATCCCGTGGAACTCGCGGGCGCTCAGCGCCGCTCGGAAATGGTGCAGCCGTCGATCGACGGCATACAGGAGTTCAAGGTTCAGACCAACTCGTTTGCGGCCGAGTACGGACGCGCGCTGGGTGCCGTGGTCAACGTCACCACCAAATCGGGCACGAACGAGCTTCACGGGTCGGCCTTCGAGTTCCTCCGGAACGAGAAACTCGACGCGGAGAATTTCTTCGCCCCGCCCGGTCCGAAGCCGCCATTCAAGCGCAACCAGTACGGCTTTTCGGTGGGAGGCCCGGTGTTCATTCCGAAAATCGTCCACGGCAAGAACAGGCTGTTCTTCTTCGGCGATTACGAGGGCACCAAGATCCGGCAGACCCAAATCACGGTAAGCACGATTCCCACACCGTCCATGCGCACCGGCGATTTCACGGAACTGAACGCGCAGCGCAAAATCGCGATCATCGATCCCGGAACCGGCAGCCCGTTCCCGAACAACGTAATTCCCAGCTCGCGACTCGATCCGCTGTCCGTCAAGCTGGTCAACCTGTACCCGGCGCCGATGACTTCGAGCGTCGCAACCAACTTCACGTTTCAATCGCCGAGTAACCAGGATGTGAACAAGTTCGATGTGCGGGGAGACGCCAACCTGGGGAGCAAGGACAATATGTTCTGGCGAATGAGCCAGCAGCACGCGACGCTGCCCGCTGTTTTCTCTCTCCCGGCCCCCGCCTACGGCGGCAATCCCTTCGATTCCTATATCGACGGCATCAACACGGGCGCCACCTGGAACCACATCTTCACCCCGACACTGATCCTTTCCGTGCGCGGCGGCTGGAACTACGGCTTCTTCGCGCGCGACAACCCGGCGTCTACGAGAGGCCAGTTTTACAATCAACAGCTCGGCCTCAATGGCGGGACCAACTCCATTCCGGGATCTTTCTCTAATTTCAATCCCACCGGTTACGCCTCGCTCGGACTTGGACCGAACAATCCGGTCTACCGCGATTCCCAAAATCGCCAGCTCACTGCCGATGTCACCTGGACTCACGGCAAACATAGCCTCAAATTCGGCGGAAGCCTGATTAAATCGCAGAACAACATATTCAACATCCGAAACGAAATCGGAGGTCCCTATGCGTTCAACGGCCAATACACCAAAGACGGCATGGCCGACTTTCTGTTGGGGATGGTGAGCGGCTTCACCTGGAACACCAGGTTGCAGGTCAATTTGAGAAGTTGGAACGACGCCGCGTTCATCCAGGATGACTGGAAGATCACACCCAATCTCACGCTGAACCTCGGCCTGCGATACGAGGTAGTGCTCCCATTTGTCGAGAAACGCGACCGCATCGGCGATTTCGATAACTGGACGAACCCTTCGAACCCGCAGCTCGTGACGGCCAAGGGAGGTGGAAGCCGCTACGAGCGCGCGATGACTGCCACGGATAAGAATAACTTCATGCCGCGCGTGGGATTCGCCTATAAGTTGGGCGCGCGCACGGTGATCCGCTCGGGATATGGAATCTTCTATTCGTACATGGAACCGCTGGGCGACGCCGAGTGGCTGATCGGCAACCTGCCCTTCGCCTATGGCGTCACCTTGAATGGGAGCACCACCTCGCCCGCTTTTACGCTCGCCAACGGGCTCCCCCCGGGGGCGCTCGACGTCTCGAAAGCCACCGGCGTCCAACTCTCCAGCATTGAACGGCAAGCCATCAGCCCCTACGCGCAACAATGGAATTTCAATATCCAACGCGATTTCGGCGGAAATTGGCTGCTGGAAGTGGGTTACGCGGGAAGCAAGGGGACGCACCTCGAACGCGTTGCCGACGAGAACTATTCGCCTCCGGGACCGGGCGCCATCAACGCCAAGAGGCCGTACCAGACCGTTGCGGTCCCAGGCACGTCGATCGTCGCCGCTCTCGGACCGATTTACGGCTACCACTTCAACGGCAACACGAACTACAACGCTTTGGTGACGCGGCTCGAGAAGCGATTCTCGCAAGGTCTCACGCTGCTGGCGTCGTACACCTTCTCCAAGGCCATCGGCGACATTTGCGGCGCATCCGCCGCCGGCGACACCACGAATTGCGGTTACCAGGACCCCCGCAATCTCCGCAACGAGCGTTCCGTCGACAATATCGATATTCCTCAACGGTTCGTCGGCAGCGGAGTTTATCAGCTCCCCGTAGGCAGGGGACGCCACTTCGGGTCCGGCATGTCGCGAGTCGCCGATGGCTTCATTGGCGGATGGGCCTTGGGCAGCATCTTCACCATCGCCAATGGTATGCCGTTCAGTGTCATCTCGTCCGGCAATCCCGCCAATACCGGCACGTTCTCGGTCGTAAACCGGCCGAACGTGACCGGCGACCCGTATGCGTTCAACCGCACCGTCGATCAGGATTTCAATACCGCTGTCTTCGTCAATAATGCGCCATATACTCTCGGAACCGCCGGTCGTAACATCATGCGGCAGCGCGGTTTCTTCAACTGGGACTTCTCGGCGAACAAGGAGTTTGCGATTCGTGAGCGGATACGGCTTCAGTTCCGGTTCGAGTCGTTCCATTTCACCAATACGCCTCGCTTCGGCGTGCCCGGCGCGACGCTGGGAACCGCCGCATTCGGAAAGATCACCAGCGCCGACACGCCCCGTAACCAGCAACTCGGCCTGAAGCTGGTCTGGTAACGACTTTGGCAAGGAATAGAACCGGAATCTAAACCCATGAGCAGCAATCAATCGAACATCACCCGGCGGTCCTTCGCGACACAAGCCGCACGGCTGGCAGCCGCGCCCCTGCTTGCTTCCGGACCGCTGATCAGGCGGGGATTCGGCGCGCCGGCGCAGAGGCCGAACATTTTGTACATCATGACCGACGATCATGCCTCTCAAGCGATCAGTTGCTACGGCAGCAGGGTCAATCAGACCCCCAACCTCGACCGGATCGCCAGGGAAGGCATCCGCATGGACCGCGTTTTCGCCACCAACTCCATCTGCACGCCCAGCCGCGCCACCATCCTCACCGGCAAGTACAGCCACATGAACGGTGTTCCCGTATTCAACCGCTTTGACGGATCGCAGCCCACCGTGCAAACGAAGCTTCAGCAGTCGGGCTACTACACGGCCATGGTCGGAAAGTGGCACCTGGGCAGCGATCCTACCGGATTTGACTACTGGAACATCCTGCCCGGCCAGGGAGTCTACAATGATCCGACCCTGTACGACAAGGACGGCTCTGTCGTCTATAAAGGCTACGCCACGGACATCATCACGGATATTACCCTTGACGTATTGAAGAACCGGCCCAAGGACAAACCGTTCTTCATGATGTCGCATCACAAAGCGCCTCACCGGGAATGGACGCCCGACGAAAAGCATCGCAAGCAGTTCGAGGGCAAACATATTCCGGAACCGCCGACGCTGCGCGATGACTATTCGGGCCGAACCGACGCGCTCCGCGAGCAGCAGCAATCGGTTTTCCGCGACCTGACCCGGCGCGATCTCAAACTCATTCCTCCGCCGGGGCTCTCGCGCGCCGACGCACAGAAATGGCTTTCGGAGAAACCCACGGAAGTGGAAGCCGTCGTCGACGGAGTCAACCGGAAATTGACCGGCAAGGCTCTGGAGGACTGGAAGTATCAGCGGTATATGCAGGATTACCTGGCGTGCGTTCAAAGCGTCGACGACAATGTCGGCCGCGTGCTCGACTGGCTGGACGCCAACGGCCTCAGGGAGAACACGGTCGTCATCTATACCAGCGACCAGGGATTCTTCCTCGGCGAGCACGGGCTGTTTGACAAGCGCTTCATGTACGAGGAGTCGCTGCGCATGCCCTTCCTGGTGCGCTGGCCTGGAGTGATCCGTCCGGGCTCCACCTCGCGCGCCATTGGAATCAACTGCGACTTCGCTCCCACCTTCCTGGATCTGGCCGGACAACCCACCCCTGGCGATATGCAGGGCCGGAGTTTTCTCCCCATCTGGAAGGGAAATACGCCGCGCGATTGGCGCCGCGCGATGTACTACCGCTACTACCACGATCCGGGAGACCACAACACCCGCGCGCATTACGGAATCCGCACCGAGACTCACAAGCTGATCTACTTCTGGAAAAAAGACCAGTGGGAATGCTACGACCTCGTGGCGGATCCCCTGGAAATGCACAACATCTACAACGATCCGAAGGCGCAGAAGACCGTGGCCGCTTTGAAGGAGCAGCTCTACCGGTTAAAGAAGGAGCTGAAGGATGACGACCGGTTCGCCAACGAACAGCCGGCAGACTCGTCCTACGTGCAGCCGCCTCCGTTGAAAAAACAGTAACCGTCTGGCGCGACTTCCTATCTGCTGAACTTGGTCCGCATACCCGTCAGTAGGCCGGCCAGCACCGTCCCCAGCAGGATCGCCGCGCCAGGCTCCGGGACCGTCGAGGACAAGCCCTTTACGTAGACGTAATCATAGTCCGTATAAGAACCTGCGGTCGAGTATGTTGTGGCGCTCAATAACAAGTCGTTATACGTGTCCGCAGGGTCGGCCAGTGTAACCGACAGGGCAGTATTGTAAGTGATGCCGTCGTAGCTGTAGTTCATTTGGAGACTGCCGCCGTGCCTGATGATCTGATACCAATATTGCCCGTCGGCGACATTGTTTGTCACTCCCGCGCAGTATGGCTGGCAGCTCGGAATCGTGCCGTCGGCCGGATTGATGACATTCGCGGAAGATGCCGCGCCGTAACTCGCCGTCATGTAGTCGGACGCGTACCAGGCATCGACCCCGCGGCCGAATTGGGCAACATCGCTGGACGGCGACGATTGATTGAAGCTGACCAGAACCTGCCCGGCTTGGGCGCCAGTGGAGTTGCCGCTGTTGTCGAGCCAAACCAGGTGATAGGTGGCCTTTGTGTCAATTTCCCAATCGGTTCCGGTAAAGGCATACGCCAAATTGGTGCTTGTCGTGAACCAGGTAAACGGGCTCGACAACGGCCCTTGAAGGTAGTAGCGCAGATTCCCGCCGCCAACCGAGTAGCTCCCCTGTCCCGGCTGCACCTGCCACGACGGGTTCAGGCTCGTGCCGTTGAAGTCGTCCGAAAAAATCATAGTGTCTGCCAGCGCCACATTGAATCCCGATAGCGACAGCAGGGCTGCCACGCGTACAAGTCTCGAAACGGTCATGATCAGTCTGCCTTTCTTCCGATTGGTCGTTCTTATGAATCAGAACAGCGGGAGACTGCGACTTTCCACACACAAATTACGCCGGCCGAAGTCAAAGGGCGGAGAAGAGAAATTCCGTGGGAGTACGCAGGCGGCTCGTCATCAGGTCGTAAGGGTGAACGCAAAACGCTAGTAGCGAAATCGGTTCCCCCGGGTAGGATGGCCGCGCCCTGTTACGGACCCGGTGTCCCCCGCAAGGGAACCTGCTAGCGAGTTGACGCGCCGCCTTACTTTCAGGACAGCATCACCTGCGGCCTTTCCATACAGGGTCGCGCAATTCGCAGCAAACCTTCTTCAATCACCGGATTTTTCACCAATTTCCATCTGATTCCAAACAAGTTATCCCCGCCCGCCCCTTTCCCCCGCCTTCCCCCGTGCTAGCGTCGATCAGGAGCACACATGCGCCAACGCACCCTTTTTCGTCCCCGTCCGTCGTTCCCCGCACCGCCCTCTACCCCGGGAGGCAAGCGGCGCGTATTACCGAGCGAACCCAAATTCTCCTTTGTTTTCAACAAAACTCACAAATCCGATCCCTCAGTCCCCCCGCTCCAAAAATCCCTCTTGACACTCATCGCAATTTGCAATATAGTCATCACAGATTGCTATATGACACTAGGTGAGAAGCTCCGATACCTCCGGGAAGTCGAAGGCGCTCTCCGCGGACTCGACCGGGAGCTCTCTCAGGCTGAACTCGCCCGCCTCGTCCAATCCGAGCAGGGCAAGGGCATCAGCCAGAGCTACCTCTCGCAGATCGAAAGCGGCGCCCGCCCGCACCTCACCAACTCGACCCGAATGCTGCTCGCCCGG
>Ga0335082_10009257_pt1 | contig 10707 bp, 10 predicted proteins | sample Lox_Sample_41_FD_206718 | JGI IMG/M metagenome (GOLD analysis project Ga0335082, IMG submission 206718) | Soil microbial communities from Loxahatchee National Wildlife Refuge, Florida, United States - Lox_Sample_4.1 | ecosystem: Environmental > Terrestrial > Soil > Wetlands | place: USA...
GATACATATTTCCCGGTATACATGAAAGTAATACCGGGAAATATGCAATGCTGGTCTCCTGCCAAACCTGCATTACCCTGCAACCTCTTTTCTCATGCCCTTGCATACATTGATCAACCCATTCGTAGACGAATCATGGGATGCCACAGTGGCGTCATCCGCGAGCTCATGGAGAATCTTGCCTGCGAGCTGTTTCCCGAGTTCAACCCCCCACTGGTCAAAGCTGAAGATATTCCAGATTACCCCCTGCACAAAAATTTTATGCTCGTACATTGCAATAAGACTGCCAAGCGTCCTGGGGGTAATCTCCTTGAGAAGGATAGAGGTTGTAGGCCGGTTGCCTTTGAAAATCTTAAAGGGCGCAAGGGCCCTGATTTCCTCTTCATTCATCCCAGAGACCCTCAATTCCTCGACGACCTCTTCATATGTTTTCCCTTTCATCAATGCCTCAGTCTGAGCAAAAAAGTGTGAGAGCAGTATGCGGTGATGATTTCCCACCGGGTTGTGGCTTAATGCAGGCGCGATGAAGTCGCAGGGGATGAGTTTCGTCCCTTGATGGATAAGCTGATAAAATGCATGCTGACCATTTGTTCCTGGTTCCCCCCAGATCACGGGCCCTGTCTGATAGTGTACTTTAAGGCCTTTTCTGTCCACGTATTTCCCATTGCTTTCCATATCCCCCTGCTGCAGGTATGCGGGAAACCTGTGCATGTACTGGTCGTAGGGCAAAATCGCATGGGTTTCGGCACCAAAGAAGTTGTTGTACCAGAGTCCTATGAGTGCAAGGAGTACAGGGATATTCTTCTCAAAAGGAGTGTGCCGAAAGTGTCTGTCCATGGCGTACGCCCCTTCAAGAAGTTCAACAAAGCGGTCGAATCCTATGGAACAGGCGATCGAGAGTCCGATTGCTGACCAGAGAGAGTATCTGCCCCCTACCCAGTCCCAAAAGATGAACATATTCTCGGGTGCTATTCCGAACTTTTTTACCTCAGCTTCGTTGGTCGATATAGCTACAAAATGTTTTTTGACAAACGTGGCGTCCTTTGCCGCCTTTATAAACCATTCCCTGGCAGTGTGGGCGTTTGTCATAGTCTCCTGGGTGGTGAAGGTTTTGGATGCAACCATAAACAGTGTTGTGTCGGGTGAAAGGCCTTTTAGGGTTTCCGTGATATGGGTTCCGTCTATATTGGAAACAAAGTGGGTTCTAATATGCGGCTTGCAATATGGCTTCAGTGCCTCGGTTACCATAACAGGACCCAAATCAGAGCCGCCGATGCCTATGTTGACAATATCCGTCATGGGCCTTCCGGTATACCCCTTCCATTCCCCTGAAATGACCATGGAAGAAAACTTTTCCATCTGCGTCATGACCGTGTCTATTTCACCCATTACATCTTTCCTATCCGCATAGAGAGGACTGTGCGAGCGGTTCCTGAGCGCCACATGGAGCACTGCCCGGTGCTCTGTCTCATTGATCCTTTCACCAGAAAACATTTTTTCTATGGCATCTTTCACCCCGGTCTGCCGGGCCAGCTCCACAAGCAGGAGAAGGGTCTCCTCTTTTATGATGTTTTTTGAGTAATCCACGAGAATGTCCTCAAACCGTAAAGAGAATTTGGAGAAGCGTTCCGGATCTTCCTTGAACATGTCCTTCATGTGATGGGTTTTGATATATTCATAGTGTGCACTCAGTTTTTTCCATGCACCTGTCTGTAAAGGATTTCTCTTTTCGAGCATAATGCCTCCCTCTATGCGCACTCATTCAGTTACCAGTCATTATGTGTATCCAGCCTTTCTTGCTTGATACACGCCATTCATATGCTGATAAGCTGATATCACTCCGTCTCACCAGATTCTACCCAATGCAAAGTGATCCTGCAAGAGTGCGGTGTGAGGAGATTTAATGGTATGTCTTAGGAGTGTTCACTGGTGGGGAGAATTCAAGGATTTAGCTTTCTCAAACAATCTTTGCCTATGTGTGTGCGCTCAGGATATTGGCGAAAATAGTTGTAAGTGCTTGAGTTTTCAACTGATTCAACTCTCGAATCCTTAAGAATCAGTTACTCTCTTCCAAAATCCTGTCCCTGCATTCTTCGCAAATACTCAAGATGTTGCCTGCATGGTCCATTACCACATATTTGAGGACTTTAATGGCATAGCAGGTGTCGCATTGGTAATGCACTTCATTCTGCAACTTTCCTACAAATGGCTTTTCCATGGTGAAATTATCCTGATCATGTCCTCGGATTCTATCCTAATGAAGTAAGTATTTCAAAATCGGAAAGGAATTTCTATACATTTTTTGCTTTTTTTTATGCAATTTTTGCAGGCAAAAAAAATAGGTTGCGGGATAGATAATGAAAAATAAGAAAATAGTTTTTTTAATCAACAGCATGGGAATTATATTCCGACCCCTTAGATAATCTTTGTAGGAGAACGACAAAGAAAGTTTTGCACAAAAAATGAAGCAAAATTGATAAAATAGGCTTCCACTAGAAGGGAGTGAGATGGCAAACCCGAAGATTAAAGACTGGCCAGAAAATGAGAGGCCGAGGGAAAGACTCATTAAGTATGGCACAGAAAGCCTTTCAGATGCCCAACTCCTTGCGATAATCATCAGGACAGGTGGAGAGGGGAAAAGCGTTCTTGCCCTTGCAATGGAACTGCTTGATAAATTTGGGGGATTGAAAAATATTGACAGTGCCTCTATCGTTGATCTCTCCTTAACGAAGGGTCTGGGAAAGGCAAAAATTGCTCAGTTGAAGGCAGCGTTTGAGCTGGGGAAGCGTCTGATGAGCGAGCCCATAGGGAATACCCCTGTATTTTCCTCAAGTAATCTCGTCTATTCCTATTTTGCGTCCCGGTTCAAAAATGCAAAAAAGGAGACCTTTCTCTGCGCACTCCTTGATACAAAGAACAGATTGGTGCGGGAGGTGAAGATTTCGGAGGGAACACTCACCAATTCCCTTATCCACCCCCGTGAGGCCTTTAAGGAGGCTATCAGGGAGTCAGCGGCTTCAGTTATCTTTGTCCATAACCATCCCAGCGGAGACCCAGGGCCGAGCAGGGATGACATCGCGGTTACCGAAAGACTGAAGGCAACAGGGGATATTGTGGGCATCACGGTTCTTGATCATGTGATTATCGGCGATGGGACATACGTGAGCCTTAAAGAAAAAGGGATAATGTGATATAATCGTTTGCGGAATCATTCAAGTCTGTATCATCGTGTAATTATAAAACCTGAGGGGAGGAACATATGATCAAAAGAGCACTTATGAGCGTCTCAAACAAAAAAGGTATCGTTGATTTTGCGAAGGAGCTTTCGGGCATGGGAGTGGAGATCCTCTCCACGGGTGGGACGGCAAAATCCCTCCGGGAGGCAGGTGTCTCAGTGGTGGAGGTGTCTGAGTATACAGGGTTCCCGGAGATGCTGGATGGCAGATTGAAAACACTTCACCCAAAAATACACGGAGGGCTCCTTTCCAGAAGAAGCAATCCTAAAGACATGAAGGATATTGAAGAGCATGATATCAAACCAATAGATATGGTTGTGGTAAATCTCTATCCCTTTGAGGAGACCATCTCGAAGCCCGGTGTGAGCTTTGAAGAGGCCATTGAAAATATCGACATCGGCGGTCCCACCATGCTCAGGGCTGCGTCGAAGAATTTTCAGGACGTCACCGTAGTAGTGGATCCCGATGACTATGAAGCCATACTTCGTGAAATAAAATCATCCAAAGGGGCTTTGAGCAAAGAGACAAAACTCAATCTTGCGAAAAAAGTTTTTGCCCATACTGCACGCTATGACACACTTATTGCGGATTATCTCACCGGCATCACCGAAAAGGAACCCTCTTTCCCTGAATTTTTCACCACCACTCTTAGAAGGGTCGCTACCTTGAGATATGGAGAGAACCCTGCCCAGAAGGCTGCCATCTACAGAGAGAGGACTAAGGGTCTTTCCCTTCCGGATGCAAAAGTCCTCCAGGGCAAGGAGATGTCTTTTAATAACTATTTGGATACTCACTCTGCGCTGCTCCTTGCGCTGGAATTTAATCAGAAGGCCTGCGCAATAATAAAACATAACAACCCCTGCGGGGTTGCTGTGGGTGCAACTGCTGCTGAAGCATATACAAAGGCGGCAAAAACCGACCCTGTTTCGGCCTTTGGCGGGGTTGTGGCATTCAATACCGAAGTGGATGAAGCGGCCGCAAAAGAGATGGCGGACCTCTTTCTTGAGGTGGTCATCGCCCCTTCTTTTACCAGAGGTGCCCTTGAGGTCTTCTCCCACAAACCGAACGTGAGACTCCTTGCTTTGCCCGATATGCTCCAGCCTGATAAAAGACGGCCCGGCTCATGGGACATAAAGAGAATTGCCGGCGGCTTACTGCTCCAGGGATGGGACTATTCCACAGAGGACATCATGGCGCTTAAGGCAATCACTAAACGTCAGCCCACAAAGGATGAGCGTGAGGCACTGTCCTTTGCGTGGAAGGTCTGTAAACATGTGAAATCCAATGCCATTGTGTATGCATTCAAAGACAGGACTGCAGGAATCGGCATCGGTCAGACAAAAAGGGTTTTTTCTGCACAGACCGGCCTCTTGAACGCAGGAGAGCCTGTTAAAGGTTCTGTGGCAGCTTCTGACGGCTTCTTCCCCTTTAGGGACGGAATCGATGTGCTTTATGAAGCCGGGGTGACTGCGGTGGTGCAGCCCGGTGGATCGGTAAAGGATGAAGAGGTGATAAAGGCGGCGGACGAGTATTCCATGGCTATGATAATTACCGGGGTAAGACATTTCAGACACTGATGGGATTCTCGACAGAAAGCAAAAGGTATCATAATTTCTGGGGACGAAGCCGGAAAGAGTCCGGAACCGGAATGGCGAGAAGACCGGGGAACAGATACAGGGGAATCCGAAATAGTATAATTACTGCACATCATATTCTCAAGACATCTGGTAATGAGGGGAGCACATCTCCGGAGCACTCATACGGCAGGTAATACGGTGTGTCGGCTGGTGAGCAATGCGAGAGAAAGGAACGGGTAATATGAAAGTTCTCGTGATCGGTGGCGGGGGAAGGGAACATGCGATTGTATGGAAGTTGGCTCAGTCAAGGCATGTGGACAAAATCTACTGCTCACCTGGGAATGCCGGAATCGCAGATCTGGCCGAATGCATAGACATAGGAACAAACAATTTCGACGCCCTGGTGGATTTTGTAAAGTATGAGTGGATAGATCTCACCATCGTAGGGCCTGAAGGGCCCCTCTCCCGGGGCATTGTGGATGCCTTTGAAAAACAGGGGATGAGGATACTGGGACCGAGTGAAAAAGCAGCACAGCTTGAATCAAGCAAGGTCTTTGCCAAGGATTTCATGAAACGGTACGGTATCCCAACAGGAGAGTACAGCGTGTTTTCGTCGTATGTCCATGCAGAAAATCATGTGAAAATGAAGGGGACCCCCATCGTGATTAAGGCTGAGGGTCTTGCGGCAGGGAAGGGCGTCTTTATTGCCACGGACATGGATGAAGCGATCAATGCCCTCAAGCTGATAATGCGGGACCGGATATTTGAAGATGCGGGAGACAGGGTGGTGGTGGAGGAATGTCTCGAGGGAGAGGAGGCATCCTTTATGGCATTCTGCGACGGAAAGACGATTAAACCCATGGCGAGTTCCCAGGATCATAAACGGGTGTTTGATGGCGACAAAGGCCTGAACACAGGAGGGATGGGTGCATATAGTCCTGCCCCTGTTATTACAAGGGAGTTGGAAGGGGAGATCATGGAGAAGGTCATGTGGCCCACGTTAAGAGGGCTGAAGGCCGAGGGAATAAAATATAAGGGGATACTCTATGCTGGCCTTATGATAAAAAATAACGCCCCTCATGTCCTTGAGTTTAACTGCCGGTTGGGCGATCCCGAAACCCAGCCTGTTCTTTCGAGAATGGATACAGACCTTGTGGATGTTGCCTTTGCCATTACTGACGAGAAGCTTTCGGAGGTGGATATTCAATGGAGACCTGATTCCTCTGTCTGTGTGGTGATTGCATCAGGAGGATATCCGGGGAAGTATCAGAAAGGGAAGATTATTAAGGGACTAGAGAGCATAAAAGATGAAAAGGATGTATATGTATTTCATGCAGGGACCTCCTTTGAAGATGATCACGTGGTCACCTCGGGGGGAAGGGTCCTGGGGGTTACCGGTCTGGGAGCTGATGTGGGAACTGCAAGGGATAAGGTATATCGCGCGATTGAGAAGATTCGCTTTGAGGGAATGCATTACCGGAAGGACATTGCGGAAAGGGCACTGAAAAGGAAGTAAGGGGGAGGAGTATGAAACCGAGGGTCTTGGTAATGATGGGAAGTGATTCGGATCTGTCTGTAGTGGAAGAAACGGGAAAGATACTCAAAGAGCTGGGGATCTCCTATGAGATGACCATCGCCTCTGCCCACCGGACACCTGAGCGGGTCCAGAAACTCGCAAGCGAGGCTGAGGGGAAGGGTATAGAGGTAATCATTGCGGCTGCCGGTGCTGCGGCACATCTTGCGGGTGTTGTCGCCTCACATACTATCCTTCCCGTAATTGGGATTCCCCTCAATTCATCTCCCCTCCAGGGGCTAGATTCCCTTCTCAGTACGGTCCAGATGCCGCCTGGTATTCCGGTGGCGACTATGGCAGTAGGGAAGGCCGGAGCAAAGAACGCTGCCATATTCGCGGCGCAGATTATGGGCAGGAAAGACAAGGGAATTGTGAAAAAGCTGGTGGCATACAGGAAGCGGACAGCCGTTGAAATCAAGGAAAAGGCCGATTCCATGAAGCGATTGTGAGAGTCCATCTTGACTGTTTTCCTTGTTTCCTGAGACAGTCGATCATTGCCCTGCGTCTTGGAACGAGGGATGCGGCGCTTCAGGAGAGCATACTGAAGGCAGTCCTCCATGAGGTCGAACAAAGTGATACGTCCAGGCCTCCTGCTTATACCACCACATTCATCCACAGGAAAATAAGGCAACTGCTCCAAGGGGACCCCTTTCAGCAGATAAAGTCAGAATATAACCAAATCGCCCTCGCCCTCTATCCGTTCTTAAAGAAAATGGTTCTGGAAAGCAGCGATCCACTTTGGACCTCCTCAAGGCTTGCCGTAGCAGGAAATGTGATCGATTTCGGAATATTCACTTCTGTTGATATCGAGGGCACGGTGAAAAGGGCTCTCCACAGTCCCTTTGCGGTGGATGAGTATCACGCGTTTAAGGATGCACTGTCGGATTCAAAAGAGGTGCTCTACCTCCTGGATAATGCCGGGGAGATTGTATTTGACAGGATTCTCATAGAGACCATGGTCTCTCATGGCAAGAAGGTACTTGCAGTGGTAAAGGGTTCTCCTGTGCTGAACGACTGCACAAAGGCTGATGCCATTGAGGCAGGATTAGCGGAGGTCTGTGAGATAATCGACAATGGTTCCGATGCAGTGGGCACGATTATCGAATGGACTTCCGGAGATTTTCAGAGGAAGTATGCGCAGATGCCGTTCATTATCAGCAAGGGGCAGGGAAATTTTGAGACAGTGTCAGCAGACCCTAAAAAGACAATAGTGTACCTCTTTCAGTCCAAATGTGAAGTGGTTTCAAGAGAACTGGGCCTGTCCCTGGGCTCTATGATTCTGAAGAGATCCTGACCTATGTCGGGAGATCTTGGAACCTAAACTATCTTCTTCCCCCCGGTCTTCTGCTTCCAAAACCGCCGCGATCTCTTGTGCCCCTCTCTCTTCGTTCCTGCGGTTTCGCTTCACTGACGATAATGTTCCTATCCATGAAACTCGTACCGTTCAGCGTGGAGATCGCCTTTTGGGCCTCTGCATCAGAACTCATCTCAATGAATCCGAATCCCCGTGCCCTTCCCGTGGCAGCATCAGTGATAAGCTTCGCCGAGAGAACCTCTCCTGCCTTTGAGAAGAGATCCTTCAGGTCCTCCTCAGATGCCTGGAATGAAATGTTGCCTACATAAAGTTTGTTTCCCATCCTTCCTCCTAAAAATAAAATCCCAAGACCTTTGGTCCTGGGTAAAGGCACCTCAAGAATCAATGATTTTTGGGGGACCCGGTGATGCAGCGATGCTCACATCATGATACGTAACTATGCCAGTTCATAATGATTTTGTCAAGTAAATAATTTCGAGAAAAAATTCTCCGAGCGCTCCCTCCCTATTGTTGAGTTCGGCCCGTGTCCTGCGAGCACCACCGTTTCAGGGGGAAGAGACATCAGCCTTTGGAAGGACTGCTTCAGCTTCCGAGTATCTCCTCCATGGAAGTCTGTCCTTCCCACAGAGCCGGCAAAAAGCGTATCCCCAGTGATTACTATCCCCTCACCGAAAAGACAGATGCCGCCAGGACTATGACCGGGGGTATGGAGCACCGTGAAGGTGAGACTTCCCATTGTTATTTCATGGCCATCTTCTGCAAGGAGATCAGGTTCAGGAAGCGGGTCAAGGGTATATCCCCAGAATGCTGCCATGTCCCTGGCACCATGGTAAATCTCCTGTTCATCCCTGTGAATCACGACGGTTGCACCCGTCTGTTCCTTAATTTTGGGAACTGCACCCACATGATCAAAATGCGCATGGGTGCATATGATGTACTCAAGGGAAAGGTTCTCCGTCTTCAGAACGTCCATGATTGTGTCAGGCTCGTCCCCAGGGTCGATGACCATTGCTTTTCTTGAATGCTCGTCAGCTACTATGAAGCAGTTTGCTTCCAGCGGCCCCAGGGGAATTGACCTGACAATCATGCGGCACTCCTCCTCAGTCGGTCTTTAATGCGGTCATACAGGTAATTCAATTCATCGCCTTTGAGCAAGAAATTGATGGTCAGGTAGATACCTACGCATACCACAATGGTGCCGGAAAGATAGAGGGCCTTTTCCACCACTCTCCCGGACGCCATCCACATCTCACCGTGAAGGACACGCCATCCCAGCACGCCCATGATAATCGACGCAACGCAAATCTTTGTGAAGGATCTCAGAATCCTTTTCGCATCGATACGGCCGAGGCGCCGCCGCAAGAAATAAAAGAGGAGGATAAAGTTGACACTCGACGCAATGGCATTGGCGAATGCGAGACCGGAATGCTTGAGGGGATTCATGAGGAGCAGGCTCATGATGATGTTAATCACCACTGCGGCAGCAGCGACCTTTACGGGTGTCCGGGTATCGTTCAAGGAATAGAAGGTGGCGGTAACAATTCTCACTCCCACAATGGCCCATATCCCTGTGGCATAAAAGAGAAGCGCATCCGCGGTTCCCACCGTGGCCCCGTAATCGAACATGCCACGCTGGAAGAGGATGTTTACCACCGGCACTCTCAATGCAATCAGTCCTATCATGGCAGGAACGGTGATGAAAAAGAGGAGCCGCAGCGCGAAGGAGAAGTCTTCCCTGAGCTTGTCCATCTCCCCTCTCACTGCATGCTCGGATAAGGTGGGAAGTACCGCCATGCCCATCGCCACACCAAAAATGCCTATGGGAAACTGAATCAGCCTCATGGAATAATAGAGATAGGTGATACTGCCCTGGGAAAGATAGGAGGCAAGGATGGTACTGACGAAGATGTTCACCTGGGCAACCGCCATTCCCATGGTAGCGGGCATCATGAGGATGGACATCTTTTTCAGACCGGGGTGTCTGAACCGATAATCGGTGCGGAGGTCGTATCCCCTTTGAAAGAACACGGGAAGTTGAAACCCGCACTGGACGAGACCGCCCAGTGTGACCCCCACCGCCACCGCAAGGATGGGTTGCTGCAGAAGGGGAACCAGGGTCAATACCACAAGAATAATGGTCACATTGAGCATGGCAGGTGCCAGGGCAGGCACAAAAAACACTCTTCGTGTGTTAAGTGCGCCCATGACAAGTGCGGCAAGGCTGATAAAAAGAAGAAAGGGAAACATTATCCTGGTGAGAAGTACGGTCTGGGAAAATTTTCCGGGATTGTTTAAGAACCCAGGAGCAATGAGGGCAACGAGTTGCGGTGCAAAAATGACGCCTGCCACACAAAATAATCCCGCACATATCAGCATGAAGGTGAAGGTGATCCTCACAAGCCGTTTCGCCTCCCCAGCACCCTGATTCGTCTGGTATTCTGTGAGAACCGGTATGAATGCAGATGACATTGAGCCTTCGGCAAAGAGTTCCCTCAGGAGATTGGGTATTCTGAAAGCGACAAAGAAGGTATCAGAGATGCCCGTTGCGCCAAAGTAGCGGGCGAGGATCATGTCCTTTACATAGCCGAGGACCCTGCTGATGAAGGTGGCTAAGGATATGATTCCTGCTGATCTTGCGATCGTCCCCTTTGTGTCCATCAAGGGCAATTATATCATAAAAGATACCACTACCCCCGGGGATTGCCGGCAGATAGTATCACCAAGGACCGATAATTAGTGTTGTAAAAATCTCCGTATTTACCTTAAAATCCATAGGTGTCCATTCTCAATAGGATAACCGAGAAAAAGAGAGAAAGGCTGATTCACGCAAAAGGCGCGGCTCCCCTGCGCGATCTGAAAGCACGGATTCCTGACACCGAGAGGCCCCGTGATTTCCGCACGGCCATCAGAAGGGATGAGGGACATATCCGGTTTATCGCAGAGATAAAGAAGGCTTCGCCCTCAGGAGGCATCATAAGAGAAGATTTCAACCTCGCAGGCATCGCC
>Ga0335082_10009258_pt1 | contig 10706 bp, 12 predicted proteins | sample Lox_Sample_41_FD_206718 | JGI IMG/M metagenome (GOLD analysis project Ga0335082, IMG submission 206718) | Soil microbial communities from Loxahatchee National Wildlife Refuge, Florida, United States - Lox_Sample_4.1 | ecosystem: Environmental > Terrestrial > Soil > Wetlands | place: USA...
GCTGGTCCGGGAGAGCGCGGGTACTCTGCGCGCCTGCTCCCGGGGCCCGGGCAACATGCCGAACTACCCGGTGCCGCTTGCGTGAAAAATATTGCTGCAAGTTGCAGTGAGAGACATCGGTCAGCTGACCGATATTTGAACGCTGGTCACTCCCGCCCGGGGAGCTTCACGGATCCGCGCTGCGGACGAGGCCTAGCGTGGCGAGCCGCGGCCCCGGAACCACGTCAACGTCACATCGCCGTGGTCAGAACCACCACACGGCCACATCGTTGTGGTTGCCGCCGCAGGCGATGCGGTACTGGCGTGACAGAAGTCCGCCTTCATCCCCGCGGCGCCTCCCCGGGGCCACCCGGCCGCGTCGTCCCGGCCGCGCTCAGGTCTCAAGGTGGTCGCGGTACAGTCGGCCGAGCGCCTCCCAGTGCCGGGCCTCCGCCGCAGCGTCATAGGTCGGATTGCCGGGCACCGCGAAGCCGTGGTGAGCCGCACTGTATAAGAGTGACAGTGTGGCGCGACGACCTCGGAACACCGGTCGAGCTCAACGCCCCGGCCCGGCGGGTGGTGTCGCTCGTGCCCTCGCTGACCGAGGCGGTGGCGCGGTCGGCACCGGGCCTGCTGGTGGGGGCCACGGACTGGTGCACCCACCCGGCCGGCCTTGCGGTGACCCGGGTCAGGGGGACCAAGAATCCCGAACGGGCGGCGATCATCGCCCTGGCGCCCGACCTTGTCATCGCCAACCGGGAAGAGAACCGGAAGCTTGACGTGGACCGGCTGCGGGACGCGGGCCTGGCCGTGTGGGTGACCGTGATCGAGTCGGTGCCCGAGGCGATGGCGTCACTGCGGCGGCTGCTCACCGGGCCGCTCGACCTGAAGGTGCCGCCCTGGCTGGCGGCCGCGGAGCAAGCCTGGACCGAACCAGCGCCCCGCCCCGCGCGCCGGGTCGCGGTACCCATCTGGCGCGACCCGTGGATGGTCGTCGGCGCGCGCACGTTCACCGGCGACGTGCTGGCCCGGCTCGGCCTGGACAACGTGTTCGGCGCGAGCCCGGACCGCTATCCGCACGTCGAGGCCGAACAGATCCGGGCGGCAGCGCCCGACCTGGTGCTGCTGCCCGACGAGCCTTACCGGTTCACCCCGGACGACGGCCCGGAGGAGTTCCCGGCCAACCGCGTCGTCCTCGTCCCGGGCCGCCTGCTCACCTGGTACGGCCCCTCCCTCGCCACCGCCCGCACCGAACTCCTCAGTGCTATCGGCTAGCCCGCTCCTGGCTCAGCTCACCCCCGGCGCCGTCCAGCCCGGATCCCGGCCGAACCAGCCCGCCAGCCGGTCGTAGACCGGCGCGTCATCAGGTACCGGTATCTCCACCCCGAACGCCTTGTCCGGCCCCCGGAACTCGGGCCGCAGCATGCCGTGGGACCAGGCGAGCGCGTGCTCGGCCAGCGCCGGGTCGAGCCCGGCCAACTGCTGCCCGGTGGCCCGGGCCAGGTCCCAGTCGTGCGCCGCGAGTTCGGTGATCTGCTGGTCGGCCCGGGCGCGCAGCGGCGCTTCCCCGCCTGGCCCGGTCACAGGCCGGCCGAGGTCGGCCGCCTGCCATGCCGCGCGCAGCGGCGCGGCCCGGTCCCGGAACGCCGCCGCCCAGTCGTCGCCGATGTCGTCGGCGGGCGCCTGCCAGTCGGCGGCCTCACCGCGCACGGCCATGAGGAAGTTCCGCAGGTCCTGCCCGGCCAGGTGGCTGACGAGCGCCCGCACGTCCCATCCGGCGCAGGGCGTCGCCAGCCCCGCCTGACCGGGTTCGATGGCCGCGATAAGCCCGGCGGTCTGATCGATCGCGCGTTCCAGCAGCGCAACAGTGTCAGCATCCGAAGTCATGACCGCCATCCTTCCCTAGATGAGCGATCCCCCGTCCGCTCCTAGAGCGTCCTGGTCAGGAACACGCTCAGCGGGTCGGGCCGGTAGTCGGCGAACGGCTCGCAGTACTCGAACCCGAACTTCTGGTACAGCCGCCGGGCGGGCGCGAAGAACTCGGCCGAACCGGTCTCCAGGCTCAGCCGCCTGAATCCCATCCGCCTGGCCTCGGTGATGATGTGCTCTAGCATCATCGACGCGATCCCGCTGCGCTGGCGCGCCGTCAGGGTCCGCATGGATTTCACCTCGGCGTGCCGCGCGTCCAGTCGCTTCAGTGCCCCGCAGCCGACCACGGTGCCGCCGTCCAGGACCGACCAGAACGTGATCCCCGGTCCGCGCAGCGTCTCCAGGTCCAGGGCATGCTTGCTCTCCGGCGGGGTGATCGACAGCATCTCCCTGACGTGCTCGTCGAGAAAGCTGGCGATCTGCGGGCCGGTCAGATCATCGACCACGATCTCGAGCCCGGTGCCTTCCAGCAGGGCGCGGCGCATCTCGTCGAGGTCGGGGGTGATGACGACGTACAGGCCGGACCGGGCCGAACCTTTCTGGCGGACGGCCATCAGCGAGACGCCCTCCCAGGTCCGCTGGGTGCTGAACTCATAGCCGGGGAACTCGGCGGCGAGTTCGCTCAGCATCGCGGAGTCGCTGATCACAGTCATCAGCTAAAGTACGAATCCGTACTTTAGGGTCATGCCGGTTACTGTAACCCTGTGGCCGAAACCAGGCAAGCAGGCATGCTCGCCCGCACCCACGAGGGCCAACCCGGGCTGCCCCGGGGCCGCAGCCACCTGCCCCCGTCGGCCGTCAGCGCGTCGCAGCGGGAGCGGCTGCTGCGGTCGGTGATCGCCGCCGTGTCTGAGCGCGGCTACCAGGCCGCCACCGTCGCCGACATCGTGCGTCGCGCCCGGGTGTCCAGGAAAGCGTTCTACGACCACTTCGCGAACAAGGAGGAGTGCTTCCTGGCCGCGACCGGCGAGGGCCGGGAACTGATGATCGCCCGCGTCATATCCGCGAGCCGTGCGCTCCCCGCCGAGGCCGACGACGAGGATCTGCTCCGGGCCTCGGTCCGCGAGTTCCTCGCGTTCCTCGCCGACGAGCCCGCCTTCGCCCGGGTCTTCTACATCCACATGCCGGCCGCGGGTCCGCGTGCGGCCAGCCGGCTCGACGCCGCGCCCCGCCGGTTCGCCGAGATGAACCGGCGGTGGCACGAGCGGGCGCGCGAGCGCCACCCGGACTGGCCGGCCGTCTGGCCCGAGGCCTACCAGGCGCTGGCCGGGGCCACGGCAGAACTGGCCCGGTCCATGGTCTACGCGGGCCGGACCGACGCCCTGCCCGACCTCGAGGACACGCTCGTGGCGCTCAACCTCGCGGTTCTCGCCGGCCGTCCGTGGCCGCCGGACGTGCGATGACGGGCTCCTGCCCGAAGCACATGGTGATGGGCCCGTGCGGCGGAGTGCGAGCCGACGGCCGCTGCGAGGTCATCCCGGAACCGTGCGTGTTCCCGGCCCCGGCACATTGGGCCGAGCCGGTGCCTGCCGTCCCGCTGCGTGCGGTACCGCTGATCCTGACCGACTTCAGCTCCGAACCGTACTCGGTCCGGATGCTCACGACGGTGGCGAGGACGCTGGCGCCGTCCTGCGACGCTGTCCTGGTCGGCGAGCACCAGGACCGGCCCGATTTCCCGCCCACGTTGCTGGCCTCGATGCTGCAGGAGGCCGGGGTGCGGCCGTGGATGACGCTCACCTGCCGGGACCGTAACCGGATCGTCCTGGAGGAGGAGCTATCGGGCCTGCGCCATCTCGGGGTGGACGCGGTTCTGTGCGTCACAGGCGACGCGCGGGCCTACGACGTCCGGCCGGACGTGACGCAGGTCTTCGATCTCGACGGGCCACGGCTGGCCGCGCTCGCCGCGTCGATCGGGATAGCCGCGGCCGTCCCGGAGACTCCGGCCGCGCCGCCCCGGCACCTGCGGGCAGCCCGCCTGGCCCAGAAACAGCGCGCGGGGGCTGCGGTCGCGGTGCTCAACCACGACACAGTGGCCTCGGTCGCCGCGTTCATGTCCGACGCGCTGCGGGCCGGAATGACCATCCCGGTCATCGCCTCGGTTGCGGTCTTCACTGACGAGCCGTCGGCGGCCGTGCTGAGCGGGCTCCCGGGCCTGGAGCTTGATCCGGCCGCCGTGCGCCGCGTGCTGGACGAGCCCGACCCGGTCGAGGCCGGCATCGCCGCGGCCGCCCGTGAGGCCCGGGCGATGCTCGGCATCCCCGGCGTGGCCGGCGTGAACATCTCCGGTGCGGCGTCGGCCCGGGGCTACGAATTCGCCGCTCGGATCAAGGCCGAATTGGCCGTGCGCATCAGGGAAGAACGCGACCATGAATCGTGACGCCGACGACCCGATGGAGGCCGAGTTCGACACCGTGGCCGAGTGGACCGCTGAGGTGGCCGCCAGCCTGGGCCCGGAGTACCTGGTGCCGGCGGCCTGCAGGGGGAGCGGGAAGCCCGCCGCCCTGGACTGGCTGCTGGCCGGCCTGCGGGCCAGGCCCGATGACCTGCTGGTGGACGTCGGGGCGGGCCTCGGCGGGCCCGCCGCCTACGCAGTCGGCCGGACCGGCGTCCGGCCGGTCCGAGTCGAGCCGGAGCCGGACGCGTGCCGCGCGGCGGCCCGGCTGTTCGGCGCGCCCGTCATCCAGGCCGACGCGACCGCGCTGCCGTTCGCGGACGGCGCGGCCAGCCTGGCCTGGTCCCTGGGCGTCCTGTGCACCGCGCCGAGCCGGGACGCCCAGCTGGCCATGCTGCTCGAGATGCGCCGCGTAGTACGCCCGGGCGGCCGGATCGGCCTGCTCGTCTACCTGGCCGTCACTGCGAATCTAGACAATCCGCCGCAGGGAAACCACTTCCCGACCAGCACCGGCCTCCACACGCTTCTCCGCCGCGCGCACCTTGACGTGGTGGCCGTAGCGGACTCCCAGGACATGCCGGAGCCGTCGGCCAGCTGGCAGGAACGCACCGCCGCCGTCGAGCGTGACCTGCAGCGCCGCTGCGGCCATACCCCGCAATTCGCCGTCGCCTCCGGGCAGAGCCACCGCATCGGCCACCTGCTCGACATCGGTCAGCTCACCTCCCAGGTCATCCTGCTCAGCCGAGAGTAAGAAGGGATCATGACCACACTGCTGCCCGGCTTCGAGTACCAGCACGTCGAGGTCGAGGGCGTCACCGTCAACTGCGCCACTGCGGGGTCAGGGTCGCCCGTGCTCATGCTGCACGGCTACCCCCAGAACCACCTCATGTGGCGAGATGTCGCCCCCGCCCTCGCCGAAGACCACACCGTTGTGCTCGCCGACCTGCGCGGCTACGGCGATTCGGACAAGCCGGAACCGGATGCCGCCGGTGACGCGTACTCCAAGCGGTCGATGGCCCGCGACCAGCTGGGGCTCATGCGCGAGCTCGGCTTCGCGCAGTTCCAGCTGGTCGGCCACGACCGCGGCGCCCGCGTCTCACACCGGCTGGCGCTGGACAACCCGGAGGCCGTCACCAGGCTCGCCGTCCTCGACATCGTGCCGACCCGGCACATCTGGCACAACGTGACGCGGGATATGGCGACGGCCTATTACCACTGGTTCTTCCTCCCGGTCGGTAACGGCATCCCCGAGCACCTGATCGGCGCGGACCCGGGGTTCTGGGTCCGCTCGATCGTCGGCGCGCTCCTCGGCCAGGGCGCGCTCCTCGACGCCGCCGTGATGGAGGACTACATCCGCTGCTTCAGCGACCCGCGGACGATCGCGGGCTCGTGTGCCGACTACCGCTCGGCGGCGAGCATCGACCTGGTCCACGACGACGAGACCTTCGCCGCGGGGCGCAAGCTCGAATGCCCGGTCCTCGTGCTGTGGGGCAGCCAGGGCTTCGTCGGCCGCGGCTATCACCCGCTCAGCGTCTGGCAGGAATATGCCGTCGACGCCCGCGGCGAGGCCCTGCCCACCGGCCACTTCCTCCCCGAGGAAGCCCCGCCCCTGGTCACCGCCGCCCTCCGCACCTTCCTCGCCTAGCGTGCCTGGACCGTCGCCGCTCCCTGCCGGACGCCCTGCCGGACGCCCTGCCGCCCGCCTGCCGCCCGCCTGCCGCCCGCCTGCCGGAGCGCACTGGAACCGGGGTTCCACTGCGTCAGAACGCACTGGATCCAGGGTTTCATGACGTTCCAGCTGGCCCCGGCGCACCCCGGAGCGTGATGCTGATGATGTCGGCGTGACCTGAGTCCGGTTTTCTGGGACGTGCCGCGTCCGGCCGCGGCCCATTGGCTGACCGGCATTGTGCTCCAACGACATGGCAGCGGCATCCGGGTCGTCAGGCTCTGGCACGAGCGGTGCCACAGTGGCTGAGGCGCTTCCTGCGTTTGGCGCGCCGCTAAATGGCGCCAGCAAGCTGACGGAAAAATGCCCGATTCCGTGGTGGTGGCATCGTCGTCGGTCTGGAGGCAGGCTTCAACCTCGCCGTAATGTCGATATGGGTGGCATGCGCGAAAAGCGCATGCCACGAGCCTCGTCGCCGCGAAACCGGCAGGCAGGAGCAAAATCATGAACGGCCGCCCATCGCCGGCTCATGTCACCGCGGCCGACCCGTTCGCCGGGCTCCGCGCGGCCCTCCGGACGACCCGGCCGGAGGCCGACATCGACCTGCTCCGGCGAGCCTACGACGTCGCGGCGCGCTGCCATCAGGGCCAGTTCCGGCGCAGCGGCGACCCCTATGTCACCCATCCGGTGAGCGTGGCGACGATACTCGCCGGACTCGGCGCGGACGACCAGACTCTGTGCGCGGCGATACTGCACGACACGGTGGAGGACACGCCATACACACTCACCGCGCTGAGCCGTGAGTTCGGCTCCGGGATTGCCGCGATGGTGGCCGGGATGACGGCCCTGGACAGGATCAAGTGGAGAGGAGGGCACACGTTGGCGCGGGTGATCACGGCGGTGGAATCCGCCGACACCAGGGTCGTCGCGATGAAGCTGACGGACCGGTTGCACAACATGCAGACGATACGGTTCCTGCCGCAGGCGAAGCAGCTGCGCAAAGCCCGTGAGTCCCTGGACATCTTCGTCCCGTTGAGTGAGCAGCTCCACCTGCCCACGGTCACATCGGAGCTGGAAACGCTCGCATCCGCGACGCTGACGCGGCGCCAGGTCGCGAGGCACGGCGTGCTCGGCTTGGCCCTCCGTCGGCCCTTGGCTTACCAGCGGACCGTCGTCGCGCTCGACATCGAGCGTTCCACCACCCGCCCGGATCCGGTCAAGGCCGAACTCCGCCTGACGATGTACGCCCTGTTCGACGCGGCCCTACGCGCGGCGGACATCAGCCGGCGTCACCGGGACCGGTTCGCCGACCGTGGCGACGGCCTGCTGGCGCTCATCCATCCGGATCACGCCCCCAGGGTGCTGCTGAGGCGGGTGATCCCGGCTTTCGGCCTGCTGCTGGCCGAGCACAACACTGGCCGCCCGCTACAACGCCAGCTGCGGGTCCGTGTCGTCGTCCACGCCGGGGCGGTGTTCTACGACGCCAATGGATGCTTCGGCGAGACCCTGGACGCCGCCTTCCGCCTGCTCGACGCCCCCGGCGTCAAGGGCGCGCTGCAAGCGGCGCAGGCTCCGCTCGTCCTTGTCGTCTCCGCCGGGCTCGACGGTTTCGTTCACACCGGACAGTCCGGCCGGGCCTTCCTTCCTGTCAGCGTGCAGGTAGCCGGCCACGAGCACGAGGGACGGGTCAGCCTGCTCCCTGGGTGACACCCCGGCCTGTCCCGTTAACATCGGCTCCATGGAACCGGTCGACCTCGCCCACGACGACGCCGGCGACGGTCCGGTCGTCGTGCTGATCCACGGTCATCCCTTCAACCGCGGCATGTGGGCGCCCCAGCTGGCCGTGCTCCGTGACCGCTTCCGCGTCATCGCCCCCGACCTGCGCGGCTACGGGGACAGCCCGGTCACGCCGGGCACGGTGCCGATGGCACAGCTCGCCGCCGACGTGGGTCACCTGCTGGATCGCAAGGGCATCGCCACCGCGGCCCTGGCGGGCCTGAGCATGGGCGGGCTCGTCGTGATGGAGCTCGCCGCGGCCCAGCCGGAGCGCTGGTGGGCGTACGGCTTCATCGCGACCACCGCCCAGCGGGTCACCGAGCAGGAACGAGCCGCCCGCCTGGACAGCGCGCGGACCATGCTGGAGCAAGGGATGCGGCCGGTGGCCGAGCAGATGGCCGCCCGGCTGTTCGGCCCCGGGCCCAGCGAAGAGCTGACACAGACGATCATGGCCATGATGCTGGCCACGGACCCGGCCGGGGCCGCGGCCGCGGTGCGCGGACGGGCCGAACGGCCCGACTATCAGCCCGTGCTGAAGGCTCTCCGCGCTCCGGCGCTGGTGTGCGCCGGGGATCACGACTCCTACTCCACCGCGGAAATCACCAGCGAGCTGGCCGGCTGCCTGCCCGGTCCGGACGTCGTCGTGATGGAGGGCGTCGGGCACCTGCCCAACCTGGAGCGCCCGGACGCCTTCAACGCGCACCTGCTGCGCTTCCTCGCCCGCACCCTCCCGTAACCTGACCCCATGTGGCCCGCGGTGAACTACGAGCAGTGGCGCGAGACCTGTGACACGCTGCACGCCCATACCCAGGTCCTGGGCAAGCTGGCGGCGGGACTCGCTCCGGCCGAGCCGCAGCTCCAGCACGCGGCGCTTCGGCTCACCGCGCGAGGCTGGGAGACGTCACCACTGCCCGCACCCGACCGTTCGGGATCCATGGTCGTCGTCCTTGACCTGCGGGCCCACGAGGCGGTGGTCGAGCACAGCGGCGGCCGGACGGCCCGGGTGCCGCTGACCCCGCACCGCCCGGTCGGCGCGGTCACCCGGGACGTGCTAGCCGCAGCGCGCGACCTGGGCGGCCCGGTGCAGATCGATCCGGCGCCGCAGGAGGTCCCGTGGCAGGTGCCGCTGGACCAGGACGAGGAACACGCCCGTTACGACCCGGAGCAGGTGGCCGGCTACTTCGCCGCGGCGACCCGGGCGGCGCAGGTGCTGGCCGCCTACCGGGCGCCCTACCGTGGCCGTTCCACTCCGGTCAACGCCTGGTGGGGATCCTTCGACCTGGCGGTGAGCCTGTTCTCCGGGCTGCCGGCCGAACCGCCGTCCGCCGACTTCATCATGCGCAACGCGATGGACGCGCAGGAGGTCGCGGTGGGCTGGTGGCCGGGCGACGGGCGGTACGGCCGGGCGGCGTTCTACGCGTACGCGCACCCGGCGCCGCCCGGCTTCGACCGCGCGACGCTGTCCAGCGGGCGCTGGGATGGCACGCTGGGGGAGTACGTCCTGGACTGGGATGACGTCCGGGAGGCGGAGGACCCGTTCGGCACCGCGCTGGAGTTCGCCCGTTCGGCCTTCCGGCACGCCTGCGCCGTGTGCGGGTGGGACCCGGCGCTGTCGGCCAGCGCCGAAGGGACCCCGCCGCCGGTCGTCTAGGCCTGGCCCCCGCCGAACGCCGCCGCGGCCAGCCGCACGACCTCCTCGTGCGGCACGTCCCTGATGTGCTGGTCGATCGCCCAGCGATGGCCGAACGGGTCGATGAACTGCCCCGTCCGATCCCCCCAGAACGCGTCGTGCAGCGGCTCGAACTCGGTCGCCCCCTGCGCCAGTGCCCGCTGCCAGACCGCGCCGGCGTCCTCGACGGCCAGGTGCAGCGCCCCGTAGGTGCCGCCGAGCGTCAGCGGCGAGACCACCCCCATCTCGGGGAACTCATCGGAGATGGACAGCGTGCTGTCGCCGAAGCGCAGCTCGATGGTCAGCACCTGACCGCCGGGAAGCGTGATCCGGCTGGCTTCGGCGGCGCCGAGCACCGAGATGTACCAGGCGGCGGCCGCGTCCGGGTTCCGGGTGACCAGATGGCAAGTTAGCCGCGAGCGGCGGCGACACTACGGACCTGCGCGAGGCCATCCTGGCCGCCACCGCCGGGCTGCTCGCCGATCGCCCGTTCGGCGCCCTCGCCGTCGGCGATATCCTCATCGCGGCCGGCGTCTCCCGCGGCAGCTTCTACTTCTACTTCGACAGCAAGCATGACGTCCTGGCCGAACTCGTCCGGCGTGCCGTCGCCCGCGGCCACGACGCCGCGGCACCCTGGCTGGCCGTCCCCGCCGACCCGGCGGCGGCGCTGCGCGCCGGCATCACCGCCGGAGCGCAGCTATGGCGGCAGAGCGCGCCGGTGCTGCGTGCCATCGTGGAGAACTGGCGGACCGACCCGCGCCTGGAGGCGCTGTGGACGGAGCAGATGCAGACCTTCACCGACGCCACGGTGGCCCAGATCAACGCCGACCCGCGCGCCCGGCAGCGGCTGGCCGGACAGGACATCCCGGCCCTGGCCAGCGCGCTGACCTGGCTCGGCGAGCGCCTGTACTACCTGGCCGCGACCGGGACCCCGCCCTTCGACGACCAGGACACCCTGGTCGCCACCCTCCTGCACATCTGGACCACGGCCCTCTACGAGGACACGTCCACGCCGTAGCGCGCCGCGAGGGCGGTGACGGTCAGCGCCTGCCCGGTCAGGCCCATCACCTCCTGGTCGTCGGCCAGCGCGACGATCGCCCGCCCGACCCCCTCCGGCGATTGCGAGGATGAGAGGTCCACCTGGTCCGCGAACTGCAACACGCCCTCGGTCCGCACCCAGCCCGGGTGCACCGCGAGCGAGGCCACGCCGTGCTCGCCTAGCTGTATCGCGGCGGCCAGCGCGAGGCGGTCGTCCGCGGTCTTAGCCATTGCGTAGGCGGCGCCGAACGCGTGCT
>Ga0335082_10009261_pt1 | contig 10704 bp, 9 predicted proteins | sample Lox_Sample_41_FD_206718 | JGI IMG/M metagenome (GOLD analysis project Ga0335082, IMG submission 206718) | Soil microbial communities from Loxahatchee National Wildlife Refuge, Florida, United States - Lox_Sample_4.1 | ecosystem: Environmental > Terrestrial > Soil > Wetlands | place: USA: Florida...
CGAGGAGCGCGAGCGTCAGCGCGAGCTGCCTCGGCGGATAAAGCGCGTACGAGTGGACGCACGCGGTCGTGAAGACGAGCGGCAGCGTGGCGACGAACGCGGCCCACGGCTCGAGCGTCCGGCGAAGCATGTAAAATACAATGACCGTGAGCGCGACGTAGAGGACGAGCGCCGAGAGCATCAGCACGAGCGGCGTCGGCCCGAAGATCGCGAAGAGCAGCGCCGCCCACGTCGAATCGGCCGACGTCTGGTACGTGCTCCCCCACAGAAACGGCGACCACTCGCCGTGGAGGACGTGCCGCGCCTGCAACCCGACGATCGCCGCGTCGGAGTTCGTGCCGGCCGCGTTGAGGAGCGCCGGCAGGCGCGTCAGAAACGAGAGCGCGACGAGCGCGAGGGCCGCGCTGCGCGCGCGCACCTTACTTCACGCCGCCCTTCGGGCGCTTCTGCGGCGCGAGGTCGGCGTTCTTCCAGAAGAACTCGTTCTTCTTGATGGCCGCGTCCGCGAACCCCACGATCGTCGCCTCCGCCTCCATCGCCGCGGTGCCCTCGGGCATGTCCGACTTCTTCATGCACGAGAACGTGTAGCGCGCGTTCTCGCCGGGGTTGAGCCCGCCGGCGAACACGCTGCCCGAGCACGTGTGAAAGGCGTTCGTCTTGTCCGAGCCCTCGACCGCTTCCTTCGGATCGATCTGCTTTCCGGACTTGTCGTAGAAGTAGACGGCGATGCGCCCGTAGAGGAGCGTCTTCGGCGCCGAGCTCTTCGTGTTGAACCACGGCGACGCGGTCTTGTCGTCGTACTTGCCGTTCCACGTGAGCGTCACCATGCGCGCGGCGCCCTTCGCCTCGCACGGGTGGCTGAAGCTCCCCTTCCCCGTCGAGCCCGCCGGGCAGTCGTGCTGCACCTCGGGCTCGGCGCTCGCGCTCGGCGCGGCGGCGACGCTCGCCGAAGGCGCCGCCGACGCGGACGCAGCCGCGCTCGGCGCGGCGTCGGTGGCTGCTGCTTGATCTTTGGAGCACGCGGCGGCAGCCGCGAGGAGGGCGAGCGTGAGGAGGCGTGAGGTGGTCATGGTGGCGAGCGGATATTACACAGGCGAGCCGCGTCCGTCTCGGTCTAGACCCGAGTTCGGTCGCGCGAGCGCCGCGCGTATTGTGAACCGCGGCGACGACCTCGGCCTCGAGTTCGTCTGGGACCCCGGCCGAGGAGCTCGCCCTCGGAGACCTCGCCGCGCAGCTGCGCGCCTGACGGGACGGGCCACGCGCTACGGCGCGTTCTTCACTTCGTCCGACAGATCGTCGAGCGCGGTAAGCGCCTGCTGGCAGTCGTGTGGCACGGGCTCCGTCGGGTCGTCGTTGCAGGACAGACAGATGTCGACGAACGAATCAATCCCCCGTCCGAGATCAGGGGCGCGCGAGGAGTATCGCGTTGGCGCGGTCATCCGCGCGTCCCCGATGGTGTTCTCATAGCGGAGCCGCTGCGGACCTTCCCGCTTCTTGCGCGCGTCGCATACAGCGTCGGTCTCGAGGCCCGGCGACGCCATGCGCTGCCGGATGAGCGCCTGCAGTCCCGAGATCGAGGAACGGACCTTGGTTCGTTCCGCGGCGCTGAGCGGCGGTGCGCTCGGGCCGGTGGACGCCGACACCCTCGGAAGCGGGTCGACGAGCGCTGTCGGCGTGGTCCGTGGCGGCGGCGTCGCACTGGCGGCTGCTGATGTGGACGCATCGGGCCCCGTCGGCGACGGCGAACGACAGGAGCAGAGCACTACCAGAACGACCGAGAGCTTCTCGGGAAGGGCCACCACGTCGAAGCTATCACCAGCGCGTCGTCGACGCGCCGCGCGGGCACCGGCGCCGCTTCGGCTCCCGCTCGGCGCGCCAGCTGGCGCACGGTCACAAGGCCGCGGACGTGTTCTCGTCAGTCGCTCCGCGCCGTAGTCTTCGCACATGAACCCCATCGCGACTCGCGCGGAGGTCGACGACTTCTACGTGTCCACGGCCGAGGAACTCCTCGACATGTTGAGCCCTCGTCACGCGCTTTGGCGCGACGATCCGACGGGCTGGATCTATCGAGGCCAGAGCAATGCTGCTTGGGAACTCCAGCCCAGTGCGTACCGCAACACCGTCGACGCGTTCGCCAGAGTCGGCATACGCGTCCAGATGACAGCGGATGCGCCGGATTGGTCGGTGCGCGGCAACCTCCAAGACAAGCTCCTCACACGGTTCGGGGACGCTCTCGATCGCTCCGGGATTCCAATTCCCGCGCCCAACCCCGAACTCGACTCGCGGCGTAGCCGCAGGATCACGACCAGCGCAGAGCCGGCGCAACAGCTCTATCCGTTGATGGCGTTGGCGCAGCATCATCGGCTACCGACGATGCTCTTGGACTGGAGTCGGCGCGCGCTCGTAGCCGCCTACTTCGCGGCGGCGGAAGCCGCCGACGAGTCAAAGCACGCGAGCATGGCGACGTCCGAGCCGCTCACGCATGTCGCGGTCTGGGCCCTGTACCGAGCGCGACGGCATGCAGCCGACGGCGGTCTAATCTTCTTCGAGGCGCCAGCGAGCACGAACCCCAACCTGCGAGCGCAAGACGGACTGTTCACCGTGCTTCCTCCGTCGGACGCCGACGACCGCAGCGTCGAGCAGTACCTCGAACGGATGGCGAAGGTGATGAAGCACGTCGCGCCAAACGTGGACGGCAAGGTAGCGCCCCTGCGGCGCATCATGCTTCCCGTCTCCGAGACCAAGAAGTTGCTGCGGCTCCTCTCGTACGAAGGCGTCACGGGCGCATCGATGTTCCCCGGTGCCGACGGCGTGGTCCGAGCGATGCGCGAAATGGTGCTTTGGGATCAACCGCCAACGTAAGCGTCACGCCGCGAGCGCGAGGGGCAGCGGCCGAAGGAACCGCGGCCGAAACGCGCGAAGCGCGCGATAGACATGGCATGGCAACGAAAGACATCAAGCTCACAGACCAGGACCGTGCGCTCTTGATCCTCGCGTGCGCGTTCGGCATCAACATGCGATCGATGGAGGAGGTTGAGGAGTTCGCGTTCTTCTACGGGGCGGGCGCCGAAGATGCGTTGCGGAACCTCGCGAGTGCGGGCCTGATCATGCGCCCGCCGCGCACTGCGCCGTGGTTGACCAACGACGGGAAGAGCCGCGTGGAAGCGCTCATGCGCCTGCTTCAGACGTGACCGTCCGCGATGCTGCTAGGCTGACGGGATGCTGCACCTCTTCACTCACGACGGGAAAACCTATCGCGTCGGCACGCAGGGTCCGGGAACGGCGTGGCTGACGAACGTCGCGAACGAGGCCGAGACCTACACGGCGACGATGGACGACTTCGGTCGGATCCACCGGACACCCGCGGACGCGCCCGCCGAGATCTGGTTCAAGCTCCTCGCCGTCATGCACGGCGGGCCGCAGGCCCAGGCGCTCCGCTAGCGCCTCGTTCGGCGAGCTGGGAGCTAGCCGCGGATGAAGCTACCCCACGTGTCAACGCGTGGCGAAAGTCCCAGGAGCACGGGAACGGTGTTCTGGTACGCAGGCTCGCCGTTCGCGTGCGCGCGCCACATCGCATCCGTTCGGTGCGAGCCCTCGATGACGTGCCATGGCCCGGCGAGGTCGAACGCCATGTAGATCGGGCGGCCGCGTGCGTCGCCGAGCTTCTCTCCGCTCCTGTCGAACTCGCGGCGCGCGTCTGGGTGCGTGGCGAAGGCTCGAACGGTGCGCGGGTGCGGGAGCTGCCAACCGTTGTCGCGCGAGAAGTTCTGGCCCCAGTGCTTGTGCAGAACCACGTCGCCGAGCGCGCTCGCCTTGAAGTCCGCCGCGAACCACTGGAAGCCGTTGGCGGGGTCGCGAAACCAATCGACCTCGTAGCCCCGATTCTCGAGCTTGGCGAAGGCAACGATGGCCCCGCGCCGGTCGTCAGGCGCTGCTGCGTCCCCGGCGGCGCATACGCGCGCGTGGAGGTCGGGCGCGGTCTTCTGCCAGCGATGGGCTTCGGCGAGCGCCCAGTCGAAGAGCACGTCATCTACGGTGATGGGCTGCGGGTTGGAGATCATTCGGCCCTGGCCGTTGGGTCACGACCTTACCCCGCCTTCGAGGAGGTCGACGAGCCATCGGCGGCCCCGATCCTCGCCGAGATCGAGCCCCCGCGCACCGATGAAGAGCTGGTGCGCGGCGGAGACCGCGTCAGCCGGGTGCTTGTGGCACCGCTGGTCGGTCTGGTAGCGCTAGAGGTGATGACCCTCAGCCCGCAGGAACTGAGCTTCGGAGCACTCGCAGCTGAGCGCGAAACAGAGGCGCTGCGAACTTACTTCGTCGAGTCGGACGCCTTCCGAAATTTGCGCGACGGGAAGCGCTCCGTCGCGCTCGGGAACCGCGGCTCCGGCAAAAGCGCCATCTTCAAGATGATCGCAGACTCGGAACGCGCGAAGAATGCCACGGTCATCGAGCTGACGCCCGAAGACTACTCCTACGAACTCCTCTCGAGGGCGATGCTGCCGGAGCATCGCGGAGCTTGGGCGAAGCATGGAGCGTACGCCGCCGCGTGGAAATATCTCATCTACGTTCTCGTGATGAAGGCGTTGGTGAAGGGCGGCGGCTTCAAGCGCGGACCTGAGGCGAAGATCTACGAGTACGTCCGCGACCATCACGCTGGCGCCGACGTCAACCCGATTGGGCTGCTCATCTCCTATTTGAAGCGGCTTGAAGGCGTGAAGCTCGGCTCGTACGAAGCGGCCATCAAGGTTCGGGAGATACAGCACCTCTACAAGCTCGAGGAGCTGGCGGGATTGCTCGAGCACCTCAACACGATGTGTCGCAAGCGATCGGTCGTGATGCTTATCGACGAGTTGGACAAGGGCTGGGACAAGTCGGAAGACGCCGTCGCGTTCGTCGCTGGTCTGTTCCAGGCCGCAACCTCGATCTCCGTACAGGTGCCGGCTCTCCGCGTTCTGATCTCGCTGCGACGAGAGCTTTACGAGAGCATTCCGGCACTCTACGAGGACGCACAGAAGATTCGCGACATCATCCAAGTCATCGAATGGGACGAGCCCGATTTGCTAGAACTCATCGCGCGTCGAATTGGCCGGTCCGTGCCTTCGCTCGAAAGGTTGAACAACGAAGAATGTTGGAACGTTGTCTTTTCCGAGGTGCTCGACTACCGGCAGACCCGGTCCTTCAACTACCTCATCGATCGCACGCTCTTGAGGCCGCGCGAGATCATCCAGTTCTGCACAACGATCAAAGACAAGATGGTGAGTAGGCGGCGAAAACTGCCCGCCGACTACGCGATCATCAGCGAGGCCGAAGGCGACTATTCCGAAGAACGCCTGAAGGACATCGCTGCCGAATATCGTTTTCAGTACCCAGGCCTCCAGAGTGTCTTCGAGACGTTCCGCGGGATGAAGTACAACTTCGAGCGCGACGAGCTGGAAACGCACTGTCTGAACATCGCGCTCGGCGAGACCAGAGTGGATGCGGATGCCTTCACCTGGTGTAAGGACGTCGACGTCGACGACCTCATCCGAGCGCTGTGGACCGTTGGCTTTCTGCGCGCGCAGGCGGTTGGTGGCGTGAAGGGGCGCCGACGCAGCGGGAGTTCGTACCTCGGCTCCCATCAAATCTCCTCGCTCAGCCTCGGTAATATCCCAAGGTTCCACGTGCATCCGATGTTCCGCGCGTTCCTCGGCATGAAGGAGCCGAAGTCGGACCCAAAACACCCAGCCTAAGCACGCTACTTCGACGCCAGCTCGGCGCCGACGTCGAAGGGCTCGTCGCGCTGCGCGGAGCGCCGGCCCTGCGCTTCGCTCGAGGCGATCGCCTGCGCGGCGATGAGGTTCTGCCTCGACGAGTCCCCGAGGCGCGTCGCGGTCAGCGCGAGGGGCCATGCGCGGGACGGCGCGCGGCTGCCCTCGGCGATGTTGAGCGGCACGCTCGTGAGCGCGCGTCGAAGCTGTCGACCAAGGTCTGGGTCGCGTCGCGAAATCGCATCGACGTACGGCTTCAGTCTGCGAACGAGCTCGAGTGACAAATCGTAGATTCTCAGCATGGGAGACTCCTTTCGTTCTCGCTCTTCGAGAACAACTCATCCCAGCAGCGCCGCGCGCAGGGCCGCTCAAGGACTGCGAAGCAGCCGGCGAAGCCGGCGAGGCCGAAGGCGTCGTCCTTGAACGGCCCGAGCACGGCGCTACGCTCGAAATCCCGAGCGAGCGTTCCCCGCCTCCGTCTCTGTCTCCGCCTCCGTCTCCGTCTCTGTCTCCGACTCCGACTCACGTCCACGCGTGGCGCGCGAGCAGGGCGCCCGCGGTCGCCGCGAGCCCGAGCCCCGCGAGCGCGACGAGCCCGCGGTGCTCGTCGAGCCACACCTGCGTCGAGAACTTCGTCGCGAGCGCGTCGAACGGGCCGTGCGCGCCGCGGTCGTCGGCCACGGGCTTCCAGAAGTTGTCCGGCGCGCTCGGGTCCGTCCGCTCCTTGCGCATCGAGCCGTCCCACGCCGCGCGCGCGAGGTAGTGATCGAGCACCGACGACGCGACGCGCTCGCCGAGGATGGACTCGACCGTCGGCCAGCCGACCCACACCTCCTTGCGCTTCGTGTGCGCCGCCCAGTGGATCGCGCGCGCGGCGATCTCGGGCTGGTGGATCTTGCCGACGGGCCGCGCCTTGCGCCCCATCTTGTTGCGCGTCCACTCGAACTGCGGCGTGTTGAGACCGGGGAGCTGCACCACGGTGAGCACGACGTTCGACTTCATGTGAATGAGCTCGCTCCGCACCGACTCGGTGAAGCCGGCGATGGCGTGCTTGGCGCCGCAGTACGCCGACTGGAGCGGGATGGAGCGCTTCGCGAGCGCCGAGCCGATCTGGACGATGTGCCCGCGGTCGCGCGGCACCATGCGCTCGAGCGCGACGCGCGTGCCCCAGACCTGGCCGAGGTACGTCACGGCGGTGATGTGCTCGAACTCCTTCGGCGTCACGTCCATGAACGGGCCGTAGATCGAGACCATCGCGTCGTTGACCCAAACGTCGATCGGACCGAAGCGGCGCTCGACCTCGGCGGCCGCGTCGGCGACGGCGCCGTACTGGCTCACGTCGGTCGGGATCGCGACGGCCTCGCCGCCGAGACGCTCGACGTCGCGCTTGGCGCCTTCGAGCCCTTCGGCGCCGCGCGCGAGCAGCCCCACGTGCGCGCCGCGCTTGGCGAACTCGCGCACGACCGCGCGACCCACGCCCCCCGACGCTCCGGTGACGACCACGACCTCGGGCTTTTCGTTCTTGGACATGCCTCATCTCCTTGCGATCGCGACCGACGCGATCAGCGTGACGGCGCAAGCGGCGCCCAGCGCGACGAGCGCGCGTTTCTCCGCCGCGCGGCGCACGCGGCGCCGGCGGCGGGTCGGTTGCTCTTCGGGACGGCTCGCCGCGAGGAAGGCCCCGCGCTGCGCGAGATCGACGACCTGCGCGAGGTGGAGCGCGCGGCGTCCGGTCGTTTGCTCGATCTGCGTGCGGCACGAGAATCCATCGGCGAGGACGATCGTCTCGTCGGAGACGCCTCGCACGGCGGGCAAGAGCGCGCGCTCGCCGCACTTCATCGACACGTCGTATTTGGCGCCCGCCTCGAACCCGAACGAGCCCGCCATGCCGCAGCAGCCGTCCTCCGGCACGTGCGCCTCGATCTTCATCCGCTCGAGCACGCGCTGGTCCGGCCCCATGCCGACGAGCGCCTTCTGATGACAGTGACCGTGCGCGAGCGCCTTGCGATGAACTGCCGGCAGCTCCACGTGATGCTTCTCGAGCAGCTCCGCGAGCGACACGACCTGCGCGCGGAGGCGCTTGGCGCCCCAGTCGTTCGGGAGGAGGTTCGGGAGCTCGTCGCGGAACACCGCGGCGCAGCTCGGCTCGAGCACGACGATCGGCGTGCCCTTCTCGAGCTCCGGCCGCAGCGTCTCGATCACGTTTCGCAGGTAGCGCTTGGCGGGCTCGAGGAGGCCGTAGTCGTAGAACGGCCTCCCGCAGCACAAGTCGCCCTTCGGCACGACGATCTCGAACGCGGCGCGCTCGAGCACCGACGCCGCGGCGTGCGCGATCTCCGGGTGGAAGAACTCGTCGAACGTGTCCGGGAAGAGCACCACGCGCCCGCGCGCGCCGCGCGTGGCGCGCCGGCGGTGGCTCTTCGTGAAGCGCACCGGCGCGAGCTCGTGGATGGCGCGCTCCGGCGCCATGCCGACCGCGAGCTTCGCGAGCGGCGCGAGCGGCGAGCGCGCGACGAGGTTCACGATCGCCGGGAGCATCGGCACCGCGTGGACGAGCCGCGCGAAGAGGTGCACGTAGCCGAACGCGTACGTGTGCCGCGGGCGCAGGCGCCCCTCGTAGTAGTGCGACAGGAACTCGGCCTTGTAGGTCGCCATGTCGACCTCGACCGGGCAATCGTGCTTGCACCCCTTGCACGAGAGGCAGAGATCGAGCGCGTCCTTCACGGCGTCGGACTTCCAGCCGTCCTCGATGACGTCGCCGTTCATCATCTCCCAGAGCATGCGCGCGCGGCCGCGCGTCGAGTGCTTCTCCTCGCGCGTCACCATGTAGCTCGGACACATCGTCTGCCCGCCGTGGTCGCGGCACTTGCCGATGCCGACGCAGCGGAGCGCGGCGCGCGAGAACGCGTGGCGATCGTCCGGATAGTGGAAGTGCGTCACCGGCTGGGGCGGGTCGTAGTCGGGCCCGAGCCGGAGGTCGGCGGTGATGGCGTGGGGGTCGACGATCTTCCCCGGGTTCATCTTGCCGTCCGGATCCCACGCGCGCTTGAACGCGCGCATCGCCTCCATCAGCTCGGGCCCGTACATTTTCGGGAGGAGCTCGGCGCGCGCCTGTCCGTCGCCGTGCTCGCCCGAGAGCGAGCCGCCGTAGCGCACGACGAGATCGGCGGCCTCGTCGAGGAACGCGCGGAAGCTCGCGATGCCGGCCTTGGTGTAGAGGTCGAAGCCGATGCGGCAGTGGAGGCAGCCCTGACCGTAGTGGCCGTAGATCGACGGATGATGATCGTAACGGTCCATGAGCCGCCGCAGATCGCGTAGGTAGTCGCCGACCTTCTCCGGCGCGACCGCCGAGTCCTCCCACCCGGGCCACATGTCCGGCTCGCCCTCGACCCAAGCGGTCGCGCCGAGCCCGCCTTCGCGCACCTTCCAGACTTTCTTCTCTTCGGCTTCGTCGTCGAAGATCTTCGCGCCGACGTTCGGCTTGCGCCGGCGCACGTCGTCGACGACCGCGCGCGCCTGCGCGTCGGTGTCCTCTTTCGAGTCCCCGCCGAGCTCGACGAAGAGCCACGCGCGGCCGTGCGGGACGAGCGGGAGCACATCGCGCTCCTTGCCCTTCTTCTTCTCCCACTCGAAGAGCTGGTGGTCGACGGCTTCGAGCGCCGTCGGCATGTGCTCGCGGATGAGGCAGAGGTCGTCGCACGCTTCGGCGATGTCTTCGTAGCCGAGAACGAGCAGCGTGCGCTCCTTCGGCTCCGGCACGAGATGGAGCGTCGCCTCGAGCACCGTCACGCACGTCGACTCGGTGCCGACGAGCGCGCGCGCGACGTGAAAGCCGTTCTCCGGGAGGAGCTCGTCGAGGTTGTAGCCGGAGACGCGCCGAGGGATCTTCGGGTAGCGGGCGCGGATCGCGTCGCCCCAGCGATCGACGATCGCCTTCATCGCTGCGTAGATCTCGCCGCGCCGGCCGCCGCCGCGGATGATGCGTTCGAGCTCGTCCGGCGGCGTGGCACCGACGTGGAGCCGGAGGCCGTCGTACGTGAGCACGTCGAGCGCGTGGGTGTTGTCGCTCGTGCGCATGCCGAGCCCGTGCTTCACGGCGAGGAGCGAGTGGACGCCGCACGAGTTGTTGCCGACCAGGCCGCCGATCGTGCAGCGCGAGTGCGTCGCCGGGTCGGGGCCGAACGTGAGGCCGACCTTCTTCGCTTCGGCGCGGAGCTCGTCGAGGACGCAGCCGGGCCGCGCGCGCGCGAGGCGGTGGCCGGCGTCGACGTCGACGATGGCGTCGAAGTACTTCGACATGTCGAAGAGCACGGCCTCGTTGCACGCCTGGCCGGCGAGGCTCGTCCCGCCGCCGCGCGAGAGGATCGGCGCGCCGAACCGCCGGCACACGGCGACGCCGCGGACGACGTCGTCTTCGTCCTTGGGGAGGACGACGCCGATCGGCGGCTGGCGGTAGTTCGACGCGTCGGTCGCGTAGAGCGCGCGGTCGCCCTCGGCGAAGCGAACCTCGCCCGCGATCTCGGCGGCGAGCGCGCGCTCGAGCGCCGCGCGATCCAGGTGCAGCGGCGGCTGCTCGCGCCTCTGGCGCTCGAACCGTCGTGGCTCTTTCTGTTCGCGCAAAGTGACGAGGTGGACGGTCATGCGAATCTCCGACAGGTGCATCCCGTGCAAGGCAAATGCCGCATGGTCCGAGACGACGCGCGCATCGCGAGTGTTTGCGAGGCGCTCGCGCGCGCGCAGTGTGACGCGCTCGTCTGCTCGCAGCCTCGCCACGTGCTCCTCCTCGGCGGCTACTGGCCGCTCCTCGGGAGCGCGTGGGCGATCGCGCGACGCGACGGGCGCGTGCTCCTCGTCGTGCCGGAGGACGAGCTCGACCTCGCGCGCGCGGGCTGGGCCGACGACGTCCTTCCGTTTCGCGCGGTGTCCCTCGATCGACTCGACCGTGCGCAAAAGG
>Ga0335082_10009263_pt1 | contig 10703 bp, 12 predicted proteins | sample Lox_Sample_41_FD_206718 | JGI IMG/M metagenome (GOLD analysis project Ga0335082, IMG submission 206718) | Soil microbial communities from Loxahatchee National Wildlife Refuge, Florida, United States - Lox_Sample_4.1 | ecosystem: Environmental > Terrestrial > Soil > Wetlands | place: USA...
CGCCAGCATGATGCCCCGGTCCATGATGTCGGAGGCGAGCTCGGGGGGCGTGCGGTCGAGCGTCTCCTTGACCGCGTCGATGATCTGGCTGAGCGGCTCCTCGAGCGCCTGGCGGATCTCCTCGCTGGTCAGCACGACCGTCTTCGGCAGCCCGGCGACCATGTCACGGCCGCGGATCTCGGCCTGCAGCTCCTCGCTCATCGGGCACGCGGAGCCGATCTCGAGCTTCAGCTCCTCGGCCGTCTGCTGGCCGATCAGCAGCTTGTACTCTTTCTTGGCGTAGTTGATGATCGCCTCGTCCATCTCGTCGCCGCCGACGCGGATCGACTGCGAGACGACGATCCCGCCGAGTGAGATCACCGCGACCTCGGAGGTGCCGCCGCCGATGTCCACGACCATCGAGCCCGTCGGCTCGCCGACCGGCAGCCCGGCGCCGATCGCAGCGGCCATCGGCTCCTCGATCAGGTAGGCGGTCCGGGCGCCCGCCGACAGGCACGCCTCCTCGACCGCCCGCTTCTCGACGCCGGTCACCCCTGAGGGGACGCAGACGACGACGCGCGGGTGCGCCCAGCGGTTCTGGTGGACCTTCTGGATGAAGTGGCGGAGCATCTGCTCGGTCACGTCGAAGTCGGCGATCACGCCGTCCTTCAGGGGGCGGATCGCCTGGATCGTGCCGGGCGTGCGACCGAGCATCCGCTTGGCCTCGATCCCGACTGCGTGAACTTCGCCGGAGCGCGAGTCGATCGCCACGACGCTCGGCTCGGAGAGCACGATGCCGCGTCCGCGGACGTAGACGAGGGTGTTGGCGGTTCCGAGGTCGACCGCCATGTCGCGGCCGCCGAACCCGGTCAGATAGCTGAAGATGCTCATGTGCGAGGAGGTGGCCCGGCTGGAACCTCTCGAGGACCGCGGCACCGGGCGGACGGTGCTCGTGGGGGGCCCACCGGTCGGCGCAGTCTAGCGGACCCCTGCCGGCTTCCCGCAAGCGCTGCGAGGCGAATTGCGCCTATCCGCGCAGCTCCGGGCAGAGCTCCAGCAGCGGCCCGAGCGGCAGCCCGACGACGTTCTCGACTTCGCCCTCGATCCGCTCGACCAGGCGCGAGCCGGCGCCCTGCACGGCATAGCCGCCGGAGCGCTCGCGCCACTCGCCGGTGCCGACGTACCACTGGATCGTCGCCTCGTCGGCCTCCCGGAAGGTGACCGCGGTGACGGCTGTGGCCGTCCGCTCCTCATCGCCCACGAGCACCGCGAGGCCGCTGATCACGCGCTGCGTGTTGCCGGCGAGCGCGCGGATCGTCGCGGCCGCCTCACGCTCGTCGGCGGGCTTGCCGTAGATGCGCCCGTCGAGCGCCACGATCGTGTCGCAGCCGATCACGATCTCCCGGACCTCGCCCCTGGCGGCCCTCGCCTTGCGCAGCGCGTTCTCCACCGCGACGGCCTCCGGATCCCCGCTCTCGAGCTCGGGGGCATCCGAGACCCTCACGCTGAAGTCGAGGTTCAGCCTAGCGAGCAGCTCGCGCCGTTGGGGCGAGCGCGAGGCGAGGACGACCGGCAGGGGCGGCGTGGCTCTCAGCTCTCGCCGAAGAAGAGCGCCGCCTCGCGGGCGGCGGACTCGGGCGAGTCCGAGCCGTGGACCATGTTCGTGCCGGTCTCGATCGCGAAGTCGCCGCGGATCGATCCGGTCGCCGCCTCGAGCGGGTTCGTCGCGCCGATCACCTGGCGGGCCGCTTTGACGGCCTCGGGTCCCTCCAGCACCATCGCCACGATCGGGCCGGAGGTGATGAAGTCGACCAGCTCGCCGAAGAAGGGCCGCTCGGAGTGCTCGGCGTAGTGCTCCTCGGCGAGCTCGCGGGTCACGGTCATGTGACGCAGCGCGACGATCCGAAGGCCCTTGCGCTCGAAGCGGGCGATGATCTCGCCGGTCAGGCCCCGGGCGAAGGCGTCGGGCTTTACGAGGATCAGCGTGCGGTCCATGGCTTCCTTTGTTCGGTGTTGGGTCCCGCCCACCCGAGATCAGGTGGGCCGGGCGCGGCCGCCGGAGCGCGGCGTGCGGCCCGTCGTCTCGCGTTTGGCCGCCCGGGCGCGTGCCGTCGCAGGCTCGGCCGCCGCGACCGGCGCGGCGGGCTCGACCTCGAGCTCCTCGCCCTCGAGCGGCGAGTCGAGCTCGAGCTCCTGCTCCTCGGCCTTGGCCGTCGAGCGCCGGCGGCGCGTGCGGCTGCCGACGTGAGGCACGTCCGCCTCGCAGTAGGGGCAGATCGTCCACGTCTGGTCGAGCGGGCGGCTGCAGTTCACGCAGCGCTCCTTGAGCTTGCGCAGGCAGCTCGGGCAGCGCACGAAGTCGGCCTCGATGCGGTAGTCGCAGTGCGGGCAGAGGCTCTCGTCGAGCTGGTGCAGGCGCGCTTCGGCGGCCCGCGTTTCGAGCTCGCGCTCGTGCACGTCCTCGAGGTACTCGGGCGGGCGCAGGATCATGTAGATGATCGGCCCGACGAACGGGAAGACCGCCGCCGCCGTCGCGCAGTAGACGAGGATCGGGTCTTCGATGCGACGCCGCGCGTCGCTGAAGGTCCAGTAGATCGTCGAGAGGTACAGGACCGCGATGAACAGGAACAGAAGGTCGACGGCCAGATTCAGACCGCTGCTTTCGATTCCGAAGTACGCGACCGGGATCATCGGCCGGACGAGTTTAGAGAAAGAGGCGGCCGAAGCCGTAACCAGCGGCGAAGAACACGAGGATCACGAGCGCCACGATCAGCGCGACCGCGCCGATCATCGTGAGCACCGACGGGCCCTCTCCGTTCACCGTCCCGTCCCCATCGCGCGCAGCCCCGCGAGCGCCTCGCCGTCGTGCTGCGAGCTCGCGGGGGACAGCTTCCCGAGCAGGTCCCCGACGAGGTAGACCGAGCCGGTCGCGAGCACGCCCGTCCCGTGTGCCTCCGCCCACACGCGCGCGGCGGCGAGGGCCCGCTCCGGGCGGGGGTCGCACTCGGTGTCCTCGAAGCCGAGCCGGGCGGCCTGGGCCTGCAGCGCGGCCGGCGGCAGCGCGCGCTCGCTGGGCGGAGCGGTGAACCAGGCGCGGGCGCCGGCCGGCAGCAGCCGGCGCAGCATCTCGGTCGCGTCCTTGTCCTCCAGGACGCCCAGCACGAGCGCCGGCGGCGTCTCGCCGAAGACGCCGGGCATCGCCTCGACGAGCGCCGCGACGGCGGCGGGGTTGTGGGCCCCGTCGAGCACCGTCAGCGGCCGCTCGCCGACGGTCTGAAGCCGGCCGGGGACGAACGTCTCGGCGGCCGCAGCGAGCACGGCGTCCTCGCTCAGCGCGATTCCGGCCCGCTCCAGGTAGGCCTCGGCAGCCGCCCGCGCGAGCGCGAAGTTGCGTCGCTGGAAGGGGCCCCGTGAGGCGAGCGCGACCGCGTCGGCCAGCGGCGCGGCGCGGACGATCCGCGCGTCGCGCTCGGCGGCGATCCGCTCGGCGACCGCGAGCGCCTCGGGAGCGAGGTCCTCGCCGATCGCGAGCGTGCCGCCCTCGCGCACGACTGCGAGCTTCTCCTCCGCGATGTCGGCGATCGTCGGGCCGAGCCAACGGGTGTGCTCGAGCCCCACGTTGGTGAGCACGGTCACGGCCGCCGCGACGACGCTCGTCGCGTCGTAGCGCCCGCCGAGGCCCGCCTCGATCACGGCGACCTGGACGTCCTGCTCGGAGAGCTCCCAGAGCGCCGCCGCGGTGAGCAGCTCGAACTGCGTGACGTGATCGTCCTCGGCCAGCGTGCGGTTGACCTGCTCGGCCGCGCGGTCGGCCCGCGCGATCGCGGCGCCGAAGTCGCTCGCGTCGAGCTGGCGCTCGCCGAGCAGCACCCTTTCGCGATAGGCGGTCAGGTGGGGGGACGTGTAGGCGCCGGTGCGCAGGCCGTGGCGCTCGAGGATCGCGGCAATCATCCGCGTGGTGGAGGTCTTGCCGTTGGTGCCGAGCACCTGGATCGTCTCGTAAGGAGGGAAAGGACCCCCGCCCGCCCCGCCGAGCGCGGTCATCATGCGCCGCATCCGGTCCAGGCCGAAGCGCATCCCGAACAGCTCCAGCGAGCGCAGCCGCCCCTCGGCGCGCGCCTCGCTCCACCCCTCCCCCGTGCGCGTCCGCTCGCTCACCCGGCAGACCCGCGGCTCAGGCGTCGGGGTGCGCGCGCAGGTACTCGAGGAACATCGGCCGCAGCGCCTCGCCCAGCTCGCCCTCGCCGCTGTGCAGCGCGTCCCAGATCAGGCCTTTTGAGAACTGGATGTCGTACTCGGCCTCGCCCTCGTCGCCGCTGACCGCCTCCGCTGCCGGGATCACGCGCAGCAGCGACCAGAAGAAGCGCACGTCGAGGTGCCGCTCCGCGTACGAGACGGCACGGTCGTGGAGCTCCTCGGTCGAGAGCTCCTCCAGCTCCTCGCGCGTCTCGCCTGCCATAGCCCTTGCAGCGCCGGCGCGGGCTAGCGGCGGCGGCGTCCCCGGCCGCGCAGCGCGATCAGCTCGCGGCCCATGCCGGAGAGGTCGAGCTTGCCGGCGAGCTTGCGCAGCTCCTTGCGCTGCTTGGAGCTGAGGCTCGAGATGTGGCCGCCGGACTCCGCCAGCAGCGCTTTGATCCGTTCGCGGTCCTTGGCCGACAGCGCTTTCCAGCGGCGCCCGACGACGACGGCGCCCTGCAGCAGCGCGGCCCAGGGAAGCTCCTTCGCCGCGTCGACGCGGGAGCTGCGCTTCTTCGTTGTGCGTGCCATGAGGCGATCCTAGCGGCTGCCCGGGCGCCCGACACGCGGCCCGTGCGCAGCGCCCCCGCCAGAGCCGCGCTCAGGCGGACTCTTGCTGCGGCGAGGCCTCGGCGGCGTCTTCCGGCGCCGCTTCGGTGACGAGCGTCGGCGTGAGGCCCTTCTCGACCGTCTCCTTGGTCACGACGCACTTCTTGACGTCGCGCCGCGAGGGCAGCTCGAACTGGACCTCGAGCAGGATCTCCTCGATGATCGAGCGCAGGCCGCGGGCGCCGGTTTCGCGCTCGAGGCCCTTGTCGGCGATGGCCGTCAGCGAGTCCTCGCTGAAGACGAGCTCGATGCCGTCGAAGGCGAAGAAGCGCTGGAACTGCTTGACGAGCGCGTTGCGCGGCTCGACGAGGATCGAGACCAGGTCGTCGCGGGTCAGCTGGTGCACGGCGCTCATCACCGGCAGGCGGCCGATGAACTCGGGGATCAGGCCGTACTCGATCAGGTCCTCAGGCAGGCAGTGCTCGAAGATCTCGCCGGTGTCCTTCTCGGCCTTCTTTTCGATCGCCGCCGCGAAGCCGACGCCTTTGTGGCCGATCCGGCGCTCGATCACCTTGTCGAGGTTCGCGAACGCGCCGCCGCAGATGAACAGCACGTTGGTCGTGTCGATCGTCAGGAACTCCTGGTGGGGGTGCTTGCGCCCGCCCTGCGGCGGCACGGAGGCCTGCGTGCCCTCGAGGATCTTCAAGAGCGCCTGCTGGACGCCCTCGCCCGAGACGTCGCGCGTGATCGACGGGTTGTCGGCCTTGCGCGCGATCTTGTCGACCTCGTCGATGTAGATGATCCCCGTTTCGGCCTTCTTGACGTCGTAGTCGGCGGCCTGGATCAGCTTCAGCAGGATGTTCTCCACGTCCTCGCCGACGTAGCCCGCCTCGGTCAGCGCGGTCGCGTCGGCGATCGCGAACGGCACGTTGAGGATCCGTGCGAGCGTCTGGGCGAGCAGCGTCTTGCCGCAGCCGGTCGGGCCGAGCAGCAGGATGTTCGACTTCTGCAGCTCGATGTCGGAGTCGCCCGCCATCATCATCTGGACGCGCTTGTAGTGGTTGTAGACGGCGACCGAGAGGGTCCGCTTGGAGGGGTCCTGGCCCACGACGTACTCGTCGAGCACGTCGTAGATCTCGCGCGGCTTGGGGAGGTTCTCGATGTCGAAGGCGGGCGGGGTGGCGAGCTCCTCGTCGATGATCTCGTTGCAGAGATCGATGCACTCGTCGCAGATGTAGACGCCCGGTCCCGCGATCAGCTTCTTGACCTGCCGCTGGGACTTGCCGCAGAAGCTGCAGAGAAGCTGCTCGTTGGAGTCTGTCGGTCTGGCCATATCCCTTCCCCGCCTCGACCTGTTGCGCCCCGGAGCTAGTGCTCCGAGATCACACGGTCAATGATGCCGTACTCCTTGGCCTCCTCCGAGCTCATGAAGTAGTCGCGCTCGGTGTCTTTGCTGACCTGCTCGAGATCTTTGCCCGTGTGCTTGGCGATGATCTCGTCGAGGCGTTTGCGCACGTCGATGATCTCTTTGGCGTGGATCTCGATGTCCGTCGCCTGCCCCTGGAAGCTGGATGAGACCTGGTGGATCAGGATCTTCGCGTTGGGCAGCGCCATGCGCTTGCCGGCCGCGCCGCCGGCGAGCAGCAGCGCGCCCATCGACATCGCGATGCCGACGCAGATCGTCTGCACGTCGGGCTTGATGAACTGCATCGTGTCGTAGATCGCCAGGCCCGCGTAGACGGAGCCGCCGGGCGAGTTGATGTACAGCGAGACGTCCTTTTCGGGGTCCTCGGACTCGAGGTGCAGCAGCTGGGCCACGATCAGGTTCGCGATCTGGTCGTCCACGGGCGTGCCGAGGAAGATGATGCGCTCGTTCAGCAGCCGGCTGTAGATGTCGAAGGCACGCTCGCCGCGCGAGGTCTGCTCGACGACCATTGGAACAAGTGGGCTCATAGTCTCGCTTTGTTTGCCAACGCCTGACGGATTCCTCTAGAGGCTAGCGATCTGGCGTCCACAGCTTGCCCGCCTGTCCAGCTCCCTCAGCGGCCACGGCGGGCTCGCCTTCCCTCTCGGGAGTCCAGAGCTTCTCGCGCGCCTCGGCCTGCGACTGGGGGATCGGCTTGGCCGCCGCGGCGATCGCGTCGATCGCCTGGCGCGCGGCGAGATCCTCGCGGACCTCCTCCAGCCGTCCGGCCCCGCGCAGGTCCTCCAGCAGCGTCTGCGGCTCGACTCCCTCGCGCTCGGCGGTCGGGCCGATCGCCTCCAGGAGCTCCTCGTCGCTCGGGCTGATCTTCTCGGCCGCGACGACGGCCGTGATGACGGCCTCGCGGCGCAGGCCCAGCTCGGCTTCGGGCTGCATCTCGGCGAGGATCTCCTCTTCCTTGCGGCCTGAGATCTGCAGATAGGCCTCGCGCGAGATGCCGCGGTGCGACAGCGAGTGGACCATCCGCTCCCACATCTCGCGGGCGCGCGCGGAGGCGAGCTCGGGGGTCACGGCGACCTTGGCGTTGGCGACGGCGGCGTCGAGCGCGGCCTGGCGGAAGGCGGCCTCGACCTGCGCCTCCTCGGCGGCCAGCAGGCGCTCGCGGATGTCGGAGCGCAGCTCGTCGAGGTCGTCGAAGCCCGCGTCGACGGCGAAGTCGTCGTTCAGCTCCGGCAGCTCCTTGGCCTTGACCTCCTTGACGCTGACCTCGAAGTTCGCCTCGCGGCCGGCGAGCTCGGTGTTGCCGTATTCGTCCGGGAACGTGACTTTGACGATCCGCTCCTCGCCCGCGGAGGCGCCGACGAGGCCCTCCTCGAAGCCGGGGATCAGGTTGCCCGAGCCGAGCTCGATCAGCTGGTCGCGCCCCTCGCCGCCCTGGAAGGGCTCCTCCTCGCCGATGAGCGTGCCGCGGTAGTCCATCACGACGAAGTCGCCCTCGGCGGCGGGCCGCTCGGCGGTCTCCAGGCGCGCGAGGCGGTCGCGCATGCTCTCGATCTCCTGCTCGATCCGCTGCTCGTCGGCCTCGGGCTCGGCGCGGCCGACCTCGAGGCCCTTGTACTCGCCGAGCTCGGCCTTCGGCAGCACGCCGATCTCGATCGAGAACTCGAGCGCCTCGCCCTGCGGCGGCAGGTGGGCCATGTCGATGTCGAGCGTCGGGTCGCCGACCGTGACGATGCCGGCGCCGGCGATCGCGTCGGTGTACCAGCTCGACAGCGTGTCGCGGACGGCTTCTTCGAGGATCGTCTCGCGGCCGATCCTCTGGATCACGAGCGGCGCGGGGACCTTGCCCTTGCGGAAGCCCGGCAGCTTCAGCTGGCCGCCGAGCTGGCGCGCTCTGCGCTCGACGCGGCTCTCGACCTCGGCGGCCTCGACCTCGACCTCCAGGCGCACGCGCGAGTCCGCGAGCTCGGTAACGGTCGTCTTCAGGGCGCCTGCCACGGGCGCCACGATACCGTGCGGCAGTGAGCTTGCGCCGGAGCCCCGCGCCGCTGCGCCGTCTGGAGGCGCGCTTCTGGACCGGTCCGCTGGCGCACCTGCTCGGCGGCGGGATGGATCTGGCAGGCGCGGTCGTACGGGCCGCGCTGATCCGGCGCCGCCGCGGCTAGCGCGATCGCCGGCTGCAGAGCCCGGAACGACGACGGGGCGCGGCCCTCAGGCCACGCCCCGTCCCACGGTGGGTCTGTCGCGCCGCGGCTAAGCGGCTGAGTGCTGCTCGACGCCTCCGCCGAAGGCCGGCTGCGCGTCGCGCGGGAGCACCAGCACGGCGCCGGAGGCGATTTCGATCAGGTGCTGGGCGGATGAGCTCAGCGAGACCTGTCCGAGCTGCGTCTCCGCGCGCGAGTCGATCACGAGCAGGTCGGTGTCCTCGCCGGCGACCGGCGCGACCTCGGCGCCGAGCGCGGAGGCGAGCGCCTGCGCGGTCTGGCGCGCGCCGCCGTCCCCGTCGCCGACGGCGACGATGCGACGGATGCCAGAGGAGCTCTCGGCGAAGTCGACCGGCGCGATCGCCACGGCCGTGCGGCCGCCTTCGAGCAGTCGCTGGGCGGAGTTGCCGACCGAGACGTGGCCCTTGGCGGTGTGCGAGTCCGAGCAGAACACGATCACGTCGGCGTTCTCACGCTCGGCCAGGGCGGCGAGGCCCTCGGGGGTCGAGCGGTCGGTGACGACGTGCGTGGCGGCGTTCGGGTTGCCGAGCAGCGAGAGGCCGCGGTTGAGAATGCCCTGCGTGTCGCCGACCGAGTCGGGGTTGTGGGCGACATAGGCGAGGGCCACCTCGCCACCGGCCTGGCCGAGCAGGCGGCCGAGCGCGACGGCGTCGTCCTCGTTGGCGGTCCCGTCGTAGGAAACGATGATCTTTGCAGGCATTTTCTTCTCTCCTTGAGATGTGCCGGCGGTGCCGGCCGAAGTTGGTGTCGATCTCTTCTTCGGCTCAATATGACACCGACCTGCCATCATCTCCAATGATCTTTATTATCATATATATTAGTTTGTCTTATGCTTAACGTAGCCCGTTTGAGGATCCTGAGCGAGGTCGCGCACCGCGGCTCGATCTCCGCCGCCGCGGAGGAGCTCTCCTACACCCAGTCGGCCGTCTCCCAGCAGGTGGCGGCGCTCGAGGCGGAGGTGGGGCTGGCGCTGCTCGAGCGCCACCCGCGCGGGGTCAGCCTGACCGCGGCGGGCCAGACGCTCGTCGGCCACGCCGAGGCGGTCCTGTCGCGTCTCGACGCCGCCGAAGAGGCGATGGCGGCGATCGCGGGACTGCGCGGCGGGCGGCTGCGGATGGCCTCCTTCCCGAGCGCCGGAGCGACGCTGATGCCGCGCGCGATCGCACGGTTCCGCTCGCTTCACCCCGAGGTCGAGCTGAGCCTCGCCGAGGGCGAGCCTGAGGAGATCGCGCCGAGGCTGCGCGCCGGCGAGCTCGACCTCGCGCTGCTGTTCGAGTTCGAGGGCGAGACCTTCGCGGACGACCGGATGACACGCGCGGAGCTGCTCGAGGACCCGATGTTCCTCGCCCTTCCCCGCGCCCACCGACTCGCGACGCGCGAGCGGCTGCGCCTGGAGGACCTGAGCGGCGAGGCGTGGGTGCAGACCTCCCAGGAGAGCCCCTGCGCTCGCCACGTGGTGCGCTGCTGCCACGCGGCCGGCTTCGAGCCGAACGTGGCCTTCGAGAGCGACGACTACCAGACCGTGCAGGGGCTCGTGGCGGCAGGGGTGGGAGTCGCGCTGATCCCGCGCATGGCGCTCTCGGCGGTCCGCGATGACGTCGCGATCCGCTCGCTCGGGGGCGGGCCGAGTAGAAGCGTGATCGCGGCGGCTCCCGCCAGCTCGCGCCTCGTGCCCGCGGCGACGGCGATGCTCGGGATCCTCGAAGAGGTCGGCGCCGAGGAGCGCGAGCGGGTACGCACGAAGGATTAGACGACCGGGGCGCCCGCCTTGCGGCGGACGCCCCGGGTCCTGCTGCTCTCTAACCAGAGAGGGTCAGGCAGCCTTCTTCAGCGCCGCCCCGAGCAGTTTCGCGAACAGTTCGTCCGCGGCCGGTGTCGGGTGGATGTCACCGGGGAGGAACAGCCCGCCTTTTTCTTCTTTCAGGAATTTTTCTTCCGTTGCGGCTTCGATCGCGGTCATTTCTTCAGCCGTTACCGGGCCTTTGGCGACCTTTTCTTCATACGTGATTTTGCGGTCGAACTGGTTGCACTCTTCCGTGTAGAGACAGATCGCGTTCCGCTCGAGAAGTCGTTTCTGCTGCGGCGTTTCGGTTTTCTTGCCCTGCGGGTTGACCTTCTTGAACGGACTGGCGAAGCCGACGTGAGTGCCGAAGCCGCCGCCCTTGATCGTCGCTTCAAGCGCTTCGTTGAGGCCTTTCTGGAGTCCGTCGCTACCGCCGACGAGGAATGCCTGCGGGTTGTAGAAGCCGAGGACGGCGACCGGGCCTTCGTAGCCGTGGGCGCGCAGGACC
>Ga0335082_10009264_pt1 | contig 10701 bp, 11 predicted proteins | sample Lox_Sample_41_FD_206718 | JGI IMG/M metagenome (GOLD analysis project Ga0335082, IMG submission 206718) | Soil microbial communities from Loxahatchee National Wildlife Refuge, Florida, United States - Lox_Sample_4.1 | ecosystem: Environmental > Terrestrial > Soil > Wetlands | place: USA...
CCAGAGCGCGCGGATCGGCGAGGCTGACGTCTTCGATGGCCATCCGGATGAGCCGCCGGGCCACATAGAGGCGGTCCTCGCCGGCTTCGAGCATGCGCGTCAGCCAGTACAATGCGGCATCGGCATCGCTCGACCGCACCGATTTGTGCAAGGCGCTGATCAGGTTGAAGTGCTCTTCCCCGCCCTTGTCGTAGAGCAGCACCTTGCGCTGCATGGCGTCCTGCACGGCTTCCGCGGTCAGTTCGCCTCCGGTGGAGGCTGCGGCGGCGGCTTCCAGGGTGTTGTACGCCTGGCGCCCGTCGCCATTGGCGTAGATGGCGATCTGCTCGAGCAGGTCGTCGGGCGCGCGCAGGTGGATCACGGGCAGGGCGCGGCGCAGGAGGGTTGCAATCTCAGGCACCGTCAGCAGGCGGAGGGCGTACACACGAGAGCGCGAGAGCAGCGCAGAGATGACTTCGAACGACGGGTTCTCCGTGGTGGCGCCGATCAGGATAATGTCTCCGCGCTCGACGTAGGGGAGAAAGGCATCCTGCTGGGCTTTGTTGAAGCGGTGAATTTCATCGATAAAAAGGATGGTGCGGCGGCCAAGGCGGCGCAGGCGTTCGGCATCGGCCATCACCGCCTTGATTTCCTTGATGCCGCTGAGCACCGCGCTGAAGGGGATGAACTCGCATTTCGTCACCCTCGCGATCAGGCGCGCCAGGGTGGTCTTGCCCACGCCAGGCGGTCCCCAGAGGATGATGGAGGTCAGCTCGTCGCGCTCGATCTGCCGGCGTAGAGGCTTGCCCGGCTCGAGGATGTGGTCCTGGCCGATGTAGTCTTCCAGGCGCTCGGGGCGCATGCGGTCGGCCAGCGGGCGGCGCGGGTCGTCTTTAGTTTCCGGCGGCGTAGTGTCGAAGAGGCTCACGTGCGCAGCATCCTCTGCCGGCGCGCTTCGTAGAGCAGAATGCCGGCGGCCATGGCCGCGTTCAGCGATTCGACGCCCACGGTGGGGATAGAGACGTCGAGCGCAGCGGTGCGCAGAAGGGAGCTTACGCCGTGAGCCTCGTTGCCGATAATGAAGCCGCAACGGCCGGTGAAATCGACGAACGTGAGCGGGCGAACCGGTTCCCTGGAATTAGCGGGCACGCCGGCGAACAGTTCGACCTTTTTCTGCGCCAGGGCCGCGCGGGCCAGGGCGGGATCGACGCCGTGCAGAAACGGCACGCGAAAGAGCGACCCTGCGGAGGCACGCAGCGTCTTGGGATTGTAAGGGCTCACGGAACCCTTCAGGAACAGGATGCCGGTGGCACCGAAGGCCTCCGAGGCGCGAGCGATGGTACCGGCATTGCCGGGATCCTGAAGACCGTCGAGCACCACCACCAGGAGTGTGCCTCGGAACAACTGCTCGAGCTTCCACGCCGGCGGCTTCACCAGCGCCATGATGCCCTGGCTGGTCTCGGTGCCTGAGACGGAGCGAAACAATGGGTCGGGCAGCACCGCGACTTTCACGCCGGCAAGCCGCCTGACGTGGGCTTCGGCCGCGGAGAGCACGGATTCCGCGGCCAGCACGTGCTTGACTTCGCAATCGCTGCGCAGGGCTTCCTCGAGCAGGTGGAAGGTTTCGGCCACGCAGAGCCCCGCCTCGGTAAGGCCGCCGCGGGCGATCGCGCGCCGCACGTCTTTGACCAGGGGGTTGGCGGCACTGGTGATCGTCTCGGGCTTTGGCATCTGATTACAATAGAGTTCCGACGTTCAGAATACCGCACATGAAACGCGCGATCTGGAGCGCAGCCGCGCTGTTGGCCATGGTTCTGGCTGTGCTGATCGGGCTTCTATCGGTCCGCATCCAGCGCCAGAGCGAGCTCGATGAGGCGCGCCCGGCCGACTTGATCCTGGTGTTGGGCGCGGCGGAATACCGGGGACGGCCGTCGCCCGTGCTGAAGGCACGCCTCGATCACGCACTCGATCTCTATGGCCGGGGACTTGCTCCGCGAATCATGACCACGGGCGGAGCGGGGGGCGATCCGGTCTTCACGGAGGGCGGGGTCGGACGCTCCTACCTGGGCGCGCACGGGGTCCCGGCGGAAGCCATCATCGTGGAGAGCGAGGGCGCGAGCACGGTGGAGTCGATTGCGATGGCGGGTGAGATCATGCGGCGGATGGGGTTGGGCTCGGTGATTGTGGTGAGCGACGGGTATCACATCTACCGGGTGAAGAGGATGCTGGAATCGTACGGACTGGAAGTATACGGCTCCCCGCGCAAGGAGCGCGGCTCGGGAGCCCTGAGGGATGCATGGAACGACGTGAAGCAGGCCATCGGCTATCTGATGTGGCGCGCAGGAATTCCGGTATAGAGTGGAGAAAGTGACGCCATTGGCGCTTAGTCCCTACCTGATTCTGGAGCCCGTCGGCCGCCGTTACCCGCTCGTGGAAGGCCAGTCCTGGGCCATCGGACGCGGCGACGGCTGCGCGGTACTGCTCGACAGCCGCTCGGTGTCGCGCCTGCACGCGCTGATTCAGCGGAGGGATGGCGGCGACCTGTCGCTGGTGGACCTCGGCAGCCGCAACGGGTCGTTCGTCAACGGCTCGCGCGTCAGTTTCCCGCGCGTGCTGAAAGACAACGACCGGCTGGTATTCGGGGATCAGGAACTGGTGTTCCGGAATCCGGGCACGGGCGAATCGGCGCTTCTGGCCAACGCCTCGGGAACGCGCAACGAGCCCACAACCGCGCTCCATTCCCACAGCCTGGCTACCATTATCGTGGTCGACATCCGCGACTTTACCCCGCTCGCGCGGTCGATGACTGAGGCGCTGCTGAGCCAGACCATCGGCACGTGGTTTCTGCGCACCGGCCAGATTACGCAGCGCCTGGGAAGCTGGGCGCAGAAATACATCGGCGACGCGGTAATGGCGGTGTGGGTGCACGACAACCCGGCGCGGATCCCCGCGGAGCTGCTGAACAGCATGCGGGCGGTGAGTGAGATTGCACTGGCCACGGAGGAGATCAGCCGCGCCATCCCCCTGCCTTCGCCCTTGCGCGTAGGGGCGGGAATCAACACGGGCCCGGCGATCATCGGGGGAGCGGATTACACCGCCCTGGGCGACACGGTGAACGCCGCCTTCCGGCTGGAATCCGCGACAAAGGATCTCGGCATGGGTGTCGCGATCGGCGAGAGCACGTACGAGCGGCTGGCCGCCCCCGCGCGCGGGTGCTTCACGCGCCGCGAGGTGGAACTCAAGGGGTACGAGGGTCCGAGCACGGCGTGGGCAATATCGTTTGAAGGACTTCGGGAATTCCTGCGGACCTACGGATCGTGAGTACCCACACGTTTCAGGCCCGGGGAGAATCTCCGTAGTACGAAAAAAGGTAATCCTGAAGGGGCCGGCAACCGCGTAAAAAGTACTCAATAAAACGAATCGGGCGCGAATAACCGTCCTGAAGCCGGAGTGGTGTATCGATTGCCCAGAAGTCGCGAGACATGACACGGCCGAAGGAGGTTTCTACATGGTGAAGGCGCCACAGGACCGGAGATTCAACCAACGTTTCCCCATCCATCTGCCGATCCATTTCCGCGTCTCGCAAAAAGGCGTGGCGTCCCGGTGGAACACCGGCACCACCTGCGATATCAGCTCGGGCGGGCTGTCTTTCCGCTGCCGGCGACCGCTGCCGGTCGGAGCCCACATTGAAATGCTGATCGACTGGCCGGCGAGGACGGACGACCCCGACACCGTGTCGCTTCAGAGCACAGGCTTCATCGTGCGCAGCGACGGCAGCCGGACCGCGGTCCGGATGACGGCCCGCCAGTTCCGCGCCGACGCCGCGCAAACGCAAGCCATCGGCCAGACTGCGTAGCGCCTCCGAGCGGAAGCGGGGGGCGAAACGCGCGCCATTGCTACCCCGGGGGCGGCTGGAGAGCGGAACGTCCGGCTCACGGTGTTGTACCATAGATTGTCTGGTTCATGAAGGCTTTACTGGAAGTGTTGCGGCCCGGGGAAAGGGACTGGGAGCTCGCGCACAACATTGATTCAGCCCGTCTCCCTGCGCATATCGCCATCATTATGGACGGCAACGGGCGATGGGCGGGGCGCCGCTTACTGCCCCGGGTGGCGGGCCACAAAGCGGGCATCGGTCCGGTGCGATCCACCGTGGAGACATGCGCCCGGCTGGGCATCAAGGCTCTGACGCTCTACGCGTTCAGCGTCGAGAACTGGAAGCGCCCGCGGGCCGAAGTCGAGACCCTGTGGCGCCTTCTGCGCTTCTATCTCAAGCAGGAACTGCCCGAGCTGCAGAAGAACGACATCCGTTTGCAGGCGATCGGCCGGCTCGACGCGCTTCCGCCACAGGTCCGCCGCGAACTGGATGCCGCGGTCGACGCCACCGCCAACAATCGCGGCCTCGTGGTCAATCTGGCCATCAATTACGGGGGGCGCGCGGAGATCGTCGACGCGGTTAATTCGATTCTGGACATGGCGCGGCTGGAGGGCTCGCTCGAGACCCTCCGACTGGACGAAGACCAGATCGCGACCAGCCTCTACACCTCGTCCTGCCCCGATCCCGATCTGCTGATCCGCACATCCGGGGAGATGCGCATCAGCAACTTCCTGCTGTGGCAGATCGCATACGCCGAGCTTTACGTCACCGAAACGCTCTGGCCCGATTTTACCCGCACGGACCTGCTCCAGGCCGTTCTTGAGTATCAAAAGCGCGACCGCCGTTATGGCGGTCTGAGCGCGGGTAACGGCAATGGCGCACCCAAGGCCGCCGACGAGAATCTGATCGAAGCGCTCCGCTCGTCATGAAGCGCGTCCTGACGGCGCTGGCTCTTATTCCCCTGGTCACCTGGGTGGTTCTGTGGGCCAACTGGTGGATCTTCCTGGCGGTCCTCTGTACGGTCGCGTGTCTCTGCTACCGTGAATTCGACGATATTGCCGGCAGCTACGGCTTCGGCAAACCGGGTATCGTGGGTTACGGCGCGGGGCTGTGCCTGCTGGTCTGGTGGAACGCGGGCTGGATCATCGTGGTCGCCCTGGCGCTGTTCGCGATGGTCCTGGCCATGCGCACCCGCGACCTGTCGAATTCCCTGCCTCGCGCCGCGTTCCTGCTGCTGGGCGTGGTGTACGTCTTCGGTTGCTGGAAGTGCGCCCGCCCGCTGCGCGAGATCAATCCTCACTGGCTGATGTATGGGCTGGCGTTGAACTGGATCGGCGACATGGGGGCGTACTACATCGGCAAGCCTTTCGGCCGGCACAAACTCGCGCCGCAGATCAGCCCGGGGAAATCGTGGGAGGGCGCGGTGGCCAGCATGCTCTTCTCGGTGGCATTCGGCGCGTCCTACCTGATGTACTTCATTCCCGGGGTGGGTCTTGCCGCGGCGATCGGGCTGACCGCCGCGGCGAACATCGCCGGGCAGATCGGGGACCTGGCCGAATCGGCGATGAAGCGGGGCGCGAAGGTCAAAGACAGCGGTGGAATTCTGCCGGGCCACGGGGGATTCCTGGACCGGGTGGACAGCACCCTGTTCGCATTGCCGGTGATCTACGTGTGCCTGTTGGCGGCGCGTTGACGGGCATCCGGCCGGTTCCAGCCGATTCCATTTGACAGTGAGTTGCAATTAGCATTGGATCGTTCCCGGATCCACGTATTGCGACTCAGTCGCAACTGGTCGCAGAAGCCAAGAAGTACAGCCGCGCCGCCGTTAATAGGAGGCTCCGAGAGATCGCAATTTTTGAGTGATTCAGCGCCTATTTACGGTTTTCAGTTGACACCTAGTTGCAAGTGCGTTTTCATGTGTTTTTGGGGGCCAGTTGCCAGTGAGTTGCAACTAGCCGCAAGAGGGAGCAATCCTGCGTGCGGGCTTGCGCGCAGGATGGCGGCCGCCGCTTCCGGCCGGAATCAGGACGGAGGACGGCATGGTTTTTCAGAGATACATCCTGGCGGCGCTGGCGACCGCGCAGGCAGTCGCGGCGGCCACGGGCGGCAGCATCGCCGGCACGGTTTCCGATCCGAGTGGCGGCCTGATGCCGGACGTGGTGGTGGCGGCCCGCAACATGGATACCGGCGTGGCCCGGAGCGCCACGACCAACGCCGATGGGTTCTACGCGTTTCCCGCTCTGCCGGAGGGCCAGTATGAGCTGGGCGTCGAGCACGCCGGATTTCAGGCATACCGGAGCGCGGGAGTGCAAGTCGAGTCGGACGCCGCGCTGCGCGCCGATATCCGGCTTTTGCTGGAAAAACACGACGAAGCCGTGACGGTGACCGAATCGGCCACCCGTGTAGAAACAACGGCCACACAAATGGGGAACTGATTGCCGCGCAACAGATGGCGAGCGTCCCCGTCAACGGCCGCAGCTTCACGGACCTACTACTTTTCCGACGACTACGGAATGGACAATCCGTACCCGACCGGGCAGGGCGGCGCCAACGTGCCGGGCTTCAACGCCATCTCTCTCGGCCGCGCGCAACTGGCGGCCGTAGCGCTCACGAGCAGATTTGGTCCAACGTCGATCAACGAGCTGCGGTTCGGCTACATGCGGACGGCGAACAACGTCGGGCAGCCGGTGGGCGGCGTGGGTCCGACGCTGGCGTCGCAGGGCTTTATCGATGCGGCGGGCAATCCGGGGATCGTTCCGCTGGCACCGGCCATCGAAGGCATCGAGAACGTAGCGTTCAACGACTTCACCATCGGCGTGGACACCACCGGATTGAGGCAGGCGAACAACACGTACCAGTGGTCGGACAATTTTTCCAAAGTGGCGGGGAAGCACATTCTCAAAGACGATTTGCGGTGGGACCTGCTGCCGCCCTGGCGCGAGAAATACAACCAATTACAGACGCTGGTCCCAGGGCAGCAGTCGGTGGTGTATCCGGGCGCGCCGGCGGGCCTGGTCTTCCCGGGCGATCCCGGTATTCCAGGCACGCTGGCTCCGGCGAAGCACACCAACTTCGCGCCGCGCATCGGGCTGGCGTATTCGCCGGACGCCAGGACCAGCGTCCGCGCGGGACACGGCCTGTTCTACACGGCATTCGAAGGTCTCTCAGCCGGAATCATGAGCGCCAACCCGCCGTACGGATACGACTACAACAGCTTCGCACCGCCGCTGTTTGCGACGCCGTTCGTCACGGCAGCCTCGGGAGAGAATGTGGGCCAGCGGTTCCCATCGCCAATTCCGGCGTTCGGCGCCTCCGCCCGGAATCCCAACACGTCGGTGGACTGGGCGCAGTACGTGCCGATCACCGGCGTGCCGCCGTTCTTCCACGAGAACGTGACGCCGTACAGCGGTGACGTATTAAAAGACCATCGGCAATTCCAACTACAACGCGCTGGAGGTTTCGCTCCGCCGGTCCACGCCATCACTGGAATTGCTGGTTGGCTACACGTACGGCAAATCGCTGGATCAATCGTCCAGCCTGGCCGAGGCGGTCAATCCCGTCAATCCGAACCTGAGCAAGGCGATCTCGGCTTTTGACATCCGGCACAATCTGGTGGCCAGCTACGACTGGAAAGTTCCGCTCCCGCGGTTGCTCCCTGGCCGCTCCCGCTGGACGGAAGGATGGACGGTCTCCGGAGTCACTCGGTTCAGCACCGGATTTCCCGTGACCCTGTTCAACAATACCGACACTTCTTTGTTGGGGACGATTCCGAACGGCATCAACAACAACGGCGTGGATACCCCCGACTACACGCCGGGGAACCTGGATGTGAATCCGAACCCGCGCAACGGGAAGGCGGCATTCAACACCGCACTGTTCAGCCTTCCGGAGACGGGCCGGATCGGGACGGCGGCGCGCCGGTTCTTCTACGGTCCGGGAATGGTCAACTTCGACGCGGCGCTGCACAAGACCGTGCGGCTGCGGGAATCGCGCTCGGTGGAGTTCCGGGTCGAGGCAATTCGGCGTCTCCGAGGCTGGTTCAGTTGGCGGCGAGATTCAGCTTCTGATGCTGCGGCCCTGGAGTCGCAACCGGTCGCAACCGCGGGAAACACTTGACTTTTTGACCCCCTTCACCGAAACTGGCGGTCATGCAAGGTAATCCAAAAGTCATCGCCGCGTTGAACGAAGCTCTGAAGGAGGAGTTGACAGCGATCAACCAGTATTTCCTCCATGCCGAGATGTGCGAGAACTGGCACTACGACAAGCTCGGGGATTACATCAAGAAGCAGTCGATCGATGAAATGAAGCATGCCGAAGTGCTGATCGAGCGCATCCTGTTCCTCGACGCCACGCCCAACCTGACCGAACCGATGAAGCTGACCGTGGGACGGAACGTCAAGGAACAGATCGAAAGCGATCTGAAGCTGGAAATCGAGGCGGTCGGCATGTACAACCGCGCCATCCAGATCGCGCGCGACGAAGGCGACAATGCCTCGCGGGAGTTGTTCGAGCGGTTGCTGAAGGACGAAGAAGAACACGTGGATTGGCTGGAAGCGCAGATGTACCAGATCCAGGAGCTGGGTTACGAGCGATATTTGACACAGCAGATTCGCGAAGAGAAATGATCTTCTGACTCTACCGCTCTACGCTTCACCAGATGCAGGGGACCAGCCGGAATCGTACGCGGCGCGCGTAGTCCGTATAACCAGCGAGTTCGGCCTGCAAGGTGCGATCTTCCAGGGCCGTGCGCACGAACAGGACGACGACTCCCAGCGCCGCGGGCAGGAGGGCCCAGCGGCTGCCGAGCGCGAGCGGCGTGCCAATGGTCAAGCCGAGCAGGCCCGCGTAGCCGGGATGACGCACCCAGGCATAGGGCCCGCTCGAGACGACCGTCTGTGCACGATCGCTCTGAATCCGCACGGTCGCGGAGAAGAAACGGTTCACGGCAATGGCGCGCTGCATCAACCGGATGCCGAGCACGATGAGCGCGAAACCCGCCGCTATTGCGGCAATGTGCTCGCGCACCGTCCATCCAAACCGGTGGTCGAGCGCCGCTATGATCCACGTGAGGAGTGGAACGACCAGGGCGATGAGCGCCACGAGCAGTTTGTCCCAGGACTTGGTGCCGGGCTGTACCTTGGAACGCTCGACCAGGAGGTCGGGTTGGCGCTTCATTTCAAGGTACGCCGCGACTTGCGCGGTCAGGAATACGACCAGGAGCAGCCAGCCAGCGATCCACTTTATGTCGCCGGAGGCGCCAAACAGGAGGGCTGCGAGAAGCGCCTGGAGCACGACGCCCTTGATGAGCGATTTTCGGGACGCTGCGTCAATCTCGGTGGCGGTGGGCAATTGGAGATCTCCGGTTTAACGAAAATGTCAGATATTAGAACCTTATTTTAATCGATAACCGATACCCATCCTTATCCTTTACCCTGCGGTATCCTGCATCTCAGTGAGAAAAGCTCTGTTTCTGATGGCCGCCTGCGGCCTCTTCGCGGCGGACCGCGACTGGCCGGCCTACGGCGGTGGACCTGCCGGCCTGCGCTCCTCGCCCCTCAAGCAGATCAACCGCGCCAACGTGGCGCGCCTTCGGGTGGCTTGGACCTACAACACCAACGACGGCCCGGGCGACCCGCAGACCCAGCCGATCCTTATAAACGGCGTGCTCTACGGCGTGACGCCGACGCACAAGACGATCGCGCTGGATGGCGCCACAGGAAAACCGCTCTGGACCTTCGACAGCGGCATCCGCGGGCGCGGCCCCAATCGCTCCGTGGTGTGGTGCCCCACGCCCTCGCCCCGCCTGTTTGCCGCCGTGCAAAGTTTCGTCTACGCGCTCGATCCCGCCACCGGCAAGCCTATTCCCGGCTTCGGCGTCCAAGGCCGCATCGATCTCCGCGAAGGCCTGGGCCGCGATCCGGCCAAACAGTCGTATGTCCTGACCAGCCCAGGCATCATCTATCGCGATCTGCTGATCGTCGGCGGGCGCCTGCCTGAGTCGCTGCCTGCCCCGCCGGGCGACATCCGCGCCTACGATGTGCGGACCGGAGCACTCCGGTGGACGTTCCACACGATTCCCCACCCCGGCGAATTCGGCTATGACACCTGGCCGCCGGACGCCTGGACCTACACCGGCGCCGCCAATAACTGGCCCGGCATGGCTCTGGACGAGAAGCGCGGCATCGTCTACGCACCTACCGGGTCCGCCGCCAGCGACTTCTACGGCGCCGACCGGGCCGGCAATAACCTCTTCGCCAATTGCCTGCTCGCTCTCAACGCCGCGACCGGCGAACGCATCTGGCACTTCCAGGCGGTGCGGCACGACATCTGGGACCGCGACTTTCCGTCGCCTCCCGTGCTGGTCACGGTCAAACACGAGGGCCGCACAATCGACGCCGTCGCGCAGACCAGCAAGCAGGGCTGGGTGTTCCTGTTCGATCGCGCGACCGGCAAGCTGCTGTTTCCGATCGAGTACCGCGGCTATGCCGCAAGTGACGTCCCCGGTGAACACGCCGCCGCGGAACAGCCGCTGCCTACGCGTCCTGCACCCTACGCGCGCCAGTCTCTGACAGAGGACGTGCTGACCCGGCGCACGCCCGAGGCGCACGCCTGGGCACTCGAGCAATTTCAGAAACTTCGCAACGGCGGGCAGTTTTTCCCGTTCGCGCTGGGCCAGGAGACTTTCATCTTTCCCGGATACGACGGCGGCGCCGAGTGGGGCGGCTCTGCCTTCGACCCCACCAGCGGCCTGCTGTACGTCAACGCCAACGAAATGGCCTGGACCGGCGGGCTCTACGAGACGCCGTCCGGCAGTCCGACGCGACGGCTGTATCTGGCGCAGTGCGCCA
>Ga0335082_10009265_pt1 | contig 10701 bp, 9 predicted proteins | sample Lox_Sample_41_FD_206718 | JGI IMG/M metagenome (GOLD analysis project Ga0335082, IMG submission 206718) | Soil microbial communities from Loxahatchee National Wildlife Refuge, Florida, United States - Lox_Sample_4.1 | ecosystem: Environmental > Terrestrial > Soil > Wetlands | place: USA: Florida...
GCGCCTCGGCAGCGCGCGGATCGGCGCTCGCCAGCAGAGCGCGCATGTCGCTCGAGAGACCCGACACGCCGAGCAATCCCGATTCCTCGTACAGCAGCCGCTCCAGTTCGCGGGCGTTCATATGGTGCCGGTCGATCAGGTAGAGCAGCAGGCCGGGATCGATTGCGCCGCACCGGGTGCCCATCATGAGGCCGTCCAGCGCCGTGAAGCTCATCGTCGTGGCGACGCTCCGGCCGCCCATCATCGCGCAAAGGCTGGCGCCGTTGCCCAGGTGCGCCACCACGGTGCGCCCTCCCGCCGAGCGGGCGTCGATCCGGGGCAGTACCGAGGCGATGTATTCATATGAGAGGCCGTGAAAGCCGTAGCGGCGAACGCCTTCGTCCGCAAACCGGCGCGGCAGCGCGAAGGCCTGCGCCACCGGCGGCTGGGCGCGGTGAAATGCCGTGTCGAAGCAGGCGACCTGGGGCAGCGCCGGCGCCATTTTCGCCGCAGCCTTGACCGCGGCGAGATTATGCGGCTGATGCAACGGGGCCAGCGGGACGAGCGCCTCCAGTTCGTCCAGCGTCCGCGCGTCGAGGCGCACCGGAGCGGAAAACGTCACTCCCCCGTGTACAATACGATGCCCGACAGCAATGATCCGGTGCCCGTCGAGTGCGCCTCGCCGTCCCCAATCGAGCAGAAACTCGATCGCGCCCTGGTGGTCGAGCGTGGCGCCGGGCGGCCACTGCCGTTCACCGACGACGGTGTGGGTGGTCCGGGCGATGAACCGCGGGCGGGCCGGCAGCCCATCGAGCTGGCCGCGCAACAGGGGGTGCGGCGGCTCGTCATCGAGAAAGACCGAAAACTTCAGACTCGACGAGCCCGCATTGAGGATCAGAAGCGCGTCGGACACGACCGCCGCCTCAGCGAACCATCAGCCGTTCCCGGTGGATGACCGCAAAACGCAACAGCACCGAATCCCGTTCGTCGATCTGACTGATGCCACACAGATCGAACCGACCTCCGTAGCGGACATCTCCGGCCACGAGCGCGCGCATCCGTCCTCCCTTCAACAATTGATAGCCGTCCACGTGGGTCCATCTGGGCTGCTGCCCCCACTGTCGTTCCTCTCCAAGGCGGCCGTACTGATCATATGGAATACAGACCAGCCGGAATTTCACTGGGTCAAGACCCAGCCGCTCCCGGACGACGGTCGAGCCCTGTTCGCGCAACCGCATTTCGATCTCCAGCCGCGACACACCGGTCCGGCGGCCCAGTCCGAGGGCCTTCAGCAACTCTGAGGGCTCAGCCGGTACCGCATCCTCGGGAAAATCTTCGACGAGGACAAATTCGACACCCGGAAAAAGCGGAAAGTACCGGACGCCGCCGCTGTTCACGAAGGGATGGCGCGCAAAGAGCATCGCCGCTTCGAGAAATGGATCAACGAGCTCTTGTGGCACGGCTAACTGTTCAATCAAGGGGCGGAGATAGGCCTCCCCATTTCGGGCCACTTCCTGCGCCGGGAATGAGGGATGCCACCCGTAACGGTCAAAGGTCTCCTCGGCAATGTTTGCCAACTCCGGGATCTTGTCCTTGATCTGGACGTGCGCCAGGCCGAGCTTCCCTCCACGCTCAACCGCCGCATCGGGAAAGGGCTGCCCGAGCTCCGGAGGATAAACGAGCCGGGGCGCTGACGGCATCTGTCGTTCGGCAGCCGGTGCGTCAGCCTTTGTGGCGGGGCGGGTTTTGAGCATCTCCTCCGCGATGCGTTTGAGCGCCTCGGCGTCGCCCCGTTCGGCCGCCTCCGCGGCCTTCTGCTGAAGCCGGCCGACGTCCTCCTTGCCCGCCGCGGCGCCCGCCTGCTGTCCCTCCGAGAACTGGAGCGCGGCAAAGTAGCCGCGCCGGGCAGCAAAGAGCGCGGCCCACTCAGATTCCTCCTGTTCGAGCGCGCTCAGCGCCGCGACCAGCTGATCGCGTAACGACGCCTTGGATTGGCCCGACCTCCCCAGCAACGCGTCCAGCGCCCAGGAAAACGGGTCGATAGCCACTTCCGATCCGCCATAGACTTTGTCGGCCAGCTCCAGGTCGGCCTGCGTGATCGACGAAGGTCCTTTCAGGGCTGACACCTCCGCCGCCAGCTCCTGCACACGCGTCCAGTCCTGTTGCGCCACCGCCCGGCGCGTCTCCTGCATCAACTGCTCCAGTTGCGCAGGCTGCGTTTTCAGCCGGTCATACTGTGCCCTGGAAAAGTGCGGCTCCAGCCGCAGCGCGGCCCGCTGCAGGTAGAGATCGCGAAACACCGTGTCTTGTTCCGCCGCGACCACTAAGTGTTGAACGACCTCGATCCCGCCGGACTGTTCCTTCCCCGTAGCCTTCACTCGTGCCATCGTCTCCTCACCTCTCCTTCGTGCCTCGCGCTCCGATCCCTCGCGTCCGCCGCAGAACCCAACTGCGAGCCGCCGGGATGCGCCGCGCCGCAGAACATCAATACGGCCAGGTCCAATTGGCAATCTCCGGCCGGTCGGTGCCCTGCTCGTGGGCGTAATTCATGTTATCGATAATCGCATCCTTCATCTCCTCCTTCAGGTGGGCGGCCTTCGTGCGCAGCGCGGGCACCCGGTCGATCACATCGATGACCAGGTTGAACCGCGACGTCTCGTTCAGCAGCGCCAGCTCGAGCGGGGTGTTGATGTTGCCCTTCTCCTTGTAGCCGCGAACGTGAAGATTTTCGTGCCCCTTGAACCGGTAAGCGAGCTTGTGGATCAGCCAGGGATAGCCGTGGAAATTGAAGATGATCGGCTTGTCCGTGGTGAAAAGGCTGTCGAACTCGCGCTCTGTCGATCCGTGGGGATGCTCGGAGGCCGGCTGTAGCTTGAACAAATCGACCACGTTGACGAAGCGCAGCTTCAGCCCCGGCGCCCGCTCGCGCAGGATCGCGGCTGCGGCCAGCGCCTCCTGGGTGGCCACATCGCCGCAGGAGGCGAGCACCACGTCCGGCTCCTCGCCCTCGTCCGTGCTCGCCCGACTCCAGATGCCGAGCCCCTTGGCGCAATGGACGACCGCTTCATCGATGGTGGTGAACTGCAGATGCTTCTGCTTGTCGGCCACGATGACGTTGATGCAGTCGGTCGATCGCAGGCACTGATCCGCGACCACCAGTAGGGTGTTGGCGTCCGGCGGCATGTAGATGCGGGTCACACTCGCACTCTTGTTGGTAACGAGGTCGATGAAGCCCGGATCCTGGTGCGAGAAACCGTTGTGGTCCTGCCGCCAGACCGTGGACGAGAGAAGAATGTTTTCAGACGCGACCGAGGCGCGCCACGGCACGTGGTTCTTGCAGATGTCCAGCCACTTGGCGTGCTGATTGAACATCGAATCGATGACGTGGGCAAAGGCCTCGTAGGTGTGGAAGAAGCCGTGTCGGCCGGTGAGCAGATAGCCCTCCAGCCAGCCGACCAGCGTGTGCTCGGAGAGCATCTCCATCACCCGGCCGTCGCGCGAAAGCTCGCTGCCGTCGAGATCTTCCGGCAGGAAATCCGCCATCCAGACTTTTTTACTCGCCTCGTAAATCGCCTGCAACCGGTTGGAAGCCGTCTCATCCGGGCCGAAGACGCGGAAGCTCGTCATGTTCTGCTTCATCACGTCGCGGAGGAACTCGCCCAGGGGTTTGGTGTTCTCGTGCAACACTTTCCCGGCTTGATCGACCTTGACCGCGTAGCGGCGGAAATCGGGCAGCTTGAGCGCCTTGCGCAGCAGCCCGCCGTTGGCGTGCGGGTTGGCGCTCATCCGCCGGTTGCCCTTGGGGGCCAGGGTTTTCAGTTCGGGCTTGAGCGTTCCATTGACGTCGAAGAGTTCTTCAGGCTTGTAGCTGCGCAACCAGTCTTCCAGGAGCTTCAGATTCGCCGGATTGCCGCGCACGTCGGAGAAGGGAACCTGATGTGCGCGCCAGAACCCCTCCACTTTATGCCCGTTGATCTCCTTCGGCCCGGTCCACCCCTTGGGGGAGCGCAACACAATCATCGGCCAGCGCGGCCGCACGGGATCGTTCGACTGACGTGCACGCTCCTGGATGGCGTGGATTTCGCCGATCGCCTCATCCAGCGTGGCGGCCATCGCCTGGTGCATGATGACCGGGTCGCTCCCCTCCACGAAATAGGGCTTATAGCCGTAGCCGACGAACAACGCCTCCAATTCCTCATGGCTGATGCGCGCCAGAATGGTCGGATTCGCGATTTTGTAACCGTTCAGGTTCAGGATCGGCAGAACCGCGCCATCGCGCGCGGGATTGAGAAACTTGTTCGAATGCCACGCGGTCGCCAGCGGACCGGTCTCCGCTTCCCCGTCGCCCACCACGCAGGCGACGATCAGCCCGGGGTTGTCGAGCGCCATGCCGTAGGCGTGGGAGAGGCTGTAGCCGAGCTCGCCCCCCTCATGGATGGAACCGGGAGTCTCCGGGGTAACGTGGCTCCCGATATGACCGGGGAAGGAGAACTGCTTGAAGAACTTCTGCATCCCGTCCGCGTCCTCGCTCTTGTCCGGATAGATCTCGGAGTAGGTGCCCTCAAGATAGGCCGGCCCCAGCACCCCTGGGGCGCCGTGGCCGGGTCCGGCCACGAAGATCACGTCGAGATCGTCTTTGACGATCAGTCGGTTCAGATGCACCCACACGAAGGAGAGCGCCGGGCTCGCACCCCAGTGGCCGAGCAGCCGGTGCTTCACATGTTCGCTCTTCATGGGCTCCTTGATCAGCGGGTTGTCCTTCAGGTAAATCATCCCCACTGAGAGGTAATTGCAAGCCCGCCAGTACGCATTCATCAATTCCAACTCTTGATCGCTTAATGGATTACCCATGACAGCCTCCTACGGTTTTACTTTCGATAGTTTTCGTACCCTGTTGGGCGCCTGGCGCCCTCGATCAGGCCCTCGTCGATCGGCTTTCCATGGCCGGGGTGTACCGGCCCAGCGCCGCGGCACTGTCGCACTGGGCCCGGTGATAAAACGCCTGCTGGCCCTCTTTGAGGTTTTCCTTTTTCCCACCCCAGGCCTTGAGCGCTTCATCCTGCAACGCCCGTCCATACGAAAAGCTGATCCTCCAGGGCTTCGGTCCCTCGAGCTGATTAATCGCACTCAGATGCATGGTGGCGGCGAGATGATCCTGGCCGCCGGAGAGGAAGACGATGCCGGGCACCGCCGCCGGCACGTGCCGCTGGAGGCAGCGCAACGTGGTGGCCGCCACCTCCTGTACGGATGCCTGCCTGGCGCATTTCATGCCCGCGATGACCATATTCGGCTTGAGCAACATGCCCTCCAGCGCGACCCGCTGGTTGGAGAGCGTGCTGAAAACTGCACGCAGCACCGCGCCCGTCACCTCCTCGCACCGCTCGATCGTGTGCGAGCCGTCCATCAGCACCTCGGGTTCGACAATGGGCACCACGCCCTGCTCCTGGCAGAGGGCGGCGTACCGGGCTAATGCGTGCGCATTCGCCTGCACACAGGCCGTGCTCGGAAGCGTGTCGCTGACCGCGATGACCGCCCGCCATTTGGCGAAGCGCGCGCCCATGGCCCGGTAGTTGATCAGGCGCTCGCGCAGCCCGTCGAGCCCCTCAGTGACGGTTTCTCCCGGCGAGCCGGCGAGCGGCTTGGCGCCGTCATCGACCTTGATGCCGGGAAGAATCCCCTGCTTCGTCAGCAGGTCGGTCAGCCCGGCTCCTCTTGAGCTCTTCTGGCGAATCGTCTCATCCTGCAGGATGACGCCGCTGATGAACTCAGCGATACCAGGGGCTGAGAAAAACATTTCTCGGTAGGCCTGACGACTCTCCGGTGTGGATTCGATTTTTCGGGCGTCGAGCCGCTTCGTCATGGTCGATGGAGTCTCGTCCGCCGCCAGGATGCCTTTCCCGTCGGCCACAAGCGCCCGCGCGGTGCTTTCTAATTCGGTGGTGTTCATAGATCCTCCATTATGTAACGCCGAGTGCCTTTCGTCTGCCCCGGCTCTGTTTAAACAGTCTTGTGTCCGTACCCATCGAGCCTCTCTACAGAGAGAGCATGGCGTTCCATCGTTTCACGGCCGGAACGCCCTGATAGTAACTCAGGGTGCTCAGTGTCGCGGTATCGAGAAGAAAATGACTTCCCGCCTCGGCCGGTTGACCGAGCCACCGCGCCGCGAACACTCTGAAAAGATGGCCGTGCGCGAAAAGGGCGACGTCGCCGTCCACCGCTCGGACCCGCGTGATCACACGATCGGCCCGTGCGCCGATCTGCTCCGGGCTTTCTCCACCGGGGCAGCCGTCGCGGAAGATCATCCAGTCCGGCACCTTCTCATGGATCTGATTCGGGGTGAGCCCCTCGTAGTCACCATAATCCCATTCCATCAGATCGGAATTAAGTTCAGCCTGGACGCCGAGTCCGGCCAACTCGCAGGTCTCGCGGGCGCGCTGGAGCGGACTTGTCAACACCAGCAAAAATGTTTCCTTCGACAAGACCGGTTTCAACTGTCTGGCCACCCGCCGCCCGTTCGCCGTGAGCGGGATATCGGTGACGCCGGTATGCTGCAGGCTCACGCTCCATTCCGTCTCGCCGTGCCGGATGAGATAAATTTGTTGGGTCGGCCTCATCATGGCGTCACTTCTTTTTTGAGCCGCCTCTGACGGTTTCTTGAAGCACCAGCGCGCAAAAGACCACCGACCTCGGCGGCGCGGCGAAGATGTTCATCATCGACGCACCTGTGACTGGAGCGATCGATTCAGGTCTTCGTCCAGGTCGCTTAGGATAAGTCGGAGGGCGGCGTTCCAGCCGTTGACCAGCGCGTCAGGCGACGTATCACTGAGCTCAACCTCCTTCCGGTATTCCCGCTGCAGGAAGATTTCCGGTTCACTGGACGTCTCACGGATGAGGAAAAATTGGAGACCAAGGACGGCCTTCGCCGGAGTCGAACGGTAATCTCCATATAAAGCCGTCACCCTGCCTTCCAGCGTATGAGTGGCAGGCAATGGCCCCGACGAATCCATGACGTACTCAAACAGACCGGCCGCCGACAGCCACTCCAGGACCTGCTGGGTCAGCATGGCATTGGGCCGGACCAACCACACGTTGTAAAAATCATCTTCGTAGCGGGAATCGCTCGTGCGATACACCAACTCCTTCCCTTCAAATGCCGGAGCGGCGCGAAATTTCCTAATCTTCAGGACGGCACCGTGAAGGGAGGTATAGGTCTCGACTTGAAGTCCCGCATCCAGAGCATAGTAGTGTTTCTCCGGATTGCTTTTAGTGAGACTGACGCAGCCGTCAAGCATGAGAATAGCCAACACGATGCTCACCCAATAGGTCAGTCCCATCCCGGCCATATTACCGCTTGATTGACTTCGCACGGGGCGGCGGTTCGCCCAAGAGCACCTGTGAAGGATATCGTTTCGCATTATCGGTCAATTCCCGTAGATTTTCAGATGCGCCTCGAAGATTGTCGACGGTCTCTTCAATGTCCGGACTCTTCTTCGCGAGCAGCGTGTCCACTTGCCGGAGAATCTGGTCCAACCGAACGGAGGCATCCGGAAATTTGTCGGCGGTGATCTTGAGTCGCGTGGATACCTCCGACAACTCTCTGATCATGGTGTTGACCTCGGGGCTCTCCACAATCCGGCGACCTTGCTGGGCGAATTGCTGAAACTCGGTCAGTGTCTTCCCCATCTGATCGCTCAGACCCGGCAAGTTTGCATCTTTAACCGATTTCGTCAGCTCGACCACCAGGGCGTCGAGATCGTTGGCGAGGGTATGGATGTCGGCCTTTTCCAGGTCTTTGGCTATCGTATGGAGAGCGGCGCCCAGGACAGAGACGGTGCTGGGAGCGGAAGGCACGTATAGTGCACGCGGCTTCCATGGCACAGCCAACGCAGGGTACTCATCCGGGTTTAAGTAATCGGCTTCCAAGTATAAGAGTCCGGTCAGGCCTTGCGGCGCTAGGCGGACCCGCAGCCCCTTCGTGATCCGGCCGACACGCTCCTTTTCATTTTGCTCCTCCGTGATTTTATTTTCGAGAGGCTTCACGGTTCCGCGCACAAGGACATAATGCCCGTACCGAGCCAGATCTTCCGGACTGAGCTCTCGCCCGTAGACGTCCCTCACGAACTCGATGGCTTCCACCGTTCCGATCTGGACACCGCGATATTGTATAGGTGAGCCCACATCCAGACCGTGGACCGATTCATCGAAATACGTTTCGACGGACTGTTCTTTTCTGAACCACTTGCCTCCGCTCAACGCGATGATCGCGACGACAATGAGAGTCAGAGCCGAGAGAATAAATACACCGACCTTGAAATAATTCGCCTTGGCGCTCATGCGCTCGCCTCCTTGGCTTGCGTGGAGACTTCGCGCTTGAAGAATTGTTTAACCCACGAGATCGGAGAGGTATCGCGTAAGTCCTGCGGCCGACCGGCGGCGACAATTTTCTTGGTCTCCCCGTCCAGTACAATCACACGATCCGCGATGGTGAAGATACTGGACAACTCGTGAGAGACGACGACAAACGTAATCCTCAGATTTCGGGTGAGGTTCAGGATCAATTGGTCCAGTTCCGCGGAGGTAATCGGGTCGAGCCCGGCGGACGGTTCATCGAGGAAGAGAATCTGGGGATCCAGCGCCATGGCGCGCGCGATGGCCGCCCGCTTTTGCATGCCTCCGCTGATTTCAGATGGCATGTAATCCGAGAAGGTTTCCAGGCCAACCAATTTGAGTTTCATACGTGCGATCAAATCCATCGCATCAGCGGGAAGATCGGCATACTCCTCCAAGGCCAGCCGGACATTTTCTAAAAGTGTCATGTTCCCGAAAAGCGCGCCCATCTGATACGTGACCCCAATGCTTTTCAAGATCTCCTTCCGTTCCTGTCCCTGGGCCGTCACAAGGTCCTTCCCGCCGATCAGAATGCGGCCTCCACGCGGTTCATAGAGGCCGATCATGTGCTTGAGCAGGGTGCTCTTCCCGCTGCCTGACCTGCCCGCAATGATGCACACCTCGCCGCGATAAATGTCAAAGGAAACGTCGTCGAGCGCCACCTTGTCGTGATACGCGGCGGTTAAGCTTTGCACCTGAATCAGGGGCCCGTCCTCCTGTGGCAGCATGCCTCGCGACCTTAGTAGCCTAATGCATAGTACACGACGGCAAAGATGCCATCCACGATCGCGATGAGCACGATGCCGCTGACCACGGCGGTCGTGGTCGATTGGCCGACCGCGCTGGCGCCCGTCCTTGTTTGCAAGCCCCGCAAACAACCAATCGAGGCCACCACGATGCCGTACATGAATGATTTGACCAGCCCGCGAATTAAGTCGCCGATCGTCACGGCAGACAGGATCTGATTAACATAGGTGACAAGCGGAAACCCGAACGACAGCATGACCACTGCGCCTCCGATCAAGCCGAACAGGGTCGCAAACACCGTCAGGAGCGGGGTCACAATTACCGCTCCCAGCGCCCGAGGTATGACGAGAAATTGGACGGGTTCCAGCCCCATCGTGGTGAGCGCGTCGATTTCCTCAGTAACCTTCATAGTGCCAAGCTCAGCGGCAAAGGCCGAGCCGGACCGTCCCGCCAAGATAATGGCGGCCAGCAGCGGGCCCAGCTCTCGGAGCATCGATAAGCCGATGAGGTCGGCGACGAAGATGTCCGCCCCGAATTGGCGCATGGGAACCGCGGACTGAAATGCCAAAATGAGACCGAGCAGGAGCCCGATCAGCGCAATGATGGGCAGCCCGTTCGATCCGGCCTGCTCCGCCGCCAGCCAGGCATCGCCCCATCGGACAAGGCGGGGATGGCGAGCGACGCGAAGCAGCGTGACCGCCAGCTCACCGATGAAGACCACCAAAGCCTGAACATCTTGCCATAGTCCGACCACGGCTTCTCCCACGCGTTCAATGATCGGCAGCGCCTCGCGTCGGCGCCCCGGCGGAGGCTCAATCGAGATGCGTCCATAGATGTCGAGAAGGCGCCGGAATTCCTCCTGCAGTCCCTGAACGGCGACTTCCCCGCCATCGCGGGCCTGTCGCTGCTGCAGATCGATCAGGAACGCCGCCCCTGCTCCATCGCAGTAATTCACCGCGGACGCATCAATCACAAGCCGGTGTGGTTTCAATTGTGCCAGGATCTCCTGGCTTCGACGCCACCACGTGCCGGTCGTGTCATAATCCCATCGACCCGACATGAGCAGCGTGAGTGTCCCATCGCTCGAGTCTTCTACACCGAGCGACCCCGCCGAAGAAACCTGTGCCATGGTTGTCTTCATTCGAGCATTCTACTTTGTCTATTCTTCATCTTCGTTTGCCGCCACGTCACGAAACCGGGATGGGGTCGACATTGACAACAGATGCCGCGTACTCCGCGATGGTCCGCCCCGCCGAAGAGCAAGACATTCTTCTCGCCGACCTCTTCAGCAAATTCAATCGTCGCTCCAATGCGAGTGCCGATCATTCGCGCGCCGTATTCTAGTGACCACACGGGGTGCTCCTTATACATTGTGGCAGCGGACATGAAAGTCCTTTCAAACTAGCCCATAAGCCTTTAAGTGCCTGGCCGCGCTCGAGATGAAGACGGTAAGAATGGTGATGGTCGGAACCGCCAGTATGGCTCCAACAAGGCCAAAAATGAGCGTACCACCTATGAACCCAATGATGATCACAATGGGATGAAGCCGCACCGCGCCTCCGAGTACGAGCGGTTCGTAGACCGCAT
>Ga0335082_10009267_pt1 | contig 10699 bp, 7 predicted proteins | sample Lox_Sample_41_FD_206718 | JGI IMG/M metagenome (GOLD analysis project Ga0335082, IMG submission 206718) | Soil microbial communities from Loxahatchee National Wildlife Refuge, Florida, United States - Lox_Sample_4.1 | ecosystem: Environmental > Terrestrial > Soil > Wetlands | place: USA: Florida...
CGGGCAGGTCGTGCGGCAGATTTCCCTGATGCCGCCAAAAAGCAGCATCGAGGCCTCGTCGCATCCCACAGCGATGCTGCTGAGCCCGGACGAGGCGCATCTCTACGTGACGCTTGCCAACCGCGATACCGTGGCCGTCATCTCCACGACGGACGGGCAGGTTGAGCGATATCTTGACACACGCTTGCCCGGGCAGTCGTATGGCGGCAGTTACCCTGACGCGCTGGCTCAGTCACAGGATGGCGGCAAGCTGTACGTGGCGAACGCGTCGGCCGACGCGCTTGCGGTGTTCGACACGCCGTCTGCCGCCGGAAGCGATGGCCGGCGCGCGGCATTCTTCATTCCCACAGAGTGGTACCCGACGGCACTGGCGATACACAGCGATGAACTATTGATCGCGACCGGCAAGGGCCAGGGCACCGGCCCGAATGCCGGCTGGGAGGAGAGCCCGGAGCATCCAGGCCGGCAGCAGCATCCCTATATCGCCTCCATGATTCGCGGCTCGATTGCGCGAGTCAACCTGCCTGCCGCTGAACACAATCGCGACGAGCTCACGCGCGAGGCGGTGCGCAGCAACCGGATGGAAGGCCGCAGCGGAGAGATCACCTTCCAGCATGGGGGCAATCCTATTCATCATGTCATCTACGTCATCAAGGAGAACCGCACCTACGATCAGCTCTTCGGCGATATTCGCGAGGCCAATGGTGATCCCTCCCTGGTCATGTACGGCGAGGACATCACGCCCAACCAGCACAAGCTGGCGCGGCAGTTCGGGATCCTCGACAACTTTTACGACAGTGGGGAAGTCTCCGGCAACGGGCATGTGTGGTCCACGTCGGCCATTACGAGCGACTACAACGAGAAGACATGGCCGATCGACTATCGCGGCCAGGAGCGCGGCTATGACTTTGACGGGACGGTGGGGGACATTGTACCGATGGACTTGGCCATTCCCGACATTGATGACCCCGCCACCGGCTATCTATGGGGAAACCTCGCCCGCCACAACCTGACCTACCGCAACTACGGGGAGTTCGTGGACACCTGGTGGTGCGAACAAATGGAACAGAACAGCCCGGCATCCACCGGCGCTCCCCGGGAGCATCCGCCGGATTGCTCCCGGAAGGTGATCAAGCCCGGGGAAGAGCTGCCGGAGAAGCTGGGGGGAGGGAAGAGTCCCTACCGATACCCGATTCCCCTGATGGCCTATGACGCGCCCACCAAACCGGAATTGCGCGGTCACTTCGATCCCAATTACGCCGATTTCAAAGTCGACTATCCGGAGCAGTTCCGCGCCGATGAATTTCTGCGTGAGTTTGCCGGCTTCGTGCGCGCACGCGAGCAGGGCAGCGGCGAGCCCTTGCCGCAATTCGTACTGCTGCGCCTGCCCAACGACCACACCGCCGGAACGCGCCCGGGGTCACCAACTCCGAACGCCGCGGTCGCGGACAACGATCTCGCGCTGGGACGGGTGTTGGAAGCCATCTCCCACAGTCCTTACTGGGACGACACTGCCATCTTCGTGCTCGAAGATGACGCCCAGAACGGCGCTGACCATGTAGATGCGCACCGCAGCATCGTCCTAGTGATCAGCAAATATTCACCCGGCTCTGCGCAGCAGCCCGCGGTGGACCACCATTTCTACACTACGGTAAACGTGATCCATACCATGGAAACGTTACTGGGACTTCCGCCGATGAATAACAACGATGCCCATGCCGCGCTGATGGCGCCGCTGTTTTCAGGAGCGGGCGATCAACCGCCGTTCCAGGCTGATTATCGCAACCGCGACAACGGAATGATCTATCAGGCAAACCCGCCCGGCGCTCTGGGTGCGAAGGAGTCGGCAAGGTTGAATTTCTCGGTGGCCGACGCGGCCGACAGCGAAGTGCTGAATTCGATTCTATGGCGCGCTGCCAAGGGGAACGTTCCGATGCCGCCTGCGAAACACACGATGTTGCCAGCCGGCGCAGCGGAACACCGCGACAGCCAAACCAAGTAGACTCTAACAATCTTCATTATTGATCGCCGGCCCCAACTCTAGCTCGCGTTCCCTCTCCTTGCCTTCGTGACCTTTGTGCCATCGCAAAGCATTCAATGCCTTAACTGCGCCATCACCCTCAAATGACTCCCAAATGACCGGTAGTGCATTGAGGTACCTGGCGAGCCGCCATATTTTGGCCTCCTCAGAGCAGGAAGTCGGGGCGAAACGGCCAACTGCCCGGAAGAAAGAACACTTCCGGATTAAGAGCCCCACTTCAGACCGCAAGTCAGAGGTCACAACCCTAACCGGCGACGGTCGAAAGCGGAGCGGCGCCACAACCTACGACCAAAAGGAGGTCGCTATGAAACGCTTACTGTTTATGACGCTGCTGTTCACAATTGCTGTATCCGCAGCCTGGGGACAGGCGGGAAAGCTCCGCCATCAAGGGCAGTTCTTCTCCGTAGGGCCCGGTGATCAGGTGACTCTCACCGTCCCCGCGGGCGTCGTAATGACGGACGCCCAGGTTACCTTTAGCGTGCCCGGGTCGATCTCGAATGCGGCGTCGCTGTTCATCTCCGACGATACTGGCAATGTCCTGGTCTACGAGCTCGTTAACAATACGACCTTCCATGCCGGGATCGATCTCCAGAGCGGCGTTCCGAGCGCTGGAGCACTAAACATAACCCTGAGTTGCTACAACATCGTCGGCAATCATTGCACTGGAGCGATTATGTGGAGCGGCTTCGTCTCCGCAACGCCCTGACGAATGCCAGCACTCGTGGAGGGTGGAAGAGTTAGCTTCCTGTGACTCTTCCACCGCCGCCGCCAGATGGCCGGATGCGCGTCAAAGCTTGAACCACGGATTCCCATAATGTTGATAAGCGCCCCAGCTCTGCGCCCCGGACGGAGATGCATTCCAGATGGACTTGCGGGCCTCGCGCATTGCCTCGTACATGTGACGCGGACGGCGGCCGGCGCTGCCAAGCAGCTCCTTATAGAATCTGCAGGCGAAGTCGCACGCCGCCCGGTCCCAAACCGCCCAAGCCGTGCAAACAAAATTCTTTACGCCATGCTGGAAGAACGATTCAGCAAAGCTGGGCACCGCGCGGTGACCACCTCGTTCCGGAATTACGCCTGCTCTGCACGCGTTAGAAAATACGAATTCTGGAACATGGGTCACTTGCGTGAGCTCGAAGGCCGTGATCTTCCTGCCCCCACTGAAAAGCCATCCTGACTTCGGCGGGTTGTCCTCTTCGTACTCGCAATGTCCTGTGTAGTGAAGGACATCGTAGGGCCGCGGGTCGAGCAGGCGTTGCAGAACACTGTCATAATTGGCGGCTTTGGGCCCGATGAGCGCCTCCACGGAGACACGCCGCTTTGAACCCGACGAACGAAGATATTCGTCGTAGTTCTCAAAGAGCGACTTTAGCGCGCTGGCTTCCTCCGCTGACGCTTTCAGGGGCCTTAGGTCATCGGTGTCGGCGACGATCAAAACGCGCAACAGGCCTCCAAGGTCGGGCGGCGCCTCGGGCGGTTCATCGAAGCTGCTGCGAAACTGACGTGCGATACCGGGATAGATGCCCAGGAATTCCGAGCCATCGCCCATGGCATTGCGCGGAAGACCCGGAACGACCATCATTTCCCAGTGCAGTTGCGCAACATGTTTGTCACAGGTAATGACGAATGGATCTCTTCGCGCGAACGCGGCGCGCATGGCTTGAGGAAGCACGATCTCGAAGAGAGCCTGACCCGCCTTCCGTTGCTCGTCCGGTGTATCTTTTGCCGCCAGTTCTTTGTTGGCCTGGGCAACGGTGTCAGGATCGAGCTCATTGTGCGCCTCGTGGTAGGAGGCCTCTTCGGACAAGGCGCCAAATAAGTACTTCTTCCCATCCTTTTCGCCCGAGATATGTGTCGAAAGCTGGGCGGGAGTCGGGCGGGGCGCGTTGGCCGGTTCGGGCGACACCGGGATCGGTTCAGTGGGAGTCACGCTCAGGCTCAGACTGGGGCGGTTGGGACCGCTCCTGTAGTTGAGCAGGACGCCGCGGATATCTTCGGCTTTCGCGGAAACAAACTCCACGAAGGTCAGATCAGTTAACGATGGAGCGACCTGTCCGTTCACCATCGCCAGTGCAGCCCCATCCATCCAGGAAGCGACCGCGGTTTCGGTTTCAAGATTGCCTGTGCCCGAGCCAATCAAGACGGCGGCTAAGTGTTTCCGGCCGAGACGGGCAAGTGCACAAAACAGTTGCTCGACCAGAACAGCGAGTTCGGGTGCGCCGAAGCGGCCTACGGGCCCCATCCCGGCGACTACGATGAGGCGGCTGTCTTTGCGCGGGTCGGGCAGGAAGAACGGCGCGCCCAATTCTCCCTGGATGATCCTGCGAATGGTGAAATCGGTAATCACCCCAACCGCAGGCGAGTCATCACCTACGGTGACTCGCGGCCGTGGCAGGTATCGGCTGATCTCGTTGTCGAGCGCCAGTTCGGCGAACTGCGGCTCCACTTTTTCGTAGTGCCCGACTGCGATGGCGTCAATGGGGACTTCGCCCTCACCCGGCACGCCCTGGCCGACATCCTCGATGCCTCCACAAATCACATGGATCCGCAGGCTGGGGCCAGCCTGAGCGGACGCAGCAGCGCTATCTGTCATAGAGCAGCCTCCAAGGCGGCGTCGTTTGCCAGCTCGTTACCAGTGCACCAGTGGAAGCTTGAAACACAAGCGTTCCAGAAGAACCCGTTTGGCGGTCTCGATCCCAGAGCCGCATCCGGCGCTCTGGAACCCCGCTACGAGCGGCAGCACGACGTATTCTCACCCAGCCGGTGTTGTCCTACGGACCGGGAACAACCATCCGCATTCGGTTTGGCTTTCAAGAGCGGGTGAGGGCTCGGATCCTTCAGGGACCTCCTTGAACGACAGCTCGGACGTCCGGCTCATGTAGTCGTTCAGCCTGGCTGCACGATTATAACTGGCACGGTCCGCATGCAAGGCAGTGCAGCGCTCGACAAGCTGGCGCAGCGAGCTCCGGGCACGGAATGGCGATTGCCATTGCAGGTTCGCGTCGCGGGCGGTGCTGTTGCCGCGCTGAGGCCCGGTTTAAGATGCGGTTATGAAGAAGCTTCGGGTGGGTGTCTTGTTCGGCGGGCGCAGTGGCGAGCATGAGGTCTCGCTGCTGTCGGCAGCTTCGGTCCTGAAGGCGATTGATAAAAAGAAATACCAAGTCGTTCCCATTGGCATCAGCAAGGATGGCCGCTGGGTCACGGCTGCGCATGCCGAGCACCTGTTGAAGGGTCAAGCTTCGGGCGCTTCGCGGCCGCGGCGGCTGCGCGCGGGCGATCCGGAAACCACGTCCTCTGCGGCGGTGCTGGCCAGAGGCGAATCGGTAGTGGTTCCACCCATCCCGGGCGTGAACCATGCTGCGCTGGTACCTTTCGAGACCCGCTCCAGCCAGCTCCACCCTGCGCATAGCCCGATTGACGTGGACATCATCTTTCCGGTGTTGCACGGAACCTTCGGCGAAGACGGCACCATCCAGGGTCTGCTAGAACTGGCTGACATCGCCTACGTCGGCGCGGGCGTTCTGGGCTCCGCTGCAGGCATGGACAAGGATGTGATGAAGCGCCTGTTCCGCGATGCCGGCCTGCCTATTGTGAAGCACATCACCGTGCTGCGCAGCGCCTGGTACGCCGAGCCGAAACACATCCGCAAACAGATCGAAGCCGCCCTGAAGTATCCTGTGTTCGCCAAGCCGGCAAACCTGGGATCGTCGGTCGGCATCAGCAAGGTGCATGACATCAGCGAGCTGGCTGCGGCAATGGACGAGGCGGCACGCTACGACCGCAAGATCGTCATCGAGCAGGGTATTGGCGGCAATCAAGGCAAGGCTCGCGAGATCGAGTGCTCCGTGCTGGGCAATGACAACCCCATCGCGTCCCTGCCCGGCGAAGTCGTGCCGATCAAGGAATTCTACGACTACAACGCGAAGTATGTTGACAAAGGCTCGGAGCTGATTATTCCCGCAAAAGTGCCACGCAGCAAGCAAACGGAAGTGCGGCAGTTGGCCATTGCCGCTTTTCGCGCCGTCGAGTGTTTCGGCATGGCGCGGGTGGACTTTCTAATGGACCCGCGCACCGGAGCGCTGTACGTCAACGAAATCAACACGATTCCCGGTTTCACCTCCATCAGCATGTATCCCAAGCTGTGGGAGGCGACCGGCATTCCCTACCCAGAGCTGATTGATCGTCTCATTCAGCTTGGACTGGAGCGCCATGCTGACAAGAAACAAAATCAATACAGCCGGTAATTCTGTTGGGCAACCGGACTGCTGCGGACGCTAACCCTTTTTCCCTTTCCTCGTCTATCACTGCAAGCAGGGAGCGATGCTCGATAGGGGCATGCATCATGTTTCACTCCGCTAGGCATGCATGCCCCGGGCACCGCAAACCGGCCCTCCTTTTCTCCTGATTCGCAACCAGACAGGGAATTCTGCGCCCAGGCGCAACGCCCTGTCTGTTTTTTTTTCTTGAACAAATGATCACAGGGCTGCGTATTTCACCGCGGAGGCGCGCTGTGCGTAAATCCTTCCTTTTTCTCTTTCTCTGTCTTTCAGCCTTTCGTCTATCCGCCTTTGGCGAAGAGTGGAACAAGTCGTATGTGGTTGGCGACAAGCCCAGTCTGCACGTGGAAACCAACGATGCTTCGGTGGAAATTTCCCGTGGCGTGAGCCGTACCATCGCGGCGCGGGTCATCAGCGACGGTTACAGCATCGGCAGCAGCGGCGTGCGCATCACCGAGCACCAGGACGCGGACAAAGTGGAACTGCAGGTTCACGTGCCGAATAACTGGGGCATTCATATCAGCGGACATCGCGGCGTGCGGATCGAAGTCGAGGTTCCTCCGGCGACGACACTGGATCTGCATTCGGGTGATGGACACATTCGCGTGGATGGCACGGCGGGGGCTGCGCGGCTGGATACGGGTGACGGACACATCGAGGTGCGGAATTTCAACGGCGCGCTGAATGCGCATACCGGTGACGGACACATGACCATCGACGCCGTGCTCACCGACCTCAATCTGCGCACCGGTGATGGCCATATTGACCTGACGGTTCGTCCGGGCTCGAAGATGAACAGCGGCTGGCTCATCCACACCAGCGACGGCCGGGTGCAAGCCCGTCTGCCGCAGGATTTTGCCGCTGAACTCTACGCTCATACCGGTGATGGACACATCCAGCTTGATATGCCGGTAACGGTGAATGGTTCCATCGAACGCTCTAGAATTCGAGGCACGATGAACGGCGGCGGTCCGCTGTTGGAGATCACCACCGGCGACGGCAGTATCCGCATCAGCAGGTTCTGAGCCACGCAGTCAAGAAGCCTCCGATTTCGCCGATAGTCTTGATGGGCACGCAGCTTTCCGCCAATGGACGTTTCAGCGCGAACTCGGAGCACAACGCCGAAGTCCCGGCGAAAGTTGTACTTGTTTTGCGCCCATCCCGTCGTGCAGGAGCACTTCTCACGCCTGCTCGCTTGCGCTGAATTCGAAGTTGTAATCTGCCCCGAACTGCTGCTTTCCGAAGCCGATGCTCACGCTTTCGACGCCCAGGATGCGTGTCTCGCGGTGGTGGACGGCAGCGACACCATTGCCACGCTGGGATTCATCCGCATGTTGCGCCTTGAACAGCGCAACGCGCAACTGCTGGTGTTGCTTCCCAGGCTGGAAGATTCGGTCACCTCTCCGCTGTTGCGGCTGGGCGTGAAAGGGCTGCTGACCTATGAAGAGGCCCGGCGCGAACTGGCCCGCGCGGCGCGGCAAGTGGCCGCGGGCATGTATTGGGTTCCGCGGGATCTGCTGACCCGCTTTGTGGAATCCATTTTGCCGGAGCTGCGCGGCTGCAAATCCCTCGAATGTGAGGTCGAGATCAGCCACCGCCAGCGCCAGGTGCTGGATTTGCTGCTCGACAATCTCTCCAACAAGGAGATCGCCAGTAAGCTGTTTGTTTCCGAGCGGACGGTGAAGTTCCACGTCTCCAACCTGCTGAGCAAGTTCGGCGTCCGGCGCCGCGCTGACCTGGTCGTTCTATGGATGCAGCGCACGCATGCCTTTCCGTGGCTGGCGCACGATGCGGGCAGGAATGCCTCGGCGCACGTGAACTGATCGCCGATCCCATCTTCCTGACATTCGAATTTGCGATAATGAATGTGTCGATACACGACCGCGTACAAATGCTCTGCTGACGGTCGCTTCGACAAAAAACAGCGCAAGCCGACGGGCCCGTAGCTCAATTGGATAGAGCATCAGCCTTCTAAGCTGAGGGTTGCTGGTTCGATCCCAGCCGGGCCTACCAACTTCCTGGATCATCGTTCGACGGGCGAAGTGACTCCGCACTCAGCCTTCCGCTTACGGCACCGCAAGCACTTTAATCTGGCCCGCGCGACAATCCTTCACCGTGTTGGGGCAGGCCTGATACTGGAAGTCCTTCGTCAGACAGATCTCCACCGCTGAAAACTCGTTCTGCGGACAGGAAACGCGAAATGCGTCCGCGGACGCCTGATTAGCACCGGCAAACTTCTGTTCGATGTCGGACGGGACCGTGTTAGCGGAGCTCGAAGGCTTCTTGAATTCGTCCGGCACTTTGAGCCCGTTGTAAAGCTTCTCGATGGCGGCGAAGTACTGGTCCACAGTGAGACCGCTGCACGTACCGTGCTTGGCCCACTCATGCTGGATTAGCGAGCTGCCTGGCATGATGGGCATCATGTGGTTCACGGTGGCGGAGGAAACCGGTGGCGTGCTGGCGCAATCCTGCGGCCATTTGCCGTTGTCGTATTGCGGCCACAGTCCGTGCACGACCAGTCCCATGTGCTTCTTGGGATCGCATTCGGCTGAGGATTTGCTTTGCGGATTAGTCGCGCAAAACTCCGGAGCCCAGGAGAGAGTGAGCAGGTAGTAATCGAACGTGGCCGGCTTCGGCGGTTTCTTCTTCGACTTGGCGAGTGACGTTCCGGTCAGCGAACTGGCAAGGGTAAGCAGCAAGAAAGCGGACAGCAGTCTCTTCTTCATGGTGCGCACATGGTAATCCAACTCTGCCTTCGACCAGGGACTATTTTCCGCCGAGTGACCTCGGGTTCGACGCGCCGGGGGGTATACCGCCCTCCCCCCTCTTCATTCTCTTTATAATCATGAGCTTGCAGGGTACCCTCCCGCACTTTTCTATGCAACTTATTGATCTGCAATGCCTTATCGCAAAGTATTCCTTCTAAAAGACTTGGATGGCGTCATCACACTGAACTAAAGGCCTAAGAACACCTGCTCGCTAGCAGTTAAGTTGTCAAAGATCATCGCTCCGGCAGCCACGAAAACGCGTCCCACCGGTTAGAGACACGTAGCCTCTGCCCGGCAGTGTCACAAATCAGTTCTCCCTTGTCGGTGACGCCCGTCACCCTTCGATGTGACAGCAACTCATACCGCCAGGCTCGACATTTCATTGCAGATGGGCGAAATGGTCCAAGACAAACAGCGCGGCCACGCCGATGAAGACAACCAGCGCCATCTTCACCCCGGGCTCGCGATTGACTTCGGGGATGAGGTCGGAAGCTGCAACGTAGATCGTCACTCCGGCCGCGATGGGCAGCCCGTAGCTCACGGCATGTTGGCCGATGGCCATTGTGAGCACGCCGGCCACCGTGGCGGCTCCCAACAGCACCGACGCAAACCACGATCTTCCCTTGCTCAGTCCGCTGGCCAGCATGACCGAGGTCACGGTAAAGCCCTCGGGAATCTTGTGCAAGAAAACCGCGAGAAAGATGACCCATCCCAGCCAGGGCGAGATGAGAAAGCCGGCGGTGATGGCAATTCCGTCGAAGAACGTATGGATCATCAGTCCGAAAAGTATCGATACGCGGCGATGCGAGTGCACATATTCGTCGGCGTGAGTTTCTTCTCCATAATGAAAATGCGGCGTGATGGTGTGCTCGAAGAAATGAACGATGAGGTAGCCAGCCAGCGCCAGCAGCGCGCCGGTTTTCCCAGCCAACGCGATGCTCTCGGGAACCATCTCAACCAGCGCGGTGGCCAGCATGAATCCCGCTCCCAGCGCGACAAAGTATCGCAGATAGCGCCGCTCCCAGCTCTTCTGCACGATGACCGCCCCGCCGAAGACGTTGGCCGCGGCAGCCGTCAGGCCGAGAAGGATGCTAGTGAGGATGGGATTCATGGGCGGAGAAAGAATACAGTGGATAGTGGTAAGTGGATAGTGGCTGGCCGAGCTGGTGATACGGATCCCGTGACGCGGCAATCCTACGCGGGATCGATCAGTTCCAAGGCGGGGAACATCCTGCGATAAAAGCCGCGGTCGCGGCTTAACAGTCGCGAGGCCTGAACCTGGGCGTGGGCGCCAATGAGAAAGTCCGCTAAGATCCGCTCTCTCGGTCCTCCCTGGTGGCGGTACCTTCTCCACACCCGGCTGGCAAGAAGGCTGGCCGGTCTGCCCAAGGCTTCCGTCCGAATGCCGAGGTCACGCAGAAACTCATCGCAGACGGCCTGTGACTCGAAGTGTACACACAACTCCGCATACACGAGGTCAGAGATGACCAGTGAGCCGGCAGCCGCCGCCGTTTCCAGTGCTCTTCCGGAGCGGTCACAAAACGTCTCGTTGGGTAACAGGATGTCCAGCAGGATGTTGGTGTCGATGGCGGTAATCATCGGCCGCGCACGTT
>Ga0335082_10009268_pt1 | contig 10698 bp, 8 predicted proteins | sample Lox_Sample_41_FD_206718 | JGI IMG/M metagenome (GOLD analysis project Ga0335082, IMG submission 206718) | Soil microbial communities from Loxahatchee National Wildlife Refuge, Florida, United States - Lox_Sample_4.1 | ecosystem: Environmental > Terrestrial > Soil > Wetlands | place: USA: Florida...
GGGATCTGGTGCAGCTTGCGGTAGGTCTTGGCCCTCTCGTTGTCCCACGACTTGAAGACGGCCCCGATCGCGCCCCAGAGCTGTTCCTTGGGGTCGTCCGGGAAGTCCTCGCCGGTGTGGTGACGGATGATCTCCTCGTCCTTCCGCACGACGTCGGCAAGGTCCTCGGCGGAGAGGTCCGTATCCGAAGAGGCTTTCCTTTCGGCCTTCTTCGCGTTCAAGACCTTGTTGAATTCCTCCCGCGGCACCCGGAGCACGACGTCGCCGTACATCTCGAGGAACCTCCGCCGGCAGTCCAGGGCGAACCGCTCGCCCGACTTGCCGGAGAGGGCCGGCAGGGTCTTCGACGTCAAGCCCAGGTTCAGGATCGTGTCCATCATGCCGGGCATCGAGGACCGGGCGCCCGAGCGCACCGACACGAGGAGCGGGTTGGCCGGATCGCCGAACCTGCGGCCGGAGTCCGTCTCGAGGCGGACCAGCGCCGCCTCCACCTCGGAGCGCAGGTCCTGGAGCGACGCGCCCCGCACGAAGTCGTTGCACACGGCGGTGTCGATCGTGAAGCCCGGCGGGACCGGGATGCCGAGGGCCGTCATCTCGGCGAGGCCGGCCCCTTTGCCTCCCAGCCGCTCCTTGCCGAGCCCCGCTCCCTCCGCGACCCCGTTGCCGAACGAGAAGACTCTTTTCATCGGCGGACCCTCATTTTTCGACGACGATCTCGGAAAAGTCGGCCAGGCGCGAGAACTCGCGCTGGATGGAAGCGAGCAGGGCGAGGCGATTGCGCCGCAGATCCTCCTCGGGGCAGTTGACCAGCACGTCCACGAAGAACCGGTCGAGCGACGGCGCGAGCGAAGCGGCCATCTCCATCGCGTCGCGGTAGCGCCGGCCAGCCGCCAGGGTCGAGAGTGCCTCCCGAGCCTGGAGGAAGTCCAGGGCCAGGGCCCGCTCGGCCTCCTCCCTGTAGAGGGAGGGGTCCGGCTCCGCTCGCGAGGCCTCGGCCCCGAGGATGTTGCGGATGCGCTTGGCGGCCAGGATGAGAGCGCGAAAGTCGGTGCGCCGGCGCGCCTCGGCCAGCGCCGAGGCCCGCTCGGCGCCGTCGGCGAAGTTCCAGGGCTCCACGCCGATCACGGCGGAGATCTCGTCGTGCGGATGGGAGCGCCGCTCGAGCAGATTGCGCAGGCGCTCGGACAGGAAGGCCCCCAGCTCCTCGAGAACCCGGTCGGCCGGCCGTGCGCCGGTCAGGGCGGGATAGAGGCCGATGGCCGTACGCGCCACCGGTTGCCAGTCGACGCTCCATCCGCGGGAGACCACGATGGCGACTGCGCCGAAGGCCGCTCGCCGGAGGCCATAGGGATCTTTCGAGCCCGTCGGCGAAAGCCCGATCGAAAACAGGCCCGCGAGCGTGTCGAGACGGTCGGCCAGAGAAAGGATCGCCCCGGGAGCTTCGCGAGGCGGATCGTCGGTCGAAGACACCGGGCGGTACTGGTCGTAGATCGCCTTGCAAACGGGCTCGGGCCGGCCCTCGCGGCGGGCGTAGATGCCTCCCACAACGCCCTGCAGGTCCGTGAACTCGCGAACCATGTGCGTCGTCAGGTCCGCCTTCGACAGGCGCCCTGCCTCGCGCGCGGTCTCGGCCAGGTCGGCCTTGCCCACCGCCCGGGCGATCACCGGTGCGAGCTCGGCCAGGCGTTCCGACTTGGCGCGATAGTCGCCCAGCTTGTCGACGAAGGCGAGTTTCGCGAGCATCGGCAGGCGCTCCTCGAGCGGCTGCTTGCGGTCTTCGTCGTAGAAGAACCGGGCGTCCGCCAGGCGGGCATTCAAGACCCACTCGTTGCCTTTGGCGATGAACCCCCGCGGGTCCGATGCGTTGTCCATGACGGCGACGAAATGCGGCAGAAGGCCGCCCGATCCCCGCACCGGCAGGTACTTCTGGTGGGTCCGCATCGCCGTCGTCGTGATCTCCTCGGGCAGCTCGAGGAACTCCGGATCGAAGGATCCGCGGACCACGCCCGGCCATTCGACCAGGTCGGCCAGCGTGGCGGTCAGGTCCGCGTCCGACTCGACCGAGCCCTGGACCTGCCGTGCAAGGTCGCGCGCGCCTTCCAGGATCGCGATGCGCCGGGCCTCGCCGTCCACCTCGACGTGCGCGGCCTTGAGCGTCGACGCGTAGCCGGCCGGGGACGAGATCTCCACGGGGCCATCCGAAAGGAGTCGGTGGCCCGACGTGGCGGAGCCCGCCCGCACACCCAGGACCTCGAGCGGAACAACCGCCCCGCCCAGCAGGGCCACGACGCCCCGCACCGGCCGGACGAAGGACCGCGTGCCCTGGCCCCAGCGCATGGTCTTGGGAAACGACAGGTCTGTGACCACCCGCGGAACGAGCTCGCTTAAGACGTCGGCGGCGGCCCGGCCGGCAACGGTCCGGCGCGCCGCGACGGTGGCGCCGCGCGCCGCTTCGACGACCACGAGCTCGGAGACGTCCACCTTCTGCTTGCGAGCGAACCCTTTCGCCGCGCCCGTCGGCTTGCCGTCCGCGTCGTACGCCGCCGAGACGGCCGGCCCGAGCACTTCCTCGAACCGGTCCTCCTGCCGCTCCGGAACGCCGCGCGCGATGACCGCGAGGCGCCGGGGCGTGGCGTACGCTTCCGTCGCCTGGGGTGCAAGGCCCGACTCGCCGAGCGCCGTCTCGAGGCGGCGGGCGAGATCCATGCGCGCCCCGGAGAGGGCGTTCGCCGGAATCTCCTCCGTCCGGATCTCGAGAAGGAAGTCCTGCCGGTTCACACGGCCGCGGCCGGCTCCGGCGCGGGCTCCGGGCGGCCGGCAGCTTCCCAGCGGGCGGCGTAAGCGCGGGCGCACGCGCACGCGAGGTCCCGCACCCGTCGGATCATCCCGACCCGGTCGGTGGCCGAGACCGCTCCGCGAGCGTCGAGGATGTTGAACTGGTGCGAACAAGCGAGGGCCGATTCATAAGCCGGCCGCACGAGACCCCTCGCCAGCGTCTGCCATCCCTCTCGTTCGTGCCGATCGAAAAAGAGCTGGGCGTACTCGGTGTCGGCCGTCTCGAAACAGAACTTCGACGACTCGACCTCGTCCTCGCGGCGCACTTCGCCGTAGGTCAGCGTTTCGTTCCAGTGAATGTCGTAGATCGAATCGACTTTCCCGAGGAACATGGCGATGCGTTCGAGCCCGTAGGTGATCTCCGCCGAGACCGGAGACAGGTCGATGCCGCCGGCCTGCTGGAAGTAGGTGAACTGGGTGATCTCCATACCGTCCATCACGACCTGCCACCCCACGCCCCAGGCGCCCAGGGTGGGAGACTCCCAGTTGTCCTCTTCGAAGCGGATGTCGTGCTCGGCCGGAACGATGCCGAGCCGCTCGAGGCTCTTCAAATAAAGGTCCTGGATGTCGTCCGGCGAAGGCTTCCACACGACCTGGAGCTGGAGGTGCTTGCCGAGCCGGAACGGGTTTTCGCCGTAGCGGCCGTCGGCCGGGCGCCGGGACGGCTGCACGTACGCGCACTTCCAGGGATCCGGCCCCAGCACCTTCAGGAACGTGGCCGGGTGCATCGTTCCGGCGCCCATCGGCATGTCGTAGGGTTGCTCGATCAGGCAACCCTCCGACTCCCAGTACGCCGACAGCTCCGCGATCAGTCTCTGGAGAGTGAGCATGAACGCGCCGAGTTTATCCCAGCACCCTGCCGATGACGCGCTGCGACTTCAGCTCGTGGCCGAGGAAGTGCCGCCGGGCGCGCCGCGCGACCTCCGCGATCTCGGAAAGGCCCGGAGGATCGTCCTTTGCGTCGAGAGGGCTCGACAGGAACCGCTTGAGCGTGGCGCGGGCCTCGGCCGAGAGCTTCAGCGCTCCCGCGCGCCGGCACTCCGTTCCGAGAAAGCCGGGCCGGGTCTCGTCGAACAGGAGGGTCTCGTCCGGCCGGAGGGCGCGCCCGCACCCGGCGCATTCGGCAACCGAAGGAAAGAGCCCCGACAGCTTGAGGACCCAGAGGTCGAAGTATCCGGCCACGGCAGCCGGTGACGCTCCGAGAACCAGCGAATCCATGGCGTGCCGCGCCAGCCGGTAGAACGGCTCCGCCGGATCCGAGTCCGACACGAACACCTCGAGGCTCTCCGCGAAGGACGAGAGCACGAGCACGCGGCCGAGCTCTCCCGACAGGGCAAACGACGGCCTCACGGCCTCGACCTCGTCCAACGAGACCAGGTCCCGCCCTTCCTTCTCGAAATAGACGACGCGAGCCTCGGTCATGGGCTCGAGCACGCCCGTGAATCGGCTGCGGGGGCCTCGAGCCCCGCGGGCCACGCCTCGCTTCTTGCCGGCATCCCGCGTGAGGAAGGAGACGATGCGATCCTTCTCGGACAGCGCGTGCGTGCCCAGAATGAACGCGTCCGTGGTTCGAGAGCGCACGGCACGATTATGATGGGAGCCTGGCAACCCGATGCCCAACAGTCAAAGGCAAGTAGCCATATATTCCTGAGAATATTAGGAATAGATAATAAATTACCTTATTTATTATGGAGAACGAGCCCCGGAAACTGAGCCCCGCCGTGGTCACGCTCGGCTGGGTGTCGTTCCTGTCGGACGTGGCCTCCGACATGATCTACCCCCTCCTGCCCGACTTCCTGACGAGGACTCTCGCCGCCTCGCCCGCAGCGCTGGGTCTGATCGAGGGCGTCGCAGAGACGACGGCGTCCTTCGCGAAGCTCCTGTCGGGCTGGTGGTCCGATCGCGCCCGGCGTCGCAAGCCGCTCGTGGCCGCGGGCTACGCCCTGGCGGCGGTGGCGAGGCCGTTGGTCGGGCTGGCCACATCCTGGATTCAGGTTCTCTCCATCCGCTTCGCCGACCGCGTGGGAAAGGGTATCCGAACCGCGCCGCGCGACGCCCTGCTGTCGGACCTCGTTCCGCCGGAGAGGCGCGGCCGCGCGTTCGGCCTCCAGAGGGCCATGGACAACGCCGGCGCCGTGGCGGGCCCCCTGCTCGCGGCGGCTCTGCTGCGGTGGGTGTTCACCGACGAGCGGCCCGTCTTCCTGTGGGCTGCCCTGCCGGGCCTCGCCGCCGTTCTCCTGGTCCTCTTCTTCGTGCGCGAGGCGCCGCGGCCGGCTCCGGCGGCCCCGAAGCCAGCCCCCGGCGCACCGGGCGTCGGGACCCTCTCCCGGCGTTTCTGGGTGACCATCGCCATCTTCGTGGTGTTCACCCTTTCGAACTCCTCGGACGCGTTCCTTTTGATCAAAGCCCGGGACGTGGGTCTCGAAACGTGGCAGCTGCCCCTGCTCTGGGCTTTCTTCAACGGAATCAAGGCCGCCGCGGGCGTGCCGGGCGGAATCCTCGCCGACAGAATCGGGCGAGCGACGGCGATCGGAGCGGGATGGATTGTCTACGCGCTCTCGTACGCGGGGTTCGCATTCCTGTCCTCCCCGCGCGCCCTCTGGGCGCTCCTGGCGTTCTACGCCCTCTTCTATGCCCTCACGGAGGGCGCCGAGCGGGCCCTGGTGGCCGATATCGTCCCGCCGGAGTCCCGGGGCCGGGCCTTCGGGGTTTTCCATGCCGCGACGGGGCTCGCGGCCCTGCCCGCGTCGCTCGTCTTCGGTATCCTGTGGAAGTCCTTCGGGCCGGCCGCGGCTTTCCTGTCCGGCGCAGCCATCGCCGCCGCCGCGACGATCGCCCTCGCCGTGCACGAAGCCCGGATGAGGACGGCGCTTCAGCCTGAATGAAACGTGAGCTCGAGCGTGACTGACCCGCAGACGGCCACCACGGCCATCGTGGTCCATTTCGGTTCGTGGGAGCCGACGCGTCGGGCGGTGACGGCCCTCGCGGCGAGCCAACCGCCGGTGACGATCCTCGTGGTCGACAACGGAGGCCGGGAAGAGGACGGCGACGCCGGCCCCGGATCCGCCGTGCGCGTCCTCTCGGATCCGGCCGGACGAAACCTCGGCTACGGAGGCGGCTGCAACCTCGGCGCGCAATCGGCCCGGAGCTCGTACCTGCTCTTCTGCAACAACGACGTCGAGGTCCGGCCCGACACGGTTGCCGCGCTCGAGGAGGCGCTGCGCCGGGATCCGCGCGTGGCGGCCGCCGGGCCTCTTCTCGTGGATGGACAGGGGCGGCCGACGCCGTCCGTAGGACGCGCTCCGACGCCCCGGCGGATCCTCTTCGAAGGCCTGTTCCTGCCCAGAATCTTCGTCGGCGTCCCGTTTTTCGACGGCCATCACACCACGGCCTTTCGGCACGGCGCGCCCCGAGACGTCGAGACGCTCCTCGGAGCCGTCGTGCTCGTCCGGCGGGAAGCGTTCGAAGCCGTCGGTCGCTTCGACGAGCGCTTCGCCTTCTACGCCGAGGAATCCGACCTCTTCGAGCGGCTGCGGCGCTCCGGCTGGCGCCTGCGATTCGAGCCCCGCGCCCGTGCGCTCCATCACGGAGGGCTCGCCAGCCGCTCCATCCCGCAGTCCGAGCTCGACCGGCACCTCCACGAGGGCCTCGCCCTGTTTGCACGACTGCACCACGGAGCGAAGGGCGAGCGCCGGGCGCGCCGGGCGCTCCGGTTCGGCGCGCGCTTGCGATGGCTTCTGTCCTTCGTCGAGCCGGGCTCGAGGCGGGCCGCGCGTCGGCGCCGGTACGCCGATCTGCTGACGCTCTACAAGCGCTCCTGCGACGAGGGCGGGCTCGCCCCGTCGCCCCGCGGATGAGCCCTCTGCGTCTCTCCGTCGTGATTCCGACGCGCGACCGGCTTCAAAACCTGAGGCTCGCGCTCGAGGCCCTGGCGCGGCAGCAGGCGCCGCCCGGCACCTTCGAGGTCCTGGTCGCGGACGATGGGTCGGTCGACCAAACCCCGGCCTTTTTGGCCGATCCCGGCCCGCTGCCCTTCGCCTTGCGCTGTGTCCGATTGACGGGCACGGGTCCCGCGAGGGCGCGCAACCGCGCCGTCTCTCTGGCGTCGGCCCCTCGCGTGCTGCTTCTGGGAGACGACACGTTCCCTCGCCCCGACGTCGTGTCCGCGCACCTGGCGGCTGCCGGAGACCGAAGCCTGGGCGTGCAGGGGCGCGTCGAGTGGGACCCGGAGGCGCCGGTGACCCCCGTGATGCGGTTTCTGGCTCCCGAAGGTCCGCAGTTCTACTTTCGGGGTCTGAAGCACGGAGAGGAGATTCCCTACACCGCGCATTACGGCGCCAACTTCTCGGCACCGACGGCCTGGTTCCGCGAAGAGCCCTTCGACGAGTCCTTTCCGGACGCCGCCTTCGAGGACACCGAGCTCGGCTATCGCTGGCGCCGCCGCGGCTGGCGAGCCATCTACTGGCAGGCCGGTGTCTGCGACCACCGTCACCACTACGCCTCCATCGGCCCGTTCCTGGCCCGCCAGCGAAAGGCGGGTCGGGGCGCCCGCCTGGCCGCCCGGCGTCACGCGGGCCTGGTCTTCGAGACGATCGTCAAGCCCGCTGCCATCGGATCGCTCTTCGCGGTCCGCTACGGTCTCCGGCGGCTCGCGGGTGGCGGCAGCGAGACGGAGCGGTGGGACCTCCAGGCCAGGGCCGCGTTTCTCGCAGGCGTTCTCGGGCTCGGCCAGCGAACGGAAGGGCGATGAGCGGCGTGGCGAGCCGGCCCTGGATCCTCCGCGGCGGCACCATCCTCCTCGGCCGGGGCGGAGACGCGCTCCTGCGCTTCGGCATCTTTCTCGCCACGGCGCGCATCCTGGCGCCCAGGGAGTTCTCGCTCTACGCCCTCCTGACCGCGGCGCTGGCGACGTGCGAGATCGTCTTCGCCTTCGGAGGGCCGCGAACCGCCATCTTCTTCCGCTCCCGCGGCCAGGGCCGCCTGCTCTTCGGGTGGCTCGTGATCCTCGCGGCGCTCGGGACGCTCCTCGTCTTCGGCGGTCTCGCGGCTCTGCCGGCCCTGCGCCGGACGTTCTTCCCCGAGGTTCCTCCGCGCCTCGTCCTCCTCGGTCTTGCCCCTCTGCCCTTCGTTCTGCTGTGCGGCTCCCTGTCCGGAGCGCTGCTCGGCGAGAAGAAGGAAGGGCTGTACACCGCGTTTCTCTGGAGCCGCACGCTGGGTGGCGCCGCCGTGCTCGGCCTTTCCCTTCTCTTCACGAGCGACCGTCTGGTCTTCCTTCTGGCCGGACGCGTCGCTGTCAACGCCGCCGCGGCTGCCGGGCTCTTTGCGGCGCAGCGCGCTCTGCCGACCTGGCGCCGTCTGGGTCAGCTCGCTCCGGAGGCTCTCCGCTTCGGCCTGCCCGCGGCCCTTTCCGGCGGAGCGGTGGCGCTCCACCGGCGCGCCGACGTGTTGATGCTCTCGGCCCTCGGGCGCACTCCGGAGATCGGCAGCTACGCCGTGGCTTACGCCCTGGCCGAGGCCTTCTGGGTGCTCACGGATTCGCTCGAGGCCGCCCTGTTCACCGACCTCTCGCACCTCGACGGCCCGGCGGCCGCTCGGCAAGCCGGCGACGCCTTGCGTCTCTATCGGATCGGAGCCGTCCTGGCGTTCGTGCTCGGTCTGGCCGGGGGCGAAGGCGTCATTCTCCTGCTCTTTAGGGATCGCTATCCGGATGCCGCGGTTCTCTTCCCGCTGTCGCTGGCGGCGGCCGCCGTCTGGGGGACCAGCCGTCCCTGCGTCTCCTATCTCTACGCACGCGGCCACGGCCGCCTCGTGATGATCGCCCACGCCTTCGGGCTCCTGCTCAACGTGCTGTTCTGCCTGGCCCTGATTCCGGCGTGGGGCGCCCGCGGCGCCGCCGCGGCTTCCCTGGGCAGCTATGCGCTCGAGGTGGCGCTGATGACTCGCTTCTTCCGGCGCAGGAGCCGGGACCTCGAGGCCGCTTTCGACGTCCGGGCGACTCCGTGAGGATCTCCGTCATCGTCCCCGTGCGCGACGACCCGAGGATGGACGATCTCCTCGCGTCACTGGCGGCCCAGATCGGCGCACCGGACTTCGAGGTGCTCGTGGCGCTCGACGGCTCGACGCGCCGGCCGCGCGTGCCCGGAGGCATCGCCGCAAGACTCCTCCCGCTGCCGCCCCGCGGACCCTACCCTGCCCGCAACGCGGCCGCCCGGGAAGCCCGGGGCGACGTGCTTCTCTTCACCGACTCCGACTGCCTCTGCCCCGAGGACTGGATCGCGCGCGCCGCCGCGATCTTCGAGGACCCGTCCGTGTCGGCCCTGCAGGGGGCGTCCATCGCGCAAGGCAATACGCGCCTGGCACGCTTCATCCAGGCCGAATACGAGCGCTACGTCGCCAGCCACGCGGCGTCGGGGTACCGGCGGTTCTGCAACACGCGCGCGTTCGCGGCCCGCCGGAGCGTCGTCGAGGCGACGCCGCTGCCCGACCTCTTCGCCCGCGGAGGCGACGGGGTGTACGGACGGCTGCTCGAGGCGCGCGGCGTGGCGATCCGGTACGAGCCGTCCTGGCATGTCCTGCACCGCCATGCGAAAAGCCGGTGGACCGAGGGGCGCAAGGCCTTCGACGAGGGCTACTTCGGCGCCTGCTGGAGCCGGGCCGGCACGACCGACCTCTTCGGGAATCCGGGCGGCGCGTCGGGGCCGGGCGCCTGGCTGCTGGCCGCGGCCGGCGGCTCACGTCTGGGCAAGCGGGCCGCCGCCGCCGCCCTCCTGCCCGCGGCGGCCGCGTTCTCGGTGGCGAGCGCCGTGCTGCCCGAGAAACCGGCCGGGGCCGCCTTCAGCCGATTCCGCCGCGCCGCTCACCTGGCAGGGCGCCTGTCCGCAGAGTCGGGAGGCGAGAAGCGGTGAGCGAAACCCCGTTTCTTTCCTAGCGGCGGGGCCGCAGGTCGTACAGAAAGGCGCTCGCGCCGGGCTGCTCGAAGGCCTCCAGCCGGGTGCCCGCGGCGTCGAGGTGCTCGAGAAAGAGCCGCCGCTCGTCCACGCCGAGAAAGACGGGGTTGACGTGGGAGAAGATGACCCAGATTCGCGGAAGGCCGGCGAGAGCGTCGAGTTGTCGCCCGTAGCCGAGCCAGTCCCCGCGCGAGGGAGATCCGACAAAGAAGGTCGGCGGCCGCGACACGAGCGCGGGAGCGTACCAGCCCGAGCCGACGGCCTCCGTGGACGAAGCCAGCAGATCCGACACCGGCAGATCCACCAGTGTGAAGCGACGCGTCTCCAGGTAATACCGGGCCGCGTATTGAGCGCCGTAGTACATGTAGACGGCGTCGCCCGGGCGGCGCGACGCGCTCACGTGGTGAAGGACGGGAGCGAGCTGCTCGTAGTGCCGCGGGCGCTTGATTCCGTCGAACGAGCCGGCGACCGGGTGCCACAACAGGAGAACGACCAGAGCGCCGCTCACGAGCGACCCGCCTGCGGGAGCGAAGCGCAGGAGGCTGCGGATCTGCTCGACTCCCTCGGCTGCCAGCAGGTACACCGCCGGGACGAGGAAGAGCACCAGCCGGCCCTCGAAAGGATAGACCCCGGCGCTGGCGGCGAGGAGAGCCAGTGCAAACGCTCCCATCCATGCGGCCACCGCGCGTCGATCGCGGCGGGCCAGCGTGACGGCTCCGACGAGCACGCACAGGATCGGCAGCCCGCCGTGGTCGAGCCCGCCCGGAAACTCGACGAGTCGGAAGGCCCTCCCGAGAACCCAGCGTGCGCCGGCGAGGAGCCCGCCCGGCGGGAAGCCCTGAACGGACTCGGTGAAGTACTGGGTAAGCCGCGCCTTCTGGAGCGCGTCGTGAAGCAGCATCGAATGGACCGCCAC
>Ga0335082_10009269_pt1 | contig 10698 bp, 7 predicted proteins | sample Lox_Sample_41_FD_206718 | JGI IMG/M metagenome (GOLD analysis project Ga0335082, IMG submission 206718) | Soil microbial communities from Loxahatchee National Wildlife Refuge, Florida, United States - Lox_Sample_4.1 | ecosystem: Environmental > Terrestrial > Soil > Wetlands | place: USA: Florida...
CTCCGCGTAGCTGAGGATGACCGAAAGCACGTTGTTGAAGTCGTGCGCGATCCCGCCCGCGAGGCGGCCGACGGCCTCCATCTTCTGCGCCTGGCGAAACTGCTCCTCGAGCCGGCGTCGCTCCGAGAGGTCGAGCGCGATGGCCAGGGTCTCGCCGCCTTCGAGCGGCGCGTGCGCGACGAGCACCGGTACGCGGCGCCCGTCCTTGCGGAGATACTCGCCCTCCCAGGTCCGCGCGGCCGTCTTCGGCGCGAGGTTCTTGTCGGTGGGCGCGAGGCGCGACCAGGTGATCTCGCCCGCGAGCAAGTCGTCGCGCGCGAAGCCGAGCATGCGCAAGAACGCGTCGTTCGCCTCGAGGAGGCGGCCCGCGTCGTCGAACACGGTGATGCCGACGATGCCGGACTCGGCGAGACGTCGGAAGCGTGTCTCGCTGGCGCGGAGGGCGCTCGTGCGCGCCTCGGCGCTCTCGAGCAGACCGCGCACGCGCGCGACGAGATCGCGGGCCGTGAACGGCTTGAGCACGTAGTCGTCCGCGCCGGTCTCGATGCCCTCGACCGAGGCCTCGTCGCCCGCGCGCGCCGAGAGCAGGATGACCGGCAAGTGTCGCGTCCTCGGCGACGCGCGCAACGCGCGCACGAGCTGGATGCCGTCCACGCGCGGCATCATGACGTCGCTGAGCACGAGGTCCGGCGGCGTCTTCGCGACGTAGGCGAGCGCCTCTTCGCCGTCGCCGACCGCGTCGACCGCCCAGTGCTCCGAGAGAAGGCGCACGACGTACGCACGCATGTCCGCGTTGTCGTCGACGACGAGCACGCGCGGCCGGTCGCCGGCGGGGACCTTCGGCGGCGCGGCTCGCTCGACCCAGCGCGACGCCTCGAGCAGCGTGGCCCCGGTCGCCTCCGGCGCGCGACCCGGCGCCGAGACGCGCTCTTTGGGGAGGTGCCCCGTGCCCGTCGGGATCGACACGGTGAACGTGCTCCCGCGCCCCAGGGCGCTCTCCACGCGGACCGAGCCGCCGTGAAGCGCCGCGAGCTCGCGCACGAACGAGAGACCGATGCCCGTCCCCTCGATGCTGCGGCCGCGGGCGCCCTCGACGCGGTGGAAGCGCTCGAAGACCTTCTCGAGATCCTGCTCCGGGATGCCCGTGCCCGTGTCCCGCACGGCGAGCTCGACGCGCCCGTCGACGTCGCGGAGCCGCACGGTGATCGAGCCCTCGAAGGTGAACTTGAACGCGTTCGAGACGAGGTTGAGGACGATCTTTTCCCACAGCGAGCGATCGACGTGGACCGGCTGCGCGAGCGGCGGGCAATCGACGACGAGCTTCATCCCCGCCGACTCGACGAGCGAGTGGAACGACGCCGCGTAACCCGCGGTGAGCTCGGCGAGGTCGGTCGGCTCGAACGCCGCCTGGAGGCGCCCCGACTCGAGCCGCGCGAAGTCGAGCAGCCGGTTGACGAGATGGAGCAGTCGAACGGCGTTGCGATGCGCCGACGCGAGCGCCTCGCCGTCGAGCGCGTCCTTCCGCGCGAGCGCGTCCTCCATCGGCCCGAGCATGAGCGTGAGCGGCGTGCGAAACTCGTGGCTGATGTTGCTGAAGAACGCGGTCTTCGCGGCGTCGAGCTCCCCGAGCTTCGCGTTCGCCGCGCGGATCTCGCGGAGCGCCGCGGCGAGCTCCTCGCTTCGCCGGATCACCTCGCGCTCCATCGCGCCGCCGGCCTCCTTGGCGCTGACGAGCTCGGTCACGTCCTCGACGCGGTGGAGGATGTAGACGATCTCGCCCGCGGGCGAGAGGACGGGGATGTTCTTCGGGCTCCAGTACTTGGCGTGGAACTTCCCGTCGGGGCCGCGGATGTCGTACTTCTGCACGGCCATCGTGTCGGGCGCCTTCGTCGCGATCACGCGCTCGAGCGAGGCGCGGAGGTTGGCGGTGCCCGTCGCGTTCGGATCGTCCGGGTTGTCGGGGAAGAGCTCGAAGAGGCCGCGCCCGAGCGTGTCGCGCGTGGTGTGCGTCGCGGCGAAGCGCGCGTCCGTTCCGGCGATCATCGTGAAGCGCGGCGCGTCCGGCCGGAGGACGAGCAAGATGTCCGGCGAGGACTCGAAGAGGAGTCGATAGTCCGAATCGTCGGGCATTCGACGACCAGCGTACACGCCGCGACGCCGCTACGTCGATTCTCCGCGCGCGACACGCGCGCGTTGCCTTTGCAGACTACACGGATGTTCATGAGCTGGATCCGTGCGGCGGCGGCTTGCGGGATGCTCTTCGGGATGCTCGCGACGACGCGCGCGAGCGCGGATCGGACGATCCCCTCGGCGATCTTCGTCTCGAAGAGCGAGAACAAGAACCAGGTGCACTACGCGGTGCGCGTCGACGACCGCTGCGAGCTCGCGTCGCCGTCGCCGGTCTACGCGTACTGGCGCATGCTCGAGCGCGGGCCGAGCGTGACCGAGCCGCTCCTCTCGCGCGAAGAAGCCGCCTACGGCATCGCGCGACAGCAAGTCGCGGGCGACACGGTGACGGTCTGGCTGCGCGCGCTCCCGCAGCGGCCGATCACGGTGCGCGTCGCGCGCGGTCCCGACGGAGCGTGCACGACGACCGCCGAGACGACGATCGCGGGGCACGCCGCGCGGCTCTTCAACGTGCACGTCTCGCTCGGGTTCCTCCGCGTCGATCACTTGCTCCTCACGGGGTGGGAGGAGCCGGACGGGCGCGTCGTGCGCGAGCGGATCAATCCGTGACGCGCTAGAGCGGCCTTCACTCGAGCCGATCTGATCTTGGTGGCTCACCGGAGCGCGGCTGCTCGCGATGTCACGAGCGCACTGCGGCATCAGTTCGAGTGAAATGCGCTGTAAGCTCCGCTCGTGCGGACAGCGCTCCTCGTCCTGTGCGTCGTCGCGGCGCTCCTCGCGTGCGACACCGCGGGGAACGAGATCGTCCAGGTGGTGGCGTGCGATCGGCTCGGGCTCGCGGCGAGCGGCGACGCGTTCGACGCGGCGGACGTCGCGGTGAACGTGGAGACCGGCGGTGATCCGCTGCTCGTTCCGGTCGCCGCGGACGTGTCGAGCTACCTCGGGCGGCTCTGGAACGGAACATTTCCGGCGACCGACGCGCCGCCGGACTTTTCGAAGAAGCTCACGATCTGGATCTCGACGAGCCAGGACGCGCGCGGCCAAGCGGGGTTCACCGCGCTGGACGGCTACGCGATCGTGCGGCAGGACCCGCCCAAGCAGACGCGCATCCTCGTCGTCGCGAACGACGCGAAGAACCTCGCGTTCGGCGCCTACGCCCTCCTCGAAGAGCTCGGCGTGCGCTTCTTCCACCCGCTCGACGAGGTCGTGCCCGCGCTCCCGCGGCCGTACGTGCCGCACGCGATCCACGTCACGCGCGCGCCGGCGTGGCGCCAGCGGGGCCTGCAGCTCCACACGCTGCACCCCATCGAGTACTTCCACGTCTTCAACGAGCCGTCGGACGAGCACCTCGCGCAGGCGAAGCGCTTCGTCGACTGGCTCGTGAAGACCGGGCAGAACTATTTCCAGTGGGTCGAGCTCGCGACCGTCGACTTCGCGACGTGGAAGCCGTACGCGCAGTCCATCGTCGATTACGCGCACGCGCGCGGCGTGAAGGTCGGCGCGGTCGTCCAGGTGTGGGGCGGCGCCTCGCTCCAAAACAACTACGTGCTCGTCACGTCGACCGACGGCTGGCAGCAGCAGATGGACGCCGCGCTCGACCGGATCATGCAGATCTCGTGGGACACGCTCGCGCTCGCGCTCGGCGAGTTCGTCAGCGCCGATCCGCAGATGGTGATCGACTGGATGAACCATGCGACCGACCATCTCTTGACGGCGTTTCCGTCCCTCGAGGTCGACGTGCAAAATCACGTCGGGAACTACTCGAACCTCTACGTCCAATACCAAGGACAGACGGTTTATTATTATCATCTGCCGCAGTTCGCCGATCCGCGGCTCGGGCAGAGCGTTCACACGCTGTCGCTCTTCGACCTCTATCGAGATTGGGCGACGTACGCGCATCCGGATTTCCACTTCCAACACGATTACATCCTGCAAGAGCTCCCGACGCGGCGCGTGAGCTACTTCCCCGAGTCGGCGTACTGGATCTCGGCCGACGACGACGTCCCGCAGTTTCTCCCCGAGTTCCTGCAGGCGCGGTGGAACGACGTGAGCGGGCTCGTGACCGACACGGCGGGGCTCCCCGCGCTCGAAGGGCACATCATGTTTTCGTCCGGCCACGAATGGAACTACTGGCTGACCGATTATCTGACGGCGAAGATGATGTGGGAGCCGACGCAGCCGCTGTCGTATTTCGTGAATCACTATGCCGAGGCGTTCGGGACGTGCTCTTCCGACATCGGAAGTGCGGTTTCTTCGTTGATCGATTTGCAAAATCATTATTTGTTCGACGAGCGCCTTCTCCCGTACGTGCAGGGCGAGAACGCGACGGTCGACGAGGGGTATCTGCTCGGCTACGAGACGCACCCGAAGCGCGTCGCGTTCGAGGACGTGCTCGCGATGGGGAGCGACGAGCGGCGCGCGTTCGCGGAGAACGTCGTGTCCGAGGTCGAGGCGTACGCCGCGGCCGTCGAGCCGCTCGAGGACGCCGTCGCCGCGCGCTGCCGCGGGATGTCGAGCGCCGCCGACGCGAGCCGCTTCTGCGCGGAGCTGTGGGACGGCTTCGAGATCGACCGGCTCCGCGCGAGCCAATCCGCGGCGCTCTACCGCGCCATTCTCGATCTCGCGTCCGGCGGCGACGGCAAGGCCGACCTCGCGCGCGCCCAGCAGTACACGGGCATCGCCGGTCAGGTCGTCGCGCGGCGCGAGCCGTTCTATCGCTTTCCGCTCCACGATCTCGTCGACGCGTACCCGAACGCGACCGCGTATCCGTTCGGCTACTTGAGGACCGCGCACACGCTCTGCTACTGGACTCGCCAGGAGATGCAGGTGGAGACGCTCATGCAGACCGGCGAGCCCGCGACGGTGTACTCGCTCCCCGGATGTACGAATTGATGGAAGCCGGTCGCCGCGTCGTCGTCACCCAGTTCGCCGAGAGCCCGCTCGAGGCGATCGAGCGCTTCATGAAGCTCGAGCCGATGGCTTCGCCCGACACGTCGAAGCTCGGCGTGCGCGACGTCGTCATCGCGATCAAGAGCGCCCAGGTCGGCTGGGTCGATCTCTTGATGACGAGCGGGCAGTACCAGCATCTGCCGAAGCCGCCCTATTGTCCCGGGCTCGAGTACGCGGGCACGGTCGCGTGGAAGGGCGCGGACGTGCGCGAGGTCGCGGTGGGCGACGCCGTGCTCGTCGACGGGTTCACGGCGGGGCCGCGCTCGCTCGGCGCATACCAGGCGTGGGGCGGGTTCGCGTCGTGGGCAGTCGCGCCGGCGGACGCGGTGCTGCGCATTCCGGGCAAGCTCGACTTCGATCAGGCGTGCAACCTCCTCGGGAACTACGAGACGGCGGTGCACTGCCTCCTCACGCGCGGCCGTTTGCAAGCCGGCGAGACCGTGCTCGTCCTCGGCGCGTCGGGAGCGACCGGCCTCGCCGCGGTGCACGTCGCGAAGCTCACCGGCGCGCGGGTCATCGCCGCGGGGCGCTCCGAGGCGAAGCTCGCGGTCGTGAAGTCGCAAGGCGCCGACGAGGTGATCACGTCGGACGGCATGCGCGACAAAGTGAAGGCGCTCACGAACGGGCAGGGGGTCGACGTGGTCTACGACGGCGTGGGCGGCGAGACCTCGGCCGAGGCGCTCCGCTGCACGAAGTTCGGCGCGCGCTTCTTGATCGTCGGCTGGGCGTCCACGCCGTTCGTCGCGAAGCAGAAGTCGCCCAACCAGCTCCCGACGAACCTCGTCATGATGAAGGGCCTCGACGTGCTCGGATGCCCCACCGTCATTTCGACGGTGATGAACCCCGCGCTCCGCGCGCCGCGCCTCGAGCGCGTGATGAAGTGGGCCGAGTCGGGCGCGATCGCGCCGTACGTGTCGAAGGTGTTTCCGCTCGACCAATACGCGGACGCGATGCGCGCGAAGTGGAACGGCGAGATCGTCGGCGGGTGCGTGGTCCGGCCGTGAGGCGTCGACGCGCCGTGAGCGACGGTGTAAGGTGGTCGCGTGTCGAGGTGGGGATTCGGCATCGTTCGCGCCGACACCGTGGCGGCTCCGCAGGCGGTCTTGGCCGAAATCTGCTCGCTCGCGAGCGCCGCGACGGGTGAGACGTTCGTTCCGCTCTTCGCCGAGAGCTACCGCGAGCTCGCGGCGGCGCTCGCGTCGGGCAAGGCGGGCCTCGCGTGGATGCCGCCGATCCCCGCGGTCGACATCGAAGAGAGCGGGGCCGGCGCCGTGCTCGCGCTCCCGGCGCGCAAGGGCTCGGCGACGTACCACGCGGCGCTCATCGCGCGGCGCGGAGGCGCACGGACCATCCAGGAGTACGCGGGCAAGCGCGTCGCGTGGGTCGACGCCGAGAGCGCGTCCGGCTACGTGATCCCGCGCCTTCACCTCGCGTCGCTCGGCGTGGACCCGACGAGCTTCTTCGGCAGCGAGACGTTCGTGAAGACGCACATGGCGGTCGTGGAAGCCGTGCTCGCCGGGCGCGCCGACGTGGGCGCGACCTACTGCAACTTCGAGGCGGGCACGAAGAACGTCTCGAACGCCGGCTGGACCGACGCCGACGGGAGCAACGCGCGCGCCGTCGAGGTGCTGACCACGGCCGGCCCGATCCCGAACGACGCCATCGTCGGCTCGTCGAAGCTCCCGCTGCCGACGCGCGCCGCGGTCACGCGCTTCCTGCTCGAGGTCTCCGCGCGCGAGAAGCAGCTCTTCGAGCAGCTCCTCCGGGCGACCGAGTTCCGCGTCTCGCGCGCCGGACATTTCGAGCCGCTCAAGCACATGGTCCGCATCGCGCGCGTGCGAGGAATGTCCATCCCGCCGCCGCGCTGAGCTAATTCTTTTTTTGTTCGCGGGTGCGGGCGGCCTTCTTCGCGATGTCGTCGAGCATCTTGTCGGCGAGCGCGTTCACGTCCTCGGGCGTTCGCTCGCGCTCGACGACGCGGAGGTGGCGCGCGAGGCGGCGGTCCATCTCGCGCTTGCGCGGCTGCGCCTTCTTCCAGCGAATCACCGGCAGCGACCCGCCGCGCGCGCGGAGGGCTTGCCAGCTCATCACGGCGAGGTAACCGAAGAAGATGAGGAGAAAGACATCCTCGTAGTGCACGAACCCGACGATCGCGGCCGCGCTCGCGACGACGATCGAGAGCCAGAGCGAGCGCGTCGCGCCGCTCGCGGGGTCGACGCGCTCGGCCACGGCGAGCGAGATGTCGCCGCCGTCGAGCGGGTGGATCGGCAGGAGGTTCACGAGGCCCCACGCGACGTTCACGAACATGAGGTCGGAGACGAGCACGGCGAGCGGCTCGCTCCCGATCGGCGGCGCGAACCGCAGCGCGAGCGTGACGAGACCGGCGAGGACGAATCCGGCGCCGGGCCCGGAGGCCGAGACGATCACGCGCCGCCACCACGCCCGGCGAAGCGGCGCCTCCGGGCACGCGAGGCCGCCGAAGCCGTAGAGCACGACGTGCGAGGGCACGCCGAACGCGCGAAACGCGATCGCGTGGCCGAGCTCGTGCACGAGGATCGACACGAACACGACGAGCACCCAGATCGCGATCTCGAGCGGCGAGCGACGCGCGCGGAGCGACAGGCCGATCGTCGTCAGCCAGAAGAACGGGTGCACGCGCACCGGAAAGCGCGCCAGGCGGAAACGGAGGTCGAACCGTGTCGCGGGCGGCTCGGCGAAGATCACGTCACACGGCGCCGGGCGGAGGCGGCGTGCCCGGCGAGACGTCGAGCGCGCTGCGGAGCGGCTCGAAGACGGCGCGCTCGGTCACCGGGACCGCGTCGATCTTCGCGTAGAGATCCGCCTTCTTCACGTAGATCTCCTCGCGGCGCCCCTCGTCGCTCTCGGTCTTGAGCGTGAGCTCGGCGGCGCTCGTGCTCCGGCGCGCGATCTCGCTCACGGTCGGCGAGATGAGCTTCACGACGAGCGTGAGGAGCTGGTTCACGAGGCGGTCCTCGAAGACGTCGTGGCCGTGGATGGTCACGCCGAGCACGCGGCTCTTGTGCTTCGAGACCTGCCCGACGGCGGAGCGGAGGAGCATGACGAAGCGCTCGAGCTCGGTCGCGGCGGACTGGTCGAGCACGGGCTCGAGCGACGCGGTGTCGGCCTCGCCCGGGTGCTGCACCTCGGCGAAGAAGCCCTGATCGGTATAGCGCATGTCGAAGACGAGCGCGTCCTTCTCGGTCGGCTTGCGGCGCAGGCGGAGCTGCGCGGTGTCGTCGGCGAGCTCGAAGCCGCCGACGTAGTAGTCGTCGAGCGCGAGCGGCTCGTACGCCACTGTACGCTTGAAGATGCTCCGCTTGATGCCGACGGGGAGAGTCACGCCGTTCGTGAAATCGGACACGCGGCGCGGCTTCTTCCAGTCGTCGAGCGTGTCGACCGAGAGCGCGTACGCGGTCGCGATGCCTTCGGGGTAGCGCACGATCGTCTGGAAGTCGGCCTGGTTCTCGTCGAAGTCCATCACGACCTCGGACGACGAGACCGGCAGGCGCACCGCGATGAGGATGGCGTCGACGGCGGAGCGCACGGCGGTCGTGCCCGCTTCGGTCTTCTGTCGCGCGGCCGCGCGGGCCGCCTCGGCGGACGCGATCGCTTCTTGCTTCGTGTGGCCGACGAGCTGCGTCGCGAAGTCCTGGACCTTCTGCGCGTAGTCGAGGATGAGCGGCTGGCCGCCGGTCGTCGCGGTCCCGAGCGCGTGCATCGCGGCGAAGTGCGCGCCCTCGAGGGCCTCGATCGCGCGCTGCCGGTTCGCCGCTTCGACGTCGGCGATCTCGAGCGCCGCGCGGCCCTCGCCGTCGAAGCGCGCGGCGAGCGTCGCCTGATCGACGAAGACTTTGAGCGCTCCGAGGAAATCGTACTGCGGTGGAAACGGGACGGAGTCCCCGTACAAAAACCGCATCGGTCCGCTCACCCTAACAGAATTGTTGTAAGACGGGGCCCATGAGAAACGAGCTCGGCGTTCTCGTGGTCGTGGCGGCGCTCGGCGCGTGTGGCGGCGGCACGTCGGAAGAGAAGACGAAGAACCCGCCTCCACTGCCGACGGGCTCGGCGACCGCGACCGGCAGCGCCGAGCCGCCCGCGAAGGTCGACCGCGCGAAGGAGCTCACCAAGATCGCGTCCGACGCGTACGTCTTCGGTTACCCGGCGCTCTTCATGGAGCGCGAAGAGCGCACGATGACGACGAACGTGCGACTCCCGCTCGGCGCGTTCGCGCACGCGAGCAAGCTGCCGAAGCCGGAGGACGCCGACGTGCTCCCCTCGCGCGACACGCTCCTCTCGTCGGCGTGGCTCGAGCTCCACTCCGACGCGTGGACGCTCACCGTGCCGGACATGGGCGGGCGCTGGTTCTCGATCCAGATGTTCGACGGTTACGGCGAGCCGATCGGCGCGTTCGACGCGGCGACGGGTGGCAAGACGATCGCGATCACGGGGCCGGGCTTCGCCGGCAAGCTCCCCGCGGGCGCGAAGGCTTACGCGTCGGGCACGAGCCGCGTGTGGGTCCTCGGTCGCACGCGCGTGAACGGCGACGCCGACGTCGCGCGCGTGGCGGCGCTCCTCAAGCAGTGGAAGCTCGCGCCGGTGGCGCCCGCGGTGGCGCCGAAGGAGCTCCCTCCGTCGCCGCTCGGCCGACCGCAGGATTTGAAATTCGCCGGCCCGGAAATCTTCGACGAGCTCGGCGCGATCTGGAAGGACCAACCGCCGCCGAGCGACGTCGCCGCGCGCGGCGCGATGGACGCGTTCGCGAAGGCGGGCATCGGCCCCGGCCTCACGCCGAGCAAGTCGCTCTCGCAAGAGGACCTCGCGGCGGTCGCGCAAGGCATCAAGGACGGCGCGGAGACGATCGACGAAGCGCTCCAGAAGCTCGCCACGCGCAAGAACGGGTGGGACGTCGACACGAGCTTCGGTCAGCGCGGCGCCGATCCCGTCAAGCAGGCGGCGTGGGTGCTACGCGGGCTCGACTGGCCGCTCCCGAGCGAGGGGCTCGAGTACATCGCGCGCGTCGACGACGGCGACCGCGTCCTCTCCGGCGCGCACGCTTACGATCTGCATTTCGACAAGGCGCCGCCGGCCAAGGCGTTCTGGAGCGTCACGATGTACACGTCGCGCACCGCGGCGCTCGTCCCGGGCGCGAAGCGCTGGTCGCTCGAGGGCAGCCAGGTCAAGAAGAACGCCGACGGATCGATCGACGTGACCGCGTCCGCGGACGCGCCGCCGCCGAAGACGCTGCCGGGCAACTGGCTCCCGGCGCCGAAGGGCGAGGGGTTCATGCTCGTCCTGCGGCTCTACCAGCCCGACGCGGGCGCGTGGGACCCGCCGCCGGTGAAGCTCCTGAAGTGATTCACGCCGCGACGACGAAGTCGCGGCCCTCGACGAACCCACGGCTCTCGAGGTCGGCGCGCACGAGGTCCCGCGCGCCGCGCGCGCCGACCGCGACGACGACGGTGTGTCCGCGATCGATCGCCGTTCGAGCCACGACGGGCGCGCCGCGGCGCGTGCGTCCGATCTTGCGCGGGTCGATGTCGACGAAGAGGGAAGGGCGGACGCCGTGCTTCTCGAGCTCGCGCGCGAGGCGCGTCCCCGTCG
>Ga0335082_10009270_pt1 | contig 10698 bp, 8 predicted proteins | sample Lox_Sample_41_FD_206718 | JGI IMG/M metagenome (GOLD analysis project Ga0335082, IMG submission 206718) | Soil microbial communities from Loxahatchee National Wildlife Refuge, Florida, United States - Lox_Sample_4.1 | ecosystem: Environmental > Terrestrial > Soil > Wetlands | place: USA: Florida...
GCAGTCGAGTACGACGAGCAGCGGCCGCCGGCCGGTCCCCGCGGCGTACCGGCGCAGCCCGCCCGCCATGAAACCCGCCCACAGCCTGAGCAGGAGCGTCGTCTTGCCCGTCCCTGTCGATCCGATCACCACCTGGTGCGCGCGCAGCCGCTCGTACGGGATCGCGGCGGCGCGTCCCGCCCGGTGCCGCACGCTGCGGATGGCCGCCCCCACCACCACGTGCCCAGACCGGGAAAGCAGCGGCAGCGACCCCGGCGCGGCGATGAGCGCCTGGGCGGTGCGCACCTGGTGGCGCCACTGCCGCGCGTCGAACGCGGCGGGACTCTCCGGCGTGAGGCCGCCCGCACCGGTCCGCATCCGGAACCTCCGGTACGCCCAGCAGGCACCGCCGGCCGCGATCCCGAGCGGCACAGCGGGCGCCGCGACCGCGACCGCCGCGGCGACCGGATGCCCGTGCGCCAGCAACGGCCACATTGCGACCCAGGCCCGGTACGGCGCGGCCGCTACCCGCAACCACCAGGCCCCTGCCCCAACGCCGGCCGGCGCCCCGGGCCGGCCAGCCACGGAACGTGACCCGTCCGGCCATACGGCGATCGCGCTAAGCCAGACGATCATCATCGGCAGGCAGCACACCGCCGCCGCGTAGACCCGCCGCGGCGGCCACCCGCGCCACCACGCGTACCAGAACGCCAGACAACCGACCAGCGTCACCGGCGCGACCGCGACAGCCACCGCGACGGCAAGCGCGGCCCGCACCAGCCACCAGAACCCGCGCCACAGCGCGTCCCGCACCGGGCGATACGGATAGCGTGTGCGACGCCTGTTCACGCGCCCACTCCACCACGCGCCCGCGGTAAGCGGCGCGATTCGCTTCTTACGGTCTGCTTACGCGATGGCCGTCTTCTGCGAGCAGCCGGGCGTCACGTGGCGACAGCGCCAGTGACCCACAGTTGCCAGGTGTCGCCCGCGGGGGCGGAGACCCGCAAGGTCATCCGCTCACCCGGGCTGAATCTGCCACGCTGCATGTCCCTGGCGGCGACGTATGTGTCGCCGAAGGGCTCGTTCGCCGCGCTGCCGCACGGGATGGAGAATGACGCGATCGAGCTTCGCGCCCAGGCCCAGTCCTTCGCGTTGCCCAGGCAGCCCAGTTCGATGGCCATGCCCGGCCGAATGGTCATGGTGAAGGACTTGCTCCCCGACCCTGTCACCGGCCCGAGCACCGTCGGCATGCGGTGCTTTTCTGTTGGCATCGCCGACGGGCCCGCCGTCGACGAGCATCCGATCGCCCCGGCGAGGCACCCCAGGCCTCCGAGGACGGCCAACGCCGTATGGGCGGCGTTCACCCCGGTATGACCCCCGATTTTAGTCATGAAAAAAGGGTAAGCCGCACGGTCGGGTGCGACAAGCCCGGTGCCGCCGGCGTTCTAGCTCGCGTGGCGGCCCGGATCCGGCTGCGGCAGTCGTGCCCGCCGCCGCGCAGATCACCGACGGCTCCGCGGGAACCGCGACCGCCGGGTCACAGCAGCGCGCCCGCGGGCAGGTCGCGCACCTCGACCCGCGCCGCGAGCGGCCCGAGCGTCTCCCGGGCCCGCAGCACGGTGCCGAGCGCGGCCGGTGAGCACAAGTAGAGCGCCCGCGCGTGCCGCGGCGCCCGTCCGGGCACCGACACCTCCGCGGCCGGGCAGCCGTAGTCTCCGGTGCGACTCAGGATCTCCCGCATGATCGCCGCCGTCCGCGCCACGGTCTTCGCGGAAAGCTCCGCCTCGACCGCCCAGCACTCGCCGGCCCAGCCGACAGGCGCCCCGTCAGGCGCGCCGTCCGGCCAGTGCACCTCGGCGTCCGGCAGATGCTGCCGCATCCCGATCCTGTGCCCTGACCTGATCCGCCGCTCGCAGCGCCAGAACGCGCCCGCCACGCGGTAGCCGCGGGTCGACTCGAGCGCGATCCGCGCGGCAGCCACCGCGCGGATGTGCGCGAGCCGGGACAGCGCGGGGCGGGCCGGCGGGTAGGAACGACCGCAGGCGGCGAGGCCTGCCTTGGTCGCCCACAGCCAGGCGGGCCCGGGACCGAGCCTGGCGCTGTCCACGTAGCCGAGCGCGCGCCACCGTGCGGCCGCCGCCCGCGCCGTCCGCGAATCACCGGTCAGCGCGGCGAGCTGGTCGAGCTGCATGCCGTACATGTCGGCGGCGAAGATCAGCGCGCCGGCGTCCCTGACGGCGAGACCCCGCCCGTCACCATGCGTTTCCCGGCCGGAAGAAATTGTCATTGTCACCCGCGAGCACGTCGGTATTTCGGCGGCGTAATCAACGGAAAAGCCGCCAGGGACCTATCGCCGCCGCCCTCGGGACCTTGGTCCCGGCAGAGCGGTGCCTTTGCGCCATGCACGGCCGGGTGCGCACGGCGGATCCTTATGAATGTAAGGAAATCCGGAAAGGCCAAGCCTAGGCAAGGCGAGGCAGGAATTCAGGGAGATGTTCCAAATGCGCCGCACTTCTTTCGACAAGCTTCTCGGATGGATCGGCACCGGCCTCGGCGTGGTGCTCCTCGCCGCCGGCGGCCTGCTGCTGTGGGGTTCCGCCTACGTGCACAACACGGTTCAGTCCCAGCTGGCCGCCCAGCAGATCACGTTCCCGCCGGCCGCGGCGTTCGCGCACCCGAAGGCGGGCACCGAGATCACCCCGAGCATGATCCCGTCGGTCAGCCAGTACGCGGGCCAGCAGCTGCTGACCGGCCAGCAGGCCGAGGCGTACGCCGACCACTTCATCGCGGTGCACATCGCGAACATGACCGGCGGCAAGACCTACGCGCAGCTGTCGGCCGCGGCGATGGCGCAGCCGAACAACACCGCCCTGGCGGGCCAGGTCGCGACCGTGTTCAAGGGCGAGACCCTGCGGTCCATGCTGCTCAACGCTTACGGCTGGTGGAAGGTCTCGCAGATCACCTACATCGCCGCGCTGGCCGCCTTCGGCCTCGGCACCGTGGCCGCCGTCGCCGGCATCTTCGGCTTCGCCAGGATCGGCCGGGACAAGAAGGTCGCCGGCCAGGTCGGCCCGGCCGTCGAGCAGATCAACGAGGCCGGTCACGAGGCGGGCACCAACGCCTGAATGACCCGCACGCCACGCAAGGAAAACTAGAGATCAGTAAAAAGAGGAACGCGCCAGCCGCCCGCCGGATCACAATCCGGCGGGCGGTTCGCGTTTCAACGCGTCAACGCGTCAACGCGGCACATCGGAAGCCTCATACCTGGAGACCGAGCCACAGCGCGACCACGCTGAGCGCGAGGCCGGGCAGTACGGTCGCCACTCCGAGCCTGGTGAACTCGCCGAGCGGCGCGTCCGTGTCGTAGCCGTGCAGCACCCGCCGCCACAGCAGCGTGGCGAGTGACCCGGTGTAGGTCAGGTTGGGCCCGATGTTGACGCCGATCAGCACCGCGAGCACCGCGCCCGCGCCGGACGGCGCGGCGAGCGGCAGCAGCACGAGCACCGCGGGCAGGTTGTTCACCGCCGCGGCGAGCAGCGCCGCGAGCCCGGCCACCGCGAGCAGCGCGGGCAGCGACGTCCCCGGCACCACAACCGGCCGCAGCGCCGAGCCGAGCCCGTTGTCCACCACCACCTCCGTCACCACCACCACCACGCCGAGGGCGAGCACGAACAGCAGGAACGGGATGTCGGCGCCGCGCGCGATCGCGGCCGGCGTCGTCTCGCGCCTGGCGAGCGCCCGCACCGCGAGCAGCGCCGCGCCGCCGAGCGCCGCCCAGGCCGGGTTCGCGCCCGCCGCCGACGCCACGACGAACCCGCCGAGCGTCACCGCGACGACGACGAGGGAGAACACCGGCGCATCCGTGCGCGCGCCAGGTCGCCCGGCAGCAAGGTCACCGCTGCCACCGCTCCCTTGATCCAGAACGGTCGCGTGTTCCACCCGCCCCCCGCCGCCATTACCCACTGCGGCCCGGCCAGTGGCGGAGCCGGCCTCCGCCGATCCGGCCCCCACCGAGCTGCCCTCCGCTGGGTCGGCCTCCGCCGCTCCGGCCGTTGTCACCGCCAGGTCGCCGCCGAAGAACCAGCCGATCACCGCGTACTCCACGCCGATTGACGCCAGCCAGGGCAGCGCCATCAGCGCGGCGAAGCCCGCGAAGGACAGCCCGCTCACCGTGAACGCGAGCAGGTTCGTCAGGTTGGACACGGGAAGCAGCAGCGACGCGGAGTTCGCAGGCAGGCACCGCCGCGGCGGCCTCCGGCCAGCCGCGGGGTCGCCGCACCGCCCACGCGAGGACCACGGCGAGCTCCGCGGCAGACACGAGCCCGGCGGTGACAGACGAGTGCATCCGGTCCATTGTGCTGCCTGCCGGCAGCGGCTCGGCCGCCGGGTCTCGCCGGGATGAGCGGAAATGGGGCGCGGGAAGTGTCAGCAGAACCCGTTCGGGATATCGATCCTGTGTTTATCGCGTGGAGTGGAACAGGCTCTCCAGAAGTCCCATTGTGACTACTGGGGAAGTCCACATGTGACTACCAAAACAGGCCTGCTACCTCGTGCTATGGCCACAAAGGGGCCCGGGTAACGTTGCTTAACCCAGGCTAGAAGAGCCTTGCCCGCTAGGTGTAGGTTCGCGGAGAAGGCCGTACCAGCGGAGGTTTCATGAGCATTTTGGGCACGCGGGTGATCCGTACGGAGGATCCGCGGCTTCTTACTTCGGGCGGCGTCTACGTTGACGACTTGCGCGAACCTGATCTTGCTGGGGCGGTGCGCGCAACCTTCGTGCGGTCGACGGTGGCGCACGCCCTGATCACTGGCATTGACGCGTCGGCTGCACTCGAGGCGCCAGGCGTCGTCGCGGTGCTCACCGTGGCGGACATGACCGACCTGCCCGCGCCGCCGCCGGCCGAGCCGCTGCCCGACGACGCGCCGCCGCCCGAGGGCCCGGCCCCCGTCGGCGGGGTGTGGCAGGAACCGCTGTTCGCGGTGGACCGGGTGCGGTTCGTCGGCGAGCCGGTCGCGCTCGTGCTCACCGATTCCACCTACGCGGGCGAGGACGTCGCCGAGCTGGTCAGCGTGGACTACGAGCCGCTGCCCGCCGTGCCGTCGATCGCCGCCGCGCTGGCCGACGAGTCGCTGCTCTTCCCCGCCGCGGGCACCAACGTGGTCGTCCGCGGCGCCCGTCCCATCGGCGACGACTCGATCTTCGAGGGGTGCGAGGTCATCGTCGAGGGCGACGTGGTCAACCAGCGCGTCGCCTGCCTGCCCATGGAGGGCAGGGCCACCGCCGCGGTGTGGAAGGACGGGAAGCTCACCGTCTGGACCTCCACCCAGAACGCGCAGCTTGGCCGGCTCATCCTGACCGCGGTCGGGCTGCCGCCGGACGCCATCCGGGTGGTCGCGCCCGACGTGGGCGGCGGTTTCGGCGCCAAGATCGGCGTCGACAGGGAGCAGATCATCATCGCCTGGGCCGCCAAGCACACCGGCCGGGCGGTCCGCTGGGCGGAAACCCGCAACGAGAACCTGCTCGCCATGACGCAGGGCCGCGCACAGGAGCACCACATCAAGATCGGCGGCGACCGCGAGGGCCACATCAAGGCCTACCGGCTCGACGTGGTGCAGGACTCCGGCGCCTACTCGCGCATGGGCGGCTTCCTGCCGATGCTCACCAACCTGATGGCGCCAGGCGTGTACGACATCCCGAAGGTCGAGGCCAACTACAAGGCCGTCGTGACCAACGGCACGCCGATCGCCGCCTACCGCGGCGCCGGCCGGCCCGAGGCCGCGGCGACCATCGAGCGGGTCGTCGACTGGTACGCCGCCGAGGCGGGCGTCGACCCGGCGGTGGTGCGCAGGCTCAACTTCATCAAGAAGGAGCAGTTCCCGTTCGTCACCAAGATGGGCGCTCCGTACGACACCGGTGATTACGAGACCGCGCTCGACAAGGTGCTCGCCGCCGCGGACTACGACGTGCTCCGCGCGGAGCAGAAGCGCCGCCGCGAGGCCGGCGAGACCAAGCTGCTCGGCATCGGCCTTGCCTCCTACGTGGAGATCACCGCCGCCGACGCCGGGGCGGGCGAGACCGCCAAGGTCGAGGTGCACGACGACGGCACCGCCACCGTCTACACCGGCTCGTCCGCGCACGGCCAGGGTCACCACACCGCCTACGCGATGATCGTGACCGAGGAACTCGGCATCCCGATGGACAAGATCGAGGTCATCCACGGTGACACCGACCTGATCCCCGAGGGCGTCGGCACCTACGCCTCGCGCTCGCTCCAGCTCGGCGGCTCCGCCGTGCAGAAGGCGGCGATCGAGGTCAAGGAGGAGGCGGGCAAGAAGGCCGCCGAGCTCTTCGAGGCCGCCGAGGACGACGTCGAACTCGACGCCGAGGCGGGCGTGTGGCGGATCAAGGGCGACCCGGACAAGTCGCTGTCCTGGGCGCAGGTCGCCGGGCAGGCCGACAACGGGCTGATCGTCGCCAACGTGCGGTTCACCGCCGACCGGCCGACGTTCCCGTTCGGCACGCACCTGTCGGTGGTGGAGGTGGACGCGGAGACCGGCAAGGTCACCCTGCTGCGCCACGTCACCGCCGACGACGCGGGCCCGGTGCTCAACCCGATCCTGGTCGAGGGCCAGCGGCACGGCGGCATCGCGCAGGGCGCCGCGCAGGCGCTTGTCGAGGAGGTCCTCTACGACGAGGACGGCAACCCGCTGACCGCGACGCTGATGGACTACGGCGCGATCACCGCGGCCGAGCTGCCCAGCTTCGAGCTGCTCACCAGCGAGACGCCGACCTCGGCGAACCCGCTCGGCGTGAAGGGCATCGGCGAGGCCGGCACGATCGGGGCAACCCCGGCCGTGCACAACGCGGTCATCGACGCGGTGTCGCACCTCGGCGTGCGGCACATCGACATGCCGATGACCCCGGTACGAGTTTGGACCGCTATGCAGATGGCCGGGGGCCAGAAGGTGGGTGCGAAGTGAAGGTCTCACTGACCGTCAACGGCAAGGACGTCACCGCGGACGTCGAGGACCGCACCCTGCTCGTGCACTTCCTGCGCGACACCGCCGACCTCACCGCGACGAACATCGGCTGCGAAACGACGTCCTGCGGCGCCTGCACGGTGCTGCTTGACGGCGAGTCGGTGAAGTCGTGCACCGTGCTCGCCGCCCAGGCGGACGGGTGCGCGGTCACCACGCTCGAGGGCCTCGCGTCGGAGTCTGGCGAGATGCACCCGGTGCAGCGAGCGTTCCACAACGAGCACGGGCTCCAGTGCGGCTACTGCACGCCTGGCATGGTCATGGCGATCGTGTCCCTGCTCAAGGAGAACCCGTCGCCGACCGAGGCCGAGGTCCGCACGGGCCTCGAGGGCAACATCTGCCGGTGCACCGGCTACCACAACATCGTGAAGGCCGCCCTGGCGGCGGCCTCGGAGGGCGCCAAGTGATTCCTCCCGCGTTCACCTACGTCAGGGCCAACTCGGTCGACGAGGCCCTCGGCCTCGCGGCCGAGCACGGCGAGGACGCCAAGTACCTGGCGGGCGGCCAGTCGCTGCTGCCGCTGATGAAGCTGCGGTTCGCCGCGCCGACGGTGCTGATCGACCTCGGCCGGGTCAGCGAGCTTTCCTACATCCGCGACGAGGGCAACCACGTCGCGATCGGGGCGCTCACCAGGCACCACGACGTCGCCAACTCGGCGCTGCTGCTGTCCGACATCCCGCTGCTCGCGCACACCGCCGAGGCCGTGGGCGACCCGCAGATCAGGCACCGTGGCACGATCGGCGGCTCGGTGGCGCACGCCGACGCGGCCGCCGACCTGCCGGCTGCGCTGCTCGCGCTTGACGCGACGTTCGTCGTCCGCGGCGCGGGCGGGGAGCGCTCGGTGCCGGCGTCCGAGTTCTTCCGCGGCATCTTCGAGACCGCGATCGAGCCGGGCGAGCTGCTCACCGAGATCCAGGTGCCCAAGCCGGCCGCGCCCGCCGCGTGGTCGTTCCAGAAGTTCAACAAGCGGGCGATCGACTTCGCGATCGTCGGCGTCGCTGTTCAGGGCAGGTCAGTCGCGCTGATCAACATGGGCTCGACCCCGCTGCGGGCGACCGCGGTGGAGTCCGCGCTCGCATCCGGCGCCGCGGCCGCCGACGCGGCCGCGCTGGCCGCCGAGGGCACCAACGCGGGCTCCGACATCCACGCGACAAGGGAATACCGCGAGCATCTCGCGCGCGTCCTGGTCCGCCGCGCCCTGGAGGAGTCCTCCGCGAGGGCGTAACGACCGCACTGCGGCGGGGGAGCGGAGGCATGCGGCGCCTCCGCTGCCCCGTCCCGTGTTTTACCCCTTCCGGCTGGCCTGCCTCAGCCTTCTGGCAGTCAATATTCACCCTCATTTAAGAACGCCATCGCGCGCGCCATGCGTGACGTTCCTGGCCCGCGCCTAGCGTGGGGCCTGCGCCGAGCGGGAAATTTCCGCCCGCGGCCGGGGGGATGAGCAAGATGAGGCGGCTGCTGACTTCACTCGTGGCGGCGGCCTGCCTGGCGAGCGCCATGTCGCTCGGCGGCGCCGGCGCCGCGCGGGCCGCGGCGCCCGTGCCGCTCATACCGGGGCCGCTTACACCGGGGCCGCGCACACCGGGCAGGGCGACGGTGAGCGTGGACATCTCCGGCCCGGCGATCGGCCGGCTCGTCCAGCATTTCATCGGCCTGTCCGTCGAGTCGGGCGCGCTGCTCACCAGAGCACCCCAGCTCGACGACACGGGCAACCTCGCCCGGCTGCTGGCCAACCTGGGCGGCGGCGTGCTGCGGTTCGGCGGCGAATCGGCCGACGAGGACTTCGCGGGTACCCCGGCCGCCACGCTCAGCGGCCTGGCCAGGCTGGTGCGCGCGGCCGGCTGGTCGGTCCTGTACACAGAGAACCTCGGGCACTTCGACGGGGACCGGGTCCGCGCCGACGCCAGGGGGGTCGTCCGCGCCCTTGGCAGCAACCTGTTCGCCTTCGCATGCGGCAACGAACCCGACCAGTACGTGCCGATCGGCCTGCGCCCGCCCGGCTGGACCGTCCGCGACTACCTGGCCGAGGTGCACGCCTGCTACCGGGCGATCCGCTCCATCGCGCCGCGGGCGCCGCTCGCGGGGCCGGACGCCGACTACCACAGGACCCTGCTCGTGTCCTACGCCAGGCGGGACGCGAGCACCATCGACTGGTACGTCGCGCACTACTACCCGCTCGGCTGCCGCGGGCTCGGTGACGGCACCGCCGCCTCTCTCGCCGCGTTCATGCTGTCGGCCACCACGGTGGCGGCCGAGGCCGCGAGGTTCGACATCTACGCCGGGATGGCGGCGATCGCCGGGCACCCGCTGGTGCTGACCGAGACGAGCAACGCCTGTCGTGGCGGCATCCCGGATGTCTCCGATTCCTTCGCCTCCGCGCTGTGGGTCATCGACTACCTGCTCACCGGCGCCGAGCACGGCGTGCACGCGGTAAACCTCGACACCGGGCTGTCCACCGCCTGCACCACCTACACCGTGCTGTGCCTGAACGGTGACAACGAGTATTCCGTGCAGCCGGTCTACTACGGCCTGCTGCTGACCAGGATGCTCGGCACCGGCAGGCTCGTGCCAGTGAGGATCACCCAGACGCCGCGGCAGCACATCACGGCATTCGCGCTGCGCAGTGACGGCGGCGGCGTGCGGCTGATGATCGAGAACCTGGACAGCGCGGCGGCGGCGGTCACGCTCGACGTCGGCAGCTACCGCGGCACGGCGACCGCCGGCCGGCTCCGGGCGCCGTCCCTGCTCGCCACGTCCGGGGTGACCATCGCCGGGAAGCGGGTCGTGGCTGACGGCTCCTTCTCGCCGGGCTCGCCTGACACCATCGCCTGCGCCGCCGCCGGCTGCCCGCTCACCCTGCCCGCTTACTCGGCGGCCCTGGTCAAGGTCCCCGTCGGCTAGCCCGGCCGCGAACCGGCATTGTTGACGCGATGTCCGACAATGGAGGGGTGAGGTTGCGTAGCAGGCTCCTGCGCCCGTTCCGGTACCCGGTGCGGTGGCTGGCGTTCCTCGCGGGCGGTGTGCCCGCGGTGCTCGTCTTCCCCGGCCCGTCGCTGTCGTATCTCGCCTGGTTCGCGCTCGTGCCCGCGATGGTGCTGTTCACCAGGGCCGGCACGACGCGGGAGGCGATCGCCCGCGGCTGGTGGTTCGGCGCCGGCTACCTGATCGCCATCCTGCAGTGGATGACGCCAGAGATCGGCCCTGGCGTGGTGCTGATCGGCGGGGTCTTCGGCTGCATGTGGTCGCCGTTCGCCGTCGCCGTCCGCCGCCTGCTGCGGCCCGCGGTCAGCTGGCCGCGGCTGCTCGCCGCGCTCGCGGTCGTGCCCGCCACCTGGCTGATACCGGAATGGATCAGGTCGTATCAGGGCCTCGGCGGGCCGTGGGGCCTGTACGGCGCGTCGCAATGGCAGCATCCCGCCGTGCTCGCGCTGGCCGGCGTCGGCGGCGTGTGGCTGGTCAGCGTGGCACTGCTGCTCACGAACACCAGCCTGACGCTGATACTCGGCGCGTTCCGGCCAGACCTGCTCGCCCCCGTGGCGCCCGCGCCCGAGGCACCGCCGGCGCCTGCCGCCGGGACGCCTGCCGCCGGGACGCCTGCCGCCGGGACGCCTGCCGCCGGGACCGCCGCGCCCGTCCCCGCACGCCGCCGCGCCGCGCTCGCCGCGGCCGGCGCCGCCACCT
>Ga0335082_10009271_pt1 | contig 10697 bp, 8 predicted proteins | sample Lox_Sample_41_FD_206718 | JGI IMG/M metagenome (GOLD analysis project Ga0335082, IMG submission 206718) | Soil microbial communities from Loxahatchee National Wildlife Refuge, Florida, United States - Lox_Sample_4.1 | ecosystem: Environmental > Terrestrial > Soil > Wetlands | place: USA: Florida...
CGACTCGATCGTCTCCGCGTACTTCTCGGAGATCGGCTTGCGCTTCAGCTTCATCGTCGGCGTCAGCTCGTCGCCGCCCGGAAGCCAGTCGCCGCGCACGATCGAGAACTTCTTGATCTGTTCGACTTTGGCGAGCTTCGCGTTGGCGGCCTGCACTCCCTCCTCGACGGCCGCGCGCACGCGCTCGTCGTCGGCGAGCGACTCCAAGGATGTGTCCTCGATGCCCTGCTGGGCGGCCCACATCGGAGCGAAGTCGGCGTCGAGCACGATCAGGGCCGTGTTGAAGTGGCGCGCGTCGCCGATGCAGCAGGCCTGGCCGATCAGGGGCGAGGCGGTCTTGAGAGTCGCCTCGATGTTTGCGGGGGACATGTTCTTGCCGGCCGCGCTGATGATGAGCTCCTTCTTGCGGTCGACGATCTTCAGGTAGCCGGCCTCGTCGAACTCGCCGATGTCGCCGGTGCGCAGGAAGCCGTCCTCGGTGAACGTCTCGGCGGTCTTCTCGGGCAGGTTGCGGTAGCCCTTCATCACGACGTCCGAGCGGATCAGCACCTCGCCGTCGGCGTCGAGCCTGATCTCGACGCCCGGCGCGGGCGGACCGACCGTGCCGATCCGGATCTTCTCGCGCGGGTTGACGGTGCCGGCGCCGCAGGTCTCGCTCATCCCCCACAGCTCCGCCAGCGGCAGGCCGATCGCGTGGAAGAACTCGAGCACTTCGACGGGCGTAGGCGCGGCGCCGACGTTGATCGCCTCGACCTGGTCGAGGCCGAGCATCGTGCGCAGGCCGGCGAAGACCTCCTCATCGGCCTTGGCGACCTGCTCGGCCAGCTCGGCGGGGACCTCCTCGCCGGCCTGTTCGAGGCGGACCTTGCGCAGCGACGCGTCGAGCGCCGCCTTCACCTTCGCGCCCTGCTCCTCGGGCTGGCTCGCGAGCATCGTCTCGAGGCCCGCCTTGAGCTTCTCCCAGATGCGCGGCACCGCGAAGAACCAGCTCGGGCGCACTTCGGGCAGGTAGGAGAGGACCTGGCGCGGGTCCTCGCAGCAGGTGATCTGAAGGCCGTAGACGATCGGCAGGTAGTGGTGGGCGTTGCGCTCGGCGACGTGCGCGCTCGGCAGCCATGAGATCACGCGCCCGTTGCGGGGGAACTCGATCAGCTCGTCCAGGCCCCCGCAGGCCGCGAGCAGGTTGCGGTGGATCAGCTGGACGCCCTTCGGCGGCCCGGTCGTGCCGGAGGTGTAGATCAGCGTCAGCACGTCGTCGGACCGCAGCTGGGCGACCGACGCATCGACGTCGAAGTCCGACTCGGTCGCCTCGACCTCGGCCAGCGTGAGGATCCCTTCGGGCGCCTCGCCGTCGATCACGATCACGTGCTCGAGCTTCGGCAACGACTTCTTCGCGTCCAGGACGCGGTCCAGGTACTGCTGCTCGCAGATCAGGATGCGCGCTTCGGCGTCCTGCATCAGGTAGGCGATCTGCTCCGCCGTGTAGGTGCTGTAGATCGAGAAGGGCGCCGCGCCGACCATCATCCCCGCGAGGTCGCAGAGGTGGAACTCGGGACGGTTGCCGATCAGCAGCGCAAGCGTGTCGCCGCGGCGCAGGCCGAGCTCGTAGAGGCCGCCGGCGAGCGCGTCGACGCGGTCGCGCAGCTCGCCCCAGGTGATCGTGAAGGCGTCCTCCTTGGTGCGGATCGCGACCTCGCCGGCGCGCTCGGCGGCAGTGATCCGGAACGCCTCGGCGATCGTCGCCGCGCCTGCTGCCGGGGGGGCGCCCGCGGCCGATGCTCCTGAAACTGCCGCCTCCATCTTTCCTCCCTCTCCGATACCCGCCTTTCACCCCGGCGGACGGACCGATGATAACCCCATCCTGGCTGCGCAGCCGAATCCATCTAGGCTCGCAAAATGCGCACGGGGGAACTGGGCTTCTGGTGGCGCTCGCTGGGCGGCCAGCCGCCCGCGCGAGCGCCGTTGCCGGGGTCTCGCTCGGCCGACGTTGCGATCGTCGGGGCGGGCTTCACGGGCCTCTGGACGGCGTATTACCTGAAGCGCGCCCGACCGGAGCTCGAGGTCGTCGTGCTGGAGGCCGAGCAGGCCGGCTTCGGCGCCTCGGGGCGCAACGGCGGCTGGGTCTCCGGCTTCTTCTCGGGCCCCGCGCGGGCCTACGCCCGCCGCGGCGCCGGGACCGAGGGTTACGTGCGCCTTCGGCGAGCGATGTTCGAGACCGTCGGGGAGGTCGCACAGATCGTCGGCGAGCACGGGATCGACTGCGACCTCGTCCACGGCGGCAACCTCACCGTCGCGCTCGACCGCGCGCAATTGACGCGCCTGCGCGAGTCGGTGTCCGGCGAGCGCGAGCTGGGGCTGGGCGACCACGACATCCGCGAGCTGGGCGCCGAGGAGCTGGCCGGACGGGTGCGCGTCGCCGGCGCGCTCGGCGCCTCCTTCAGCCCGCACGTCGCACGCGTGCATCCGGCGAAGCTCGTGAGCGGCCTCGCCGCGGCCGTCGAGGAGCTCGGCGTGACGATTCACGAGCGCACGCCGGTCACGGAGATGGCGCAGGGGCGCGCACGGACGCCGCTCGGGGACGTCGCCGCGCAATGGGTCGTCAGGGCGACCGAGGGCTACACGGCGGGGCTGCGGGGCCTGCGACGGGCGCTCGTGCCGATGAACAGCTCGATGATCGTCACCGAGCCCCTGCCCGCGGAGACGTGGGAGCAGATCGGCTGGCGGGGCGCCGAGACGATCGGCGACGGCGCGCACGTCTACGTCTACCTGCAGCGGACGCGCGACGGTCGGATCGCGATCGGCGGACGCGGCGTGCCCTACCGCTACGGCTCGCGCACCGACGGCCGCGGCGAGACGGCCGCGCGGACCGTGGCGAGCCTGCGCGCGAAGCTCGGCGAGATGTTTCCTGCCGCGGCGAGCTGCGAGCTCGAGCACGCCTGGTCGGGCGTGCTCGGCGTGCCGCGCGACTGGTGCCCGTCGGTCGTGGCCGACCCCGCGCGCGGGCTGGCCGCCGCGGGCGGCTACGTCGGCGAGGGGGTCGCCGCGGCGAACCTCGCGGGCCGGACGCTGCGCGACCTGATCCTCGACGAGAAGACAGAGCTGACGGAGCTGCCGTGGGTCGGGCGCCGGCCGCGGCGCTGGGAGCCCGAGCCGCTGCGCTTCGCGGCGATCCACTCCGTCTACGCGCTCTACCGGCGCGCCGACGCCGCGGAGCGTCGCAGCGGCAGGCCCTCGCGGCTCGGCGCGCTCGTGGACGCGCTCTCCGGCCGGGAGTGAGAGGCTCGCTCGCGCCTCGTGCCGTGCTCGGCGCGCGCGGCGGGCCTGCGAGCGTCTAGCATCGCCGCGGTCCAAGCGAGGGAGGCTCGAGATGTCGTATGAGACGGTGCTCTACGAGACAGACGGCGCGGTCGCGACGATCACGCTGAACCGCCCCGAGCGGCTCAACACGATCGTCCCGCCGATGCCCGACGAGCTGCAGGACGCCGTCCACCGCGCCTCGCGCGACGGCAACGTGAAGGTGATCGTCCTGCGGGGAGCCGGCCGGTCCTTCTGCGCTGGCTTCGACTTCTCGGGCGGCTTTCACCACTGGGACGAGGGCATGACGACGGACGGCGCCTGGGACCCGGGCAAGGACTTCGCGATGGCGACCTCGCCCGCCTCCGGCCCGATCCCCAAGTTCATGTCGATCTGGCGCACCCCCAAGCCGGTGATCGCCCAGATCCACGGCTGGTGCGTCGGCGGCGGCAGCGACATGGCGCTCTGCGCAGACCTCGTGATCGCCTGCGACGACGCGCGCATCGGCACGCCCTACTCGCGCATGTGGGGCGCCTACCTGACGGGCATGTGGCTCTACCGCCTGGGCCTGACGAAGGCCAAGGAATACGCCCTGACCGGGCGGCCGCTGTCCGGCGTCGAAGCCGCCGAGGCGGGGCTCATCAACAGATCGGTGCCGTTCGCCGAGCTCGAGGCCACGGTCGCCGCCGAGGCGCGACGCCTGGCCGAGATCCCGCTCTCCCAGCTGAGCGCGATGAAGCTGATCGTCAACCAGGCCTACGAGAACATGGGCCTCGCCTCCACGCAGACCCTCGGCCCGATCCTCGACGGCCTGATGCGAAACACCCCCGACGCCGCGGAGTTCATCGAGCTGGCCGAGAACGAGGGCGTAGGCGCGGCTGTCGCGCGCCGCGACGGTCCGTTCGGCGACTACAGCCAGGCACCGGCGAGCGAGCAGCCGGACCCGTCGCACGTCATAGAGCCTTGATGCGGTCGGCCGGCCAAGCGACGGTCGCACCAAATAGAAGGCGCGATAGCGGTGGTATTCACCGGGTCGATACCAATGCGCACGCACCGTCTATCCGGTCGCCCCCCACGCCCCAAGACACAACCGCCCGAGGCCGTCCGGTCAGCCTTGGCGCTGAGGCTTCACCGCCCCGTACCGGCTCCAGTGGCGCTCGGGGATGTCGTCGGGGTCCTTGTACCAGTGCCACGTGCAGGGGTCCTTGGCGTAGTCCTCGGGCGGATCGGAGGGGTAGAGCGGATAGCCGGACCACTGGATCGGCAGCGACTCGTTCATGAAGGAGCAGTGGGTGCAGTAGAGCGGCAGGCCCTTGCGGTCGAAGGACCAGTCGTGGGCCTCCTGGGTCACGCCGCCGCCAGGCAGCCCCTCGTAGGCGCCGTTCAGGACGAGCCGTTGGCCCGAGCCGCAGGGGTGCATCGCGAAGGTGACCTTCTCCTCGTCCTCGGTGATCGTGAAAGCCCCCGGGTTCGGTCCGACGCCCGAGCAGGAGTGCGCGCGCCAGGTCGCGGCCAGCAGCTCGACGATGCGGCGCCTGTCGAGGGCCTCGATCGCGTCGTGGTGGCGGCGCCAGCCGCGACTCATCGACTCGCTCCATGCTTCCGCGACGCCCTCCTCGCCGACCCGCCGCTGGATGAAGGAGACGAGGTCGAGCACGCCCGAGGCCATCAGGTCGTGGAGCATCTGCCACTCGTGCTTCATCTCCTCGCAGAGCCGGCGAGCCTCCTCGACCTCGCCCGCGTCGAGCGCCTCGATCGCCCGCTCCATCGTCGGCCGCGAGAGCTCGCGGAGCTCATCCTCGGAGAACCAGCGGTCTGTCATCGTTCCCTCCTTCGATGATGGTCGGAGAACGATTGTGACCGCTCCGCGCAGGGCGCTCGTCACTGGCGCCGCGCGCGGCATCGGCGCTGCGATCGCCGCGCGTCTGAGCGAGGACGGCCTGGAGGTGCTCACGCTCGACCGCGAGGAGGGCTGCGCGATCGCGCTCGACGTCGCCCGCGACGAGTTCCCCGACCTCGGCCCGATCGACGTCTGCGTGGCGAACGCCGGCGTGACCACGACGATCGCGCCGGGCCACCGCATGACCTCCGAGCAGTGGCAGCTCGACGTCGACGTCAACCTGACGGGGGCCTTCCGCACGATCCAGGCGTGTCTGCCGGGCATGCGCGAGCGCCGCCACGGGCGGATCGTCGTGATCTCGAGCGTCGCGGCGCTCGGCGGCCTGCCCGGCCAGGTCGCCTACGCGGCCTCGAAGGCCGGCCAGCTCGGGATGGTCCGCACGCTCGCGGTCGAGAACGCCGCCCGCGGGATCACGGTCAACGCGGTGCTCCCCGGCCTCGTCGCGACCGAGCAGGTCCTGGCGATGCCGGCCGAGATCCGCGAGCGAGCCCTGGCGAGCGCTCCCGCGGGGCGCTTGATCGAGCCCGGCGAGATCGCGGCGGCGGTCTCGTTCCTGGCCGGCGAAGATGCGGCGCAGGTGAACGGCCAGACGATCGCCGTCGACGGAGGCGCCTCGCTCACGCAGATGACGCTGGGCAGCTCGCGCTGAGCGCCGCTAACCCTCGACGAGCACGGCCGCGGCATCGATCTGATCGCCGCGCAGGCGCAGGCCGACGGCCGGGAAGAAGAGCGTCGAGAGTACCGCCGCTCCGATCAGCGCCGCGGCGGTCGAGGTGCGCATGTGGCCGGTCGAGGTCGCGAGCGTCGTGATCGCCAGCACGAGCGGCAGCTGGGTCGAGCTCATCAGCGCCAGCGCGACACGTTCCCTGGCGTCCAGCACACCGCGATAGAGGAGCAGCGCCGGGGTGCCGCGCACGACCAGGAAGAGCACGAAGAAGGTCAGCATCTTCGCGACCGAGCCGGGGCTCGCGAAGAGCGCGTCGATGTTGAGTTTCATCCCGCTGACGACGAAGAAGAACGGCACGAAGACGCCGAAGGCGACGGCCGTGAGCTTCGAGTCGAAGGTCGGCAGCTCGCGCCTCTTGAGGGTCTGGCGGGTGATCAGGCCCGCCGCGAAGCCGCCGAGCAGCAGGTCGAGCCCGAGTTCGGAGGCGAGCAGGGCGAGCGCGAAGACGAGCACCACGATCCACCTCACCGCAAGCTGCGAGCTGGCCTCCATCGTCCGCTCCAGCGAGCGCACCGCGAACAGCGCCACCACGACGGCGAGGACGACGAAGGCCACGAGGATCAGTGCGTTGTGGACGGTGCTCTGTGTCGAGAGGATCAACGTCACGAGCAGGATCGGCCCGAACTCGCCGACCGCCCCGGCGGCGAGCAGGTAGGTGCCGAAACGGGTCCGCAGGTCGCCCGAGTCCGTCAGCATCGGGATCAGGGTGCCGATCGCTGTCGTCGCCGTCGCCGAGCCCGTGTAGAGCAGCGAGAGCACTATCCCGGCGCTCGCGAGCAGGCCTCCGATTGCGTAGGCGATCGCCAGCGAGAGGCACCAGCCGGCCAGGGCGAGCGCGAGCGGGCGTCCCATGATCCGGCGCAGGTCGATCTCATAGCCCGCGAAGAAGAACAGCAGCCCCAGGCCGAGGTCCGAGAAGAAGGCGACGAAGTCGCTCGTCTTCAGCCCGATCGCCTGGGGGCCGATGAGGATGCCGGCGAGCAGCTCGAGGACCACGACGGGGAGCGGCAGGCCCCGCCCGGCCGCGAGCGCCGCGAGCGTCCCGGCGACCGCGGCGCAGGCCACGATCGCAAGGAAGGTGCCGGGCGCGAGATCGACCGCCAGAGGCGTCATCCGAATGCTTCCTGTGACTCGTGCGCCCCCACCTCGCCAAAGCTACACGTGCGCGCGCGGGGGCCGTCCGGCGCCTATTCGTGGGCGCTCCCGTGCAGTCGCGGACGAACGTCCGGGCGACCGCAACTTGCTCCCGTGGGGCCGGTTTAGGGGCTCGGAGGAGCGAAGTCAACCCACTTCCGACAAGGAGAAGGCACTGATGCGTTCACACAGGCTGACGTCGGCCGCGACAGCTGCGGCGGCGATCCTGGCGCTGGCTCCGGCCGGAGCGGCGGCCGCTCACAACCACCGTCACGACGCCCGCCCCCACGGGCTCCACGCGGGCGCCTGCAAGGTCAAGCTGCTCGTCGCGCCGCGCCTGCTCACCGCCGGCGAAGCCGCGCTCGCCTACGGGCAGGGCACCTGCGGCAGCGTCGCCGCGGCAGAACAGACGGTGACCCTCTACGACCACCCGGCCGGCGCACCGGGCTTCTCCGTGCTCGGCACCACGACGACGAACAAAGAAGGCCTCTACCAGCTCCCCACGGGCGCGCTGGCGAACAACACCGCCTTCTACGCCGCGATCGGCGCCACCCGGAGCCCCACGCGCAACGTACGCGTCGCTGCACAGGTCACGCTGACGGGGCCGCCCGAAACGAAAACGCTCTTCTCCGGCATCCACACCGGGCGCCGCAACGCGGTCACGTTCAGCGGAACGGTCAGCCCGCTCGACGGCGGCGCGACGGTGGTGCTGCAGCGCGAGAACGCGATCAAGGGCAACGAATGGCACGCGATCGGTCGTCCGGTGCTGGTTGACAGCAGCGGCAACTTCTCGATCACGCACGCCTTCGCCGTCCCGGGCGCCTCGAGCATCCGCGTGATCGTGCGCTCCAACCACCGCAACATCGCGAGCCCGTCCAACGTGCTCAGCTACGTGATCTCCCAGGCCCAGAACCCGTCGCTGACGATCGAAAGCGCGACCGACCCGCTGGCCTTCGGCGGCTCGACCACGATCGGCGGAACCGCGGCCGGCCTGGCGAACACGACCGTGACGCTGCTCGGCCGTGTCGCGCACGGCAAGTTCCTGCCCGTCGCGACGACGACGACCGACGGGAGCGGCAAGTACGCCTTCCCGCCCGTGTCGCCCGGCGTCAGCACGTTCTACCGGGTGCAGGCGGGCGGGCGCAGCTCCGCCGTCCTCTACGAGGGCGTCAAATACGTCCTGACGGCGGCCGCGTCGGCCTCGTCGGTGAGCTCCGGGCAGCCGGTCACCTTCACGGGCACCGTCACGCCCGCGAAGGCCGGCCACGCGATCTACCTGGAGAAGCAGAACGCCGGCAACGGCAACTTCCACGTCGTCGCCATCGGCACCGTCCTGGCCGACGGCACGTACTCGCTCACGCGGACCTTCTTCGCGCCGGGCAGCTACGTGCTGCGGGTGAAGATCCCGGGCGACTCCGAAAACGGCGGGACGGCATCGACGACCTTCCCGACGACCGTGACGCCGCTCCCGTCGGCCAAAGTGCCGCCGGAGGCTCCGACCAACGGCGGCCTGCCGCCCGAAGGCCACCTCTAGCAGCCGGTCCGGGGAGCCCCCTCCCCGGCTCGGCTCCACGGAACGCTCGGCGGCCGCCTCGAAAGGGGCGGCCGCCCGCGTTTCGAGCGCCGGCTGCGGCGCCGGCCCTCAGCTCGAGGGGTCCGGTCGCACGACGACCGTGTCTGCGACCGGGATCACCTCGTCGGCCGGCATCCCGACACGCCGCGCGTGATCGCGGATCGCCTCGGGGCTGGAGACCGCCGTCCGGCCCCGGTCTGTGCGTCTCGACACTCACCTTCGAGCCGGCCCGCCCGTGCGAACCCGAGCCGCAGATGCCAACATCAGCGCATGACGATCGTCGCCGTGGCCTTGGTCGTGCTCATCGCGCTCCTGTACGCGCTGATCGCCTCGATCAACCACGGCGACCATTTCGCCCCCCAGGCCTACTACCGCCGCAAGCGGGGCGGCGCGCCGATCGCCCACGGCTTTGAGTCCCTCGCCCCCCGCTGGCGCAGGAAGCTCCCGGAGATGGAGCCCCCGCAGGACCCCCCGCTCCCCTGAGGCCCACGCCAGGGGAACGGACAAGTCACCGCCCAACGGCAGCCGAGCTAGGCGGCGATCGCGCGCGAGTCCAAGTGCGCCCCGACCTTGCGCTTGACGCGCTGCAGGGCGTTGTCGACCGTCTTGGTGTCGCATGAGAGACGCTCTCCGACCTGCTCGTAGGAGTAGCCGTCCAGGTAGAGCGAGAGCACGCGGCTCTCGAGCTCCGAGAGGGCCGTCGACAGGCACCCGACGAGCGAGCGGAGCTCCTCGGAGGAGATGACCTGGTTGACGGGGTCGTGGACCGTCGGGCCAGGCAGCATCTGGTCGAGCGTCGGGACCTCGTCGCCCGAGCCGGCGGGCGTCGAGGAGAACGAGACGTACTGGTTCAGCGGCGTGTGCTTGTTGCGCGTCGCGGTCTTGACGGCCGTGATGATCTGGCGCGTGATGCAGAGCTCGGCGAAGTTGCGGAAGCTCGACTCGCGGTCGGTGCGGAAGTCGCGGATCGCCTTGTAGAGGCCGACGAGGCCCTCCTGGATCAGGTCGTCGGCGTCGCCGCCGGCGAGAAAGTACGAGGAGGCCTTCAGCCGCACGAAGCCGTGGTAGCGGCGGACGAGACGGTCGTACGCATTGCGGTCTCCCCGCTTCGCCAACGCGATCAGGAAGACATCCTCAACCTTAGGTTCAGAGTTGGGGTTATGGGAGAAACGGGCCACGAGCAGTCCTTTCTGCGTCCACCTCCATGGTGGCGCGGGTGTTTGCTCAGTGGCGCACTCCTCCCCTGGCGCCAAAGCTATTCAATTCCTGAGGTTCCTAAACCTCAGGTCAAGCGTTATGTGCGGCAGCCTCGCACAGTTATGAAGAGCTGTCAACCTTTTTCTGCAAGATCTCGTACAGCAGCGCCGAGGCCGCGGCGGCGACTCCGAGCGAGGAGATTCGTCCGCGCAGCGGAAGCGCGATCAGCTCGTCGCACGCGGCGGCCACGCGGGGGCGCAGACCTGAGCCCTCGCTGCCGAGGACGAGCACCACGCCGGAGCCGGCGTAGTCCGGCTGGTCGTAGGGTACGGGCCGGCGACGGCCGTCCCCCTCGGCGCTCGCGCCGTAGGACCACAGGCCCGCCTCGGCGGCCGCGCCGAGGAAGTCGGCGAGGTTCTTCACGCGCGCGACCGGCAGGTGCTCGACGGCTCCGGCCGAGGCCTTGCAGACGGCCGGGGTGACCTCGGCGGAGCGCCGCTCGGGGACGATCACGCCGGCGGCGCCGGCGCACTCGGCCGTGCGGCAGATCGAGCCGAGGTTCTGCGGGTCCTGGACCTGGTCGAGCGCGACGAGCAGCGGCTGCTCGAGCGCGAGCAGCTCGTCCGCCCCCGCGTATGGGTAGGGCCCCGCCTCGGCGCAGATCCCCTGGTGCGCGGAGGAGCCGCAGCGCGCCTCGATCTCCTCTGCGGTGGAGCTCCTGACCTTCCGCCCCGACAGCCACGGCTCCTTCGCCGCCCCTGCGCTCGCCCACACCTCTCCGACCTGGTGGCGGCGCCGGCCTCCCAGCGCCTCCCGCACGGGGTTGCGCCCGTAGAGGATCACAGCGGCAGCAGCTCGAAGCCCTGCGCGCC
>Ga0335082_10009272_pt1 | contig 10696 bp, 6 predicted proteins | sample Lox_Sample_41_FD_206718 | JGI IMG/M metagenome (GOLD analysis project Ga0335082, IMG submission 206718) | Soil microbial communities from Loxahatchee National Wildlife Refuge, Florida, United States - Lox_Sample_4.1 | ecosystem: Environmental > Terrestrial > Soil > Wetlands | place: USA: Florida...
ATCCAGCACGTTGGCGACGATGCGGTTCTGCGAGCCCGCGTCGAGTCCCGCGGCGGCCTGGTCGAGCAGCAGCACCGCGGGCCGCTTGAGCAGGGCGCGCGCGATCGCCACCTTCTGGCGGTCGGCGGAGGCGAGGCGCGCGCCGCCGACGCCGCACTGGAAGGCCAGCCCGATCGCGACGATCTCCGGGCGCAGCTTCAGCTCCTCGAGGATCTCGTGCAGCATCGCGCCGATGCGCGCCGACGCCTGCGCCTGGCCGGTCACGACCTTGCCGAACAGGATGTTGTCCTGCAGGCTCGCCGCGGCGTTATAGCGTTCGGCGTCGAAGAACTCAACGCCCTTGCGCATCTCCGCGGGCAGGTTCTCGGCGAAATAGCGCCGCGCCTGCAGGATGCGCGCCTCGAACGCCTCGTCCATGAGGCCCAGACGGTGCCGGGCGGAAATCATCTTGAACGGCAGCGCCAGCAGCACGTCGCGGTCCGCCTGCTCGATCTTCTCCAGCCCCGCGTCCGCCACGCGCGCGAGCAGCGCCTTGACCTCCGGCAAGTCGTCCTGGCGGATGAAGCTGAAGCGCTCGAAGAACTCGTGCCCGGGCGGCAGGCCGCTGAACAGCTCGACCATGGTCTCGGCGAGCTTGTGGCCCATCTTCAGCAGGTCGTCGGCGAGGCCCGTCTCGCGCAGCACGCGCAGCACGTACTCGTTGTTCGCGAGGTTCTCGATGTCGAACACCTTCTTGCCGATCGGCGTGCCGAACAGCAGGTTCTCCGCGAGCGTGGCGTTGCGGTTGTAGCGAGCCGCGTCGAACTGCTCCACGAGGCCCTGCATGCCGGGCGAGGCGAGGCGCGTGCGCATCGCCGATCGCGCTCGCAAGACGCTGTCGGCCAGCCCGCGGTGCTCGGCCGGGTCGACCGCGCTGCGCAAGCCGAACTCGAAGATCGTCTCCTCCAGCTCGACGACTTTGAGCGTATCCAGAATGCGCTCGTCGATATCCTCCGGGCCGCTCGCGCCGGCGGCGCGGTAGTCGGTCCAGTCGGAGTTGTGATCGAGCGGCATGCTGCCCGTGCGCTCCGCCTCGCGCTCGAAGAAGGCGCGCTCCTCCGCCTCCTCGCCTTCGTAGCTCCGGGCGCGCAGCGGATAGTGGCGCAGGCCATAGAGCAGGTTCTCGCGCACGCTCACCGGGAAAAGGTAGGTCGAGGGCCCGACGTAGGCGGTCGCGCGCCCGGTCACCGCCTCGGGCGCCTTGGTAATGTCGACATCGCCGATCTCGATGCGCCCGGCGGTGGGCGCGATGAGCCGCGCGAGCATCTGCGTGAGCTCGCCGGTTCCTGCCGCGTGCGAGCCGAGGATCGCCACGTGCTGGTCGAGCCCGACCTCGAAATTCACGCCTTCGATCAGCTTCGAGCCGGCCTCGCCCGCCAGCGTGAGGCCGGCCACGCGCAGGCGCCCCGCCTGCGCCGGCAACGCGGGCTCCGCCGCGGGCGCCTGCACCTCGGCGGGCAGCAGGTCCTCCGCCGTGAACTGCTCGACGACCTGCGTGTACTTGATCGACACGTCGAGGCGCTGCTGGTCCCAGTCGATGAGCTCCTTGATCGGGCTGGGCAGGTCCTTGTAGGCGGCGATCACCGCGACCAGCGTGCCGATGTCGAGGCGGCCGGCGATCACGAGGTAGCCGCCCACCAGGTAGAACAGGAACGGCCCCACCTGGGAGAGGAAGTTGTTGAGGAACTTGACGAGGAACTTGCGCTGGTAGAGCTCGAAGCGGATGCGGAACATGCGCCCCAGGCGCCCCGAGATCTCGGCGCGTTCGTAGTTGGAGGTGTCGTGCGCGTGCACCTCGACGATGCCGTCGGAGACCTCGGCGATGCGCCCCGCGAGCTGGCGCGCCGTGATCTGCCGCTCCCGCGAGAGCACGAGCAGGCGCCGGCGCAGGCGCGGAATCACCACCGCCTGCGTGCCGACCACGCCGAGCGCGATGAGGCCGAGGTAGGCGTGCTGGAACATGATGAAGAACATCGCCGTCGTCGCCTCGAGCGCGTAGAACGTCGGCGAGATCAGCGACTCGCCGACGAAGCCGCCGAGCGGCTCGACCTCGTCCTTGATCATCGTCGCGAGCTCGGCCGACTTCACGCGCCGGAAGCGCGCGAGCGGAAAGCGCAGGATCTGGTCGAACAGCGCGTAGCGCAGCCGGCGCAGCATGCGCTCGCCGAGCCAGCCCTTCATGGTGTTGATCTGGAACTTGAGCGCGCCGTTGACGACGATCAGCGTCAGGAAGGCGAAGGTCAGCGCGAACAGGTACGGCAGCTGGTGCAGCGGGAAGCCGTCGAACACGCGCAGCGTGCCGCCGCCGAGCAGCGCGGGCAGCGTCACGTGCATCTTGAGGAAGGCCACCGTCGCACCCGGCTCCGGGAAGCGCTTGCCCTGGATCGCCTCGTTGATGATCGCCTTCGGCAGGTCGAGCATCGAGAAATAGATCAGCATCGACGCGAGCACCAGCGGCAGGATCATCGCCTGCTCGCGCTTCGAATAGCGCAGGATGAAGCCGAACAGCGACCGTTCCATGGGGACGGATCATAGTGCAAGCCGTCCCGGTTCGTGCCACAGTTCGGCCATGACATCTGCGAACGGCGCGGGCGGCGCGTTCACGGTGCGATTCTGGGGCGTGCGCGGCAGCATCGCCACGCCCGGCCCGGCGACGGCCCGCTACGGCGGCAACACCTCGTCGCTCGAAGTGCGCTGCGGCGGCCGGCTGCTGCTGTTCGACGCGGGCACCGGCGTGCGCAGCCTCGGCGCGAAGCTCGCCGCCGAGGCGCCGCTGGATGCGGATCTTTTCCTCACCCACACACATTTTGACCATGTCTGCGGTCTGCCCTTCTTCAAGCCTTTCTTCCAGGCGCAGAACCGCTTCCGGCTCTGGGCCGGCCACCTCGGCGGCGGCCTCACGCTGCACCGCGTGCTGCGCGAATTCATGATGGCGCCGCTGTTCCCGGTGCCGCCGGAAGTGTTCAAGGCGCAGATCGAGTACCGCGATTTCACGGCCGGCGACGCGCTGACGCCCGCGCCGGGCGTCAGGCTGCGCAGCGCGCCGCTCAACCATCCCGACGGCGCGACCGGCTACCGCATCGAGCACGCCGGCAAGTCGCTCTGCTACGTCACCGACACCGAGCACGTGCCGGGCACCCCCGACCGCAACGTGCTCGGCCTCGTCGAGGGCGCCGACGTGGTGATCTACGACTGCATGTACACCGACGAGGAGTACGAGAGGTCCTACGTCGGCTGGGGCCACTCGACCTGGCAGGAGGCGGTGCGCCTGTGCAGGCGCGCGCGCGCGAAGAAGCTGGTGGTGTTCCACCACGATCCGGACCACGACGACGAGCGCATGGACGCGATCGCGCGGGACGCGGCGGCCGCGCTGCCCGGCGCGATCGTCGCGCGCGAGGGCCTCGAGCTGGAGCTCTAGCGGGCGGGGGCCCGGCTACTTGTAGGGATCGGCCGCGTCGCGCAGGCCGTCGCCGAAGAAGTTGAAGGCGAGCACCACCACGAACACCGGGATCACCGGCAGCATGAGCCAGGGATAGAGCGCGACCACGTTGATGTTCTGCGCCTCGTTCAGCAGCACGCCCCAGCTCGTCACCGGCGGCCGCAGCCCCAGTCCGAGGAACGACAGCGCGGTCTCGCCGAGGATCATGCTCGGCACCGAGAGCGTGAGCGAGGCGATGAGATGGCTTGTGAAGCTGGGCAGCAGGTGCCGGCCGATCACGCGCGAGGGCGAGGCGCCCATGAGCACGGCGGCCTGCGCGAAGTCCTCCTCGCGCAGCGCGAGCAGCTTGGAGCGCACCGCGCGCGCCAGGCCCGGCCAGTCGAGCAGGCCCAGGATGATGGTGATGCCGAAGTAGACGAGCACCGGGCTCCAGTTCACGGGCAGCGCCGCGGAAAGCGCCATCCACAGCGGCAGCTCGGGGAACGAGCGCACCATCTCGATGAAGCGCTGGATCAGCGTGTCGATCCAGCCGCCGTAGTAGCCCGAAATGCCCCCCAGCGTGATGCCGATGAGAAAACTCACCGCGATGCCGAGCAGGCCGACCGTGAGCGAGATGCGCGTGCCGTAGACGATGCGCGAGAGCACGTCGCGGCCGAGCCGGTCGGTGCCGAGCGGGTAGAACGTGCCGCTCTCGGCCGGGCAGACGAGGTGGAAGCTCGCCTCGAACAGGCCCCAGAACTCGTACTCGTCGCCGCTGCAGAAGAAGCGCAGCGGCTGCACCTTCGCCGTGTCCGGGCTGTAGACGCGGCGCATGCTCTGCATGTTGAGCTCCATGCGGTGGCCGTAGACGAAGGGCCCGACGAAGCGCCCGTCGTGGAACAGGTGCAGCTCCTGCGGCGGCGCGTAGATGCTGCTCGAGTCGCGCGTGTGCAGGTTGTAGGGCGCGAGGATCTCGCTCACGAGGATCGACGAATACACCGCGAGCAGGATCGCCGCGCTCAGCACGGCGATGCGGTGGCGCCGGAACTTCCACCACATGATGCGCCATTGCGAGGCGCGATAGAAGCGCTCCTGCTCCGGCGTGAGCCGCTCGGCCGCCAGCGGCTCGAACGGCTCGCTCGAGACGTAGTGCGCGAGCCGCTCGCTCACTTCGCCGCGCCCCCGGTGAGGCGGATGCGCGGATCGAGCGCCGCCAGCAGCAGGTCGGAGATGAACATGCCGATCACGGTGAGCAGCGCGAGGAACATCAGGAACGAGCCCGCGAGGTATTGGTCCTGGCTGCGCAGCGCGTCGAGCAGCATCGGTCCCGAGGTCTGCAGCGAGAGCACCACGGCGACGATCGCCGAGCCCGAGATCACCGACGGCAGCAGGTTGCCGATGTCGGCCACGAAGGGATTGAGCGCCATGCGCAGCGGGTACTTCACGAGCAGGCGGAACGGCGGCATGCCCTTGGCACGCGCGGTGACGACGTACTGCTTCTGCAGCTCGTCGAGCAGGTTGGCGCGCAGGCGCCGGATCATCGCCGCCGTGCCCGAGGTGCCGATCACGACCACCGGGATCCAGAGGTGCGACAGCACCGAGGCGCACTTGGCGAGGCTCCAGGGCTGGTCCAGGAACTCCGGATCCATGATGCCGCCGACCGCCAGGCCGAACTCGACGTTTGCGAAGTACATCAGCGTGAGCGCGAAGAGGAAATTGGGCGTCGCCAGGCCCACGTAGCCCAGCAGCGTGAGGCCATGATCGCCCCAGCTGTACTGGTGGGTCGCCGCGTAGGCGCCGATCGGGAACGCCACCGCCCAGGTGAACAGGATCACCGTGAAGTTCATGACGAAGGAGAGCAGCATGCGGTCGCCGACCACCTCGCCCACCGGCAGGTCGTGCTCGAAGGACCAACCCCAGTCGCCCTGCAGCAGCCCGGCGAAGCCGCGCTCGGTCGGCCAGATCCCCACCCAGACCGCGTATTGCTGGATGAACGGCTTGTCCAGGCCGTATTGCTTGCGCAGGAAGTCGACGCGCTCGAGCGCCGCCTTGTCGCCCTGGCTGCGCAGCTCGGCGATCTGGTTCGACAGATAGTCGCCCGGCGGCAGCTTGATGATGCTGAACGTGACGAAGCTGATCACGAGCAGCGTCGGGATCATGATCAGCAGCCGCCGCAGGGTATAGGTGAGCATGCGAGGTGAGACGCGTCGCGCGCGGGGCCGCTCAGCGCTCTATTTGGCGAACCAGAAGGTCTCGGGCCGGTAGATGCCGAAGAAGGCGCCCGGATCCCAGTTGTAGATGCCCTTCTCCGGCACGTTGCGCAGCGTGTTGCGCACTACCACGGGCTGCGACACGCCGTTAACGATGCCGATGACGAACTGCTGCTCGGCGTAGATATCCAGGATGCGCTGCCAGATCTTGACGCGCTCGTCGCGCGTCGCGGCCTGGCGCCAGGCGTTGTCCAGCTTCAGCAGCTCGGCGACCTCCGGGATGTCGGGGACCTCGCCCGCCTTGCCCGAGGTCTCGAAATACTGGCCGAACTTCGGCCATTGCAGCTGCTGCTGGCTCGTCGGCGCGAACTCCTCGGGGCTGACGTCGGCATTGGCGACGCCGTTCTCGATGCCGCTCCAGACCGACATCAGCGCCTCCCCCGAGAACACGCGGTTGCGCAGGACTTCGCGCTGCGAGGGCTTCGGGAACAGCTTGATGCCCACGTCGCGCCAGGTCTCGCGGATCATCTCCAGCACGTCGGTCTGCTCGGTGGACTCGCCCGCGGTCTCGACGATGATCTCCATCGGCCGGCCGTCGGGAAGCAGGCGCACGCCGTCGGCGCCGCGCTTCAGGCCGAGCGCGTCGAGCAGCTTCTCCGCGGCCTTCTTGTCGTATTTCGCCCAGCGCGTCTGGTACTCGCGCTTGTAGAGCGGGCTGGGCTCGACGAGCGTGTCGTTGCTCGGGTTGGCGAGGCCGAAATACAGCACCTGGTTCACCTGCTGGCGGTCGATCGCCATCGACAGCGCGTGCCGGAAGCGCGCGTCGCGCACCAGCTTCCTCCACACCGGGTCGTTGACGTTGAGGTTCGGGAACAGCGCGACGTGCGAGCCGCGCGCCGTCTTCCAGAGGTGGGTGCTGTAGTTGTTCGCCTGCTCGCCCTTCTTCAGGAACGTGAAATTGTTGAATTGCAGGTCGCGCGCCTGCAGGTCGGATTCGCCCGCCCCGGTCTTGGCCGGGATCAGCTTGCCTTCGGCGACCTGCATGACGACGCGGTCGATGTACGGCAGCTGCAGGCCCGCCGCGTCGACGCGATGAAAATAGGGATTGCGCTCGGCGACGAAGCGGTCCGCCGGCGGCTTGGTGGTGTTCATCCAGGGCTGCAGCGTCGGCAGCCTGGGATTGTCGAACTGGTACATGTTGTCCTCGCGGTTGTGGATCGCCGCCCAGCCGCGCTTGCCGCCGCCCTCGCCGGATTCCAGCTTCTTGTTGTACTTCTTGTGGAACTGCTTCAGGTAGTGCGCCGGCCGGAAGATGAACAGGGGCGAGGCTCCCGCCATGCGCGGCAGGAAGTCCGGATTGGGCCTGGACCAGCTGTAGCGCACCGTGTACTTGTCCGGATACTCCACCTTCGGCGCCTCGCCGTTGACGAGCAGCTCGGAGGGCGGCCCGGTGGGGCTGAGCTCCTTGTTGTTGGCGACATCCTCCCAGAAGTAGCGGAAATCCTCCGCGGTGAAGGGCTGCCCGTCGGACCAGCGCTGCCCCTTGCGCAGCTTCATCGTGAACACGCGATCGTCCTTGACATCGACGCTCTCAAGGATGTCGGGCTGAATCTTGAAGTCCCGGTCGTAGCCGACCAGCCGCGCGTAGCCGTAGACGACCAGCATGCGCACGTCGCGGCCGCGCCCGATCAGCATGTTGAGCGTGCCGCCGTACTGGCCGGGCTTCGCGCCCTCCGGCAGCTTCACCACGAGCGGGTTGTCGGGCAGGCGCTTCGCCACGGGCGGCAGCTTGCCCGCCTTGACGTCGGCCTGGAGCGACGGCGGCTCGACGAAGCTCGCGGGCGCCGCGGCGGCGCAGGCGGCGATCGCGAGGCCGGCGACCAGGAACGGGAACGGACGTGTCATGAGCGGAGCTCCGAGATATTCGCCGATGCGTGCGCGCGCACCAGGTGGTCCGCGCCGAGGTCGAGCATCGACGCGCTGACGCCCTCGTCGAGGCGGAAGGGCTCGGGCCAGGCGCGCGGGTCCGAGGCCTTGCCCTCCATGAGCGCCGCGAAATCGAGCTTGCGGTCGAGGTCCGGGTCCGGCACGGCCGCGAGCAGCGCCCTGGTGTAGGGATGCACCGGATTGCGGAACAGCTCGTCGTAGGCGGCGAGCTCGACGATCCGCCCCGCGCACATCACGGCGATGCGGTCGGCGAGGTAGTGGACCACCGCGAGATTGTGCGAGATGAAGATGTAGGTGAGGTTGAGCGCGCTCTTGAGGTCGAGCAGCAGGTTGAGCACCTGGGCCTGCACCGAGACGTCGAGCGCCGACACCGGCTCGTCGCAGATCAGCAGCTGGGGCCCGAGCGCGAGCGCGCGCGCGATGCCGATGCGCTGGCGCTGGCCACCCGAGAAGCTGTGCGGGTAGCGCCGCAGGAACCGCACGTCCAGGCCCACCAGCGTCATGAGCTCCTTCACGCGCGCGTAGCGCTCCTCGCGGTCGCCGACGCCGTGGATCACCAGCGGCTCGGCGAGGATCTCGTTCACGGTCATGCGCGGGTTGAGCGAGCTGAACGGATCCTGGAACACGAACTGCACCTTGCGCCGGTAGGCGAACAGGTCCTCGCCGTGCAGCGCCAGCACGTCGCGCGGGCGGCCGCGGTCGTTGAACACGATCTCGCCGGCGTCCGGCGTGATCGAGCGCAGCAGCATCTTCGCCGTCGTCGTCTTGCCGCAGCCGGACTCGCCCACCAGCCCCAGGCACTCGCCGGCGCCGACATGGAAGCTCACGTCGTCCACCGCGCGCACCTCGCCCGCGAGCCTGCGTCCGAGCAGCGAGGTCTTGCGCGTCTGGAAATGCTTGACGAGGTTGCGCACAGCGAGCAGCGGATCGTTGCTCATCTCCTGCTCGTGGGGATGCCCGCCGCCGGACACCAGGTGGTCGGTCACCGCCTGGACCTCCCGGATCGGCGTCAGGCGCTCGCCCGGCGCCATGTTGAAGCGCGGCACCGCGCGCATCAGCGCCTTCAGGTAGGGATGCCGCGCGTCGCGGAAGATGTCCTCGAGCGCGCCCGACTCGACGACCTTGCCGTGGTACATCACCACCACCTCGTCGGCCATGTTGGCGACGATTCCCAGGTCGTGCGTGATCAGCAGCATCGCCATGCGGAGCTCGGTCTGCAGGGACTTCACGAGCTGAAGGATCTGCGCCTGGATCGTCACGTCCAGCGCCGTGGTGGGCTCGTCGGCGATCAGCAGCGCCGGCCGGCACACCAGCGCCATGGCGATCATCGCGCGCTGGCGCAGGCCGCCCGAGAGCTCGAACGGATAGGTGTGCTCGGCCTTGGCGGGATTGGCGAAGCCCACCAGGCGCAGCATCTCGACCACCGCGGCGCGCCGCTCGCCCGGTCCCAGGTCCGCGCGGTGCAGCGCGAGCGCCTCGCCGATCTGGTTGCCGACGGTGTGCAGCGGCGAAAGCGCCGTCATCGGCTCCTGGAAGATGATCGAGATGCGGCCGCCGCGGATCGCGCGCACCTCCTCGCCTTGCGGATCGAGCCGCGAGATGTCGATCACGTTCCCCGGGCGCTTCGGGTCGTAGAACAGGATCTCGCCGGATTCGAAGCGCGCCACTTGCGGCAGGATGCTCAGCACCGCCTGAGCGACCATCGTCTTGCCTGAGCCCGACTCGCCCACCAGCGCCACGGTGCGCCCCTCCGGGACGCGGAACGAGACGCCGTCCACCGCCTTGACGGTGCCGGCGTCGACCTCGAGGTAGACGCGCAGGTCGCGGATTTGGAGCACGTCCGCCATCGCGCTAGCCGCGCAGCGCCTGCAGGTTGCTCACGGTGCCCGGCTCGAGCGCCAGCTCGAGGCGCGCGGCCTCGCGCGCGGCACGCTCGGCGACCTGCGTGAAACCGTCCAGATCCGAGTCGATGCGGATCGTGTGCTGCGCGTCGGCCAGCTTCAGCTGCATCCATCCCCTCTCTCGGTCCGCGCGCGTGGAGAAGTAATCCAGGCGCAGCGCGCGCAAATCGTCCCACCGGATCGCCGCGCCCGACGTCAGCACTGCGGGCCCTACAGCGCGGATTCCGTTCTCGTCCAGCTCAATGCGGGTCAACTGGCGGCAGACCGTCCGCGAGAAGTATACGAGGAATAGCATGGCGCACCCGGCCAGAACCCATGCGACCGGAGCGGCCAAGCGTACAAATGCGATCAGGCCGAGCGACACGCCGAGGCCCGCGGTGGCGCCCGCATAGTCGCTCGCGACAGCGCGCAGCGGATAGGCATGCTGACTGCGCAAGCTCAGGACCTCGAGATGCTGAATAGCGCCTCGGCGGCCAGCCAGCGCACGCCCGGCGCAGATTGCAGCGTTTCGAACAAGCGTTCGAGAAAGCGCCAGCAAGGCTCGTCGTGCGCTGCGTGGTGGCTCAGCCAGCCGGTCGGCTCCCCGGCATCGGCCCGGCCTTCGCGCTTGGCCGCGAGGTGCGCGACCGCGGCGGCAAGCAGCGCCTCCTCGCCCGCGAAGCCGCGGCCCGCGCGCCAGGCGATCAGGTCGACGTGCGTGTTGACCTGCAGCAGACCGGGCGCCGGCCGCGCGTCGCCGCGCGGCCCGTACTGGCTCAAGCCGCGGTAGCCGGCCGCGGCCAGATGCGGCAGCAGGGAAGAGCGGATCCGGTTCCAGGGCGGCGCGAGCACCGGCAGCAGCCGCTCGCCGGCGAACCCGGACAATCTGAGGCGGCCCGCCCGCAAGCGCTTGATCGCGGCCGGCGCGGCCTCGAGCTCCGGGAATTCGGTCTTCTTCTCGCCGCGGCCGGCGCGGTTGCGGTGGTCGCCGCCGTGCTGCAGCACCGAGACTCCTGCGGGCAGATGCGCGAACGCAGCCGCCTCGGCGAGCGCGGGAATTGCCGCGAGCGCAAGAGGCACTTTGTAGGTTTCCGTCATCGCGAGCAGCCGGCCGAGCGCCGGGTCGGGGCGCGCCGCGTCGTCGTCGCGCCACCAGAACTCGACCGCTCGCCCGGCGTCCCGCGCGCGGCCGATCTCCTCGA